>Ga0307507_10001756_pt1 | contig 47764 bp, 25 predicted proteins | sample 7_EM_MG_FD_207223 | JGI IMG/M metagenome (GOLD analysis project Ga0307507, IMG submission 207223) | Populus trichocarpa ectomycorrhiza microbial communities from riparian zone in the Pacific Northwest, United States - 7_EM | ecosystem: Host-associated > Plants > Roots > Unclassified | place...
ATTTTATTTTATAGTATTCTATATAAAGAGAAGTATGAATAAAAAGTTAGAAAGGAGATATCTAACTAGTAGGAAAGCTAAAGGTATTTGCTAAGGCTCTACACGAAGCTCTGCATGAAACTCTGCACGAAGCTCTGCACGAAGCTCTGCACGAAGCTCTGCACGAAGCTCTGCACGAGGCTCTGTACAAAGCTCTGCACGAAGCTCTGCGGAGGCTCTACACGAAGCTCTGCACGACGGCTCTGCGTACGACGGTTCTGCGTACGGCAGCTGTAAGCTTTGCAGTGTGAGGAATTGAATGAGCGACTTGATTTTTGGATGTAGCTCTAGAGGGTCTATATATACATAAGGGAGATCTAGGAATAGGCAGAGAGGGGTACAGGCAACAGAGACAGGTAGTAAGATATACGAGATATACGAGGGTAGTGCTGATGCTGTCTTGGAGCCTTCCAGGCTGCAGTCTTGTATCTCGGCACAGTGCTAGTAGTCTGTTACAACAGCTCTACTACGGAGGCTCTATATAAAAGCTTTGTGCAGAGCTTTGTGTAGAGCTTCGTGCAGAGCTTTATGCAGAGCTTTGTGCAGAGCTTTATGCAGAGCCTCCGCAGAGCTTCGCGCAGAGCCTCCGTACGCAGAGCTTGGTGCAGAGCTTGGTGCAGAGCCTCCGTACGCAGAGCTTCGTGCAGATAAGCCTTATAATATTACTTATCCTCAGGATATTTAAATAAAAGTGGTACCATTTTAAAGCGCTTTACAAGCTCTATAAATCTATACTAATGGAAAAATTAGTTATTTAATATTAGGGGTTTTTGCCAAGACTATCCGGAGACTATCCGGATAGTCTCCGGATACTATCAGCTGATAGGTCTATTGTCCGAGAGGGCTATCCGGCCTATCCTCCGCAGGTCTGGATACGGTAGAGAAGGCCAACACTATAATTAAAATTTCATTTTAAAAAAAAGTTTGAATCGACTCTATAGTTACAAAAGCACTAAGTAAATCTTATGCGACCCTTTGAAAGCTGATACGGAACCATCGCGAAGAGGGCCAATCCGGACTAGTTACTATGTTATTTCCCCCTGTACATGCACCAACTACCGCGATATGCGTAGCTGATACACTCAAACAGGGACGTAAATATAAATATCACATCGCGGAGCTCGGGCGGCCGGGCCCAGAAATACATACGCTAACTCCGCTGGCAAACAGTGCTCATTGGGTGGCCATTCCAATAATTATTGAAAGTTTGCCTTTGGCACTGTAATAACCGCTTTCGACCTCTGACATTCAATTAGATTGGGCCTGTAGAAATAATGTATGACGGACCTTGGAGAATACAAATTGTTGTTCGTAGCAAGCACAGCCTAAAAAAGAGCAGGGATTAAGCAAAGACTCATTGTATAACATGCAAATATGTTCAAAATTTTCTAAACGCTTTTATAGATTAGTTTTGCTCTACTAAATTGCAAATTTTTTTTCAAAATCTTATGTCTTTAGCCTTGAGATTTGCTATCAATAAGAGCTTTGCCGTCCTTTTGGTGGCTAGGCTAAATGACCATTAGCATTTGCCAAGATACAAAAGACTTAGGAATGTCATGCTGAAGCATTTACAACATTAAAGTGTTCATAACATGTGTAAGATTTGAGAAGCGGCGTAAACTTACCCAGTGATCTATTTGGACTGGAGTGGCGTGGATCCGAGGTCAAATCCACTCCATCTACCAAAAAGACAATTTGACTCCAGGAGCGCCACGGAGCTCTAGTGTAGATATATACTATTTACAGTAAGTCTTGGCACGACCTTAGTGTCGTATTTAGGAGGTAGGAGGCGTTTAGACTTACTAAAAAAGATTATTAGATTTACTTATTAGTTTCCTTACTACCTTCCTCTATAATCTTATCCTCCTTAATAAGTACTACCCTATTATATAGGCTCTTCCTTAGAGCCAATCTCTTCTTCTTTAATTATATTAAACTCCTCCTTAAAGCCAAAGCCCCAAACGTCCTCAGTAGCGTTCGTTGCTTAGTATACTTTAGCCGCATTATAAGAGATTTATACCGAATATACTATCTACCGTAGAGCCGAGACTTATTAATTTCCTTAGAGTTATTGACTTTTATATTAATTAATCTTAGTGTAAAGATAACGTTGTTAGTAGGCGTGGCTGCGCGTATAGGAAAGAATCGCTCTATATCAATTAAAGGAGGTAAAATTAAGCTACTAAGTATTTAACTAGGAAGGAAAGGAAATAAGCAGGCTTTATAGATCGTATGGGGGACGCTTATATTTTAGAAAACCGAGTTATTATACGGCTCTACCGATTAGCTTAACACTACGCTCTAATACCTTATTGGTCCTTCCTCTATAGTCACCTTCTTCTAATTGGATATACGACTGGCGCTCTAAGAGCTCCAAAGCCTCAAAATCCACTCCACGCCACCAATCAAATTACCGGATCCACAGCCAATGCAAATCGGCTCCAGCCAAACGCGCCAAATCGGCTCCAGTCCAAATAGATCACTGAACTTACCACAAGTCCTACTCTCTTTCCGCGAAGCCCCTTGTTGGAATGGATGTGTGTCGGCTTCTTTGAACCCTGCCCGTTGTGAGGACCTTCGCAAAAGCAATAGGGCTAGGCGCGATGTCGCACAGATCTCCACGACCATTCGGAGCTACCCCGTGCGAGGGTCCGGGTTCAATGCCAAGAGCAAACACAAGTTTATTTTAACCACCACCGCAGCATCACCATTTTCAGCCTTATTGCCTCAACAACAGATAGATTCCAGGATTGAAAATAGTATGAAAGAGAAATTGCCGTGAAGCCAGTTTTTCATCAAAATGGCTTTATTTGTGCTGTATGTACAAGCTAAGTGATTTCGGCTTACGCCACTTATCGAAAGCGATGCGAGCCGAAGTAATTAGGATATCCAGACTAATAAGGTAAGAATCTGGATAAGAGGGTCTAGCTGTGAATGGATGTTAACATATTAAAAGCAGTCCCTGCGGACCACTACGAGCTCAACGCGAGAAGTCGGCTGCCAGGTGTTGTCTCTGGGTCAGTGATCTTTTTGGACTAGTGTGGAGTGGATGGAGTGTAGAGCTCCAATGGGCGCCAGTTTACATTTATCAGTTTTAAGCTTAGTACTTTCCTAAAACTGATAAACATAAACTGGCGTTCCACTAGAGCTCCACTCCAGTCCAAAAGACCACTGCCCTGGGTCGTCGAGGTAAATGGTGGGTGGGGGTTGGTTCTCATCCAGGCGCAAGGCCTAACAATTCTGGGACGGTGAGATGCCTCCGATGCTCTTTCCCGTTGTGGCATTGGCTGTCTTGTGTTTATACTCTGACGGCTCTGTTGAGACCAAAGAGCCGGGTCCAATAGGGCGTCCCCCACGGAGTGGGTTCGCACTTGGAAATTTGAGCTTTACCTTTGAGATTAGCGCTTGTGGCATGCAAGCACATGTAAGAAAAAGCTGGACCTTTGGGCATCGCAGCCGTGGCCGCGCTTCAAAAAATGCCATCACCCCACGCAATGCAAGGACCCAAAATGATCGACAGTAACCGTGCTGCTTCAAGCCGCAGGGTGGCCAAGCATTATAGTCATCGGGGCGCTTGCATGAATGAGCCGAGGCGACGACCGGCCCTGGCATGCGGTCCGCACGATTGCGAACCGCTGAAGGCAAATGCGATTTTTCAATCCTGCCATTTTAGGTGTTTACCGCAAAAGCCATGCTACCATCACTGCGATCTTCACATTTCTGTCCGTGCTGGTCGCTCGGTGGGTTAGGATAAACCTTAGAGAAGAATTTGGCTTGGACTAGTACGATTAAAATCCCAGCGTAGTATATCAGTGGATCCACGAATGTTAAGAAGAGCTTGGGGTGGAAGTCCTGCGGCACGAGATCTAGATTCTCCACTCGGCCGTAGATCTCTACACCGGTGGTGATCATGATGACGCTATTAGGTGTCTATGTTGCCAAAGGATACCTGAGTGAATGGGCAACCAAACAATCAAGAATGATGGCTGGGATCCATATTCTCACTCCTGTCTTCGCTTTTACGCTACCTACTCTACAGAATGGACCTCCAAGCGAAGCGGCAGAGTAATGCCGTAACGGCGCTACAACGTTGACTAGTTGGAGCCAGGGTCTGAAGTGAAGAAGGTTGAGAACGGGTAGCGATGCAGCAGATCGATCAAGCGGCCGTGGTGTATCGATCCTTAGCGTCGCGGAGTTGGGAACTCGTCAAAACGCCGTTACCAACCAGAATGCCTGGGTGGTGCACTAAAGTAAGGTTCGCGGACTATGGCCAGGGGCGCCGCACTCTGGTAACAGCAAGGACCAGCCAACAAGCAAGCTACCAATCGTTTGTAAGTGAGCGATATTTTCGGCTCCCACAGCAAGCACGCGGAAGCCCCGCGACAGGGCGTACACGTCAGACAGCGGTCGAGAGTTATAAGCTATCAGATCTCCTCCATTGGATTGGTCGATTTTTGTGCAGAGAAACGCTAGTTAATCCACAGCTAGCGAAATATTTGAGAAGATACCAGTTGACTGGCACGTTTCAAGGCAGCGCGAGCCTGGGTCGCGTGGGTAGAGTGCAAATCCGGGAAATGCTTGATGAGTCGAACGAGAAACTTCACTAGGCGAATGTCTTCCACTTCGGATCTTTTTCTGCGCATCCGACAGCACGATGGCAGCGTCCATGTCTGAGCTTTGGACTGGTCTAAATAGCGGCCGAATATGAAAAGGCGCGAGGCGCGATCGTGTCTCTCATGCAAGATGCTGATATAGTTATCTCGCACGCTTACGCTTGGTGTTTAAACTTCAAAATATAAGAAAGCTCCAATGCAGCTCCTTGCAAGCCGCTCCAGACACAGTTTCACTCAGTGCATCGAGTCTTGCATTCAGTATTTGTCCCTACAGTTCTGTCATCCCTTCCGATAGATTTTCCGACCACTGCATGAGACACACCTGCCGAGTTACTGACCTGAATCCCTGTCCAATTAAACAATGGTTCTAGAAGGCACATCAACGCGTAAAGGAGATGATTCAGCAACGTCAGCCTTTCCTCTCCTTGTCTCCTTTGACCGGCTTATGACTGTACTATACAGCCTTTCTACATCATTGTCTAACCCTGGCTTCTAACGCTCTATACATCTCATCATACTCATTCAGACGCCCTCTACCACGCTTCCTATATCACTACGTCTTCCCTAAACCGCCTCGCTTATGATGAAGTTCCTCTTAGTCTAATCATACATGTTTATAGCGATCAGGCAACCTACGCAAGCTCCTTACCCCCTACAGACCATCACCATCGCAATTTCAAACCTCTCAATGACCACGCAGTCAGCCTGCCTTACTCCTCCTGCCTTGAAGGATCTGTATGCGATCCTATGACTAGCAAGAACCTTGCCACTCACAACGCCGCTATGGCATCCGCAGAAACTACAGTTGGAGGTCTAGAAAATGCTGCTGAGAGTGAGAGGGCCAAGAGGCTTGGTGTCGCCGCTCAGAGCTTGGGTTTTGAGCTACCGGATTGTTGTTTACCAGCGCGGCATAGGGGACACACACCCTTGGAGATGTGGCTATACTCTTAAGGAGGAGTGAACTAGAGCAAAGAGATATGATATGCTCTCCACCCATTGGTGATTTCGTTGCATGCGAGGAGGCAGTTTCAGCGATGGCATAAGGTTAACCTTATAGTAGAAAAGAGGAATATTTGCGCGGTGCACTGCTCATTGATTCAATGGTGGTTAAAAAACTACGGCGTAGTGGAATACAAAAGCAATGATAAACCTCCATGATGATAAACTTTACAAAATCTAAACATATTTCTAAATTACAATGATAGCAAGTGAGCCAAGCTGAGTAATTCGGACAGGTTCCCATCCACACATTATGTTCCTCTTCGTTCCCCCCTTATTATGAAATGTTGTCCGCTTTTATTATCGTGTACACCTATGTTTGTCAATTGACCAGTTTAGCTCATATTTGCTTGAACTTTGCCATGTGGAAGGTGTGTTATAGTAAAAAAAAGGGGTTTTATAAGAGTAGGGTCTGATTTTACCAAGCCTACACGTTCTTTTCGCGCGGTTGAAGCTCTGCATTGCCCTCTGCGTAGGAGACTGTACGCGCATTGCGGCCAAGGGGGAGTCAATAGCAGAGCTTCCAGCGCCATTGCGACTACTCCTTAGCAGCTAGCCGTCACTTAGCTACCAAAAGAGCTGCCTGCTAGCCGCATTGTCCACGAGAAGTTCTGCGTGAAATTTTACTAAAGCCCATGTAAAGTCCTCCATGAGCCGAATTTATCACGGTGATTAGGGTTTCATCTATGCGTAGTGCACGACATTATCCACTTGCATTCTGCAACATTCGGATCAACTTGAAACAGCCAATATGCACAGCATACTCTTGATTCTGTTAAATCAAGCTCTTATTTTATGAAGTAGAGCAAATTTTGTTTGGAGAGGAACGAACATGAAGCTTTCATCCTTTGATTCTCACCCAAACAAAACATCAGCGGGAAACAGTGAAAAATGAAATCCCGATCGCTAGAGTGCAGGTGGTATCAGTACACTGTCAAAAGAAATCAAAGTCTAAGAATGTCCATGTCATAACACTCCACTTAGCACCGAAAAGCAACGCACAAGAACTAGGCTTAGAAATGAGATACGCGTACGGCGGATTGAAGCTGAAACAGTAGCGTGACATTGGTTGGTAAGGCAGTCACACGCCACTGGCCTGTTTTTGAGGCCTGCAAAACTAATTGGCGGATGCGATTGTATGAAACGACCTGACAGAACGCCTTGCGGAATGTCTTCTCCTGCAAAAGTACCTCCTTCCTGGACTGTTATATTTACGAATGGATCGCGGTTGTTGAATTTATGCATCCTATTCTTAACTCTACATACCTGGCATATATCGAGGGAATCTATTCACGGATGAGCGCCCAGGGCAGTAACACGAAGTGGTGTGGGAAGAAGTGTAGCTGGCGACAAACAAAGCTAACTGGTGGACTGATCACCCTAGGTCCTGAACAGCCAAGGCGTTTCTATCCAGGTTAATTGCAGCGTGCTCCGAGACATGAAGGTCACGGCCCGAGTGATCCGCAGTATTGTGACGTCTTGAAAGGCCACGAGGGATGGCCCATCCCCAACAGCTTGATCAGCCGCCTGCCAACCTCCCGCCCCAGGAACCAACCCCAGTTGCAGCCCCATAGTGTGCAGTATCGGCGCTTTTGTTGGGAACCCTCGAGTTTCCCAGGGCGGTTCTCGCCATATTGCAAAAGTACGATTTGATCTCTCAAATTTTGCACGGGAAGTGACTCACCTGACCATGTAAGCTGCATCTAGGAGGGCAGTGTAAGAAATAATTGCGTGGTATTCGGTTGTCCCTTTCTCCTTCTTTTCCCTCGTTTGCGTTGCTAGCTAGAAATGGCCACAGCTACTAATCTGCAGCAAGAATAGACAATTATGGAAACATATTGATTTCAAAAGAGCCTATCTGCCGTTCTCAGGTCATATGCCCCTGCAGACATGACAACAGCACCCAAACCACAAAATAATAACCGCAGCTCGACCCCTATTCGCACTGTGTTATCGACATTTTCAGCTTAGATAGCTTGCGATGAACGCTATAATATTAACAAGACGAGGGGTTTTAGACTTGGCACAACATGAATTCGAAAGATAGGAGTTAGATTTGCGGTTTGTTCAAAAGAGTAACCACATTTTGAATAAAATAAGGAGTGTGTAGCATTATAGTATTACCAACATTCGTGATCACGCGCCTATCCTGCAGATATTGAAGCGTTTAGGTTTGTACGCTGCGAACAAAGGCCTAGATGCGCCTGGCAGTTGCGTTGTACTTTATGCATGTTAGTGAAACATGATCTTGCATCTTGGACAAGCACCGTAAGTTGTCGAGCGAAAAATACTCGAACTTGTCAGGGATGCCATCTCATCCAGCGCCACTACCCAGATGGTCGGAATTAGTAGATGAGTCATGTTCGGAAGTATGCGACCTGGAAACGGTGGGGAACCTCTCAAGCAAGACTGAAGTATTCGGAGTAAGTGAATCACCCTCATGCAGAACACATACCATCAGCGGCTGCTTCTAGATCTACCAGTTAATCCTCTGAACAAGCATTCTAGGCTAAAGTCCAAAATGCGGGCGCTAACTCAATGAGCAATATGTTCACGAGGTTAATTTTCCTTTTTAATGCCTTGCTTATGGATTGGCTGGCCATACATGAAATTAGCCAGCCATTTCCGGCTCCGCCGGTTGAGCAGCTGATCGTCGTAAAGTGGAATCCTAACATGTATGTTATCTTAGCAGAGAAGACACCTCAGAGGATTAGCGCTATCCTACATTAGGTGCAGATTTTTTTTTCCTTTCTCCGTTGTATGGCTTATTCAGTGTGTACTGATGTTGGCATGCCGCCTCATGCCTACAGGATAAAAGCGGTAAATCACTATAAAAAGGCTTGAAACCAGCTTGAGAACTTGCTTCTGTTTAACTGAAGCTCCGAATTTTGTCTTCTTTGCGCATGGGTAACGCTCTCTGACAGAATAATATTGGGTACTTTTCCCCAAGGACCTGAGCGCCTCTACCAACGTACGTTCCTACCTAGCAGTTAACAGTATGATTTCTCTACAAGCAGATAGAGTAACAGTTGTTGTTCTCTTACTTTCGTTCATCCTTTAATTTTTACCTAGTTATGGTTTGCTTTCTTGGAGTTTACTCCTCTACTGCTATATGGAAGGAAACTCACGTAGCAAGATCTAACCTACTTCTCCACCAGAAACCCGACAATTTGCATAATTTCCATGTATTCCGCGCGCCCGAGACGCCAAAATGGCGGTCCTCTCCAGGTTCCGTGCATTCCTTGACAGAATTCTTCGGAAAAGAGACCTCACCTTCCCTTGACCAACACCAACCTTGTGGCCCAAAATGTGGCCCCGGTATATGCAAGATCGATATCTACCACCGTTAAAGACCATAGAGAGAGAGAGTTAGAGATGCAGCCCAGAGCCTAGGATTTGAGCTTTCGGAACAGTTCCTGCCTGGGCAGCATGAAGGGAAAGGGCTGATGGAGAGGTGGTTAGACTCCTAAGATAGGATGGTTGTGATTTGGTCGGAGCATATTCCTATAAAAAATGGCGCCCAGTTTGAAAAATTGGTCCTGATGAATTTATCCTGACATGCAGCCCTCAAGTTCCGGGGACACTCGAGAAGTCATGTTAAGAACGGGCCAGTGAGGATGACCACCGTAGGCAGATAGGCGAGAGGATGCAGATATGGGAGCAAGATGGCAGAGGACCGAAGGATATATATATGTGCCTTTTTGATTCCTTAGAAGGGGTTCCTGAAATACAAATTGTGACCATTCCCCCTTAGCTACACCATTGAGAATACTATATCTACGTACCGTAGAATCGATGAACCGGATGCAAGACAATTTTTCAACCTCGGAGTACGTGCTTGGGTGCCCATGTGTCTCACATATCGGACGCATTTTCATAGTAAACATTGCACCGGGCACTCGTCTAGAACACGCTGGCCGTGCCTGAGTCTAGGTAGCTACGACAAGAATCATCTAGGGTTTCAGTACAGCTAGTGAGGGGAATTATCTGGGCGCCAGATTTAAGCTTCTTTCAACCATCAGCCAAAGTTGCCGCTTCTCTATCACCATTTTCAGCCTCGTGTTTCTCAGTGTGAACGAGAATGCCACTCATTATAATAGGAGCATATTGAGAATGTTTGAGTTGTTATTTAATCGAGCAGATTTTGAACACGAACGCATTGGATGGACCAAGCCTTGAACTGGACTGCCCACCAAGAGTAACCGGCTGTGCAGCCACCGCATGCACTTAGGTTGCCCGGGCCATGTGGCAGGCGCCGTACCCGTATAGACTACATCTTATCCTAAGTCAAAGCCGCGCGTAGACCGGGCGTGCCACGTTGCATTGGTCTTGGAGTCTATCATTGGTGACGGTGCAATGATATGTTACGGAAGTGTGCGCGTGCCTAGAAAGCGAGAGCAGGAGATTAGGCCTTATCTCCTAGGAATTGCAGGTGATCGGGCATGGTTGAGAGTGGGAAGAGTCCCAATTCGACCCTGCTTTTCAGAATGACAGGCCCAAGGTTTCCGTCTACCACGATTGGAAGCTTTCGTTGCAAACGACGCCATCGTGGGGATAAGCAGGACTAGCTGACTTAGCCAATAGATGCAAATTACCCATGCTACCTAGGTTGCAAACTCTCTATCGTGCATCAGTACTCTAGCCAGTGACCAAGAAACCTATATCCAAGCTTCCCTCGCTCCCTCGCCCCCTCAACTACCTTGCACTAGTCCTAGAGAACCGTAACTTAGCTCCCGCGGTCAGAGTGGGGCACGTGACATCTAGAGACATGCTATCTGCAGGAGACTCACAAGGAGATGTCCAAAGTTGGCTCTAGCCACTAATAATAACTTTATCATGGATTCTGCCGCCTCATATGGTCGTTCGAATTTCATGTGATCGGAATGTGGATGGGTATGTATTCCCTCTTCCGCATAGGAACTCTCGCCGTTGTGAGTGGCTTCGTTCTCGTAAGCCCTGCAGTTGGAAATTTCGGTCGCTTGACACTTCCCGAAAATAGTGTTTAAGTAACTCTGCGATCTTTGTTGAATGCAGCGGGTTGCGGATGGGTGTGGTGGCAAAAGGACTGCGGATTTCTGGGCTGCAGACTTTCTGGCTACAGCTCCGCTATCGAAGGTGTTGGAAAACAAGCCCGCAACGATATCACGTGATGAGACTTGTGGGAGACATCTCTTGGCAGGAATTTGACCAATCAGACAACTTCGACCGTCGGTCGAAGTTCCTCAAAATCTCTTCAACCACCTATATAGAAAATAAGCAATACACAAAGTTTTTAGCTCCATAGCCTCAATTCAACAGGTTATGAGCCTGGGTTCGCGCCTAATGGGCTAAATCTAATTGCTTTATTATTGTTACGATATTTGCTATCGCAATATCACCACACGGGCGTAAAAAGTCGGTAAACGTTTACCTAACTTACAATACTAAAAACCTACAATAAGCAGCTACGTAGCTGCTAACTACAGACTCTACACCAAATATATAAGAGGATCCTACCGAGGACGAGCCTAACACAGTCTATAATCAAACCGCGGCATTAAAGGCTTAGGAGGACCTCTTATTTAGTAGACAACCTTACTATTATTAAAACAGAATGATAGAGTTTTAAGAACAAAGCTCTATAACAACCATATTAGTGGCGGATTAGAAGAAGCTTATTGGAACTGCCTATACTGGCTAAGGAATATACTAAGTTAAAACCTATACTACACAAATACTCCTTACAAAAGGAAACTAATCTGATAATATTGTCTTAACAAGGCCTACAGACTGCCTACTATAAACTACCTATAATATAAAGCCCCGCCAATATAAGCAATAAATATACCGCCCAAGTCTCTATTTAAAAGCTCGCTAGACAGAAAGACTGGCTGATGTTTAGTATTAATATACAAAACCACCTCCAATCTAAGAACATTAAGTAGGTCCTTAATAATCCACCATAACCTCTTTCTACACTTAAATCAATCAAGGAGAAATGGGCAGACTTAGGCTTTACTAGTAAATAGCTAAAAATTAAACCAGCTAACTTAGTAAAAGAACAGGAGAAACATAAGGAACAGCTAGCCTATATAGCCAATTTTATTAACTAGAGCGTTAGTAATATCTACAAGCCATTTATATTAAATACTAGACAGGTACTTAAAAAATGGAAAGCATTAAAAGAACGCTTTAAGGATCTTAATCTAGCAGCTGTTACTAATATTATAGCTACCTTCTTTACTAAACGCGTTTAAGACTTTAAGAATATAGAGGAGTTTGTCTCCTATATTATATTAAACCTTAATTATCTTATTAAAATAAACCAACCTATTAACTATGAGGTCCTTGCCCAAGCGGCCCTCCTATATAGGGTTAACTCTACTAGCTACGCTTAGTTCAAAACAATAAAATAAACGAATTGGACGCGGGAAAACACTAACCCATAAGCCTTAGGTAAGGAACTTATTATCTTTAATAGCAAGCTTAATCAGAAAGTCTCTACTGCACTAGTAATACAATCAAATAATAGAGGGCCTATAAAGAGAAAAATAGCGCCAGTTAGGATATATAAATACCCTAACTGCGTAAGATATAACAGAACTACGTACTACAAAGAAGACTGCTAGGAGAGGAAGCTAGACAACGCTTTAAAAGAAATTAGTAATAGGATCCGCTTAAGGAAGAAGTAAAGGACTTAAGTGCCTATCTAGCTTGACAAATACTTTAGTCAAGCTGAGCTTGACGCAAATCCATAACAAGAGCTTGCAGCAGCGGTTATACAAGCTTGACTAAGTAGGCATAACTTTGTCTATAATACCGCCGCTACCGTTTACTGCTACAATAACCGTAAATTTCTTTTTAACTATATCAATAACAACACCTTATTAGGTATAGTTGGTCCCTATAAAGCTTAATTAAAAGGCAAAGGATCTATCTCTATATAAACCGCACTACCTAATGGAAGCTATGGAAGCACGCTTACTCTATATAATATTCTTTATATACCATATTTACTAGCAAACCTACTATCTAGAAGCCAGCTTAAGGAAATGGGCATCTTCTTTAACAATAAAACTTATAAACTTAAATATAATAACAAGGTAATAGGATACGCGCTTAAAATTCAACAACTCTACCCAATTTGGTAGTATAACCACTAGTTAAAATTGGTCCTCTATACTATTAAAAACAACAAAAGTCTACCTATTTGGTATTACCAATTTAGCTACCTTAACTATAGCAACCTTAGACGCTACCTAAATAAACTTAGTATTAAGTTTAATAACGTTAGTAATAAATACTGTAAGCCTTACGCTTAATCTAAAGCCTAAAAGAGGTATAATAGAACACCCTAAGAATAAGCTATATGGCCGTTTCAATTCATCTATATAGATCTAGTGGGGCCTATTACCCCTATTAGCTTTAAAGGCGAAAGATACTATGTATCTTTTACCAACAACTATATAAGGTTCACTATAATCTATACTATCTATATAAAGGACAAGTGGCTTAATACTCTATAGAGGTACTATAACTAGATCTATACCAAATTCAACCTTAAAATCGCCAGAATTTGTACCAACTATAGAGCAGAGCTTTATAGCAAGAAAGTAACTACCTAGATAGACGATTTAGGTATAGAATTCGAACCTACCACCTCACACGCTTAAGAAGAGAACGGAGTAGCAGAGCGCTCGCAGTAAACCTCTACTAAAATTACCCGCTTAATAATCCTTATAGGCAATATACCAGACTTCCTATAGCCTAATATACTTCTTGTAGCTATACATATTAAAAACAGACGCCCTATAAGAGCTCTTAATAGTATATCACCTTATAAAAAACTTAAGGGTAAACCTCCCTTAGTATACTACCTAAAGGCTCTAGGATCTACTGTCTATTCCCTTATAGCTAAAGAAGATCGCGTAAAATTAGCTAGGTTCGCTCTATAAGCAAAGAAGGGTATTCTAATTAGCTATAATAACAAGATAATCTATTATATTTAGCTACTAGATAAACAGAAGATTAAGTGGCTTAAAAATATTAAAATCTATAAAGGTGATATTAGTTTAAAGACTGCTACTATATTTATAGAAGAATCTATAAACTCATCTAATAAGCAAGGGAGGGAAGATACTACTACTCCTTAGCTAAAGCCTCTATTAAGAAAAAGATAATGAAGAATTAATCAAAAGGAAGGTTATAATAGTTTACCCTATAGGCTTAAGTCTCTGCCTAAAAACCTTACTATAACTACTACTTAATTAGGCTATTAGACGTTAAGAATTAACCTATTAAGCGACCCTACTGCCTTTCTTATAAGCCTTATGGGTACAGACTAAAGCCTTAACTAATAGGCTGATAATATTAATAAGCTATTAAGCAACTAGGATAATAAAATAGGTAATAAACTAATAGCCCTTCTATCTACCTTTCCTCCATAATCTATACCTTAAAACCCTCACTTAAACAATCGCGATGCGGTTAATTCTATGGCTCTACTAGCTGGCTATATTTAATATACTGGCTTACCTAATCTTAAAACATATATATCTACTACCTTAATTAACGAAGATGAGCCTTATATGTATAACTAAGCAATTAACGGCCTAAATAGTGTGACGGTGCCAGAGCGTGTTACCTGCCAAATTCTGCTACACTGCTGCCATATTCTGTTAACCTATGATTGGCTCGCTTACCGCTAGCGCCTTGGCGGCTGCCCCTTTATATATGTTTACTATGGTCCTTGCGACCCCCTTCTTTTCTTCTCCTTAGCTTAGTATCTTTATTAGATAGTAATCCACAAGCTTCAGTTCAGGGGCATTTGTGTAAGCCGTTACATTATACTAAGCTCTCCATACACTGCCTGGGAAGGCCTTAATAATATCCCCACATCTTAAAAGAAACTTCGTCTGTAATAACGCGTCAACGCGCTATACTTAGACACTAGAACAACTTTATACTGCCTAGGAAGGCCTTAATAATATCCCACTTTATAAGCTAGGCAGGACTGGACCTATACCCCCAGAATTAAAACCAAAGTATATAAGACTGATGAACCCTAGGAGGCTAATAATAGTACCTAAAGCGAGCTTATCTAAAAGACTTATTTTTACCTAAGAGGAACACAAGATCTAATTAGGATCAGAAATTAAAGACAATGACGACGTTATAGATATACGCAAATAGATTCGCGCCCTTGCGGCTAATTAGAAGGTTAATTGTCTTTAAGCCTAAAGCATATAAGAGACTTTAAAGGAGATCCTAGAAAGCCTTGCTGCCTTATAAAGTAGCCCAGCCTCCCCTTTATAAAGCCTTAGTTAACCCATTTACTTAACCAAATGCGATATACTAGGAAGTATGGATATAATAATAAAGTAATTAAAATCCGTTAAGCTTCCTAACCCTTAACTACTGTCTAATAGGATAGATTCTACCTTTAAGAACTAGAGGATCTAAGTATAAGGAAAACTCCAAATTAACTATAACTATTTCCCCTCTAAAGAGGCTAAAATGCTCTACCTTTTTGGCCAAACTATGGGGGACGCCTAATGTTACCTTTAAGCCAAGTTTAAAGATGACTTTTCTGTCCGATTTATATCTATTAATAAGATACTATAGCACCTAGCGGCTATCTATGTTAACCTAAATAAAGTATAGGACGCTTGGTATAACTATAACCGCCTAATAATAAAGCTAAACTAACCCTTTGCCAAATTCTAGACTTAATTTTTATACCTTGTAGGAGAAGGCTAGGTCCCTCTTAAAAACTACTAATTGGACCTTTACAACAAACTAACAATTAGGCTATAAGAGAAGATTGTTATAACTCTAGATAACCTGCTAACCTATAAAAGACTTATAGCTTATTGCCTATTATTAGACTTAGAGCTAAAGCGGATTAATACCCACCTAGATTAATAGAAGTGACCCTATAGCGATTAAAGCTCACCCACCACCCCTATAGGAGCTAGAGTAGGAAGACCAGCTATAACTACTACTATACCAAAAGCGGTTATAACTACGCACTAGTGAGCCTCGCCTAACTAGCTACGTACTATAACCTTAACTAGTACTTGTTACAATATCCTAATTAACCCTACTATAGCTACTTACTATAACTGCAATAAGGAGGGTTACTTTGCCTTATCTTGCCTAGAACTAAAGGATATTAAAAAGATAGAGGAAGGAGAAACGTCTAATAAGTTAAAAAAAGAAGAACCCTAGGGAAAGACTCCCCCCTAGGGTATCCTATTAATTTTAAAGAGATTAATTTAAGTTAGTTAATAGGTGGAAAACACTTTATAGTTCCATGTATAGTATCTTAAAATAGATATAGAGTTAACTTAACTGCCCTTATTAATACTAGAGCAAATGGCTTTGCCTTTATAAATACTGCCTATATAATTAACGTTGCTAAGTTTCTAAATATAAAAGCCACCCTACTAGAGAAGCCTGTCTAGGTAAAAGGCTATAATAGCTAAGCCGGTAAGCCGGTTACCTATATCCTAAAGTTATATATCTCCCTTAATAGATAATATTAATACAGTATCCCCTTCTATATCTTAGACCTAGGGTCCTACAATATAACCCTTGGCCGAAAATAGATGTCCTACTTTAATATTTAGCTAAACGTACAACAAAGACAGTTTGTCTAGCTGGAGGATAGGCTAAAATTACCCTCCTTTATTAGAGAAATCCAAACCAACTATAAGACACTAGCCGCGAAGTCTAACCCTATATACTAGTAGGATGTCTGGGCCCGTAACTTAGCCTTTACCTAAGAAGACACCTGCCGCGAAGCTAGAAAAAACTCTGTACTAATAAAAATACTCTCCCAAAGCGCTATATTTAAGGAGGACTCTACCTATAAAAGTGGGATAGATAGTGGCATAGATAATATCTAAATCGCGCAGATCTGACTGGTATGGAAAAGAACGTACTAATAAGATATAAGGGATGACCTTTAAAAGATGCGATAGGAGTTAAAAGGAGTAATAATAACGCTAATACCCTAAAGAGCCCTAAGGTTACGCACGCCCCTAGTGTTATATAACCCCCCTATAGTAGATATTGCTATAATTAGCGCTATAGTATTCCACTTTAATATATACCAGAAGGATAATAAGGTCTTTATAACAAGCCTATATAAGATTAACTGGATTATTAATAAGAGGGAAGAAAAGCTAATTAAGGAAACTAATAAGGAACTAGTTGAATGTTTTCTTCCTACTATCTATGCTAAGTATAAGGATGCATTTTTAAGGGTGGCTTTAGACAAGTTACCCTCTTACCAGATATATAATTATAAGATTTAATTGGAAGCTAATAACTTACTAGGCTATAGCCCCCTTTACCAATAATTAACGGATAAGCTAAAAGTAATAAAGTAGTACTTAATTAATAACCTTAATAAAGGGTTTATTGGGCTAAGTTAAGCCCCTTTTACTTCCCCTATCCTATTTATAAAAAAGCCTAGTAGAGGCCTTTATTTTTGTATTGACTATTAGAAGCTAAATACTATTACTTAAAAGAATTGGTATCCTATTCCTTTAATTAACGAAACCCTTATATGTCTAAGCTAGGTAAAGATCTTTACTAAACTTAATATCCGCTAAGCTTTCTACTAAATTAGGATAGACCCTATATTTAAAGATTTAATAACGTTCCGTACCCATTATAGGTTCTATAAATATAAAGTTCTTCCTTTTAGACTAATAAACGGACCGGCTACGTACTAAAGGTATATAAATAACATTCTTTTTAATTACTTTAATAAATTCTGCACGGTATACCTAGACGATATCCTTATATACTTAGATAATAAACTTAAGCACTAAGTTTATGTTAAGAAGGTCCTAGAGAGATTATAGAACGTAGGCTTATAAGTTAATATTAAGAAATATAAATTTAGGGTAAAATATATAAAGTACCTTGGGTTTATAGTAAGTATAAATAGGATTAAAGTTAACCTTAAGAAGGTTAACACAATCTATAACTAGCAGCCCCCTTATACTATAAAGGGTATCCAGTTCTTCTTAGGTTTTTGTAATTTCTATTACCAATTTATCCGTGACTATAGAGTAGTGGTAACGCCTCTTATATAACTTACCCAGAAAGATACGCCTTTTATCTTTAATAACAACTATATAAAAGCCTTTAGAGAGTTAAAAGATTGGCTTATCTCTTCTCTAATCCTTTATTACTATAACCTGGTCCTTAAATTAATATTAGAGACAGATGCTTCTAATAGAGTTATAGCGGGAATCCTATTATAGTTATATTTAGACGGCAAATAGTACCCTATTGCCTTTTTTTTTGAAAATAATAGACCTAGCTAAGTGTAACTATAAGGTATATAATAAAGAAATACTAGCTATTATCTAATTGTTATCCTAATAGCGCGTAGAGCTTAAAGGTACAAACTCCTAGATTAAGATATATATAGATTATAAAGCCCTAAAGTACTTTATAACTATAAAGTAGCTTACTAGATAATAAGCCTACTAGGCTAAAATACTCTCTAAATTCTTCTTTATAATTATATATTATTCTAGTAAGTAAAATATTAAAGCTAATACACTAACCTAAAGGGAATAAGATGTAGGACCCTAGGATAAGCTAAAGACCTAATACTAGACGCGCGCCCTTCTCTATCCTAAATAGCTTAACCTGCAAATTCTTAAAGAACTAGACTCTAAACGGAATAAGCTAGCACCCTTAGAGGGAGTAGTCTTAGATAAACTAATAGGGCTAGTTAACTGCATCCTAACTATAAATTGCACAGCTAACTCCCTAAAGGCCCTCTACAACTAAGCCGCGAAGGAGGACCCTAATTTGGAAATAGAAGAAGGACTACTTCTATACTAAGAACGGCTTATAGTTCTAGATATCGACAACCTATAAATAGAGTTAATCCGCGAAGCCCACTATTAAGTCTCTATGGTATACCCTAGTTATAATAAGACCTACTAACTACTAGCGCCCCATTACTACTAGCGAGGACTTCTATCTAATATAGATCGATTTGTTAGAAACTGCCACGCCTATAAACACGTAAATGCCCCTAGGGATTAAACTCCTGGGTAGCTATAACCGCTGCTAGTTCTAGAACGCCCTTGGCAATATATTACTATAGACTTTAAGTCATTTCCGAAGGACGCCTACGGCCACAATGCAGCCTTTATAGTGGTTAACTAACTATATAAGCAATCTATCTCCCTCCCTTGTTTTAAGACCACAACTGCAAAGGATATAGCCCGCCTCTATATTAACAATATCTATCAATTCTACGGCGCCCCTAAATTAATTGTCTCTAACCATAGCCTCTAGTTTATATTAGATTTCTGGAATAAACTCTGCTATATCCTTAGAATTAAGATTAAGCTCTCTACTATATTCTACCCTTAGACTAATAACTAAACTGAGATTATAAACTAGTACCTTAACTAGCAACTATAGCCCTTTATAGACTGCTATTAGGACAACTGGTTGGAATTACTACCTATAATAGACTACGCGCAGCTTACACTCCCCTATAATAGTATAGGGATATCCCCATTTAAACTGCTCTATGGGTATATACCACGAACATCCTTTAATTAGGATAGGCCTATGGAACCCACTATAGCCCGCGAACGCCTTAGCCATAAAGAGGCCCAGGCATTTGCTAAGAGAATATATAGAGCTTAGGAGACTACTTAAACAATTATAAAAAAGGCATAAGAAAAAAAAGAGTCTAATATAAACTAATATTGTCACAAGGAAGACTTCTAAGTAGGAGATAAGGTATAGGTGTTAATAAAGAACTAGAAAACCTAGAGGCTAAGCTATAAGTTAGACTACCAAATAGCTAGCCTATATAAGACTCTTTAAAAGGTAGAACACTTTTTTAAGGTTAAGCTACTAGAGTTAATAAGGATCCACCCCATCTTCTCTTTAGACTGGCTACAAAAGGCTGCAAATAATCTACTACCTAGATAGTATAATAACCCCCTACCACTAATCCAAATTGCTAAGGACAAAGAATAGGAAGTTAAAGAAATCCTAGCAGTAAAAAAGGTCCGTAATATCTTAAAATACCGTATAAGCTGGGTAGGCTATAATAATAACCTAGAGTAATACCCTATATTTAATTTTAAGTACTCCCCCTATAAGCTATAGGACTTCTACCTAGCCTACCCTAACCTCCCTAGACTACTATATAAATTAGATAACTGGATTAAATACTAGGAAGAAGGGTTAGATAATTATAATAATTTAGATAATAATAGGGAGCTTGGATAACGCCTAAGGGCAGGCTTTTTTAGGAGGGAGGGGTAATGTAATAGTGCTAGAGCGCGTTACCTACTAAATTCTGCTATGCTACTGCCATATTCTGCTAACCTATAATTGGCTCGCTTACCGCTAGCGCCTTAGCGGCTGCCCCTTTATATATGTTTACTATAGTCCTTACGGCCCCCTTCTTTTCTTCTCCTTAGCTTAGTATCTTTATTAGATAGCAATCCACAAGCTTTAGTTTAGGGGTATTTGTGTAAGCCGTTATAAATAGCAAAGAATGGATAAAAGTAATAATAGAGGAGGTAGGGTCTCTAATTAAGAACTAGATATAGGAGCTTATTAACCTTGTCTCCCTTAAGCCTCCTTATAAGCCTCTCGCTGGTAAATAGGTGTTTAAAGTTAAAAAGGGAAAGGATAGCAAGGTCCTCTGCTATAAGGCTAAATAGGTTGTTAAGGGATATCTATAGCAGTATGGTGTTAACTATAACTAGACCTTTGCTGTAGTAGTAAAACCTATGGCTTTTAGGGCTCTATTTGTAATTGCTGCCTACTATAACCTTAAAATTAAATAGATGGATATTAAAACCGCCTTTCTCTATAGACCAATTAATTAAGAACTCTATATTATTATGCTAAAAGGCTATAAAGAAGCTAGTAAAGTCTACTACCTTAAAAAGGCCCTTTATAGACTAAAACAGTTACCTTAAATCTAGTATAAGACGCTTTTAAAGTTTCTACTAGTGTGATGGTGCTAGAGCGCGTTACCTGCTAAATTCTACTAACCTATAATTGGCTCGCTTACCGCTAGCGCCTTAGCGGCTGCCCCTTTATATATGTTTACTATAGTCCTTACAACCCCCTTCTTTTCTTCTCCTTAGCTTAGTATCTTTATTAGATAGTAATCTATAAGCTTTGGTTTAGGCGCATTTATATAAGCTATTATATTATACTAAGCTCTCTATATACTGCCTAGGAAGGCCTTAATAATATCCCTATATCTTAAAAGAAACTTTGTCTGTAATGATGCGTTGACACGCTATACTTAGACACTAGAACAACTTTATACTGCCTAGGAAGGCCTTAATAATATCCTACTTTATAAGCTAGGTAGGACTGGACCTATACTCCTAGAATTAAAACTGAAGCATATAAAACTAATAAACCCTAGGAGGCTAATAATGGCACCTAAAGTGAGCTTATCTAAAAGACCTACCTCTATTTAAGAGGAACACGAGATCTAATTAGGATTAGAAATTAAAGATAATAATAACATTATAGATATACGCGAACAGATTTGCGCCCTCGCGGCTAATTAAAAGGTTAATTGTCTTTAAGCCTAAAGCATATAAGAGACTCTAAAGGAGATCCTAAAAAGCCTTACTACCTTATAAAGCAGCCTAGCCTCCCCTTTATAAAGCCTTAGTTAACCTATTTACTTGACCAAATGCGATATACTAGGAAGTATGGATATAATAATAAAGTAATTAAAATCCGTTAAGCTTCCTAACCCTTAACTACTATCTAATAGGATAGACCCTACCTTTAAAAACTAGAGGATTTAAGTATAAGGAAAACTCTAAATTAACCATAACTATTTCCCCTTTAAAGAGGCTAAAATGCTCTACCTTTTTAGCTGAACTATGGGGGATGCCTAATGTTACCTTTAAGCCAAGTTTAAAGATGACTTTTCTGTCCAATTTATATCTGTTAATAAGATGCTGTAGCACCTAGCGGCTATCTATGTTAACCTAAATAAAGTATAGGACGCTTAGTATAACTATAACCGCCTAATAATAAAGCTAAACTAACCCTTTGCCGAATTCTAGACTTAATTTTTATACCTTATAGGAGAAGGCCAGGTCCCTCTTAAAAACTACTAATTAGACCTTTATAACAAACTAACAATTAGGCTATAAGAGAAGATTATTATAACTCTAGATAACCTGCTAACCTATAAAAGACTTATAGCTTATTGCCTATTATTAGACTTAGAGCTAAAGCGGATTAATGCCTACCTAGATTAGTAAAAGCAACCCTATAGCGATTAAAGCTTACCCGCTACCCCTATAGGAGCTAGAGTAGGAAGACTAGCTATAACTACTACTATACTAAAAGCGGTTATAACTATACACTAGTAAGCCTCGCCTAACTAGCTATGTACTATAACCTTAACTAGTACTTGTTGCAATACCCTAATTAACCCTGCTATAGCTACTTACTATAACTATAATAAGGAGGGTTACTTTACCTTATCTTGCCTAGAACTAAAGGATATTAAGGAGATAGAGGAAGGAGAAACGTCTAATAAGTTAGGAAAAGAAGAACCCTAAGGAAAGACTCCCCCCTAGGGTATCCTATTGATTTTAAAGAGATTAATTTAAGTTAGTTAATAGGTGGAAAACACTTTACGGTTCCATGTATAGTATCTTAAAATAGATATAGAGTTAACTTAACTGCCCTTATTAATACTAGAGCAAATAGCTTTGCCTTTATAAATACTGCCTATGCGATTAACGTTACTAAGTTTCTAAATATAAAAGCCACCCTACTAGAGAAGCCTGTCTAGGTAAAAGGCTATAATGGCTAAGCCGGTAAGCCGGTTACCTATATCCTAAAGTTATATATCTCCCTTAATAAATAATATTAATATAGTATCCCCTTCTATATCTTAGACTTAGGGTCCTACAATATAATCCTTAGCCAAAAATAGATGTCCTACTTTAATATTTGGCTAAACGTATAATAAAGACAGTTTGTCTGGCTGGAGGATAGGCTAAAATTACCCTCCTTTATTAGAGAAATCCAAACCAATTATAAGACACTAGCCGCGAAGTCTAACCCTATATACTAGTAGGATGTCTAGGCCCGTGACCTAGCCTTTATCTAAGAAGACACCTACTATAAAGCTAAAAAGAACTCTGTACTAATAAAGATACTCTCCCAAAGCGCTATATTTAAGGAGGACTCTACCTATAGAAGTAGGATAGATAGTGGTATAGATAATATCTAAATCGCGCAGATCTAACTGGTATGGAAAAGAACGTACTAATAAGATATAAGGGATGACCTTTAAAAGATGCAATAGGAGTTAAAAGGAGTAATAATAACGCTAATACCCTAAAGAGCCCTAAGGTTACGCACGCCCCTAGTGTTATATAACCCCCCTATAGTAGATATTGCTATAATTAGCGCTATAGTATTCCACTTTAATATATACCAGAAGGATAATAAGGTCTTTATAACAAGCCTATATAAGATTAACTGGATTATTAATAAGAGGGAAGAAAAGCTAATTAAGGAAACTAATAAGGAACTAGTTGAATGTTTTCTTCCTACTATCTATGCTAAGTATAAGGATGCATTTTTAAGGGTGGCTTTAGACAAGTTACCCTCTTACCAGATATATAATTATAAGATTTAATTGGAAGCTAATAACTTACTAGGCTATAGCCCCCTTTACCAATAATTAACGGATAAGCTAAAAGTAATAAAGTAGTACTTAATTAATAACCTTAATAAAGGGTTTATTGGGCTAAGTTAAGCCCCTTTTACTTCCCCTATCCTATTTATAAAAAAGCCTAGTAGAGGCCTTTATTTTTGTATTGACTATTAGAAGCTAAATACTATTACTTAAAAGAATTGGTATCCTATTCCTTTAATTAACGAAACCCTTATATATCTAAGCTAGGTAAAGATCTTTACTAAACTTAATATCCGCTAAGCTTTCTACTAAATTAGGATAGACCCTATATTTAAAGATTTAATAACATTCCGTACCCATTATAGGTTCTATAAATATAAAGTTCTTCCTTTTAGACTAATAAACGGACCGGCTACGTACTAAAGGTATATAAATAACGTTCTTTTTAATTACCTTAATAAATTCTGTATGGCATACCTAGACAATATCCTTATATACTTAGACAATAAACTTAAGCACTAAGTTTATGTTAAGAAGGTCCTAGAGAGATTATAGAACATAGGCTTATAAGTTAATATTAAGAAATATAAATTTAGGGTAAAATGTATAAAGTACCTTAGGTTTATAGTAAGTATAAATAGGATTAAAGTTGACCCTAAAAAGGTTAACGCAATCTATAACTAGCAGCCCCCTTATACTATAAAGGGTATCCAGTTCTTCTTAGGTTTTTGTAATTTCTATTACCGATTTATCTGTGACTATAAAGTAGTGGTAACACCTCTTATATAACTTACCCGGAAAGATACGCCTTTTGTCTTTAATAACAACTATATGGAAGCCTTTAGAGAGTTAAAAGATTGGCTTATCTCTTCTCTAATCCTTTATTACTATAACCCGGACCTTAAATTAATGTTAGAGACAGATGCTTCTAATAGAGTTATAGCAGGAATCCTATTATAGTTATATTTAGACGGCAAATAGTACCCTATTACCTTTTTTTTAAAAATAATGGACCTAGCTAAGTGTAACTATAAGGTATATAATAAAGAAATACTAGCTATTATCTAATTATTATTCTAATAGCGCGTAGAGCTTAAAGGTACAAACTCCTGGATTAAGATATATATAGATTATAAAGCCCTAGAGTACTTTATAACTATAAAGTAGCTTACCAGATAATAAGCCCACTAGGCTAAAATACTCTCCGAATTCTTCTTTATAATTATATATTATTCTGGTAAGTAAAATATTAAAGCTAATACACTAACCTAAAGGGAATAAGATATAGGATTTTAGGATAAGCTAAAGACCTAATACTAAATGCGCGCCCTTCTCTATTCTAAATAGCTTAACCTGCAAATTCTTAAAGAACTAGACTCTAAACGGAATAAGCTAGCACCCTTAGAGGGAGTAGTCTTGGATAAACTAATAGGGCTAGTTAACTGCATCCTAACTATAAATTGCACGGCTGACTCCCTAAAGGCCCTCTATAACTAAGCCGTAAAGGAGGACCCTAATTTGGAAATAGAAGAAGGACTGCTTCTATACTAAGAACGGCTTATAGTTCTAGATATCAACAACCTATAGATAGAGTTAATCCGCGAAGCCCACTATTAAGTCTCTATGGTATACCCTAGTTATAATAAGACCTACTAACTACTAGCGCCCCGTTACTACTAGTAAGGACTTCTATCTAATATGGATCGATTTGTTAGAAACTGCCACGCCTATAAACACGTAAATGCCCCTAGGGATTAAACTCCTGGGTAGTTATAACCGCTGCTAGTTCTAGAACGCCCTTAGCAATATATTACTATAGACTTTAAGTCATTTCCAAAGGACGCCTACGGCCACAATGCAGCCTTTATAGTGGTTAACTAACTATATAAGCAATCTATCTCCCTCCCTTATTTTAAGACCATGACTGCAAAGGATATAGCCTACCTCTATATTAACAATATCTATTAATTCTACGGCGCCCCTAAATTAATTGTCTCTAACCATAGCCTCTAGTTTATATTAGATTTCTAGAATAAACTCTACTATATCCTTAGAATTAAGATTAAGCTCTCTACTATATTCTACCCTTAGACTAATGGCTAAACTAAGATTATAAACTAGTACCTTAACTAGCAACTATGGCCCTTTATAGACTACTATTAGGACAACTAGTTAGAATTACTACCTATAATAGACTACGCGCAGCTTACACTCCCCTATAATAGTATAGGGATATCCCCATTTAAACTGCTCTACAGGTATATACCACAAACGTCCTTTAATTGGGATAGGCCTATGGAACCCGCTATAGCCCGCGAACGCCTTAGCTATAAAGAGGCCCAGGTATTTGCTAAGAGAATATATAGAGCTTAGGAGACTGCTTAAACAATTATAAGAAAGGCGTAAGAAAAAAAGAAGTCTAATGTAAACTAATATTGTCGCGAGGAAGACTTCTAAGTAGGAGATAAGGTATAGGTATTAATAAAGAACTAGAAAACCTAGAGGCTAAGCCATAAGTTAGACTACCAAATAGCTGGCCTATATAAGACTCTTTAAAAGGTAGGACACTTTTTTAAAGTTAAGCTACTAGAGTTAATAAGGATCCACCCCGTCTTCTCTTTAGACTGGCTACAAAAGGCTACGGATAATCTACTACCTGGATAGTATAATGACCCCCTACCACTAATCCAGATTGCTAAGGACGAAGAATAGGAAGTTAAAGAAATCCTAGCAGTAAAAAAGGTCTGTAATGTCTTAAAATACCATATAAGCTAGGTAGGCTATAATGACGACCTAGAGTAATACCCCATATTTAATTTTAAGTACTCCCCCTATAAGCTATAGGACTTCTACCTAGCCTACCCTAACCTCCCTAGACTACTATGTAAATTAGATAACTAGATTAAATGCTAGGAAGAAGGGTTAGATAATTATAATAATTTAGATAATAATAGAGAGCTTAGATAACGCCTAAGGGCAGGCTTTTTTAGGAGGGGGGGGTAATGTAATAGTGCTAGAGCGCGTTACCTACCAAATTCTGCTATGCTACTGCCATATTCTACTAACCTATAATTGGCTCGCTTACCGCTAGCGCCTTAGCGGCTGCCCCTTTATATATGTTTACTATAGTCCTTACAGCCCCCTTCTTTTCTTCTCCTTAGCTTAGTATCTTTATTAGATAGTAATCTATAAGCTTTAGTTTAGGGGCATTTATATAAGCTGTTATATTATACTAAGCTCTCCATATACTGCCTGGGAAGGCCTTAATAATATCCCCACATCTTAAAAAAAACTTCGTCTGTAATGACGCGTTAACGCGCTATACTTAGACACTAGAACAACTTTATACTGCCTAGGAAGGCCTTAATAATATCCTACTTTATAAGCTAGGTAGGACTGGACCTATACCCCTAGAATTAAAACTAAAGCGTATAAAACTAATAAACCCTAGAAGGCTAATAATAACACCTAAAGTAAGCTTATCTAAAAGACCTACCTCTATTTAAGAGGAACACGAGATCTAATTAGGATTAGAAATTAAAGATAATAACAATATTATAGATATACGCGAACAGATTTGCGCCCTCGCGGCTAATTAAAAGGTTAATTGTCTTTAAGCCTAAAGCATATAAGAGACTCTAAAGGAGATCCTAGAAAGCCTTACTACCTTATAAAACAGCCTAGCCTCCCCTTTATAAAGCCTTAGTTAACCTATTTACTTAACCAAATACAATATACTAGGAAGTATGGATATAATAATAAAGTAATTAAAATCCGTTAAGCTTCCTAACCCTTAACTACTGTCTAATAGGATAGACCCTACCTTTAAAAACTAGAGGATTTAAGTATAAGGAAAACTCTAAATTAACCATAACTATTTCCCCTTTAAAGAGGCTAAAATGCTCTACCTTTTTAGCTAAACTATGGGGGATGCCTAATATTACCTTTAAGCCAAGTTCGAAGATAACTCTTCTGTTTAATTTATATCTGTTAATAAGATACTATAGCACCTAGTGGCTATTTATATTAACCTAAACAAAGTACGGGACGCTTAGTATAACTATAACCGCCTAATAATAAAGCTGAACTAACCCTTTGCCAAATTCTAGACTTAATTCTTATACCTTATAGGAGAAGGCTAGGTCCCTCTTAAAAACTATTAATTGGACCTTTATAACAAACTAACAATTAGGCTATAAAAGAAGATTACTATAACTCTAAACAACCTGCTAACCTACAAAAGACTTACAGCTTATTGCCTATTATTGGACTTAGAGCTAAAGCAGATTAACGCCCGCCTAGATTAGTAGAAGCGACCCTATAGCAATTAAAGCTTACCCGCCACCCCTACGGGAGCTGGAGTAGGAAAACTAGCTATAACTACTGCTATACTAAAAGCGGTTATAACTACACACTGGCGAGCCTTGCTTAACTAGCTATATACTATAACCTTAACTAGTACTCGTCGCAATACCCTAATTAACCCTACTATAGCCACTTGCTATAACTGTGATAAGGAGGGTTACTTTGCCTTGTCTTACCTAGAACTAAAGGATATTAAGGAGATAGAGGAAGGAGAAACGTCTAATAAGTTAGGAAAAAAAGAACCCTAGGGAAAGACTCCCCCCTAGGGTATCCTATTAATCTTAAAGAGATTAATCTAAGTTAGTTAATAGGTGGAAAACACTTTATAGTTCTATATATAGTATCTTAAAATGGATATAGAGTTAACTTAACTGCCCTTATTAACACTAGAGTAAATAGCTTTGCCTTTATAAATACTGCCTGTGTAATTAATGTTGCTAAGTTTCTAAATATAAAAGCTACCCTACTAGAGAAGCCTATTTAGGTAAAAGGCTATAATGGCCAAGCTGGTAAGCTGGTTACCTATATCCTAAAGTTATATATCTCCCTTAATGGATGATGTTAATATAGTATCCCCTTCTATATTTTAGGCCTAGGGTCCTATAATATAATCCTTAGCCAAAAATAGATGTCCTACTTTAATATTTGGCTAAATATATAACAAAGATAGTTTGTCTAGCTGGAGGATAGGCTAAAATTACCCTCCTTTATTAGAGAAATCCGAACTAATTGTAAAACACTAGCTGCGAAGTCTAACCCTATATACTAGTAGGATGTCTGGGCCAATAACCTAGCCTTTGCCTAAGAAGATGCCTATTGCGAAGCTAGAAAGAACTCCGTATTAACAAAGATACTCTCCCAAAGCGCTATATTTAAGGAGGACTCTACCTACGGAAGCAGAATAGATAGTGGTATAGATAATGTCTAAATCGCGCAGATCTAACTAGTGTGGAAAAGAACGTACTAATAAGATATAAGGGATGACCTTTAAAAGATATAATAGGAGTTAAAAGGAGTAATAACAACGCTAATACCTTAGAGGGCCCTAAGGTTACGCACGCCCCTAGTGTTATGTAACCCCCCTATAGTAGACATTACTGCAATTAGCGCTATAGTATTCCACTTTAATATATACCGGAAGGATAATGAGGTCTTTATAACGAGCCTATATAAGATTAACCGGATTATTAATAAGAGGGAAGAAAAGCTAATTAAGGAAACTAATAAGGAACTAGTTAAATATCTCCTTCCTACTATCTATGCTAAGTATAAGGATGTATTCTTAAGGGTGGCTTTGGACAAGTTACCCCTTTACTAGATATATAATTATAAGATTTAATTAGAAGCCAATAACTCGCTAGGCTATAGCCCCATCTACTAATAATTAATGGATAAGCTAAAAGTAATAAAGCAGTACTTAATTAATAACCTTAATAAAGGGTTTATTAAGCTAAGTTAAGCCCCTTTTGCTTCCCCTATCCTATTTATAAAAAAGCCTAGTAGAGGCCTTTGTTTTTATATTGACTATTAGAAGCTAAATGCTATTATTTAAAAGGATTGGTATTCTATTTCTTTAATTAACGAAACCCTTGTATGTCTAAGCTGGGTAAAGATCTTTACTAAACTTAATATCCGCCAAGCTTTTTACCGAATTAGGATAGACCCTGTATTTAAAGATTTAACAACGTTTTATACCTATTATAGGTTCTATAAATGCAAAGTTCTTTTTTTTGGACTAATAAACGGACTGGCTATGTACTAAAGGTATATAAATGACGTTCTTTTTAATTACCTTGATAAATTCTGTATGGTATACCTAGACGATATCCTTATATACTTGGATGACGAACTTGAGTACTAAGTTTATGTTAAAAAGGTCCTAGAGAGATTATGGAATGTGGGCTTATAAGTTGATATTAAGAAATATAAATTTGGGGTAAAACGCATAAAGTACTTTGGGTTTATAGTAAGTATAGATAGGATTAAAGTTGACCCTAAGAAGGTTAACGTAATCCGTAACTAGTAGCCCCCTTGTATTATAAAGGGTATCCAGTTCTTTTTGGGTTTTTATAATTTCTACTGCTAATTTATCTATAACTATAGAGTAGTGGTAACGCCTCTTATATAACTTACCCGGAAAGATACGCCTTTTGTTTTTAATAACGACTATATAGAAGCCTTTAGAGAGTTAAAAGATTGGCTTATCTCTTTTTTAATTTTTTGTTACTATAACCCAGACCTTAAATTAATATTAGAGACGGATGCTTCCAATAGAGTTATAGCGGGAATCCTATTATAGTTATATTTAGACGGCGAATAGTACCCTATTGCCTTTTTCTTAAAAATAATGGACCCAGCTGAGTGTAACTATAAGGTATATAATAAAGAAATGCTAGCTATTATCCAATTATTATTCTAATGGCGCGCAGAGCTTAAAGGTATAAACTCCCGGATTAAGATATATATGGATTATAAAGCCCTAGAGTACTTTATAACTATAAAGCAGCTTACTAGATAATAAGCCTATTAGGCTAAAATACTCTCTAAATTCTTTTTTATAATTATATATTGTTCTGGTAAGTAAAACACTAAAGCTAATACACTAACCCAAAGGGAACAAGATATAGGACCCTAGGATAAGCTAAAGACCTAATACCAGACACGCGCCCTCCTCTATCCCGAACAGCTTGACCCATAAATTCTTAAAGAACTAGACTCTGAATAGAATAAGCTAGTACCCTTAGAGGGAGTAGTCTTAGATAAACTAATAGGGCTAGTTAACTATATCCTAACTGTAAACCGCACAGCTAACTCCCTAAAGGCCCTCCATGATTAAGCCGCAAAGGAGGACCCTAATTTAGAAATAAAAGAAGGACTGCTTCTATACTAAGAACGGCTTATAGTTCCAGATGTTAACAACCTACGGATAGAGTTAATCCGCGAAGCCTACTGTTAAGTCTTTATAGTATACCCTGGTTGCAATAAGACCCACTAACTACTAGCGCCCTATTACTACTAGCAAGGACTTCTATCTAATATAGATTGATTTGTTAGAAACTGCTACGTCTATAGATGTATAAATGCCCCTAGGGATTGAACTCCTGGGTGGCTATAACCGCTGCTAGTTCTAGAACGCCCTTAGCAATATATTACTATGGACTTTAAGTTATTTCTAAAGGACGCCTACGGCCACGATGCAGCCTTTGTAGTGGTTGACTGACTATGTAAGCAATCCGTCTCCCTCCCTTGTTTTAAGACCATGACTGCGAAGGATATGGCCCACCTCTATATTAATAACATCTATTGATTCTACGGCGCCTCTAAATTAATTGTCTCTGACTGTGGCCCCTAGTTTATATTGGATTTCTAAAATAAACTCTGCTGTATCCTTAGGATTAAGATTAAGCTCTCTACTATATTTTACCCTTAGACTAATGGCTAAACCGAGATTATGAACTAGTACCTCAACCAGTAACTACGGCCCTTTATAGACTACTATTAGGATAACTGGTTGGAATTACTGCCTATAATAGACTACGCGTAGCTTATACTCCCCTATAATAGTATAGGGATGTCCCCATTCGAACTGCTCTATGGGTATGCACCACAAACGTCCTTTAATTGGGATAGGCCTATAGAACCTGCTACGGCCCATAAACGCCTTAGCTATAAAGAGGCCCGGGAATTTGCCGAGAGAATATATGGAGCCTAGGAGACTGCTTAAATAATTATAAAAAAGGCGTAAGAAAAAAAGGAGTTTAATATAAACTAATATTGTTACAAGGAAGACTTCTAAGTAGGAAATAAGGTATGGGTGTTAATAAAGAACTAGAAAACCTAGAGGCTAAGCTATAAGTTAGACTACTAAATGGCTGGCCTATATAAAACTCTTTAAAAGGTAGGACACTTTTTTAAGGTTAAGCTACTAGAGTTAATAAGGATCCACCCTATCTTCTCTCTAGACCGGCTACGAAAGGCTACAGATAATCTACTACCTGGATAGTATAACGACCCCCTACCGCTAATCCAGATTGCTGAGGACAAAGAATAGGAAGTTAAAGAAATCCTAGTAGTAAAAAAGGTCCGTAATGTCTTAAAATACCGTGCAAGCTGGGTAGGCTATAATAACGACCTAGAGTGGTACCCCGTATCTAATTTTAAGTACTCCCCCTATAAGCTATAGGATTTCCACCTAGCCTACCCTAACCTCCCTAGACCACCATGTAAATTAGACAACTAGATTAAATGCTAGGAAGAAGGGTTAGATAATTATAATAATTTAGACAATAATAGGGAGCTTAGACAACGCCTAAGGGCAGGCTTTTTTAGGAGGGGGGGGTAATGTAATGGTGCTAGAGCGTGTTATCTGCCAAATTCTGCTATGCTGCTGCTATATTCTGCCAACCTATAATTGGCTCGCTTACCGCTAGCGCCTTGGCGGCTGCCCCTTTATATATGTTTACTATGGTCCTTGCGACCCCCTTTTTTTTTTCTCCTTAGCTTAGTATCTTTATTAGATAGCAATCCACAAGCTTCGGTTTAGGGGTATTTGTGCGAGCCGTTATATTAAGCTGTAAAAGCATTAGCCAAAAATCTAGTTTAGTATAATTAAACGAAGCATATTAATATCTAGTTTTACTATGTAAGAGATAAGATAAATAGTAATAGAATTAACCTTGTATATATTACTTTAATTAATATAGCGGCTGACGGCCTTACTAAGCCTCTTGTGGGTCCTTAGTTCTATACCTTCCTTAAATACCTTTAGATGGTATAGAAACTCGATTGACTACACTAGGCCTTAATAGGAAATCAGTACACAATTAGTAGATCCTTAGAAAGTGCGCTAAACGATACCTTAAGGCCTTAAAATAAGTAATAGAACTTAACCTTAATCTACTAACCTACTACTTAAACCTACTACTTAAACCTACCACCTGAACCTACCACCTGAATCCAACGGCCGCGATATTAGGGAGGGCTCATACTAGTAGGAAGGATGGATATACTTTAGGAAAGATATAGGGTAAGGCTATAGGGCCTCTAGAGCTCTATGGGTAATGTAGAACACCTATAGGGAGGTACTACCAAAATTTTAAGAGACGTTTTATAAAAGGAACTCTAGTAACCCTTATTAAGCAACCCTACACCCTTATATACAGTGTATATAGCGGTATTGTTGACTGAGCTTAAGGGAGGGTGTTAGAAAACAAGCCCGCAATGATATCACGTAATAAGACTTATGGGAAACATCTCTTGGCAGGAATTTAACCAATCAGACAACTTTGACCGTTGGTCAAAGTTCCTCGAAATCTCTTTAACCACCTATATAGAAAATAAGCAATACACAGAGTTTTTAGCTCCATAGCCTTAATTCAACAGAAGGCAGTAAATTTGATAATAGGGTAGGCGCTTTTTTATCCTGGCGACAACCAAGATGCCCATCAGATGCAGGTGGCTCTCAGACGCAGAAGACGCCATCGGCGATGATCTAAATCTAGCAAATTACCTGATTGGACCAGATATTTTTCGTTGAATATTTTAGAGCTTGGGTGGCCGATGAGTGGCTGACGACGAGTCCTTCGGCGAGGCTCTCGCACGATTGTGGCCCGTGCGCGAACACCACAAATGTATCCACCGTACACCATACAGCATCTCTTCATTTCCGGTGGTTAGCGCTGATGAACTGAATGATATTGGAAAGAATGAATGAATCTATGGAATCTAACTACGACGAATATAGGCCTTAATATAGGCCTATATCGTACGGAAACCGAAGTGACTGCTACGGAGACCGACCAAAAGCGGAACAAAGGAAGTCTGCTTATGTAAGCAGGAAGCCCGTGTGGAGGACTCTTCCAGAGCCATCGTCAAGCGCAGCCACTTCCGCACGGCCTTTTTGTAGGGAGAGAAATCCGGATGAGCTGAGAGGGAGGTGCGCAGAGGCCCGTGATAGTCAGATGGACGAAACTGATTGCCGACTACTCGAAGCGCCATTTTTCGGTCACTGATGAGCGTGCTGGTGTCTCCTCCGTGCTCCCTGCTGCCCCCTTTATCTTCTTGCCCTGAGCTGCCTCGTCGCTTTAGGCTACTCGGTGGTATAAGTGTCACGATCTGCGTCGGGCCGAGCGACTAGAAGACGCAAGCCATCTTTTTATCCTTGCAGGCCGTTTTTAATGTGACACAACAGCGCTTAAGCAAGGCCAGGGCAACACCTTAACACCTCTTGTAGGCACGTAGGTACGTATGTACAGTTCTGTCCGATCTCCATCGCCAACCCTCGTGAAAACGCCCTCATTAACTGCCTCGCCGCCTTGCAAGTTGCCTTGGCATGGCCCATGGCAGCTGCCAGAAGACGTTGATCGACATTGCGTAATTCGGCTCTGACTCGAGCGGCTCTAATTACTGTAGGAGAGCATAGACACGCGCTGCCCGATCGACCGACCATGGCCACAGGCTCTCTCGGGCAGCTCATCACGGGGAAATTTTGGTATTTTTGCTGTTTAAGGGAAAGTTGACAAAACACGCTAACCACCGGATGCGCCAGGATGCTGTAGAATCTATATGGCTTTCTACCTTAATTGTATACCACAATGGTCGCAAACGTACTTCCGGCAATCAACACCGAAATATATCATTTTTGAACTTTATTATCATGATTTAAGATGGCAATTGTGATTCTAAATCCTCAGCTTCATATTGCCAAGACTCTGTTTGATCTAGGCTATCTAATTGGTTCGTTAGTACGAGAGCCTTCATCGACACCACATGGGCTTTCTCATTCTCAGCCGGACTCCTATTCGCCAACTAAAGAGCTTTGTTTGGGGGCTAGAATAATGCTATCTATGCTGGTTGACAGTTCGTCTTCGGATCGGTAGCGTCTGTCCCGTCATCAACATTTACTGCCTTTTACGAGGCATCGGGCGAGCTTACATCTTACACAATGAGGAAATGAACGGTGGGAGAGTAAAGCTCAGGATACTAGCACATCCGTAGGCTCACTACGGCAGCAGTACTTTTGCGGAAAACGCTGTCGCTGCCTGTGCGCTCACTAAGAGCCAATGTAGCCAATTAGAGGCGCTAGATTCGCTTAGGAACATTTTGATGTTCCTGAGCGAATCTAGCTCTTAGCGAGCGCATAGGCGCGACAGCGTTTTCCGCAGGCGACTCGCAGGCGACCCACAGGTGGCTCGCAGGCAGGCGGGGCCTAAAGGTGGAATACGGGGTGTTTTTTCACATGGTAAAGTTCGTTCTCATGTTATCGATAAGGATTTAGCCAATAGGATCAATAGGTTAATTTCGGTGCTCCTGCACGGTCCATTTATGTTGAACGCCACCGTGTTAAGGTATCCGAATCGGACGTTAAGTAAAATAATGGTCGAGAGGGGCGTGCCTGGAAGAAAATGCCACTGGAGATTTAGGCGCCCCGAAGGCCGCCTGCTGCCCACGGCCACTGCATTGCCGATCGTGAGCATTGCTTGCAGCATACCGCTTTTACGCCTGGCTGCTGCTGTGTCAGTGTATGCTGCCAGCAGCTGGTGAATGCGCAAAATGGGCGGAGGGGACCAATACCGCATTCGGAGGCTCTGTGTTGGTGGCGTTTCCAGGGAGCATAACGCCGTCCATTATTGGCATCTCTTGCGCGTCATGAACCCTGGTGGTTTCAAAGTGACCCTGTCGAATAACGGCTGCTTTTCTGCATGCGAAAATAGGTGAGGTGGGTGGGCTGAAGGAACGGGCAGGCCCGGCAGCCGGGGTTGTGTTTTCCGGACACTTCCTCTTTTTGGCGAAGCCGGCTAACATGTAAATTTTATAATCATCGTTACTTCAAATAGCAATATTACTGATTGAGTAAGCCAATACAGTAACTGAGGAACTGTTGTATAGTTATTGGCATATTCTTCACACCGAGATCTAGTAAGAGTGTACAAGACACTTTTATTGACTTTGATGCATTCAAGATGAGTGCTTTAATCATGGTGAAGTCTATAGGATGATTTTAGGTGATAGTAGAGGCATGGTATGGTTTGAAATATACACACGTAAGAAAGTGTAATTGCTACCGTATATTATTACAAAGTATCATCCTGCATCGGGCGCACTTGGCTAATGTACATCGCTTCGCAAGTAGAGTATAAAGGTCCCAGTCCCAGCGTGCACTATGCTTTACAAAGTGTGGACTTTTCTTCATTTACCAGTTATTGTTCATATAGTACACTGCACCAGCACCAGACCAACCATCAGACGTGTCACCTTCTTCGGCATATCCATACACTATTTCTCCCATCATACCATGTCTCCTCAAGAGCAACAACATCCTGTCATGGGTGGAGGTGGTCCTTCCTCGTGAGTCCTCCTTAATCACGTCCATTTCTTGACATTCCTCTCCCACCCAACCCGCCTGATGAGGTCTGACATGCCCGTCAATTAGCAACGAAGCAACCTGTCCCAGCTCTCTTCAAACCACACACCCTCACCACCAGACCAACAAGCCTCAAGACCCTCCTGCTCATCGTCATGAGTCCCCTTCACATCCAACCCTGACCGACTCCAACCTCGCCGCCCATAACGCCATATTGGCATCGGCCCATCACATGACTGGCACCATTGAAGAAAACAAGAAGAAGGCTCGTGAAGCTGCTCTAAGCATGGGCTTTGACCTTCCGGAGCGTTGTGAAGTTCTTCTGCCGGGACAACATGAGGGGAAAACACCGTTGGAGCGGTGGTTGAGCTCTTGAAGGGCCGAGGTTGACAGATAACGGCGTTCTTCAAGTTCAAGAAGGGTGGCTACATTCGAAGTTGGGGTCTTCTATAGCAGGTTTAAGGTTGGGTTGACGTAAGTGGTGCTATGATTGGCGCTGGGAAATTCTTAGACGTTGCCTTTGGGTGCTTCGATACATTCGGGGGATAACGAGTGGTTTCACTTGATGTTGTTATGCAGAGATTTTGGAGTAGGAGGGATGATGGAAAGATGTAGTGATGTAGAATCCAGTGGAGGTATCTCATCTTGCAGCCCCCTCGGTGATGTCTTAATGCTTTCCCTTTGGTATAGCATGGGCCGCAAGTGGCTATCGAAAAAGTTTCCTACTCTATGAGGTGCTGTAATCGAACAATGCTGGCGAATCTCTGAACCGATGGATGGAGCTCCAAACATTAGCGGAAGATGTAGGTGTCTGAACATTTGATTGACGTGGGGGCCAGGGCATTGGCTCTCTTTGCTCTACGCGAGGTGTAGAATATCTATCCGGTAGAACCCGTGGCAGAAAAGTTTCGGTCGTCGGAGTGAGCAACTTCTCGATGTATTCCTGAGGAAATTGGAAAGCTGGTAAATCAAACTCCTTTCTCACCTTCAAGGCGTCCAAAATTAGCGAAGGTTGTGACTCTCCTGTAGCAGTCGTATATAATTTTAGAGCCTTTGTCGTTGAGACGTTGATGATGGCTTTCAGAAAATGAGCTTGGACATCGGTTGGTAAATATCGAAATAATGATTTCTTGAAATCCTCGCTGGTGTAAAGTGTCCAACTTTCTGATATGGGCCACAAACTTGAAGGCCAAAAGTACGATTTGGGGATGAACATTTCTGCCAGAGCTAATCGTAAAGGATCCTCGAAATTTCTAATAGCCTCAAATACCGGCACATGACCATGCTGATCGCGAATCGGATCAGCTCGGACAAAGAGCGCACACAAGCACGCACGTACGTCTAGGTCGGTCCTTTTCGTTAATAGCCTCGTAATTGGCGTGAAACCGTCCCGAGTAAGGTTCGGATCTACGCCTCTTTCGAGAAGTATCTTTATCATCTCAGCGGCAGGAATGTCCGATTGATCAACGGTTTTGCGTGAGCAAGACTCCAGGACTGTATGAAGGATAAAGGGGCCACTTTCGCCAACGCCCAGAGACGTCTTTTCTATTAGCATACCGGCTAGACCTGACCCAGGAGTGTGAAAGAGGAGGGTGTGAGCCAAAGATTTACCCCCGGACTGTCTACAAGATGTGAGTTTTGTTGCAGTTTGGACGCAAACTCCTGTAGATAAAAAGAATGAGAAACACCATTTTTCATCTTCGTTGATATCGTCGTACCAAAAATGAGATGGGATCCACGGTTCGAGGAATTTTTCAAATGCCGTTTGAACTTTCCCGGGGTCTGATAATAATGCGCCTTTCTCAAGTAGCATTTTGACTATCTTCGTAGTAGCGGTTCGAGTTTGCGGCCAGTCACGGCTACGGGTAGACAACACACTGCTCAATAGTGTTTCATTGACCTCAGCACCGTGGTCCAGGAGTATGCGAACAATGGATGGATGAGTTGCATTTACGACTGCAATATGCAGTGGAGAGCAGCAACACTTGCTTGTCAAGTTTACATTGGCTCCAGAGCGAATCAAGGCTTCAACGTTTAAGGGCTTTCCATACTGGACGGCGAAATGTAGTGGTCGGTATTCGCTCAGAGAGCTTGTGGCGTGGATATCTACGTCATACTTCAGTAGAAGCTGCATCATATCGACGGACGATTTCGCAGCAGCAATATGGAGTACATGACCGGACGGCCATTGGTGAGGTCGCTCCTGAGACCTGTAACATTCTCGGGGAACCTCTCTGGTTAAAAAAGATTGATCGGGGATGGAGCTGAGTATATGTTGCACTTCAGCTAAAGAACCATTACAAATTGCATGGCTAAGATCATCAAGCTGCTGGTAGATTTGATGTTCTGGGTTCTTTCCATTGTGCTCAACTGCGGGATCTGATGGACTGCGTTCGTGATTGCTTTCGGTCAATGTTTGCATTGTAAGTGAGCCTCCCGTTGCATCTGACTCAATAGGCGAAAAAGCTCGACTATGATTGAATTAGAAGCCGGTTATTATTCAATAGTAGGAGCATGAGTAATGGCGCCTGGGATTGCCGGCGATGGAGACTGGGCGGTAGAAGGCAGACAAATGCGCAGCCTATCAAGACAGTGAACCAAAACTTACGGCGTAGCAGATAACGAGATGCGAGTCTTTTTGATGCTGCTAAATTTAGCTCGTTCGGCTTGTGGCTTTTTGTTTGAGAGCTTCCGCTTCTTCAAACCCCATTCCTTAAGTTTAAGGCGATAAGCACGCTCACTAGTGAATAAGTTAGTATTGTGCAATTATTGGACGGAAAAGTCAACAGGCAGCGCAGGCAGTATGCCTTTTAGAGGATTTGATTGCTCTTTCATAGCTACGGAAGAAAGCGCAGAGTCCTAAAAAGTCGGGAGATGAAGCATGTACACTTACGACGCATTGAAATCGTGATTTTGGTTCATCAAATCCATCACCTTCTTGAGTGGCTGGCCTTTTACAGAATATTGCTCGCGGATGTCTTCCCAGACATCCTCCCAATTGAGCGTCATAGTTGATCATTTGCGAAAGGAGACAATTATAGAGTAAGCGTGTGGAGAAAGCGTGCGAAGCCGAAAGATGGTTGTGCAATCTTTGAATGACGACGAGGCTGAAAGAAATTTCGTGACGGTGGGTTTCTAGATTCAGACAGGAATGAAGGTGCGGAGCTTGCCCTGAAGACGATACCTCCTAGGCAGAGCGCTCAAGCATGACGCTGTAGGTAAAAGTATTATGAATGTTCCTGAAAACATGACTGCTTACCGGCGAAGCAGGTTATAGAAGGTTGGAAATAGCTTAGCCGACACTTGCGCTAGTGCTACTTGGATGGCAGGCTGCAGGCTCACCCACGCCTTAACGGCGAAAAGAATCAAGGGGCCCGGAAGTGACCAGTTAAGCTCGACCAGCATAGCTTGAGGCGCACTTGATGGTGTAAAACGGTGGATGCGGCTCTCGGTTTTGCACATTATTAGCGCAGCCAAGCCCGGACTACGCAACTCTGATTCCGAAACTCCGTTACGAGCCAATCTCAGGCTGCTGTGTAATGCTTGGTGGTCCGGGATGACCTTGCGCTGCAGATCGATTTTACGCAAAACAACCCTTCTCACGAACTTTTTGCATAATACACGTGGTGCAGTTTGCAAACTTTTCCCATCGACTTTGCACCTTTTAGTATACTGCTCGTACCCACTAGTTGAATCATGGCGAACGCAATCAATTTTATTAGATTTCTGAAAAGTGGCCGGGCTGTGCAATCAGCATGCCGAAACCTGCAGCATATGTGCACCGAACCGACTCCCAAGCGCAACTCTTTGAATGTGCTCAAATGTACTGCTCTTCGTTCAACAACGACACGTTATCCTATTTATACCGTACTGGCTCCACAGCGGTCTAAACCTCGTATTTGCCCTTGGATTTAACTCATTCGCTGGAGTTGTGCAATACTCATGACATCGTTGAGTAGGCCTTTTCCTAGGCCTGGGGGGCCTCCAGGCTGGACTATAAGAAGACGAACTCTCTCGTTCTCTTGTTCGAAAGAAATATATACATCCTGCCATTTCTGTCCCTTTCCTCCAAATATTTCTAAAAACAAAAGAACCCAATCCACACCTTCCGTTGCGTGTCCAGCCTCATCGTGTCCTTCTTTTGAACGGAAAGCTCGCATCTACTATGGAATCTCCCAACCAGAATGGCCAAGGCATAAAGCTGTCAGTTGAATTTCCCTTCTAATCTGCGTATTGCTGTTGCTTGCTTCCGGATTCATACAAGTAACTGATAAGTATGTATCTAGTGACCATGCCTCTGATTCTGCATCATCTCAAAACGAGTATTTGCATGATACAGAGAGAGATCGCTTTGGAGCGTCCATGAAGCAAGACATTATCGCCCACACAAGCCTTCATCTTCGGATGACTGCGGCTAATCTCGCCGCCCATGAACTCCGCATGGCACGTGCTCCTGCAGACAATTCTAGGCAAGATAGAGGGAGGCTGCTGGCGGCGGCAAAGGATCTTGGTTTTGGGGATATAACTGGCTGGGTCGTACATGAGGAAAGAAAGGTCAAACTATCTATGGGAAAGCGTCCTATGGAGAAGTGGTTAGACAGCCGAGATGAACGACTAATACCATGTCATCAGCGCAGCAGTGGCTCGTGATATGACGCTCTGACGTTGAGGATTATCTGCTGAATTTTGGTGTTTGAGCGTTGGTCTGGCGATCGGAGTAAGGCGCGATTATCCAAGTCGTTGATGTATGACTTTTACAATGTCTCTTAGGCCTTTCAATCTTTCATCTTTAGTTTCACCCAAATACAATGCGGCTACGGGCCAAGCATGAATGCCGCCTTGCTCTTCATGAAAATCAACTTCTGCACCAGTTTTCTTGAGCAGTCCAATGAGACTACGGGTTTCTGGCCCAAGAACTTCTTCTGACCCGAAGAGGAAAAACCATCCTTTCCTAGGACTAGCTTTTGCCCAACGACTCAAATCTCTGCAATTTCCTGGGGAAACCATAGGATCATCGACCGGCACCTTCCATCCGCAGTACTGACGGCCATATAAATGAAGACTATTGGCATTGAGATAATCGCTACGTGTGTTCCGATTTTTCTCTGACACTATCGTAACCCAGGGTGAAATCATACAAGCCATCCCAGGGAGACAATTTCGGTAGTCGGGATGATCGGCGATATAGAGTAGGAAGCTTAAGATGAGGGTCGCACCGGCTGAGTCTCCACCAACGCAGATTCGAGAGGAATTTCTAGCAATAGACAAAACATACTCATATCCGGCGAATACCTGTTGCACCTGGGTTGGGTACACAGCATCTGGGACTAGCGTGTACTCTAACGCAAACAATGCAGGGTTTTCGTAGCCCGCATCTTTTAGGAGAGTCACCCATGCAAGTAAGAACTCCATATAAAAATAGCTTGAACCCATGGAAAAGCCACCTCCTTGGGGGAAAGGTCAACTTGCATATTCTACGATGGGGTAATGATAGAGCGCTTACCATGACAGTAATAGATGACAACATCAGGCCGTTTGGACTGATCAGGCGTTATCCACAGTCCTCGAAAACCAGTCTAAAAATGTAAATGGATGTCCACGATTAAAACAAGAATATTAGGAGATAGACACTTACACGATTGACTTCCTGCCAAGTAATAGGCGATCTAATGAATCCATGGCGGAGCATGCGGAATCGCAGGAATGGCAATGCCACAGCTTTGGAAAAGAAGACTCTACCCATAGACGCTGGCATAAAAGCAAAGGTATAACGAACACATCTAATCACGAAGTCCTGGAAAGCTGTCGCCCGCTGAACGAATGGACTGCGATATCGGAAAGGAGTTAAAAATCTTTCCTTGACGAACTGAAACGGCAGTTGAAGCGCTTCAAATGCTGTGAGTATATAAATCATCAAACCTATGGCAAATTATGGTTGGACTACTTTAGCATACCCAGAAATGGTAGGGCTCCTAGTACCCATCTAACCGTTTGCCAGAGTCCGACATGAATGAGTAACTGGGGAGTCAAGAAAATGACAAACACGATGCAATCAAGATATGATATTTGGTTTAGTATCATTCTGAACCAACTCCGCCGCATGCGCAAGAAAACGATAATTGTAAGATACTCTTCAGGATTCGTGAAATTCTTAACAGTTGTCACCTATCGAAAACGAGCCTCCATGATGACGATGATAAGCACAAGTCTAAACCTAAAACGGACTTGCGACAGGTTTTGAAGTAAAATAGATATCAAGAAAACGCGTGGTTAAGCATCCTCCGAGAGCCTATTACAAGCCGACGCAATACGTGGGAACGCTCGGTGATAAGTGAATTTCCTGAACACCTGGTCACGTGCTTAACGACATTTGCAAGCACAGACCTTCATATCCTGCCTCCTCATCAAACAAAATCTTATGCCGACATCAACGAAATTCTCTCCGTTACGTCCACCAACACTTCTCATCTCCCCGATCTGCTCTCACATCTACCTTGCTATGGCGTGAGCGCATGCCTCTACATTCTTCTCTCTTGTCTCCTTGTGGTAGGCCGTCCGTCGATTTTCACTGACTAGCCGACATTATGGCTGCGGTTCTTTCAACCCAAGCGGCAATGGATCTTGCACGGTAAGGTTCTTTACTATTTTATGCTGCATGTAAACATCTCTGACTTTGCGTTTAAGTTCTCTTGCACAGGACGATATCCCGGTCAAGCTTCGTTGCGCTATTTGCAATAAACTGGTTGTGAATGCGTTCCGCCTTCCTTGCTGTGATCAAAACATATGTGAATCATGTGAGTCTTACTCCATTAATTCGAGCAACCTTGTAGTTGAGCCTAAGCGCTGACCTCTACAGGCCAGACATCTTTACCAGAGTCATGTCCTGTTTGCGCGCACAGCCCTCTCACTGCCGAAGATTGCAGGCCGAACAAAGCGCTGCGCTTGACAGTAAAAGCCTTCCTTAAATCCGAAGAAAAAAAGAGAGACAAGGAGCGTGGAGGCAGCAATGTAGCAAAGCCCGGAACTCCAGTCACGCCAGTACCATCTGTTACCCCAGTTACGATATCAGCCGAACAACATGCGGACACACCGGATCAGCCAATTCAGAGCATTGAAATGGCTGCCAGCCAGTCAGAAACCTGTACACCTGGAAAAGTGACGGCTGAGGATAAAGCTATCAACTCCGAAGTGCAAGATGTTGGCTCACAGGCTCCGGAGCAACAATCCGCCGAGGTACGTGGGCTGGTTGAGAAAGTTACGATCGTTTGTTAAATTAAATAGGGTTCAAACCAGACAAAATATGACGCCGCTAGACGAGGCAGCACCACACAAGTCCCGGCGACGAGTGAAATTGCTGAGCCAACTTCAGCTAATACTGTAAAGGACGGCCAAGGCACTCAGGACGGAGCCCAGATGGGTCAGTACAGCGAAGGTCATGGGCTAGCTGCTATGTGGAATATGAATGGAGGTCAAGGTCAACAAATGTATCCAGGGGGTTTCGGGTTCGACCCAAGCCAGGCCGGCTTCAATGGCGTGGACTGGAGTGGTGCGGCTGGGTTCAATCCGATGGCTATTCAGAACGGTATGCAAAATGGTATGCAGGGCGGTGACTGGAACAATTATTCCGCCATGATGGGTAAGTTGCCACTGACAGCGAAGATCTCACTAAGTCCGCAAGCTTACAATATTCTCATAGGTATGACAGGTATGAATATGGGCCCTGTGTCGCAAGGAATGTTCGGGGGGTACGGAGGACAAGGAGTGGGCATGAACGGAATGGCTGGTATGAACGGCATGAACGGCATGAACATGGGAATGGGCTACGGTGGGGGCTACGGGACTGGGTGGAATGGACAGCAGATGAGTAGCAGTGACTTTGGTGGCGCAAATGCTGGCTATTATCCTGGTGGTGGATATAATCAATCATCCCAGGGGCATTTTCCCCATCAGATGCATCACCAGCAACAACAGTTCCCAAAGAATAATTACCAGAACCAGAATCGTTTCCATGGTCAAGGAGCGCATCAGCAGAAAGGTTTTGGTCGAGGCCAACAAAGCAATTTTGGCAGTCAGAATCAGACACAAGGTCCTAGTCAGAACCATATGTCTGGTCAAAACCATATTTCCCCAGGTCAAAACCAGCCGGACCAACAAGAGGACGACGCGTTCCACCACCAACTCCCCATGGAACTTCAAGGTCGCCGCGCCTCACAACAAAAATCTGTCGAACCTTCACAGCCTAATCCAAACACTGATGCAGGCGAGGCGCAAGAATTGGTGTCAAACCCCACAGAAAACCATGCCGAAGTTACTGTGCCTGGCCATACTACAGAATATGCAGAAAATAAGGAGAAAGGTGAGGATCTTACTAACATTGCCAATGCGTCAAGTACACAGGATAATATCACCACTGAACCAGAGGAATTGACAACAGTAGCAGGTGGAGCTACACAGGAAGGTCCTGTAAATCCGGACTCGAATGAACAGATCCAGGGATTGCAGCCCATTGCTACCGTGGACACCTCTGAACCATCCGCTCCAGCTTTTGACAATTCCAACATGAACGTGGCTGCGCATCAGGAACCAATGGTTCCATTAAATCATGGACAATACCTTCAGTCAGGCGTGATGAACGATTTTCCTCATCGAGGCCGAGGAGGAATGCGTGGCGGGTATGGTCGTGGGGCGGGCTTTGATTTTCGAGGTGGCTTCGGAGGTCGTGGGGTTCAGGGAGGAGGTTTCATGCCTACCGGCGCCTTTGGTCCTAACAATGCCATTTTACCTCAAGGCGGAGACGTCACTGTCCTCACACCGGGAGAGCCTAGAGGCCTAGGTGTTGAAGGTGCTCCGACAGGGCCCAAGGCAATGCGTGAAGGCAGACCCAATACTGGATTTGTAAGTCGTGGAAGATATCCTGGACCACCACCAGCCGTAGTTGCTGCCCCAGATCCGTCAGTGGCCAGCTCTCACTCGAGACCACGAAGGCAAGTCCAATCCTTACCATCTTTCACAATGAGTGAACTAATCGTTGCAACAGTAAAACTCCCGAACGAGACGAAGCATTGCGCACTAGATCAAAGTCACCATCCAGATCAAAGTCCCCCGGACGATCAAAATCAAGATCAAGGTCTCGTTCACACTCACGACGACACCGTCGTAAACATCGCCAACGATCTACAAGCCCCTCAACCGAGTCAGAGTCGTACGAGCGACGCAAAGATCGACACCGCCATCGCTCGTCTCGGAAGAATGGGGACGACGAGGGCGAGAATCTCCCCGAGGAGAACCAAACTAGCCAAGAGAAAGAAAAGTTTCGAGAAGATAGATCACGAACTTCATCCGTTGATTCGTTAAGGTACCGAAGCAGCAAACGCGACAAAGAGAAGCATCGGTCATCTCGCTTTCATCATGATCGCAGTCGTGACCGTAGTCGTGATCGTAGTCGTGACAAGAGTCATGACAGGAGTTATGATCGTAGCCGCGACCGTAGTCGTGACCATAGGAGACATCGGCGCAAAACTCGATCACGATCTCCGGTCGCTGATGAAGTAGCGGAAGTTGATGATTCTGGTATTGCCAATGGGACTGAGATACCAAGTGAACTCAGCAGCCGTCGAAAGAGTCGAAGCGAAAAGTATCGTGATCGAGACCGCGAGAGGGATCGTGACCGTGACCGTGACCGAGACCGAGACCGAGACCGAGACCGAGATCGAGATCGAGAGAGGGATAGGGATCGCGATCGTGAACGTGAACGTGAACGTGAACGAGATAGGGACCGAGAAAAAGACAGGGACCGAGATCGAGACCGAAAACGTTCTCGCCGCGACCGATCGACATCTCCTCAGGAAGAACTTGACGATGAACGACATCACCGCTCCTCCAGGCGAAGCCGTAAGGAGAAGGAAAAGGAGCGCGATAGGGAACACACAATATCTCAATCACAATCGAGAGACCGATCTCCATCACTATCTACAGCACCTACAGGCCCATCCCGCCCCTCTACAGCAGCTGAGACTGAATTTAAGATCCAAGGCCGCTCTAAAGCTCGCCCCTCTGGTCCCACACCAGCTCCCACACAAACAACGAATATGCCACCTCCACCTACACAACCTAAAGCAGCTCAACCTCTTTTTCAGCCTCCAAAAGGACCTGCCGCAGAGCGCTCGCATGACCGTGAGCGTGAGCGTGACGCCCAGAACCCGCGCCGACGACCCTCACAATCGCACTCCGGGCCCTCTGTCCCAACAACTCCCCTTACACCTACCACACCCACAACGCCCTCGCTTGACCCCCACACCCTTGAGCGCGAAGCCCGCAATCGCGAACGCATGCTCAAAGAGCAGCAGCGCCGCGCATCTCTCCAGGGCGGGAAACCCTCATCTGTAGCCTCCCCGCCTGTGCTTTCTTCAAGCGCAGCAGAGAAGAAGCGAACAAGAGACGACCCAGAACCTGTTGAAGAGAAACCCTTCTTGCCACCCACAGGTCCCAGCGCGCAGCGTCGGAAGCGGAGACGCGGGAGCGAGGCAGGGGGGCCCGAAACAGGGAGACCGGAAGCCGAGAGTGTGGGGGCTGGTAGGAAGAGTGGTAGGAGAGTGAGGTATAAGTACGAAGATGAAGAAAATGACGAAGCGAGGGCAAGGCGGGTGGAGAGGGAGAGGGAGGAGAGCCGGTGGGACTAATGCGGACGAAGAAAAAGAATATAATTAAAAAGCAAAAGTACGAGACTGACTGATGCTTGATGTCACAGCCCCAATATTACTGCTGGTACAGTCTAATACGCTACATCAAGCGTTGGTATACTATCCGATTAGCACTAGTGAGTTTCCGTGCCTTGTATATACCTAGGTAGTTTCTACCATTGGCAAGGGTTCTGTTCTTTGATTGTGGACACAGCGGGTCAACCACTTACATGGCATTCTACCCTCTTTAGGTATTCCTGGCATTTGTCTCAGACTATATTTTGCGTTTTTGGAGGCAGCGGACTAAGAACTTGCATTTGCTGTCCCGGTTGAGGTTTGCGGCAAACCGGAAAAATCCGTAGACTAGATTAGAGCAATACAACTTATTAAGAATTCTAGCCGGGCTAAGAAGGTATTGACAGAAAGTGAAAATGCTGGCGGTTATGTTTGCTGTTATATTGCTCCTCCATCCGGAAAATTTACCTGTACGTGTATGGTCTGGAAGCCGTGCCGTACTTTTCTGGTTGAGTTAATAGTGGTAGGAAAAAACCTTGAGATATCTTTTGCGATGAAATTTACTAATGTGTTAACCTAGGTTTGATACTCGGGCAGGTTGGCTTAGAGTTACAAGTATTTACAGAAGATCTCGTTCAGGTTGCTTAGAGCTGCCCCAAAACATCAGAGTAATCATTCGAAGTTAACATAGGCCTCAAGCGTAGCAAAACAAACATAAAAGCATCAATCATCTAGAATCCCGTTTTGTCTAACCGTAACGCCGAGCCAATGCAAATTAAAATCCAGTCCTATGGCGCCGTCATCACCCAGCGTCAACGTCTAGTTCCATTCACGCCCTGAATTCCCTGTCCTAACTGGCTTGCTACGACGGTGGCCTCTCTCACAGCCTTCGCAATCGTTCCCCTCACTGTACCCTCCTCGAGCACCAACAAACCCCCAATAGTGCATCCACCGGGTGTACTAACCTTGTCTCTTAAAATAGCAGGGTGTTCACCATTGAGCACTAGGC
>Ga0307507_10001757_pt1 | contig 47723 bp, 32 predicted proteins | sample 7_EM_MG_FD_207223 | JGI IMG/M metagenome (GOLD analysis project Ga0307507, IMG submission 207223) | Populus trichocarpa ectomycorrhiza microbial communities from riparian zone in the Pacific Northwest, United States - 7_EM | ecosystem: Host-associated > Plants > Roots > Unclassified | place...
CGACTCTATATAGACTCTATTATATATATTTATGACTTTAAGACTTTTCACTAACGATGCGATGACTTATAATGGCTTTTACTAGTTATTTACCACCAAATCAGCATTTTGGCGAATTTTAATTTTCAAAACGGTTATAACTAGGGTAGCGGTCAAAACCCTATTAACTACGTTAATGCTAGACTCTAAATTAATATTAATAAGTCTAAGTTTTATGCTACCAAAATAAAATACCTTGGCTTAATTATCTTAATTAATAGCATAACTATAGACCCTAAAAAGGTACAGGCCCTATAGGAATAGAAGGACCCAACATCAGCTAAGAAACTATAGCAATTTCTTAGCTTCGCGAACTTCTACTAATAATTTATTTAAGGCTATTCTAAGGTAGTTAAGCCTATAACTAGGCTACTAAAAAAGAGTATTAGCTGGTTATAGGGCCCCAATTAAGCATAGGCATTCCAGACCCTAAAAATAGTGTTTACTACAGCACCAGTCCTAGTGTATTATAACTATATAAAGAAGACTATAGTAGAGACAAACGCCTTAAACTAGGCTTTAGGTGGAGTGCTCTACTAAGCTAATAAAAGTAATAAGCTTAAGCCAGTTATATTCTTCTCTGCTAAGCACTTAGCCCCTAAATATAGCTATAAAATATATAATAAGGAGCTCCTGGTAATTATTAAGGCACTAAAAAAATAGTATCCCAAACTATAAAGAACTAAGCAGCCGTTTAAAATTATTATAGACTATAAGAACCTCTAGACCTTTATAATAATAAAACAACTAAACTAGTACTAAGTCCGCTAGGCTAAGTTCCTTTCCTAATTTAACTTTATTATTACCTATAGGCCTAGCACTAAAGCCATAATCCTAGACACTCTTAGCCGCCTCTTAGGTGTTATACCTACTAATACTAATAACGAACGTCTATAACACTAAGACCGCGTCGTCTTACCACTAAAAAAAGTTAACCTTACTATCCTAGAAGAACTACTAAGCAAATTCTAAGACTAGAGCATTAAAGACTTTATTATAGTAATAGACCTAGAGCCTAAGAAAAAAACCCTTAAGGAGCTTATTAAGAATACCTATAAAGAGAATAAACTTATTAGGAATATATTAGCTACGGTATATAAACAGGAAGACTATAAAGCATACCGTTGGCCTAAGCAGATTAGGAAGCTGCTCCGCTATAATAAATCCAAATATTTAATTATTAACGGCCTAATCTACTACAGGAATTAAGTATTTGTCCCTAATTTACCTAAACTCTAACTAGAAGTTGTACACCGTACGCATAGTTTAGGCCCTGTGGGCCACCTAGGCCAAGTTAAGACACTAGACCTCCTTAATTAAACGTATTAGTGGCTAGGTATTTTACAGTTTACGGCTACCTTTATAAAAAACTGCGCTCTCTGCTTCTAGATAAAGACCCTACACTTAATACCGCCTAGCTTCCTAAAACTACTAAAACTACTAGTTCACCTATAGACCAATATCTCCATTAACCACATCATTAACCTGCCTAAGTGCCTTTATAACAGAAAAACATACAGACATATCTTTATCATTATTAACCGCCTAATAAAGATAAGACACTTTATTCCTATTACTAGCCTAGACACTAAGGAGCTTATTAAAGCATTTATCTACACTATCTATAAGTTACATAGCGCTCTAAATACCATTATTTCTAATAAAGGCTCTTTATTTGTTTCTAACTTCTAGCGTTACCTAAACCAGCGCCTAAAGGTAACCCTAAGCCCTAGCTCTATATGGCACCCTAAAATAGATAGCCAAACCAAGATTATTAATATAGCAATAAATAAGTACCTACGCGCCTTTATAAGCTTTACCTAAGATAACTAGGTAGATTAGCTCCCCTTTACCAAGTTTACTACAAATAACTAGGTTAATAAAACTATGGGAATCTCACTATTTTTTGCCAACTATAGCTATAACCTATGTCTAAGCGTCAAACCAGTAGGCCCCTAGCTATTAGCCCTATCTGTATATACAAAGAAGGAGTACCTATAAGCTAATACTATTACCAACCGCTTTAAGCGCATTTTAACCTAGCTTAAAGCCCTAGCTTATATCTCCTAGCAATAATATAAAGACAACGCTAATATAAAATAAGATAAAGGTATAATATTTAAAAAGGATAATATAGTTATAGTTAGCCTTAAAAACATAAAGACTAACTGGCCTAAGAGGAAGTAGGATAACAACTAGGACGGACCCTAGCCCGTCCTAGCTGCCTATAGAGGAGTAGTTATAGTTAACCTCCTAGACCATATCTATGTTAATAAGTCTTTCTATACTTTAAAAGTCCGCCTCTAGTTCCCTAAAGAGATCTCTAGTTAAGCACGCATTAATAAAGAGGAACGTTATAATATTATAGGCAGGATAGCCGAAAGGGATAACAATAGCAATATTACGGATAAGTAAGAATTTAAAAAGATCCTTAATGTATATAATAAACAAATAGACGAGCACGGCTTAACATATTATATTAAATGGAAATATTATAATAAGAAAACCTAGGAACCTAAGAAATCCCTAAAAGGGTGCAAACGCGTACTACTAAAGTTCTATAAACAACACCCTAAGAAGCCAGGACCCCTAGACTAGGCACAAGATAAGGGAGAGCTACGCCAAGGCCATAGCCGACCATAAAGGTAATTTATGGTAGTTAAGATCTTATAGAACTTTAACCACCAGTCAAAGTTATCTAATTAGCCAGTTTTTTGCCAAGAAGCGCTATATAGTGGCGGTATAGAGTTCTGCTAACTTTATTCATTAAGCTAACCAATTAAGATTTTCCATACCCGGCATGGAAAATTGCTATTAGCTTGGTTAAGGGCGGTAAGTAGAAGTAACATCTTTATAGCGAAAATAAGTTACCTGTTCAGTTTAGAGACCAAACCTTCTAGGGAGAAGAGTACTGTTACAGCACTATCTTGACGCATACTGTCTTGTACTATCTCGTACTATTTCCTACTATTAGCTGGCCCACCACTAGCGCCTTGGCGGCTGCCCCTACTATTTATATATAATACCCCCTTTCACCTCCTTCTCCTCTTTATACCACAATGTAGTTATTTAGCCTACTTGCATTATAGCACTATGACAGCGTTTAATCTTAAAGGTAGACTATATAATTAACTATCTCGTTCTATAGATTATATAGTAGATTAGCAGCAATTCTTATTACACGTCCTTTTTTAATAATTACATCCCCTAAGCGTTTGGTGGTATTGTTTTAAGCTTAGGTATATAGCGTCAAAAGCTTAAATATAATCCCTTAGGTCCGAAGCTATTTAAAAGTTCTTTTTCTCCCTAGCTCATTATCTAATCTAATAGTATTAACTTTAAGGTTATACCTTAAATAAATCCATTAGATGAAATCTTTAAGTACTTATAGTATTTCCTTCTTCTTATTATATGTTATTATAAAATACGGGAAGGATCTTCCTAAGAAGGTATTATAGATATGTATAACTTGTATAAATCCGGTATGCGCTTCCTTAATGTTAGTTTAGTTAATATAGAGGTTAAGATATGGTTTATTAATATTCCGTTTTAAGAACCTTCGTAAAACCTAACACTTAATTTTAGCGAGACTGTAGTGTTAATATTCTATTATCTTAGGGCCTTAAAGCTTAACTCCTAGGGCGTTAATACCTAAATAATAAAGGCTTATAGGTCCTGGATGACCTAGATACAGATGCCATAATTATATATTACCTTTTGTGTCTAGATAAATGTCTCTTAATAATGCTCTACGCTTCTATTAGCGGTGTAGCAGTTGGCTTATATTAAACGCTAATTAACTTCTTAGTTGGATGTATTTAATAGTCTATTGTCCATAACGTTCTTTTATTTAATATAGGATTATATTATCCTTTTAAACTAGAAGATTATTATCTCCTTTATTATTCTAGTAGTACCCTTACTTTTAAAGTAAACGGAATAACACTAGATTTGTGTTAAAGTCCGTATAAAACGCAACGTCCCTAAGACGTAAGATTCCCTTAGAAATAGGTAGACGTATATAAGGTATTACGGAGGTGTCCCATAACAATACCCCCATTTTAAACTCAAGCTTCTGTAAGATGGGGCTATAGTAGTTCTAGGTAGAGTTTGTAAAAGTCTTCTACGGCTTATATAAGTCCTATAGAGTTAACGGGTTCCTATAAGGGCTTAGTAAAGCCTCTCCATTTTATAAGGTATATATATTTACGTTTCTATTTATTGTACTTAATATTATCAACTCTTTTAATAAGGTACTTATCCTTACTATCCACTTTAACTAGTAGGGGAGGGTCTTAGATCTATTTAGGCAGGGCGTCTAATATAGGGGCGGTAGGGCGGAAAACTAATATATAGAATATAGGGTGAATTTTAACCATATTAGGGAGCTTTAGTCGGTAGGTATAAGGAAAGACAACTTTTTCAACCTTATAAGGGCCAGCGTTCTTCTAATTAAGTTTCTTAGTAGGTTATTTTATTAGGGTATAATACTCCTTCCTTATTGTATTAAGATAGAATACCTCCAGTAATATAATTAAATAAATTAGCTTCTACAACACTTATTTGGTTTAGGTTAGAGTATTAATGTAAGGGATATTTTGGCGGCTGCCAAGGCTAGCCTTCGGCTAGCCCTTGGCACCTCCTTATAAGCTCCCTTGGGCTTGCAGCCCTTCCCTCCTCATCGGTTCGTCTCTCTTAGTACTAGGGTATTGCCATACCTACTCATTACCATATTGTCCTCTTCCATCGACTCTCCTTGTGACTCATGCTTGGCTTGCCTGCTCCCTACCGTACACCTGGGCAATAGCCTTACAATTAAAGCATAGGTACAGTAATAAATATAACCTTTAGATAAGTAAAGGCCTTCTTATATTCCTGATTAAAGATAAAGGCTTTATTCTTTTAGTTTAAGGCCATAAGAGGTAAAACCAAGGCAGAGAAGTTATTAATAAATTATTAGTAGAAGTTAGCAAAGCCTATAAAGGCCCTTACGTTCTTAATATTTTTAGGTTCTTGCCAGTTTATAATTGCTTTAACTTTCTTGGGGTCTATTTATACGCCATCTATAGAAATAATAAGTCTAAGGTATAGGACTTCTATTTATAAAACTCGCATTTATCTATATCTAATTATAGGCTGGCTCCACACAGGGCTTACAAGACCAGTTTAATATATTTTTGGTATTTAGCCAGATTATTACTATATATTAAGATGCCGTTAATATAAGCAGTATAAAAGACGTCCAGGTATGGGCGTAGGGTATTATTTACAAAGTGTTGGAATAAACTTGGGGCGTTTATAAGGCCAAATAGAATTACCAAGTATTTAAATAATCCGTATTAAGTATAAAATGTAGTAAGCCATTTGTCTCCTTTCGCGATATAGAGACGGTTAAATGCGTAGATAATATTAAGCTTCGTATAGTAGCAAGCCTTACTTAATTAGTTTAGTATCTCTTAGATTAATGGGATTGGGTATTAGTTCTTAACAGTAATAGCGTTAAGAGCTTAATAGTCTATATATGTAACGGGACTAGCCCAGTTACAGTAGGAATGTCTTGGTGAAACACTCGACAGATAAATTCCAACGCTTTGATTAAATTCTGCCAAGTTAATTAAATTCTGCCAAATTCCGCTAACTTAATTAATTTCCACCAGTCTCCACCAAATTCCACTAATGTAATGGAATTTGGTCGAAACCTATCAAAATCCGCGTGGGCTTGTGCCTATGCGTCTACTGCTAAGACTATAAATGTTTAGCTACAAGTTTCCTATATTCCTTTCTCTTCTTTACGCAACGTCTTGTTCTCTTTAAGAGCTATATACCCTTAGATTTAGATAGAATTTATATTATTCCTTTAAATCTTCCCTGAAGCCTCTTTACGCCCTTATACTATGTTGTGTTAAAACAACCACTATTAAAAATGGTAAACAAACCCAAATCCCTTTTAATAACCACAAGTATTATGTCCCTAGTTAGGGAATAATTAACTATAATGCAACAATCCTTTATGGATGCCCTAGCTTAGCAGCGGGCTGCACTAAAAGCCCAATATTAGTAATTAATAGAAGCACTCCGCGAAGAACTCCGCAACATTAAGGCTTTTTTATTAGAGACCCTAATAACAATACCTATAAATAAAATTAAAATAACTGTATTTAAACCTAACCTGTTAAATGCAAACACTAAACTAGTAATAGTAACTTAACCCGTATCTATAACAAGTTTAATACCCACTATAAAATCTAAAAAGCTCCCTAATCCTCTAATGTTTAATAGAAATTAAAATAACTTATGTCCCTTTATAACTAAGCTCCGTCTTAAACTTTTAACAAACTATAACTAATACCCTACTAAAGCTAGTAAGGTTAGCTACGGAATGTCTTATTTAAGCAAGGATGCTACACGTACCATAGATCTATTCTTCTATAATAGCACCTTTGTTAATTTTAAAATCTTTATCTCTCTACTAGAACGAATGTATAATGACGCCAGCCGCGAACACATAGCTATTACTAAACTTAAGAACCTATAATAATAGAACCAAGACTTTACCAGCTTCTTTTCGGAATTTTTATGCCTTATTGGCGAACTGGATTGGAATAAAGCCGCTAGAGTTGCTGCCCTTTAACGAGCTATCTCGGATAAAATTAGAGCCTAGTTAGTAGGCAGGGAACTGCTAAAAAACCTATCCAAATTTGCTATAATATGCCAACGAATTAATAAGGATCTTTAATATAACAAACAAACTTGTTCCCTAAAGTTAACCACACCTTATGTTTAAAACACCCTAAAACGCAATCCGTCTCCGAAACCTAAAAGCCCTATATATAACCCTATAGACCTCGATGCCGCTTAATCCTATACACCCTTGGGAACTAATGAACAAAGAACTCGAGCCACAAATAGAGAATGCTTTAGATGCGGTAAAAAAGGACATATTTAAAAGCATTGCCGAACTTACCCCTTTAAAAAGGTCCGCCATAGCTCCTCCTGTTTCTTAAATTATACCCATTCCTTGAGCCGTACTCGTTCCTTGAATTATACCCACTCTATAAATTATACTTAAACGCCACAAAGTATCTCACCCTTGGTTAATTTAGAAAACGAATTATCCTAAGGCTAAGTCGCGCCTTAAGATAAAAAGTAGAAGAGCATAAGTATCTAGGCTCTTTTAGCGCTGATATACAACACAACTCCCTTAATATACTCAGCGAAATTTAAACACTTAAAAAATGGAAGGAAGTACAAATCCTTATAGACAGCGGAGCCACCAGCATAGGCTTTATTAATATAAACTATGCAAAAACTTAATACCTAAATTTAAAGAAACTTAATAAGCCCTAAGGCCTATAAGACTTTAATGGCAAACCCTTAATATATAGTGAAATAACGCACTACGCCCTAGTAAAAATGCGGATAGGTGAATACCTTAAACATATCTCCCTATTTATAACACCCTTAAAGCAATACAAATTTATACTTAGATATAAATAGCTAAAACAACACAATCCTTTAATTAGCTGGGTTAAAGAAATACTAAAGTTCCGTACAACTTACTGCTAAAGTTATTGCTTAAAAAACCATTTGCCCTACAAACATGCACACAACTATTTGAATTTAACATGATATAAATTACCCTTGCCATAAACCTTAAGCCAATATAATAAATCTATGACTGCCAATTATAACAAAGAATATAAAGATATTTTGTTAAAACCTCTTAAAATTCGGATAATATAAGCCGCACCCTTTATTTTATTAGCAAAAAGACGAGATCATAAAATCTTTGCTATAACTATGGAAGATATTAAGAAAGCACTAGAACTAAAATAGTATATTAATCCTTAACCTCTTATACCTAAAGAGTACCACGACCTAATTAATAAGTTTAAAAGACAATTTATAGACTAACTAGCCCTATACTAAGATAGGCACGATTTCAAGATAGAACTTAAGCCGGGCATAACACTAAAGTTCAGTCCGCTATACGGTATATCATGGGAAGAATTGCTTGTGATACAATAATACCTTAACAAGCATCTAGAAAAAGGATTTATTTGCCCTAGTTAATCTCTATTCACCTTACCTATACTATTTATTAAAAAGCTAGGAGGAGGCTTAAGATTCTATATTAATTATTAAGCTCTAAATATAATTATGATTTAAAACTAATATCCAATTCCCCTAATTTAAGAGACGCTTAACTATTTAGCGAAGGCACGGTACTTCACGAAGCTTAATATAGTTGCAGCCTTTAATAAAATCCATATATAAGAAGGAGATGAGAAGTATATAGCTTTTTATACACAATAGGGACTCTTTAAATACCTAATAATACCATTTAGCATAAAGAACAGTCCCAGTACGTTTTAGTAATATGTTAATAATACGCTTTATAAATTCCTTAATATATTTGTTACCGCGTATATTAACAATATCTTAATCTACTTATCCTTGCTTTCCAAACATTGGAAATATATTAGAATGGTCCTTAAACGCCTATAAGATACAGGCCTATAATATAATATTAAGAAATACAAGTTCTACGCGTCCAAGGTTATGTACTTAGGCTTAATAATATCCTATAACGGAATTAAAATAGACCCTAAGAAAGTCGCCGCGATTATAAACTAGGAAAGCCCTAGCAATATATAAGATATTTAAGGATTTCTAGGATTTACAAATTTCTATTAACAATTTATTAACCACTTCTTAGAAACTGCTTAGCCGTTAATAAACCTAATAAGAAAGAATATAAATTTTAAATGGACTACTAAATATAAATAAGCTTTTAATAACCTAAAGCATCGTTTTATAACTGCTCTAATTCTCGCCCACTTTAACCCTAACCTTAAATGCATTATAGAAACAGACTCGTCCGATTATACGCTAGGGGGAGTGTTGTCACAATACAATAAAAATGGTAAGCTATGTCTAGTAGCCTTTCTCTCTCAAAAACTCGCCCCTGCTGAATTGAACTATAAGATATATAATAAGGAACTGCTTGTAATTATTAGATGCTTTAAACAATGGTGTCCTAAGCTAGAAGGATTGTTGTTCCTAATATACGTGTTAACGGACCACAAGAACCTGCAGTACTTTATAACTATAAAGTAATTAACGCAGCGCTAAATTCGTTGGGCCGAATACCTCTTATAATTTAACTTTAAAATTACGTACTAACTGGGCAAACTTAATTAGAAGCCTAATATATTAATATAACAATTATAAAACCTACCTGCGAATGCTTTAAATAAACAGATTATAAATTAATTACGGATCTTATTATCCCCTAAACATTTTAAAAAACTACATCCTATATTTCTAAATACGGAACTTAACAGAAACGAATTAGAAGTTAATAAATAGGAAATAGAAATTAATAAGCTAATAAAATACAAATATAAGAACGATATATAGATAATAGATATAATAAAAGCGATTTAAACAGGAAAATAACAGCATAAGGATATTATACTCGCTAAATGCGAAATTTGAAACGATTAATTGTACTATTAATAGAAGATAGTAGTTCCGAATTCTAAGCCTTTATAATTTAAGATACTTGGATTCGTATACAACTCCCCTATAATAGGGTATCCTGGCCGTATAAAGACTTATAAGATTGTTTAACAAGCATACTACTAGCCTATAATACACGACTATGTACGAAAATATGTTCAAGCATGCAGGATGTGCGTACATGGAAAGACCTCTTATGTAAAGAAATAAGGAGTACTTTGACCGCTACCAATTCTAATGCAAAGATGGCGCGACATCTTAATTAACTTTATAGCCTAACAGTAATGAGTTTATGAATGTTATGGTAATTATTAACTGTCTTATAAAAATGCGATATATAATCCCCATAGACTTAATTAATACAATATTAGTAGCTAAATGTTTTGTTAAGCATGTCTTTAAGCTACACGGACTTTCTGACTTAATAATATCTAACTACGGAAGCCAGTTCATTTCAGACTTCTGGCAAGCTCTATGCAAATAATTAAGTATTTAAATATAACTCTTAACTGAATTTTATCTGGAGATAGATGGTTAAACTAAAATTGCGAACGCAATTATAGAACAATACTTATAAATATACTGCTCCTACCTGTAAGATGGCTGGGAAAAATGGCTGCCTTTAGCTAAGTTTACTGCGAACAATATAATAAATGTATTAACAGGCGTGACGCTATTCTACGCAACCTATAGATAAGACCCCTAACTTGGATTTAAACCACAACCTAAAATCAATATAATAGGACCCATAATTAAACGGATTTAGTTAATTAACGCGCACAACTTCGCTAATTAAATAAAGCAGTTAATAGAACTATTACGAAGTAAATTAACGTACGCTTAAACGGTATAGGAATGGCATGCAAACAAAGGATAAGCTCCCACATAGGACTTTAAGAAAGACAATATGGTTTACTTAAATACACGAAACCTAAAGACTTAACGGCCCTTAAAGAAACTTAATTGGAAATTTGCGGGCCTATACCAAATTAAGAAGAAATTAAGCCTATATGCTTATAAGCTCAAACTACCGACTAAGATAAAAATATATCTAACATTTTATGTAAGCTTGCTGCAACCCTTAAAAGACAAACCTATAACCTGCGAAGTGCCGCCACTACCTCCCATAATTATTAACAACGGTAACAGTTCTTACTTTATTAACTTAATTAATGATATATAATAGAAAATATAATCTAAACAATTTAAACTTCTTATTAAGTAGAAAGGATATAAAACATAAACCTAGGAAACCTATAAATAGGTTAAGGCCGACGCGCCTTCCCTAGTAAAAGAATTCTATAAAGACTATCCTTTGCGGCCTACTCCGGCTGGATAGACATAACATAAAGGCAAATAACTGCCACCTAATATAAAGACATAAAACACAATAGTAGGAAACTTAAAATTAAAAAGAACTCGAACTACATTACAACGCTTATAAGGCGATAAGTTATAAATTCTCAACCAAATCGAATTGTTTTGGACCTTTGGCTAAAGGGGGGGGGTACTATAACAGGACTAGCCTAGTTACAGTAGGAATGTCTTAGTAAAACACTTAATAGATAAATTCTGACGCTTTAATTAAATTCTGCTAAGTTAATTAAATTCTGCTAAGTTAATTAAATTCTGCTAAGTTAATTAAATTCTGCTAAGTTAATTAAATTCTGCTAAGTTAATTAAATTCTGCCAAATTTCGCTAACTTAATTAATTTCCACCAGTCTCCACCAAATTCTACTGATGTAATGGAATTTAGTCGAAACCTGTCGAAATCCGCGTGGGCTCATGCCCACGCGTCTCCTGCCAAGACCACGAATATTTAGCTATAAGTTTCCTATATTCCTTTCTCTTCTTCACGCAACGTCTTGTTCTCTTTAAGAGCTATATACCCTTAGATTTAGATAGAATTTACATTATTCCTTCGAATCTTCCCTAAAGCCTCTTCGCGCCCTTATAATATAGAAGCGCAGACTGCCGCTAGGTTTCTTAATAAAGATTACTGGTACGGCTTTAGATAAAGAACTTACTCTAATAAATCCTTTATCTAGATGTTTATCTAAGTACTTCTATAATACCTAGAGTTTGTTTTAGGACATCCTATATAAAGGTCCAAATCTAGGATATTTTCCTTCTTTAACTACAATCTTATAATTATATAGACGGCGTTCCGATAGCTTATTGGCTTCCTTTTATAAGAATATGTCTAGGTAATTATAGTACTCTATAGGTACCTTTATAGCGGGGTTAGTATACTTCTTTAGTACTAAGGCCTTCTTAATATTGGCTATTATAACAGTAAAGATTATATATTCTAATTTCCTGGCAAGTTATACTAGTAGAGTAGCTCTAATTATATAGACATCTAAGGTATTAAGCAAGCTTAGATCGTCCTTAGTTTCTTATATGGTTTCTTATTTAGGTTTAGGTTTAGTATTAAGTATAGAGTTAGTATTAGATTTAGGTTTGGGTTCTTTAAGTATCCTTTTTATAGTAGAATACCAGTTTTTCTAGTACTTTTATATATTAAGCTTAGGCTTATACTTCTACTTAGTCTAGAGTGTAGTAATTAAAGTCGGTTTATATAATCTAATATAATTTCCGAGTTCCTAGTAAACATTAGTAGAATTCTTAGGTTAGTGGAATTGGGTGGACTTTTTGGGTATAAGGTAGATGTTAGTAGAAATTTTAAACTAATAGATTCTAGTAGATTTTTTTAAATTTTAGTTTAGGGTCTAAGTAGTAAGTTATAAGGCACTTCTGCTTATAACGGGAGGCGGTAAATAGAAGCTTAAGATTATCCTAATTAATAGTTCTCTTATATAGCTTTATCTAGGGTTATTTAAGGATTACTAGATAACCTAGGGTAGTTACAAAGAGCTTAACTAATTTTTTATAGTTTAGGTATTAGAGTTTTAGGGCCGCTATATAAGTAATATGGCCTAAGATAGTGCATTTGCTATTAAATCTATATATATTATTATGCTAGTTAAGGGTGTTAAGGTAAACTTTTTATTTTACACAAAAATCTTATTAATAAATTCTATGCTACTAGCTCTTATATTAATTAGGACTTAAGCATTAGCCTATTAACCTTTCTGCTAAAGACAGTAGTTAATGGTTATACTATAATCCTAAGAGTTAGGGTTTATAACATCTAATATATTTAATAAGATCCTATAACATAGCTGTCCTAAAAAGCAACTTAACTCTAAGATATACCTTTTAGTGGTAAGCGGGAAGGGGTTCCTCTAGAACATTAGTTATAACTTTGTTTTTATAAGTAGTGCTTACTAGATATAGGGCTAGAACTAGGTAAATATTAGGGGCGGTAACTAGAGAATTAATACGGTAAACGGTTATTAGTATTAGCTATTTTATAAGTTGTATTAGGGCATAGGGATAGAGTAGTATCTTAAGATATAGTTCTTGCTTCTATATTTAAAGTAAAGGCCTAGCTTAATACGTTATTCTTATTTAGGGGACCTTAGTGGAGCGTATCCTAGGGTCCCTATATTAATATCTATAGCATTAAGGTGCTTAGGCTAAAATAATAACTTAGTAGATATTTACGGAGCTATTATATTATATTAAGGAGTAGACTTTAGTATTAGGCGTAGTATATTATTATACCGTTTATTAATAATGTTTACGCAGGCGTTAAGGGCTTTTAGTAGGTCTATACCTATTAGGGAGATTTTTAGTTTAGGGCTTAGGGACTTAATAAGGCTGTTAACCAGTACGGAATTATTTTAGCCTATTTCCTTTACGTAATAGTTAAATTTAGAGAAGTATATTGGGAAGCTTTTTATTCCTTAAGTTATATAGTTTATCTTCCTTTAAGCGGTAGCTTAGTAGTTTAGGTTACCGTATATAGCTTTAAGTAGTATTACTAGACTTTATACTAAGTTTAGTTAAAGGGGTTTAATAAGATTAGCTACGTCTTCTTTTAGTTAACTTAGGGCGTAGTAGAGTCAGTTAGCTTTAGTTAGGTAGTAGTTAGCATTACCAGTTAGCTTATTTTTAAGCTAGCTTAGGAATAATTAGAGTTTTTATTATTTATTAGTAAATATTAGAGGATCTAGTGGTTATTTAGATTATTATAGTGCGGTAGTTAGTTTGGAGTAAATAGTTACTATAGGTTTAGGACTTTTATCCCATATATTTATCTTTAGAAAAGGCATTTAGTCTTAAGGCCCTAGTATAGGCATTTTAAGGGTGTGGACTTCTTCTTAGAGGTCCTTAATTATTTATATGTATTATACTTCTTATTTAGCTTATTATTAAGTTAAAGTAGCTTAGTTTTATATAAGGGCGTCTATAAAGGACTTCTATATCTCTACTAATTATTTTTAAAGTGCGGATATAATGCCGGCGGCTATTATAGGGGCTTTAAGGTTATTCTATATTTTGGAGGGTAGTATATAAGGTTAACACAATATAGTATTATAGAGTAAGTATAAGCGGTAATAATATATAGCAAAGTAGATATTATTAAGCTATATATATAAACTGCGTAATAAAGTAAAGACGTTATATAAGGAGAGAAGGTAAGGAAATGGGAGGAAAGGGTATATATTATTAATTTAGTTGCTTAGTTAACACATACACAGAGTAGGATAGGATTTAAGTAGCGGTCCTAGCAGAACTTAGTAGAATTTAATAGACTTAGCAGAATATAGCGGAATGCAGCAAATTACCGTTAGATTGCCATAGATTGCCGTCTTAGGGTTAGTCTCTTTTTGCTATATTGGTGGAAATAGGTAGATGTATATAAGGTGTTACAGAGGCGTCCCGTGACAGGTATTAGTTATAGTTTATTAAAAGTTTAAGACGGAGCTTAGTTATAAGGGGACGTAGGTTATTTTAATTTTTATTAAATATTAAAGGATTAGATTTTATAATAGGTATTAAATTTATTATAGCTATAGGTTAAGTTACTATTACTAGTTTAAAGTTCGCGTTTAAGAGGCCAGGTTTAAATACGGTTATTTTAATCTTATTTATAGGTGTTGTTATTAGGGTCTCTAATATAAGTGCCTTAATATTATAAAGTTCTTTACAGAGTGCTTCTATTAATTACTAATATTAGGCTTCTAGTACAGCCCGCTGCTAAGCTAAGGCGTCTATAAAGGACTATTGTATTATAGTTAACTATTCCCTAACTAGGGTTATAATACTTATAGTTATTAAAGAGGATTTGGGTTCATTTACTATTTTAATAGTAGTTGTTTTAATATAACGTAATATAAGGGCGTAAAGAGGCTTTAGGGAAGATTTAAAGGAATAATATAAATTCTATCTAAATCTAAGGGTATATAGCTCTTGCAGAGTACAAGATGTTGCGTAAAGAGGAGAAAGGAACATAGTAAGCTTATAACTAAATATTTAAGGGTCTTGGCAGTAGACACGTGGGCACAAGCGCACGCGGGTTTTGACAGGTTTCGAACAAATTCTATTATATTAGTGGAATTTGGTGGAATTCGATCGAGTTAACTTAGTGGAATTTGGCAGAATTTGATTAAAGCGTCGGAATTTATCTGTCGAGTGTTTCACCGAGACATTCCTACTGTAACTGGGCTAGTCCCGTTACATTCGCGATGACTGTAATCTGACGCCGCATGCCAAGCTTCTTATGTAGGCTTTAGCCTGACTTCCAATCCTTACCTCCATCATCTGACAGCAGCACGCTAACACCTTATAAAATATTTGATAGAGTCGTCGAAATCCAATATCTCCCTGAAAACGCCTCCAGACTAACCAAAGCCGCAGATTATGATCTGCAATCGCTGCCGGCTCTTCTGCGATGAGGCAGCTCGACAGATGAACGCCGGGAGAGCAGCTTATCCTCAATCTCCTGAAGAAAATAATGAAGGCGCCAAATGGACATTTTATCGCTTTGTCGTCCACTGTAGTTTGGACGAGTTGGAATCAGCCGCTGGGCTTGGGTGCAGTGTTTGCAAATTGATCTCGCAAAGTCTAGTCAATGATGGATTAGTACGACTATTGGATCCCGTCTTTACCATTCTCGAATTGGATCCTTCAGATAAAGGGATGCCCGTATTGTTAACAAGTTTTGAAGATGCTGCTGGAAAACCTCTATTGCCAAAGCGTACAATTGCTATTTACTCCAGGAAGGTATCCTCCGGTATGTTCGCATATGCGCAATGTTGACTGTCTCTTACCTTTCGGTTGAGTCTTTTCTAGCAGACAAGCTTGCTACCACCTTGCGAAAATGCGCTGAAATGAGCAACGAGAGCACTGGTTCAGACTCCAGCTTCGAGTTAGCCTCTTATTGGTTAGAGCAATGTCTCTCATATCATGCGGACTGCCCCAAGCCGTCCGTCACTGATACGTTCATTCCTTCTCGTGTCATAGATGTTGGCGGCTTGGATGAATCTCGAGAGCCTTACCTACTTGACACTCGAGATCAGCACATTCCAGAAAGGGAACAGCGGTATGTGGCTTTAAGTCACTGTTGGGGCACGACCCAAATCATCACTACTAAGCTATCGACCCTATCAGACCGACACAGTGGCATCCCCATGGCAACACTCCCTCAAACTTTCCAAGACGCTGTAATTGTTACCAGAAGACTAGCTCTACGCTATCTCTGGATCGACTCACTCTGCATCATTCAAGATTCCAGTGAGGACTGGGAGAATGAATCCGTTCAGATGTGCAACATATATCGCAATGCGTTTTTCACGATCGCGGCGGCACATGCTTCAGGTAGCTCGGTTGGCTGCTTCGCTCAAAGAGATGGCATTTTACACTTGCCGTTTGAGTTGTCTTTTCCTTCATTGGCTGGGTCCGAAGGTGATGCCATTAAAGCTGTGTTCACGCCTCTTCCACGTAAACAGATCCTTGACAACCCCGAGCCGCCTTTATATGGGCGTGCTTGGGTTTTGCAAGAGCAGATTCTCTCTCCACGCATGCTTATTTACGATGGCGATCAGCTCCGTTGGGAATGTCTGTCCGTGCATGGATCGGAACGTTCTCCTCTAGGCGGAATATCAAGACATATCGGCGCTTCCAAGACGATCAGAAGCGGCATAATAGATAACAGGGGGGATTTCTTTAGCCTAACTCGGTTTAACGAAGAATTTCCTCCTCGTTATCAACATCAGGACTGGTGCTACGCCGTCATGGACTATACTCACAGGGGGATGACGAATCAAACGGACAGGCTGATCGCAATATCTGGCATTGCCGAAGCAATACAGAGACGGACTAAGAACGTGTATCTTGCAGGTCTTTGGAAAGATCAGCTCGCTCTTGGCTTGTTGTGGAATATCCCTTTCGAGCGAGAATTCACCCCTACAACGATGTTTGCATTCAACATTCCACCATCAACTCGCCATAGTAGAGCAATTGCTCCCTCCTGGTCTTGGGTATCTGTTACGGTTCCTGTTGTATTCCCAGTCCCATCAATTGGTTCTATCTTCCTTCGCCCTGTGTGTGAGATTATTCATGTGCAGGTTGAAGGCATTCCTTCCTGCCAAACAGGCACCATTACCGTCCGAGGTCATGTTCGGCAGGCTTATATCAAATCAATATATCCAACTGTAATACGCCAAGCCAGCAGTACTTGCCCGGATTATGTATACGAGCAAGGCAAAGGTGTCAGATATCACGCACAAAAATTTCACCCAAATGACTTCTTCTTAGCATCACTTAAGAGACCAAAGAGGGTCTCCCAGTTCCAGCCAGTTCCAGGCACCTGGAGGCCCGATGAATTATTACAGGCGGACGAGCCACTGACATTCATTGCTATTGCGCAGCGACCCCGGGAGAACACGAAAGGACCAGTCGGAGATGAATACGAGAATGAAGTGTTTGCCCTTGGGCTTTTGCCCACTAGAAAGGCAGATAATGAGTACCGTCGAGTTGGGTACGCGGTTTGGGCGGACTGCTCATGGTATGGCTATGACTGTGGTGAGTACAGTAATTCAAAGCCTCAGGGACTCGCTTCAGGGCTGCGAAACAATACGGAGATCGCAATGAATAAGGTCAGATCATGGATTCACAATGAAGAGCCTGGAGTTAACCGCCTTTTGCCATACAAGCGTGGCCATATCCGGTCTCCATTACTTGTCCGTGGTGAAGGAGAGCATAAGCATTCTATGCGCTGCGGGCCGAAGCCGGACAACGGAGCTTACCACAAAAGTGTAGAGGTGAAGAGTACGATAATAAGGATTGTTTAACACTTTCTGGATCTGCTTAAACTCTGAAGTGTTGTCCTGATGGAGAATTACTCTTCACACTCCATCATTTGAAATCTTACATTATTTTCTTTCCGAAGCCATGTTCTCATCATGCTAGAAGAGTTAGAAACTCTAGGGAAACGATTGCTGTTATATGAAGGAGCAATTTGTACACAGTTTAGAGTCTGTAGGATTTGTCTATTTCGATAAGTTCTGATCTTTTTGAATCAACTCAAAAACAGGCCTTTTACAACTTCAAAAACTTAATAACCAGCCGAATCCACTGCTGACCTAGCCCCTCTGTCCGGCCCGTGGCCAACAGAATCTTCTATCGTCCCCGCCAATTTACTCAACCCAGTGTTTGTCACCATGCTATTCGGTGTATAGGTGATCAAGGATACGATCCACAAGCCATGCTTCCGTATGGCTTTCGTTAGATCCTATTTCGTCACTCGAACTTTAGTAACCCCCCACGGGCCCACGGTCGAGCTACGTCCCTCTTCCCCGAATTTTTCTTCTATTTCCTTAGACCAGTCTCAAAAAGGCCATGATCCAAGGTCCCGGAAGATCAGGCTCGGATTTTGTATTATCCAGAGGTTCTCTGAAACATCCTATTGGGGGGGGCTGCGCAGAGTTTCTTACCGTGGTAGCGGCGGAATGCTTCCTTATTGACAGAGGTGAGGATTGGGTTTAATACCTTTGCCAAGTCGGCTACTGGGTGCATCTAGGCGCCGTACTTCTGAGAAGTGTCTGGAACGCTCTAGCAATTTCTTTTCGGTAGTTTCGGGAGCTTCAAGAAACCTCCCCAGGTTTCTTGTCGAAATCTTATCCTAATTCACTGAGCCCTGCTCGGTCTCCAAAAAAGTCTTCCAAAATAACTTAATAAGCCTTCTCTTGTGGCACACATCCTCGGAGATCTCTGCAGCCTTCATATTCGACGCGTGCGTATTATTCATTTGCTTCCAAACCCTTTTCTCTTTCTCGTCATTCAGATCTAACGACTTTACAGCCGGGTGTTTCGTACGCAGCTTTCACAGCCTCCATTAGGGCTTTGTCATAGGCTTCTTGGAGCTGTTCTTCTGAGCCATCTTTCGGAAGGGGAGCAATTCCCTGTGCCGTTACGTTGACAGTTGCGATGTAAACTACAGGTGGCATTTTAGAGTCTTTGGTGGGCCTGTCATCTGCAAGCGATTGGAGGATTCTACGCCCTTATTCGTAGGATGCTCATCTGGTTACTCTGCGACGCTTGCTGTGTTCTTATTATCGTTGGCATGCCGAAAATAAATATGTGTGATATGTGAAACGGATGAGCAGGATGTAGTGGTTATTCTATGAAGAATAGAGTGAACACTAGGCCTCCTAGGAGATCTGCTAGTGAAAATGAGATTGAGTATGAATGGCACTCGTAGATGCTGAGTTGCTTAAATACAAGATATCATGCCTAGAACTTGGAATATCTCCCGCTGGTCTCTGGCCAGTTTACGACACGTAGTGATGGCGAAGGAGAGCGCTAGTGTGCTCTTGCATGCCTCAGGCTGTTGGCTGGAATATGGGGGCCAATATTTCGCAACTAACCTAGGTGAATATTATTGGCTTTCCCAAACCCACACCGAGGGGGAAGACAAGAACTTTCCTTGTGCAGAATTCTTGGGCAATTTCTCTGATGCAGTAACTGTTAAGTCTTACTATTCAGCACATACATAAATAGAAAGAATTCACTAGCATGTCAAGAAGAGAATCTTGGCCAGGTCGTTCTACCATTAATCGTCAAAACGCTTCTAGAAAAAACTCTACGTGTGTATGATCTCGCCCTCGCTACAAATTCATTAACCACATCGAAAAATAGGAAGAACTCCCTGCAACGGAGGTACAGTCTGATGCCTCGTTTCCTAAGATACCAAGACAAAGGAAGTCAAAGTAGATCGAAGCAACGTCCATCTACCAAAAGAGCTCTAAAAAGAACTGCAAGGAGAGCAAGTCCGTAAGAAATTAGCAAGGCTGTCATTCCAAAGGGTGGACTCAAAACTTTGCAATCTTTAAGAATGAAATAACAGACCCACTAGGTCGTCATAGCCTACATTTGGAAGGAGATTCAAATGCGTTCGTGCTCAAGTTGGTATAAAGCAATCAGCGAACATTGGGACATTCTTGACTACCTGTCCAGCTCGAAATGGCAGCACCCATGTGTAGAGCATTGTAGATAGCTGTGAAGAAAAAAAAGCAAAAGGCTCCTGTGATAGGAAGCCAGTCTAGGAATTGTGAGCTCTCCGAAAAGGATTAAGCCGTTTGCCCTTGCAAAAGTCTAGTCCACTTTTGCAGCTCATGGGGCCAGAGTTAAAATTAAAAGTTCGGAGCTGTGAACTCTCGTCGCCGCGTACGGCCAAGAGGTGAAGGTGTGAATATGGGTCATTGCCGGGCCTTGGAGTTTGGGACGGTGATATAGTTTCAGATCTACTACTATCCATCATCTCCGAGAAGAAAGCAGTCATGCTACTGCGAGCACTCGCAGTTTCGTAGCCAGAATCCCTGTTGAAGAGTCGTGGGCGCAAATCGCGACTTGTACTAGAGCTAGCTTCACGAAGAATAGGACTAGGCTGGGGGTTGGGTCGAATAGGCTTGTCGATAATAGAGCTTGTTGCAGATTCCGCCCAAGGGTTTGTTGAAGAAAGGCTAGTTCTATGTGTCAATTCCGGGGACCGCGGTACTGTTTGATGTGGAATCGTAGTAGTTGGAATGGCGGTAGTTTGTGGCAATTGGAAATCCAAGAAAGGCATGGTTAGGAATGTTGGATCATCAATGTTTGAAAAGATTTGAGAATAATACGTTTCATCATTCCATGCATCAATTAAAGGGTATGGATTGTTATCACGAGTGTAACAATCGCTGATCTTGGGTCCCTGATTATATGTGGAATGGAGTTCGTCATATAAGGAAGTTGAGTCTGTCCGGTTTGGCGGCTGATGCTGAAGAGGACTTGGATCCGTCCAGGATGGTTCTGCATGTAACTCTAGAGGCGCTAGAGTGCTCACAACAGGGTCGTTTGGTTCCTGTTCTTCCTCTTCGAACATCGGAGCAGAAGCCTCAACTAAGTGTCTGGGTACTAAGTAGTCATACCCTATTAAAATCGTTAGCTATTGGGTACTTAAGAAAGTGGTAAATTTGAGGTGCTAATTATGTACTCACAAGGACTCGGCACTAAGTCATCAGATTCTAGATTCCCCAAGCATCTACAAATCGCGTCCCAGTATTCACGGCCGATGATAGAGGTTCCAGAGCCCGCCCGCAGGGCAAAAACTTCTTCTTGTTTAGACGTCAACCACTGTGGATTTGCTGTAGACTCTGTAGTTAGATGGCATAGATTTTCGGCCCCATGTCTCTCTATCTTCCATTCTATATCGGCGTCGGAAGAGCCAGTAAATTGCACCTGGCATTTCAAACACCCTCGGTGTGCTCGTTTAAGGTGCTCGCTGTTTGTTGGAAGCGTTGGTTAGCATCATAGACTCTCAAGAGTGGGGCAGGGCGAGTAGGACGAGTAGGACACTTACACGACTCGACCAATGCTCTTAAACCCAGGTCGATGAGTACAGGGACCGTATACGTGGGTATATCGGTCCGGAAAGAGCTTCGCTAGAGGACAGCCGTATCCTTTTTCGTCAGTGGACCAATCAGGAGTGCTTGGGTTGCCCTTTGAGCGTTTCCCATCGCCATTGGATTCTTCCCAAGGAGCATCTTTCCTCTTTTGAGGAGGCTTGGAGTTGTTCCACGTACCCGAAGGAGACTCGTTGGGTACGTCGCTTCCAGCCTGTCTGGGTTGCTGACTCGAACCACTCTGCTCTCCCCCGGCAAGGGTCGTTTCGGCCAAACTAGAAAACTGAAGCTCGATTTTACTGATCGCTTCCGTGAGTTTGAGGATTTGATCCTGTTCAATTTTCTTTACGGTAGAGGTGAGGTGTGAAATTTGGTCTTCGATATTCTCCAACAGTTCGCGAAATGCCTTTGGCTTCCGGAACGGATTCCGGCTATTGCGATGCTTGGGCTTGCTCTCTTTGCCATTGACATGAGCCTGAGCAGGTTTCTCTCCAGACTCGTTGTCTGTACGGTGCTTTGAATTCAAGGATACCATTATCAGTGATTGATGTGCCGGTTAAATGGCAGTGTTGCGTTGCTTATGAAAATAAAGACAGAAAAGCCTTCAGCAAAGGGCTGGCTAAGTGCGAGAAAGGACCTCGAAAGGAAGGATTGAAACTAACCAGAGAGTCTGTTAAAGGAAGTACTGCTCCATCCATTTTGTTCCCAATGCCAGTGGCAGTGCAGCCTCTGCCACGCTGGACAGACAGACATCCTGGGAAAATGGAGTTCGTGGCTGCGACTGCATTCAGGGACAACGGTTCGATAAGGAGCCGGTCTGTTCCTGTAAATCGCATGGCAGATCGTGGCCCATGGGCTGGCTGCTATCCACGTCTTCGACCAGCCGACCCGCTGCGGTCAGCCCAGGCTGCATACGGAGTGCATTGCTAGATCGCGCCCGCGATGGTAAGGCAGAGAGTGGATGCGAAAACGCATCATCCACGTCAGCGGAGACAGGTGTGGCGTTCTAGGAAATTGGAGACAAAGTTAAGCGATCAAATCACTACAGTACTGTATGTTAGTGCTTTTTGGAGTCCCAATTTGGGGCACGTTTCAGGTTTTCCCAGCCACATCATTCGAAATCGAAAGTCGCGAAACATGTCGAATCTCTAACTCGAACTTTCCATTCTCCACACCTAGGCGAACCTTCATTCGTTGGGAGATGGCCTTGTGCAGGGCAATATTTGACCAGTGGCCTGCTTAATAAATTAGTAACGGCGATTTAGAACAGGTGCTAATTACAAAGACGGCTTTGCCTGATATACGGAGGAAGAGACCCGCGCCTATGTCTTCGCCAATGTAGTTACAATAGTTGCCATTGCTAACTCTTTTGGGTGGAAGGAAAGATATTTGTCGTCAACATTCGCTTCCGCGATTCCTAATAATTATTCGGGTTATGTGTTGTCAGAACGCAAGGAAACCTTTCAAATTCTCCAGCACAGCAACAGCAATTCATAGCCTATCATCGATATTCCGTTTCGGGATCTCTGCATACAACTATTAGTTGATAGGGATAAAATAGACACTAGTGGTTATCGTACGCTCTAGTGTCGACAGTTTAGTTCGGTGTAGGAATGTGATTGCATGTGCTTTACACATTTCGCAGTGAGACTTAGCAACACGGTTTATTCGAAGCAACCGTCACCTAGGGGTGCTATACGGGTTTTCAGTTGAAGATATAGTCAGCTAGTTAGTTAAGCTGGTAGATGTCCAAAATTGTGGCGCTTCTGCTCGATCGTGGCAACGTGCAAGTTGATTACAATTCGATTGTAAGATCGCGCTAGCTTTAAAGATGTCTCATGCGAATTTAGTATCAACTTCCATAGAAAATGATACGTGGTTTATTGCGAAGTCCAATAACTGTGGAGCGGGCTTTGCGAAGCAAGGAGTTTAATCGATCGCGATCGTCTGCGGTCTTGAACGTGAAGAAATTTGCTTGAAAAGCCCTAAATCCGCCTAAAAAAAAAAGCAATAATTAGACGTGTCCCAAACTTGACTAAACGCTGCATTGTTCGAGAATTTTTCACGTACAGAATACAAGTGCTGTTTGGAGAGAGGCGATCACCGTTTCAGGCATTCATCAACCGAACTACCCATCCTTAGACAACGCGATCTCTTGGAAAATCTAGCGCCTATTAACCACGGCCTCTCCTAGGATTCAGCATGGGCTCTCTTTCATCGTTTCAAGATGCGCCTTCAAATTCAGTTTGGCGGCTTTCAGTCTATATCTTCAGGCTGGAGTACATGGACTCGTGCTCGATACCCGATTCATTCGTCTAATCAGCCAGAGTCTTTATTTAATGGCTAGAGGGCTGAGCGATCAGTGTTTTCTTTTGCAGGCCAAATAGGTTCTTTCTCTTTCTGCTCATGTATGCATTTTATCAAAGTAGCTTAGTACCCCACGCCAGAGTGTCGAGTTGGCTAAACCGCAGAATATTGACCCAAGATGTCCTCATGCAGTCCTTATCAAGTATCGGCCTGTATGCCGGACTCTCTCCGTTCGCACTACCGTAAGAGTCGCACCAAGTTTATTATCGTAGGAATCGGCCGGCTCGAGCGATAAAAGGAGAATCGACTCTGGGTATAGAAGCAAGCGGACCTGACATGAATTGGATCCTCGAGCCTTACGGAGGTACAGCGGTTAAGTAAAGTAATAGCGCTAGCAGGGGGTCCGCCCGCTTACCCTAATAGAGTAGCATCGCGCTCTAGACTTCAAAATGAAAGTTGCTCGAGTTCCTTCTCGACATCCTCCTCCTGTTTGACGAACAGTATAGCCAAGTTGCCTGTGGATTTGAGAATAAGACTACCCGATTGATTGTAATAGCTAACAGTCGTGTTTTTGGTCTCGTGTTAAGTCGGGAGCTCTTGGCCGACGAATAGAAGGGTGAGGCAAAGGCCCTAAAGGCTCTTATAAAGGAGGATTGAGTGTGCTAAGTACAGCTGGCATTGTGAAAGGCTAATTGGCATTGATTCTTACTGAAAATTGTAAGGAATGCGATACAAGACGCGTAAAATCGATGTTCTGTGTATACTATTCTATTAGGGTAAGCGGGAGGACCCCCTGCTAGCGCTATTACTTTACTTAACCGCTGTACCTCCGTAGGATATCTTGAGGGGCTTGGCCTTGCGGAGCAGACCTAGTGCGCTCTGCTCCGTACTTGAAAGCAGGAATGGGGAAATATGATTCGGAGCAGCCATCTTAGCAACCCCATCTTCATCCACGGGCCGCTTTCATCTCATTAACAATTCCCAACCCCACCATTCACGTTTGAAAGGCAAGATAATAAAAATGCTAATCCAAGAGTCATACAAGGATGTTGCCACACAGGCTGGCGGAGATATGCGTGAATTACATAGTTGAAACTGGTGTAAAATCCTTACTAAAATTGCCAGGTATCTTTGTCTTTCATCCAACTATCGCCAACTACCCGCAAGCTAAATTCCCAGGCGTAGTGGTATTTAGCGAGATATACCAAGGTAAGCATTATATGCGTACTTTGACGCCTCCAAATTCCAACTGAATCATCTCCTTCGCAAATGCCAATCTCAGAATAAACTCCTCATTTTCTATTCCTTTAACCCACGTCCCCTTACATTTATCCAAAGGTCAAAAACTTTCATTTTCTTAAAACACCGTTTCTAAGAATTGGACATAATCTACATATCTCTCCATATCTAAAATTTCTAACCTCAAGGCTATCAGTAACCGGCCCCGTCGCCCGCTTCGCCCGCCAAATAGCAGGTCAAGGATACATCGTTGCCGCGCCCTCCTCCTACCATGAATTTACCGGCCCGGAACCGCTCGCCTACGATGGCCCTGGCACAGACAAAGGCAATGAATGGAAAATCACAAAGGTGTTTCCGGCTCTCTCAAAAAAGCGCCTCCAACTCACTGGAACATTAGAAAGTTTCAGCCTACGATGAAGACGCTACCCTCTCAATCGACTACCTTCTTTCCTTGCCTACTTGTACCGGCCGCATCGGCGCTACAGGCATGTGTCTCGGTGGGCATTTAGCATATCGGGCTGCACTTGATAAAAGGGTCAGGGCTGCCGTGTGCTACTTCGCTACTGACATACATTCACATACCCTGGGAGAGGGGAAGAACGACGACAGCCTGGCGCGAGCGGGGGACATCAAGGGAGAGCTGGTCATGGTGCGTTTTCCTTGTCTGTCTTTAGGAGAATGAGACAAAGGTATTGGAATGAGAGGAGCTAATGCGTGACCATTCCAGATTTTCGGGAAAATGGACAACCACGTCCCACCGGCCGGTCGAGATCTAATCCGCAAGACCCTTACGGAGAAAAACGTAACGTTCAGCTTTTACGAAATTGCGTGGGCTCAGCGTAAGTTATCTTGAGACTTCTCTATCTATCACTATCACTATCTCTATTTCTCTCTTCAAAATTCACTTCAAACAACATATGATTCTGATATTCGAGCAACGCAGACGCCTTCATTCGTGATGAGCTAAGCAAAGGACGATACGACCCTGCAATAGCTGGCATCTGTTTCTCCATGCTCACGGAGCTCTTCAATCGGACTTTGCGGTCAGATCTGGGACCACGGAGTGGCGAGGACGTCGAGGTGGAGGATGTTTGTTAAGTCGGTTAAATAGCGCACTTGCCATGAATCACAAATGAGCCATGATGCCATAACTGACAGGCTAGAAAATGCTCAAAATAAATCATTCTGACTCGGAACCTAACCATACAGCATATTTCCCAAGAGATAGAGTTTAGAAAAGACTTCATTCGACTCGGGACGGCAGCGGTACCTCCTTAGTAGTCCATACAGTCTCCCCCCCTTATCCCTATCCCCGCTTTTGCGATGCTTATATACACGAATTAATCAAGGATGGGTCTTGCATCTCATCCTCACAAATGCAAAAACCCGTTCTCCTATGCCCAAACCTCTTCGTATCCTCTACGGGAACAACCCTTCATCCTCGGCATCACCTGTCCGTCCACAACTCGTCCTCCTGTACCCAGATGTCCAGCAAAACTTTTTAATTTCCCAACACTCTGTCAACAAGACCTTCGCATCTCTCAGCCTTGAACGCCGCGATGACTCGAGTAAGAGAGAAAGAACAAGGTCAGATCTTGATTCGCTGATAAAACAGAATATAAGCAACTTTATTATCCTTCACGCTCTCCTTGCCACCGGGCGTCCTCTTGCCCGCCGTACTCGGCGTGCTCGTTCCGTTCACCACCCCACTCCACTTCTTCCCCGTCCCAGAAGGCGCGGCGAGCCCGTTGACCTGGCTCCAGCCAGCCTCGGCCTTCTCCTCCTCATCCAAACCGACCTGCTCATAAAAGTTGCGGTTGGCGCTGTGGTCGCGCTTATGGTTTTCGAGCGCCGCAACGAGGACCCTCGGATCCTCCTCCGAGCCACCCTCCGCGACATCCTCGCTGCGGATGCGCTGGATGACGGTGTCGTCCATGCGTATCCATTCCCGCTCTTCCTGGCGGAGGACGTCGACGGTGTAGTGTCCTCCGCTGGCGTTTTTGCCGTGGTGGTACACGACTCCCGTCAAGCGGTAGCGGGGGAGACCACCACGAGCAGCAAATCCGCCGCGCTTGTGTGATGATGGGAAGACCTCTTTTGGAATTTCGAGCTCTAGTGGATATCCAATTTTCTTCCAGATTTTCTGAGCTCCACCTGTGGTATCGTACTGGAAGCGTTTCAAGTGCAGAATAAGTACCGGTGGGAGGGTCTCGATGAAAACCTGTTTCGTTGCGGAAGCCCTGTAGCCCCGGGGAGAGTTGACCTCACCCTGTAATGTCTCCAAGTGCGTGAGGCCTTTCAGGGCGTCCGTGATGTTGTGAACGTGGGGTGCGCCGATGTCCAGCTGAAGAGGTTGGTACGGCTCGAGAGTCACTGAGGGCTTATCTCCAGGCACGCGATATTCAGAGCGCAGCTTGCCGCCAAATATTTTAGTGACTGGGGATTCAATCTCGATAGTCCCGGAGGAACGGGTGATTGCAGATTTCTGTTTCGGGCCGACTTCGAGCCAACCGCCGTCCACAGACCCTGATCTCTCGCTTATTGGAGACGTAAGTTCGGCGCTGTCAGTACCGCTGCTTGGCTGATGGCTCTTCATGACTTGCGCGCATTCATCGTGAAGTCCTGCAAGCAAGAATCCCAAGAATTCCTCTGCGTCTTGTTGATGCCCTCGCTAATAATTTGTCAATAAAATTCCCAATAATAGTAGTCTGTTTGACTTACTGTCATATGCTTGAAACGAGGCAATCGCTTGATCACATCATAAACGTATTCTGGAGTCAAGGGTTCTCCATATTGCTCCAACTCGGCGTCTTTGAGCCGAAGCCGAAGCCTCTCGGCAGAAACTGCCGAATCAATGACATTAAATTCGCGCATGAACATGATCCTTTTGCATTTATCAGTAAATTTCCGCGCATGTTATAAAGACTCTAGCACTTACATAGCGTCAACAAGAGGAGTCTCGCTCTTGAAGCTGTGCGCGGCGCGCTTTCCCACCTGGTCCAAAAAGTCATAGAAAGGAACGCAAAAAGCAAGAACTTGCAAAATCTTGAACCGATTAGCCAGTTGTTATAGCAATATTTAAAGGAAACCTACCGAATTCATATAACACATGTTCCCCGTGTTTACAAGCCCACGAGGTTCGAGAAAAGCAACCTTTTTATCCGAATCTACAGAAAAAGACCCTAAAACGTCGGCCACAGAATTAGTTGTGGCTGTTCCTGAGCCATTAGTAAGTACAACCCCGTTGGGTGATGCCAGAGCTTGGCCAGTAGAAGGTGCAGTTTTTGTGCGGACCAGATCAGCCCAGGATTTAGGCGCTGGTTTAGCGGGGTTTGACACAGGAGCAGGAACAGTCTCAGCATTTGCATTTGTCTCTCCAGGAGCAGCTTGGGGGCCCTCCGCAGCCTCAGTTGTCTTCGTCTCAGTCTTATCGGCAGGACCCGATTTCGGTATTGTAGACGTAACGCTGGCTGCGGCTTTCGGCTGCGATGTTCCGACATTTGGTACTACCGGTTTAATCGGGATAATAGGCACAACAGGTTTTGTGGCTGTCCTCGTATGGGACACAGAAGCTGATGGGCGTGTTGAAGGGGGAGGTAAAGTGGACGAAGGGGTGGTTGGATGTGTAGAGTCAACCTCCGAGGGCGCCTGTGAAGTTGCAGGAGTTTCAAGATCTGAGGCGGGAGCCGCAGTGGATGTTTGCGAAACTGCCTGCTCTTCCGCGACGGTCTGCTCTTGCACTTGTTCATCCCCTTCTACGGTCTCTGCTTGTCCGCGTGTAGGAAACTCAAGTCCTTCCTCAGTAGACGCCACAGGACCACGTCTCCGTCTCCGCCTGTTTGATGACCTAGGAAACGGAGCATCCGGAACAGATAACCAAGGTAGTGGTGGATAAAATGGCATTCTGTGGGTTGGTTGAGGTGGTGGCGGCGCGGAGAAGGACGGTTTCGAAGGTGTTAAAGGAGGCGGAGTCGGTGTAGCTACAGTGGTTGTGGGCGTCGGGGGAGACACGTGAGCTTGTGATGTGACTGATGGCGTCGAAGGGGTTAGTTGGGGAGTGAGGTTGCGCGCAACTGGAGGAGTTCTTGTGTGAGCGATTGGCGGCGTTTGACCCAGCTGGCGATTTACTGGAGGGACGGGTTGCATGTGTGGGTGCGATGATACTACGACCGGGGAGCTATGCTGCTGATACTGACGCGGTGGAAGCTGATATTGATGTTGAGGCTGGTGGTAAGGATACCACTGCTGTGGATATGGAGACGCGTGTGGTTGTCCATGGTATTGAGGATGATGGTAGTTTGCGTACGGGTTGTGGGGGACGGGAGAATGGGTCTGCGGAGGTATGTGGTAATGGTAGTCACTCTGCCTTCTGCCTTGGTGGATAGGGACGGCAGGTGGTATGTGAGGGCCTGGCATCATTGCCGGTAGGCGTCGACGTTGCCTTCACAGTCAGCGCCGGCCGATGAAGGACCAAGCGACCGACCTGTGAGGCAACTAAGGGTATGCAGCAGGTTCCTGAGCGCGCTTTGCCAGCAATCAGAGATGCTTGCTGTAGCCCAGGGCGCCTGGAGATGGAGAAAAGGCGATTCCACAAGCGATGTGGTTGGCGGGTGAGGCACGGTGGTGCGGATGGAGATTTATCACCAGGGTTCGGAAGTTCACGCGGCGAGGAGAGCGCAGCGACAGGCTATGCAGAGCAACAGAGATCGAGGGCATTCTTCAACCAAGGCATGAGTCAAAGAGGTGCATACGCAAATAAGAGGCGGTAGTGGGCACCGGGTGGGTATTGGAGATGGCGATGAAGGATGCTGCTGCTGCTGCTAAACGGCTGAAGGACCTGAGGCAGATGCAGGGAGAGGCAGGAGTTCACATCCTGCGGCTTAAACGCAGAATATTGGTACGTGCGCTCTCCGTCATCAGCCACTCACGTGATTCTTGCTGTGGCGCGCTCATCTCTAAAGCTCGTCCCCGTCGTCTGACTCCTGCTTGCAAGTCCAACCCTTCCTCGGGGGGACCCAAACGCCTCCACTCGTCAATCGAGGATATCTACTACACTACTCTATCCCTCCCTATCTACTCCTTCTAGTCCTTCTCTCGTCTCGCCTCCCGTCCCCCCTAATCTCTGTGCTGTCGAGACCTGCCACTCCCCGCTTGAGGCCCGTCTTCATCATTGCTAGGTAATCGTCGGGGGGCCGTCATGTCTTCCAACCCGCCATCTGCTGCCGCCTCCTCTAAATCTGCTACTGCCTCTGGCCAGCTCTCGCCGGCCCAGTCTCAGGCTGGTTCTGTGGCAACTAGTGATAGTTACGGCCAGCGGCGAAGCGGGGGTCTGGGTAGTTTCGGAGCGGGGGCAGCATCGCGAGCATCACCTTCACCACGGAACAACCAGGCCGCTCGGAAGCAGCACAAAGGCTCAAAGCGCTTCAGGCTTGCGGATGAGGATGCTCTGGCTGAAACCGTAAGTGCCAACTCTTCATCCTTCTACCAGAATCTCCTGAGTGCTTACTCGTTATATTCGTATAGGTCGCCATGCATTCCCTCAACAGCCGTAAAGGACAAACATCAATTACCCATTTAATGAACTTCAACCTTCCTCACCCTCAAAATCCTCATCGTCACCACGGCCCTTCTCGAAACAACCGGAGACATCCTACTTGGGGGTTGGGCTCCGGCTACCACGCTGTGGATAAAGCGAGGTAATGCGGATGGCATGACTTGATATGGAATCAAGCTGACCTCGTGGCAGATATGTGCACTCCAACTACCGTTTCATCGTCGACCCAAGAGGCGACTATCGTGTGCAGAGTGTTGATGCTGATGTTCATCTTGACTGGAATCATGTCATGCAGATATTAGTATCCGCTCAATCCCAATTAGCCTCTTGTCCCATTTGCCTCGGAACTCCTGTTGCTCCCCGAATGGCAAGGTGTGGTCATATATTCTGCCTACCTTGCCTCATTCGCTACATGCACTCTGAGGATGAAGGCAAGACGCCCGAAAAGAGGGCGAGGTCAAAGAAGTGCCCGTTGTGTTGGGACAGTATATATATGTCGGACACTCGGCCGGTTAGATGGTACATTGGTCAAGAAGGCGGGGCTCCAAGAGAAGGCGAAGACGTTGTACTGCGACTTGTCATGCGATCTTCTGGCAGTACCCTTGCCTTACCAAGGGACGGAGCTGATGCTTTGGGGAAAGATGAAGACATCCCGTGGCATTATGCCGCCGAAGTTATGGATTATGCAAGAGTCATGAAAGGCAGTGAGAACTACATGGCAGAACAATTCGAGGAAGAGATTAGAGAACTAGAAATTCAGGAGAAAGAGGACGAATTGATGTTTGGAGAAGATAACGTCGAATGGGTCCGTAAGGCCGTGAAGATGATCCGCGAGGCAAAAGAAAAGGTCAAAGGCATTGGCAACCCTCCTGCCATGCCCAGCAAACCAATAGAGCCGAAACCCAAGAGGTCTCCGATAGTCTTTCACGAGTTCAACGAAAATGCCCCCGAAATGTACCTTATCCAGAATGCCTCGAAATCTGGTCAAAGTTTCAACGGATATCTGCCCACGCCCCAAAATAGAACCCAGGCTCCGGAGAACCTTGGGCAAAATGACAACCCAGAGCTAAACTCCGGCAACTCACATGCTGCAACTTTTCGGAGACTTTCGGCGGCTTCTAAATCCCAGAAACCGAAAGATGGTGTGCTGGGTACCTCTATTTCAGAGTTTCGCAATCGCCAACACCATGAGTATCACCATACGCCTTCCGAGTATTACTTCTATCAGGCTCTCCTGCACTACTACCTTTCTCCTCTAGATATACGCATTTTAAAAGCCGCCTTCGGTTCTTTCTCGTCTTTTCCATCAACAATCTTACCACGCGTAGAGCGTATATCTACCGGTCACATCGTTGACGATGAGTTGCGGAAGAAAATAAAGTACTTAACGCATCTCCCGTATGGGTGTGAAGTGGGATTCCTAGAGTGCGACTGGACCGATACTGTAGCTCCTGAAATTTTAGAACGTTTCCGGCAGGAAATCGAAAAACGGCGAAAGAAGAACCAAGACAAAGAAGCGCGTGAAGAAAAGGCACGAATAAAAGCCGAAAAGGAAGAGGACGCGCGGTATGCACCAGCACGACGGAAACGGCCCAGCATTTCTGATAGATTTACTGCGGATGACTTCCAACCTCTCGTGGCCTCCGAGGCCGTTGAAAATGTAACATCTGCCGATGCTGAGAGCGCGTCCACATCTCCACCCTGGCCTTCGCATCGTGGGCATGGTTTTGCATCGCTCGCGTCGCCTTCCACCAGTCCATCTGCACCTCGCACTGTTTGGGGTACAGCAGTTGTTGCACCGTCTTCACCAATCGTGCAAGCTGCACCGCAAGAACAAGATTTACCTGATGATGGATGGTTACAAGGGTGGGAGAAAGATCTCTTGCAAGAAGAAGAAATGATCTCACGAGCGCAGGCAATCTCTCTTGGCGGAGCGGGCGAAAGCTCTAAGAAGGGCGCAGCTAGTGGAGGAAAGAAGAAGAAAGCAAAGAAGATCACTCTAATGAGCACTAACGTGAGAAGAGGGGCTTGACACTGCTCTTTGTCTTTGATGGCTTTTACTCGGCGTTTGAATCGCTCCGCGTTGTAGACGGAAAGAACTGGTGTTGGAGGTTTATTTCTTGCAACAGCGTTCTTAGATCCGACCATGGTGTGGTGGACAAGCTTTGTTCCGTTTAGAAATCGTGCGCCAATGGGTGATATCGCTCCGAATGAGATAGCAAGCAGTGGATGATAAAGCTAGGTAGACCAATATTCACGGTCAAGACGATATATGGTGACGCTTGAAGTGAGCAGCCCATCTTTGCTTATAATTCACACTGTCACGCCGATCACCTCTTTCATATTCCATTCGTCAGATGACTGAATCCTAAATTTTTATTTTTCCCGGCTCACGATCAGCCTGGTCATCGTTGCCCAACTAAACTAGACCGTACTTTGCCAACTGTCACCCGGCCGGATTTTCATGGAAGCCTACTCTAGTCCGGAAGAAATCCATCTTAAAGCAGTACCACAAATGACAAGAAGCCTTTGGTTGCCCTACCTCATCGCCCCAAATGCGGCGTAAGTCAGGTCTCCTTGTTCCCTCCTAAACACAAAATGGGCTAACTAGTCGCTCGATTTCCAGGTCACAACGGAACGCTAGAGAGTCACCTCTTCTAAAGCTTCCGGGCGAGATTCAAAATATAATCTTGAATTATGTCCTAGGCGGCCAAACACTCCACATCGAACACACCGTGGTTAATGGTCGCATGGCCAAGGGGAGCAGGATTGCGTCCAGTGAAGTTCGACTGTTTAACAAACTGTGCTTGTGCACGCAAACGGATCAAGAAGTGGCTGAGCATCTTATGAATCCTACCTGGGAACAACGCCTTCGCGGAACAGAACTTTGGCCTAACCACATGGGCCTCGATCTAGCAAGTTTTCCTTCTTCACACCTACTATTTATACCTGGGAACCCATTCTTCGTGCGGTCCTTCGTGGCCAGACATTCAGCATGCTTCAAGATGAAGGAAACCATCAGATTGAACTCTCCCATGAACTGGGGGCTCAACCATGCTGACGACAGCGCGTGGGACCGTTTCGGGGGCGATTCTGACGATTTTGACGACTCTGACGATTTTGACAATGATTCCGAGGATGAAGAGTCTCGACCAGCTCTAATAAACCGCGGACTTTCGCTCTGCTGTCTTCGCGTCTGCAGACAGATTTACGCCGAAGCTCGCCATCTCCCTTACACCTCCAATACCTTCGCCTTCCGCAGCATCACAACCTACAAGCTCTTCACGCCGAGCCTACTTGAGACACAGCGCAGGCTCATCACGAAACTAAACCTACTGGTCATCGGCCTAAATATTGAGACTCAGGAGTCCCATTGGGCCGCCTGGAGTCGTGCCATCTCATCGGTCCCGCTTCCAGGCAATCTAATCACAGACCTTCACATTAACCACGAGATCAGTTACAGTATGGCGAAACTAATAAAATCGATCGCCCGGACCCCCGCTTCCGGCCCTCCAGATTGTCTAGAACTCAAATTCCTGGCCATGCGCGTAATGGGCCTTTCCTCAAATTGCAGGATCACTACTATTGTCGCGGATATGCATAAGTCTCTATGGTCATACCAGAGTTGGCTAAGGATACCGACAGAATTGAAGACACTGTTGTCCTTTGGGGGCAATGAAGGGAGGTGGCGGCAGTGGAGGGAGGAGAATTGCTTGACGGTGGGCGAGAAGGGACAGGTTGCGGTTTGGATTAATGAAGCGGTTGGGACTAAACGTGGGCCCAAGGATAAGAGTAAACAGTAGGGATGATAGGGATGAGGTAGGAAAGTTGGTGTTGGTAGATGAATGTGCTGCGAATGGATTTCATCTGCGACTAGGTTGGATGTTGGGTGAGGTCAGATTGTCTGCATGGACACTTGTACGTTAAAAACAAACAGCTCATAGAAAAGGACTAATTCAACATCCTTATGCATAGAAGTGATAGGTTAGTATCTCCGGTCTAAATATCTGGCATCGAATTAAAGTTGGTGGATCGCTGGGAACGGGAGCTGCAGGATCCTTCTCAGCCTTGCTTGCATGGGTCTCAGCCCTCCTCGCGCCCGCATTATTTACAATGACAATCTGTTATGCATACGAAACATTGAGCTTCACGAGAATACGATATATCCAATCTTCCAGCAGCAAAACCATTCTTATTCTACGTATCTTATCCGAGGCAGCTGGAGTATTTCTGGGGCCTACCATGCGCTCAACGCTCAAGGTTATCCAATGGATTAAGATCTCACGCCCAGATGGCTTAATTTTTCCCGAATGCCTGGCTTTACGAGCCAGCACTGATCAGCTTTGGCTACTAGTTCTCGCTCTGGGAAGAGGGCTTTTACTAATCGAGTGACCCCTGAAGCCTCGAGTGATAAGCTTAGTACGACTTATATCTAAGTTCACGGTTCTAGTTCTGGGTATTATAATTATGAGTATGAACCGTTCTCTGCTAGCTTAAACCATAGGCAACTAACGTGAACTTAAGGCAGAGTAGTATATCTTCCATTGAGAAACACTACCATCCCGTTGCATTTGGAATGGGCACATCACAACACTGCCTATCCTTGCCCCTATTGCACAATATTAGCTATGGCTTCGTCCGAACGGTATAATGCCTTTCCTCTACGGCGGAAATATTCTTAAGGCATGTTGGTCGTTGGTCGCAGGATTGCCCAGAACACCTCACATATACCGGAGCCATCCCGTACGGATGCTAGCATCGCTCAGCTTATAGAAGAAGCCAAAACCACAAACGACGTTCCCGGTACCGCTATTGCTCGCAACGTCGAAGAACCGCCCGAATTGATCGAACAGCACGACGAAGCTATGCGGAAACAGGAGAGTTAACTCGAAAAATACCTCCGAGATCCGGACAAACTCCCAGAGAAGCCACCGACCTCTAGGATTGCTAAAAAAAAAGGACAGGGCCAAACATGGCAGCAGCCAAGTTGATGCTATCGACCCGTTAACGTCACGAATTACCGCCTTGGAACCGAAATCAGGGAAGTTCGCGAAAATATAGACAAGCAAAACCCGATGCCGTATGGCTCTGCGAGCTACACCCACAGTCGGAGATGCACGTTCAGTTACCTACGCAGTGCGGAAGAAAGGCCCAGGAGGTTCTAAAATCCGACTGGTGCCAAACCACACGACCTTCTGTGGAAGGACCTACCGATTACACGAAGAGTACGCCGGACAAGAATGTTCTATGACCTGAAGGCCAGCTAAGTCGGCGGGGACGCCGTCTATGTTTGCTACGATGACGGATGTGGGTTTGACGAGGGCGGCGAGCAGAATGGGGATGGAGGCAGAGAAGGGAATTAGTTAGAGAAAGACGTATGTGGAGGGGACCATCCTGCGAGCCCGATGAGGCTGAGTGTGGTGGATGGCCCGGGTGAGGGGATAGAGACGGATAGGATTGGAGCAGAGGGACGACCGTATGGGATGAGGATGAGAATGAGGATGAGGATGAGGGGGCGGATAAGGGGAGGGATAGTTTGGCGGCGAAGAGGCTACTGGCGGACAGTGACCGCATGGCTAGGAGCCAACCCACCTCTAGCGGGCTGAATCATTGGGAATGCTTGGACGATGGGTGTGGAGACGAGTGAGAAAGAGACGTCGCTTGATGAAATCGATACGAGTTATGATTATTCCAGACACGACAATCAGTTAGAGAACTTAGTATTTAAGATATTTTATAGAAACGGCCACGGGGCAGCTATGATGTGATCTCGCTGGAACTAATTGCTACTGATGGAGTGGCACGTTTGCTGTTGAATTTGGCGTGTATTTGGTCTGTATTGGGGTCTGGTATGAGGAAAAGCGTAGAGTTATACGACTGCTATATACATCAATTAGGAATGCTTGAACACATATCCAAAGGGTGTAGTTAAATAGTACTATGGATATAAACCTATGCCAACCCACTGTCATCATTCGTTATCTAGTTATGAGTAATAATATTGTACTCTATATAAATCCGAAACGCTGACGCTCGGAATATGGATAGCGCTAAGTGATTCTATCCGAATGATATTTGCAATTCCGACGATGCGAGGCATTTCCCTTTTCCCGAATCGGGCCGTACGGCGCCATGCAAACCCAACAAAACTCATGCTTGCATTTGGTGCCTAAATGAAGTAATTTGTTAGTAACGTTGACGACAGCGTATCTTCGGTAATAATGAAGTGAACTTACAAGTCATATGATCACACCCATCATTCTTTTCGATATTCCATCCACACTTCCCGCGCCTCCCAGGACATTTCTTTGTAAGCTCCCCGATGGCTTTGAGAGATGCTTCCTCCTGTGCCTTCTGATCCCTCTCTTTCCTCCCGCTCGTCCTGTAGTCGTACTCCTCGCACGTCTCTCCTTCGTGCCATGTATCCTCGTGCACGGTGCAGACTTTGAATTTACACACGATGCACCGGAAAATGTTCCCATCGGTGCCGTTTTCATGGATCTGACCGGATTTACAGCCGGCGCGGCGGCACCAGCGGAAGTTGGGGTCATCGTTAAGGGCCTCGCGGGCAGAAAGCGCATCGAACCTAACGATTAAGTCATTAGCACCATCATGATCACACCTCTCCCACACTTGCTCTACTAACTTCAGATAGACATCAGGCGCCGCATAGCTCTGCACGTCGGCATGTCCCAGCAGCTCTTTGCACCCCGAATCCGGACACCCGATCTCCTTCCAACTCTTATTGTCAAGCTGTGTCGAGATCCACGTCTTGTAGCAGTCGCTGCACACCTGGGGCTCGTGGGCGCAGTTCATGAGAGACGGGAAGTCGGGGATTGGCATCGCTTCGCCGCAGACGACGCACTCACGCGTCCGCGGTGCGGCGTTCGCCCGTCGCATCTCCGCTTCCTCTTCTTCATGTATGCGGATTGCTATTCGCATGTCTTCGTCTACTTGCTGCAATGATGCGTAATTTGGTGGGCGGCGGCGGGAACTGGGGCCCTCGTCGTACAGGTCGCCATTGTTGTTTAACGACTGTTGATCGCTCCACGGATCGCTCCAGGGGTTGTCGGGGCGGAAGGGATTGTTCGAGTAAAGGTCGTTTCCGGCTCTTGGCGAGGAGGGCGTGCGGGAGGAAGGGTGGAAACCATTGCTGCTCGGCCGTGGTGATGGTGGAGAAGCGTTCTGAGCATTTGCAGCTTCTACCTCTTCTCTTTGTAGTCGCTCCGCATACGCTCGGTCGAGCTCTTCTTGTGACACTGCAGGTGGAGCGGTAGGTGGTGGTGCAGCACTTGGGGGTCTGGCAGGGCTATCGCCATACGCTTGTGGGTTGAGCAGCAGAGACTCCTGGAGCAGTTGTGCAATTGCTCGATCCTGCTCCTCCTGCGTCATCATGTGATACGATCCGGAAGAGACGGACTGCCATAGCGCTGTGAGGGAAGGGGAGGGTGCATGTTGAGGCCGCAGCGGTGCTGAATTCATTGTGGGTGAATTGGCCGGCTGGAGCGCTGGCCATTGCTCGTCTAGCGAGTTTTGCCTTGGGCGCAGGCCAGACCGAGACGAGTGATCTGGGAATACCTCGGGCGTTAGGGGAATGTTTGCTCGTGGTATAGGCGGTCGTTGGGGTCGTTGAGGTCGTTGAGGCCGCTGAGGTCGAGGGGAACTAGCCGCTGCAAAAAGACTTGGAGAGGATGCAGCTGGTCTCAAGTCGTGCCTGAATGGATCGTTACCGATCGGTCTTCTTCTAACACTGCTGTCGGAAGAAAGTGGAGAGGTGGGCGGGTATGTGACGGAAGATGCCGAGCTGAATCGTGAGAAGGTAGATGATGCTGGAGTGAGTCCGTCCGAGCCGGTGCTGAAGGTTGATAGCGGAGGTGACGCGGGAGAGAGGGAGGGAGTAGATATGTTTCCAACGAGGGGTCCCTGGACGGAAGGTTTCCTCCACGGGCGACGCTTCTGGGTTGGTGGGCCTGGCGGGGGGCCATTGTGTTCCCAAGGCAGATTCGCGCCATTAGGAGGGCTGGGTGACGTGGCTGTCGAGGTTCCATTTAGCTGTGGTGGGATGAAGGGGCTCTTTGAGATGGGAATGCCTTCGTCGTGGAGAAATTGAGCAGTCCGGCTCCCGCCAGGCTGTGCTGACGTCTCATTAGGCTTTGACTGATGTGACCCCATCCCGCCCAACTGTAAGATCAGCATAGGACGCCTGAGAACGGAGGCATAAATGGTATACACAAATACAGCCTGATGGCGGTACCAGACCGATGGAGTAGAAGGGGAGAAAAACGACGACAACAACCAGAAGTAACACGAGCAGGCCGGAAGTACCTTATCTCCCCCTCACGGCCATGGCCAGCCCTGAGGCTCAGAAAGACAGGCCAGCAGCAGCCAGGGCAGCAGAATGCAAGGCTGAACGCCTCAGGCAACGAGCCTGGAACCGAAACCATAGGACTACATCTCCACGCGACGTGGCTGACAGTAGAAGTGGAACAGCCAATAAATCCCACGAAAAACCGCGACCCTTTATACTCCGCCCCCCCTTAAGGATATTTCCAAGGCTTTGCTTCCCCTTTTGTTTCGTGGCGGGTGCTTGGGGGCTGTACTGTGTTGTGGAGCATGAAATCGTTTTGTCATATCAATAATGCTGCGACGGTCCGACGAGCTGGCTGAAGTGGCGCGAGGGTTCACTCCTCGCTCAGCCCCGATGCCGGATGCCGTTCTGAGTCACCGACCGCCCAGACTATCCGTGTTCTGATGGAAGTCATTGGCTGGTGTGCCTGGCTCCAGTGGCTCCTCCTTTTCAGAGCCCCTCACAACACTACTACCATCGTGATGAACTTGACGATGCACTTGACGATGAGCTTGATTTAGCACAGCCACACAAATTGCCTTTTCGACCTTTGGTCTAGAGTCCAATGAAGACTTAGTCGCGTCATTGGATACTTCTACAACCGCTCCGGCACTATTCCTCCACTGCCCATCAGAAGGTACCATGACATGCGAAATCGAAAGGCCCACGGTGAAAAACAGTCAACGTCGATGACTTGCTTGGCAGAAGTATCAGGAGCGGCCACCTATAACTCTTCGCAGGTCATGGTGATCTGCTAAATGTACTTCAAGGCTAGCTGTCAAATCCAAATATGTTGTCTCCAGGTCAAGACGTCAACATCCTCTTGGCTTTCGGCGTCTTCTACCACACTGCTTACCCGCATATTTTGATGTTGAGGCTGGCAAAATTTATAGAGCGCGTCAAAACCACGGCTTTATGCGCGGATCTGCCCCAAATATTCATGTCACTGTTTCTTCTCTAATTGCTATCACCCCTCATGTCCGTTTGAAGTGAACTAACATATCAAAGCATCGTCTTCACCTTAAAACTTCTTTCACTGTCCACAATGTTTGACTTACCCGGCGCGTGTAGCTGCTTCTATGCCATTGCAGTGCAAACATGCCCTTATATCAATAATTTCTGTCATCTGGCAGACTTCATCGCTTGAATTGGCCAGCAGTCGTGCCGAATTATCCACACCATGTTTACAGAATCCCATAAAGATTTCTATTGCTGACGTTTGTTATGGTGAGTTTCAGATTCAAAGGGTCAATTACGAAATCGCGAAAAGATTCGAAGGGTTGGAAATCCAGACTCGTCCCCCTCGCAGTGAACTTCTATGCCTACATGAGCAACTCCATAAAATTGTTGAGTCGAAAAATAGTGCTGAGGTGAGTTCCGATCATTAAGATCGCTAGAGTGACTAGATCTCCACTAACTCGTCGATACTTGAAACAGAGAGTAACCCAGTTCCACACTACCACAAACTATTGTCCACCATGCGCTCGCCCAATAATGCAGCTCCAACTAATTTAGATTAGTGACCTCCCACGCGAGGCTCACCACATTGATACTGCCCTCTATGCCCGTCTGATTGCTGAGCTCCTTCAACTGAGCGGCATATCGTGCTTGATCGAAATATTCATAAAACCGTAGAAAGGCTTCTAATCTACAACCAGGATCCAGGTACCAAAATCAATTCGGTATTCCCATGCGGCACTATTCTTGCCATCAAACAACCATATTATGAAATGATCCAGGAAACCATTCCTGCATTCGAGTCGACCACGTTTCGGACCTAATCGTGCTACTTCCGGATGACGATCGAATCCCTGAACACTTCCGAATAAAGGCCACCTCGCTAAAGAAGTCGGATATGGAGTGGAAGCGGGAAGGAAACAAATCAATGGAGGGCGAGGATTACTACTATGCAATAGACTGGTAAGCTTATGTGATGAAGGCTCCCTCTCAACATAAACATGCTACAGCATGCCCAACCGGATTCCCACTTTCCCATACAAATTACGAATATTTATAAGAACTAAAGTCTCATAGTTACACCAAAGGCCTATATCGACAGCTCCTAGGGCAAAGCCACTTAGCCCTATCGCTCTTAATCTCCACTGTAGTCGTGCTCAAGCACACCTCCGCCTTGAACATTTCGAAGACGTATACCGGGACTGCGTAACTGTTCTCGTCAACAATACCTGGGACGAGGAAGCGCTCTACACAAAATGCTGCAGCCTTTACGGTCTTAGTAACTTTACTTTATGCAAGACGGTCCTCCAGGACCTCGTGGAATTCTATCCTGGGCACGTTGCGGGAAGAAACCTTAAATCCGAAACTGAGAAGCGGCTTGACAAGCAAAATATAGGCAATTGCGACTTTGATAGTTTGTTCCAACGCATGAAGAAGGGAGAGCGCGAGCTTGATCTGGCTTCTCTCACCAATTGTACCGAGGTCAAGGACGCTGGAAAAGCTGGGCGAGGCCTGTTCGCGAATGTGAATATCGAGGTAGATGACCTTGTTCTCTGCGAGAAACCATTCGTAATCTCACCTGTAGAGGAGTACAACGACAAGAAGGGTTTTTGTGTTATTGACCTCGTGGGCGATTATCATACCATTATGTCCGGGCCGTCTTTTTCCGTGAAGTCTATCCAGAAAGCGCGTGTGGATGAAAAAGGTGCACGCGAGCTAATGAAGTTACATGACGGCTACCCGAACACAAATTAGGAGCGTACTTTGGATGGCCGGATGGTGTTATATTCGTAAGTCATCATCGGTTTCAACTAGCACCATAACAACGGTCACTTAACGACCCACGGATGGTTTTCTCATACGTCAAATTGCGAAGCTAAATGCCATGAGCTATACAATATGCTGATTCCAGGAATGTCGGATCTTGGTGAAGGGCAAGGACTGTGGCTCCATGCTTCTTACGCAAACCACTCTTACATACCCAGCGTACGACACTCCTTTGCGGGTAACATGTTAATCTTCCGTGCCATCCATGACATCGCTGCCGGAGAGGAAACCACCATCTCGTATACCCACACGCCGGAGGATGTACGAGATCGCCGCGAAATGCTTCAAAAGGGATGGGAGTTTCACCGCGAGTATCCTTTGTGTCTACTCGAGGCCAAGACTGCTACCGATATGCTCGAATAACGCCAGAGGTTGATTGAGGAGTGGCGTTTAGTTCACAGAGAATGGGATGCAGAGATTAGAGGCGGGAAACTAGTGAATATTGAGGGGGGTGAAGACTCCCCGGATTGGGTACAAGCACCTGTGGCCCTGCGGGACCTCAAAAACTGACGATGCGCTTAGAGAAGACATACGACAAGAAAGAGTACGAGAATCAGCCTAAACTCGCTGCTGCATACTGGGGCGTCGAGCTCATTGTTCGAATGTCTCAGGGCGTATGACCTCATGGGGAATTGAGGTTTGCGCTCGGCACCCTACGAAACTTTGGCTATTTTATCAATATATAAGGCGACGAAATCGCCATGGTTCGATCACAATCTATCATGCCTACGGCTGTACCAAACGTGCTAGTAGATTGCACTGTTCTCGCGTTAAACGCCTTAGTAAAGGCGGGGCGTCATGAATTAGCTATGCGGTTTTACGGTTTTGCTACTAATCTGCTTGGCCTCTTCTACGCGGATCCCAGATGCTTTGATGATATGTGCTGTGGTGAAAGCGGATGAATTTAAGAATGATTCTACGATGGTCAGGTTCTTCCAAAATCTCAGGGCGGTATGTAGTTGGACTGGGATCGAGGGAATGGTGAGCCTGCTGGGGTGACTCAGGAGGAGAGGGCAGGCTTATAGGTAGTGATTTAGGCATAGCATGTACCCTATATTCCTAAATATGATTGTTTTCTGGCGTTGAGTTTACATCATACAAGAGCTTGCAAAACTGGCTTCCCTTCCAACCGCGCCGCTGAGATTTTGCCCAACCCCAGAAGCAGATTTCTTGGCAGTCACCTTACCAAACTAATCTAAAGTGTGGCTCGTGTACAAACAGACTAAGAGTTAGCCGTTATGAAATACGGTATATTAGCAATCAAGCGGCTTGTCTACGATAAGCTGCGCCACATGTAGCTCAGTCTTTCCGTTAACCATATACTCCCACAGTCCCATCTAATTTAGTATCTCGAACAAGGCTGTGGCCGGAGCGGGTCTCCCCGCTAGCGCAGGTAAACTGTAGATAGCTTCACGTGGTGCCTGGAAAACCACGAGCGGTATCCCGCGAACCCCACTCCAATGAAATGGTGCCAGCAATCTTGGTGGCAGCCTTGTCGAGCTGAAAGATACACTACGACACTCTTTCCAACATAGGACCGCCCTCGCAGCTGTATGCGTTCACAGTGCCAGGCCCAGCCACTTCTCTACGGTTCGCATCATGGATGGTCTTTCGGCGGCAGCAAGCGTTACTGGTATTGTCGACATATCCGCCAAAATCGCCTCGCTCTGCTTCCAATACTCAGTCGCCGTTAAGGATGCGAAGAAGGATATTGATCGCCTTCAAAGGACAGTCACTGACATCAAGAATGTCCTCGAAGAAGTCAAACAGCTATTAGACAAGCAGGACAAAACACGGCTCTCGACCACACATAAGTTATCGGACTCGCTCAAAGAATGTCATCAACAACTACAAGGGCTGAAGGCGCAACTGGAGCCGGGGAAGACTCGCAAAACGATGCACCGTTTTGGTGTGCGAGCTTTAAAGTGGCCTTTTACGAACAAGCAGGTGGAGAAAATGGTCGCCAGTCTTGAAAAATACGAGCAGATTTTCAGCCTCGCGCTTCAGGTCGATCAAACGTAAGTTGTATATGTCTAATGGTTTGTACAAAAACTAATAAACGATCTATGTAGGGGTCTCATTCTTAGTGTTGATCGGAAGCTAAGTCTCGTTAACAAGAAAACCGACAACCTTTTATCGAAGATCGACGTAGTGAAACTGCCAATCGCTAAAGGAGCGTCCTTCGACTCTCACATGGAGGAGCACAATGCAAGATGTCTTAGCAACACACGAGTTGAGCTACTAAGTCAAATAACGGAATGGGCGAGGGACAGGAACGGCAAACCCATATTCTGGCTGAATGGTATGGCAGGCACGGGAAAGTCTACGATTGCACGGACTGTTGCCCAGTCGTTTGCCAATAATGGTCAGCTAGGCGCAAGCTTTTTCTTCAAAAAGGGTGAGGGTGATCGCGGAAATGCTACTCGATTTTTTACTACGATCGCCACCGATCTCATGGTCCGTATGCCAGAGATGGTACCGGGCATTAGGAAGGCCATCGACGCTGTCCCTACCATTTTTGAGAAGGCACTAAAAGACCAGTTCGAGAAGTTAATCCTCCAGCCGCTCTTAGAAACAAGCCATGCTCCCTCGCGCGATTTAAACTTAGTTGTCGTTGTGGACGCGTTAGACGAGTGCGAGCGAGAAAAAGATATTGAAGCAATCCTTCAACTTCTCGCGCGAGCTAGGGATATTAGGCCGATCTCGTTACGGATTTTTGTGACGAGCAGACCGGAGCTCCCCATTCGTCTTGGTTTTAAACAAATATTAGACGGAACGTATCAAGATGTACTTCTTCATGAAGTACAAAAGGAAACAATTGAGGGCGATATAACCCTTTTCTTAGAACATGAGCTCAGAGAGATTAGGATATGGCGCTCACTGTCCCCAGACTGGCCTACCAAGGACCAAATCGAAACACTAGCTCAGATGGCCATCCCGCTTTTTATCTTCGCTGCCACAGCCTGCCGATATATCGGAGATAAACGAGATAACCCTAAAAAACGCTTAAATCTCGTGCTCGGGTATCAGAAAACAGCCTCCAAGCTCGACAAGACTTATCTCCCCATCCTAAACCAGCTGTTTGATGATGAAGATAAGGAGGACAAAGAAAGGTGGGCCAGCGAGTTCCGAGAAATAGTTGGGAGTATCGTTGTTTTAGAGAGTCCACTCTCTATTATCTCACTTACACATCTCCTTGATATTCCTAAAGACGATATTAGCTGCCGGCTGGACTCTCTACACTCTGTTCTTAGTATTCCTGATAACGAGGATATACCCGTAAGGCCCCTACATCTGTCTTTTCGTGAATTTCTTGTCGATCCTCAAAAGCAGGGAAAGAGTCCATTTTGGGTAGATGAGAAAGAAACACACAAGAGGCTAGTATCCCAGTGCCTTAAACTAATGTCTAGTCCAAAAGGCCTACGGCAGAACATGTGCAACCTCCTAATACCTGGGGCTCTGAAAAGCGAGATCGATGAACGGATAATAGCTAGCTGTCTATCACCTGGGTTACAATATGCTTGCCGTTATTGGGTGCACCATCTAGAGCAGAGTAAACGCCATATCCACGATGGGAACTCTATCCACCTTTTCCTCCAGAAGTATTTCCTTTACTGGCTAGAAGCTATGAGCCTTATCGGAGAAGTATATAAATGTATTTATATGATTAATAGCCTACAGGCGCTCACAGACGTAAGACTGATTTAATTATTTTATCTTATTACTCTACTTACCTATAATGCAGTCAGATAAAAGTGCTAGCTCGAGCTTTCTTTGTGATGCTAAGCGATTTGCGCTGCGGTTCCAATCTCTATTACAAAATGCACCTTTACAGGTCTATTCTTCGGCCCTTATTTTTGCTCCAGAGATAAGTATAATACGGAAGACATTCACCGACCACATTCCGGGGTGGGTTAACAGGCTATCAAAGATAGAAGATGACTGGGATTCTTGCCGCAGCACACTCGAGGGCCATTCCAGCTCAGTGCTCGCCGTAGCCTTCTCGCCGGATGACCAGCTAGTAGCGTCTGCATCCAGCGATGAGACTGTGCGGCTATGGGATGCAGCAACGGGGTCTTGCCGCAGCACGCTCGAGGGCCATTCCGGCCCGGTCGTCCACGTAGCCTTCTCGCCGGATGGCCAGCTAGTAGCGTCTGCATCCGCCGACGTGACTGTGCGGCTATGGGATGCAGCAACGGGGTCTTGCCGCAGCACGCTCGAGGGCCATTCCGGCTCGGTCGTCCACGTAGCCTTCTCGCCGGATGGCCAGCTAGTAGCGTCTGCATCCGACGACGGGACTGTGCGGCTATGGGATGCAGCGACGGGGTCTTGCCGCAGCGCGCTCGAGGGCCATTCCGGCTCGGTCTACCACGTAGCCTTCTCGCCGGATGGCCAGCTGGTAGCGTCTGCATCCTCCGACGAGACTGTGCGGCTATGGGATGCAGCAACGGGGTCTTGCCGCAGCACGCTCGAGGGCCATTCCGACTTGGTCTACTACGTAGCCTTCTCGCCGGATGGCCAGCTAGTAGCGTCTGCATCCTCCGACGGGACTGTGCGGCTATGGGATGCAGCGACGGGGTCTTGCCGCAGCACGCTCGAGGGCCATTCCGACTGGGTCTACCACGTAGCCTTCTCGCCAAACGGCCGGCACCTGAAAACACCTGGAGGAGACATTCCTCTTCCTTCACCTCTCTTGAGTAGTCTTCCCTCTCAGGCAAAAGAGCTGCCTGCTATCTTTGTGAATGACCAGTGGATAAGTTCTAGTACAAAAGCTCTACTTTGGCTTCCGCCTGAATATCGATCAAGCTATACAGCTGTTTATAAAAACGTGATTTGCGTAGGACATTCATCGGGTCGTATAACCTTACTTCGACTTTGTCTAGATAAGATAGTATAGTTAGCGCTTACAGACCTATTTAAAAGCTAGCAATAATCCTCTTTATCTTTATCTTTTTAATAATCTCTATTTTATAGAGGGGTCCCGGGGACTATATATATTTATATTATAAGAGTGCCTTTGCTAGTAGATTTTATTAGTTCCGTTCTAGTTAAAGCTAGCTTTTAGGGATTCTATAGATTTCTAAAAAACGTGAAAACACACGTGACGAGGTGCTTGTCGAGATATGCTGAATTTAATAGGACTGTGGAGGAAATGATAGACGGGAGGATTAAGCCATATATAGCGCAGCTGATTGTAGATAACGCCACTTGATCACATATACACCGTATTTTATAATGGCGATCTCTTAGGCTGTTCGTATACGAGCCACAGGTACTCCGTACCGTCCAGTACTATTGTTTGACGCTTGACTTAATTTAGTAAGGAGCCGTTCGGTTGCAACCTCTATGGAGGTTCATATTGTGGTTGTTTGGTAGATCTGACGACTTTTGAATATAAATCCATATCGGTAAGCGCGTTAAATTTGCAAGTTATACTATCCCTTAACCCGCCGATTATGGCGCAACGTTATCGATAAGGCTGCGGCCAATAAGAGGCTCTGATTCTTTCCTCCGTGATGAGAACTGCAGCAACATGAAGATATTTGAATTGCTTATAGATAGCTATCTAGGCTTAGTCCTTAGAGTTGAGCTTTACTAGATGCTCCTTCCAACACCGTGAGCTTGTACAGAATGGAATCCTACAACAAGAACACCCATACTTTGTCCTTGGCGGCCTCGAACGGCCGGCAGCGTACTCGTAGATGCTCAGAGAGCTCATCTACACGGTCAAATGTACTGTGGAACCCGTCCTCAGGCATAGGACTGCATCGAATGTAGCGCTCTAGCTGCTCGAACCGGTTCCTTGACATATAGTTGGTTACTTTGTGAGCGGCTCCCTTTGTAATAGGGCCCTAGTAGTCTTCTACTGCTGGCTCTGTCGTAATTCCCATGTGAATGACGACTCCAAAATACGCATACAGCTCCTGCATACACGTAGGCAACCAAGACCGTTGCTTGCCCAAAGGTGCGTCCTTCTTTGACACTGGATGCGCCTCCGCATAAGTGTTTGTGTAACCGACTACGGTACCCTGCCAAACCACCACTGTTTTGCCTGCGTATTGCCTACGTATTGTCTGCGTATCGCCTACGTATCACTTACGTATCACGTTGTTTTAGTTACGTATTAGTCTCCCC
>Ga0307507_10001758_pt1 | contig 47695 bp, 9 predicted proteins | sample 7_EM_MG_FD_207223 | JGI IMG/M metagenome (GOLD analysis project Ga0307507, IMG submission 207223) | Populus trichocarpa ectomycorrhiza microbial communities from riparian zone in the Pacific Northwest, United States - 7_EM | ecosystem: Host-associated > Plants > Roots > Unclassified | place...
TTATTTAAAGATAAAGAGTGTCTCGCTTGGGGGGGTGTCTCGCTTCCTGGGGTCCTACGTTACTTTGCCGTTTCTAGGGCAATTTGCCGCAACTTGCCGTTTTCTGGCAATCTGCTAAATTCTGCCATATTCTGCCAAATCGCTATTGGCTCGCTTACTACTAGCGCCTTGACAACCCCTTTATATCTCGCCAGTCTCTACCAGTCTTCTTCCTCTCCTTAGCTTAGTATTCTTGTATAGTAGCAATCTACAAGCTTCGGTTCAGAAGCATTTATACGAGCCCGTCACAACTATAGTCTTTAATAAAGCGTTAGTAGAAGTTATAGAAACCTAGAAATAACTATACCTCCTTTACGGTCCTTAAGGGTTCTCACTAATTAATTATAGCCGTTTTTTCTAGGTCTACCTTAATTCCGTTTATACTAATAATAAACCCTAGGTACTTAGTACGCTTAATACTAAATTCTAACTTCCTAATATTAGCCTAGAGACTAGCTTTGCAGAGCTATTATAGGATTTTATAGACATACTCCTTATATTCCAGTTTATTCTTAAAGTAGATTATAATATTATCTAGGTAGGCTATATAGAAGTTATTAAAGTAGTTAAAGAGTACGTTATTTATATACCGTTATTATATAGCCAGTCCGTTAGTTAGTCCAAAAGGTAGTACTTTATATTTATATAATCCGTAGCAGGTCTAAAATATAGTAAGATCCTTAGATCTAGGGTTTATCCTAATTTAGTAAAAGGCCTAGCGAATATTAAGCTTTATAAAAATCTTAGCCTTACTTATACAGGCCAGTGTTTCTTTAAGTAAGGATAGTGGATATTAGTCTTTGCGGGTTATATAGTTTAGTTTATAGTAGTTAATATAGAAATAGAGTTTACTGTTTGGCTTCTTTATAAAGAAAATAGGTAAGGTAAAGGGGACTTAGCTAGGCTTAATAAAGCCCTTATTAAGGTTATTAATAAGGTACTACTTAGTGGCTTATAGCTTGTTAGTAGATTACTAGTAGAGGGGGCTATAGCTAAGAGTATTTTCTTTATTAGGCTTAATTTTAATCTTATAGTTATATAGTTAGTAAGGCAGGAGTATATTAGATACTACTTTAGAGAATATATCCTTAAATTCCTGGTATTAGTGGAGTAGTTTCTGTTCTACCAGCTCCTTATCTATAAGCTTACTTTCCCTACTAAGCTAGTTATGGGCTAAGGCTTCCTTATCTTTAATTATCTGGTTAATTTTATATAAGCTAGTTATAAAGGCAATAGTATTAGGCCGTTTTAAGTTCTGGTAGAACCCTATAGCACTAATATAGCAGATATTAACTGGTGGGAGGTTTATAGGTTTCTTTATAGACATTCCTTAGACTATATTTTATAGGGAAGGGTTTATAACTCTACTTAGCTCCTATTCTATCTTCTATAAGTTATCTTTCTAGTTTATATATTTAGTATAGCGTCTAATATTCCTTACTGTTTCTTATAGCTGTATAGGGCCTAAGCTAGCTAGCTTATTACTAACTTCCTAGGTTTTTAGTGCTAGTAGTGCAATATTAGTAATCTAGGGGCAGTATAGTATACGGACCCATTGCGGATTAAGCTATATATCTTTCTTAAAGGCCTAGTCCCTATATATAGCATTAGCCTAGTAAGCGGTGTCTATCTATAGCCGTATAAGGTTTTCTATTATAATGCTAATTTCCTTTATAAAAGAAGGTGCTAGGGGTAAGGTTTTAGGCCAGATAAGCCGTCTACTCTATATATTAAGCTATAAGCCTAGATAGGCTAGCCATTTTCTTCCTAAGATTATATTATAGCTTCTTAAGTCTATAATAAGAAAGGGGATGTTATATTACCTTTGTCTATCTATATGGAGGTAAATCTATAAGATAGTTATAATAGGTAGTCCTATCTATCTATTATACCTATAAATAGGAATTGGTTTACGCAATTCCTTAAAGGGTGCATTTAAAAAGTTAGCTAGCTTTATAATATACTATTTATCTATTAAGGCAAATGTATTTACTCTAGAGTTAGCTAAAGTAAAGGTTAAAACTTAATATTTATTATGGAGTAAAGTATAAGGGATAGTATAACTTCTTCTACTAACTAGCTAACCTAGATTAATATATAACATATTAATTCCTTTTAACCCTAAAGAGGAGTCTTACTCTAGGGTTCCTCTTTTTCTAACTTTATACTATTCTTCTAAATTAATAGGACCTTATTTATCTTTACCGCTATTAGGCAATCTTTTATAAAGTGGTTTTTTTAGCTATATAAAAAGTAGGCTCCCTAATTGCTAAGGGCCTATCTATAGGAGTTACTATATATAGGTTAAGTATTTGCCGGACCTATAGCAGGGCTAGCTATATAGCTAGCCGCTAGGTTAACAGTAGGCGGTATAGTTAGTGCTATAGGGGTTATAGATCTTACTAGGGCGCTATAGCCCGTTCTTATAGTACTTATATTTTAGTTAGCAAAGCTTCTAGTTTTATGCTACTTAGTATATACCTTAATTTAGTAGAGGCCCTAGTTAATAGCTAGGCACTAATCTATAAGTTCCTTTAGCGTCTATATAGTAGTATAAGCTAGTAGTATAGCGCGCTATAGGTTTAGGGTAAGCTTATTAAAGAGGCTTGGCATTAAATCTTCCTAGGGGATTTAAGCCTATCTGGCTAGGTATAGAAAGCAGGTCTAGAAGACTAAGAAGGTCTCTATTATTTTTATATTAAGGGCTTTATAGTTAAGGTGGGCGTTCTGTATCTTAAAGGGGTCCTTATAAATAGAAGATAGGTAGTTAATTATCCCTTCTTTAGAGAGGAAGGGGTTTACTAAGTCCTAGGTATATCGCGGACGTAGATGCGTCTATATATCCCCGCTAGTACGGCCAAAGATATAGGCCATTTTAGCTTAGGTAGTAGGGAAGTAGTCTATATTAACTTTAAGCTTATCTTATAGTTAAAGCTTCTAATTATTAAATATAGAGTTAGTTCTATCTATAAGTAATAGGGGGTCCGCAACCTTTGCGGACTATAACAATACTAATGCTATATATTAGGCTAGGGCCTTAAGAACTATAGCAAGTCTTTAGGTGTCTAATAACTCCTTACTAGGTATAGGGGTATCTCTGGTTTTAAGCAGCTCTCAAAGCCATTTAATTTTAGCATTAGCTGCTGCAAGCTCTTCCTAGGGGGTTAAGACGGCAACTATTTCACTATTAAAGGTATTTATAGATCCTATAGCAGCTTTACCAGCTACTATATTTCTTGGCATAGTAGTAGGGATATTAGGTAATTTCTAGTATTTGTTTATTTCCTAGGGGTTCTGGTCCATGCGTGTCCTATTCTTAGGTTTCGTGTTCTGTTTGTGTTTTTTTTAGTTCTTAAGGGTCTGTCCTATGTCCTTAAAGTCCTATTCTGTGTCCTTGCCCTATTCGTGGCCTTATAGATATATTTAAGTTCCTTCTTAGGAAAGAAGAGTAATGACGAGCTTTAGATAATATTAGCAACTTAGTCAATCGAGGCACAAGCACGGCAAGAGGGTCGCGCAAGCCTATACGATTGGATTGTCTATAAACGAGGATCTAAAGCTAGAGAAAGGAAAGGGGAAGAACAGAAGCACCGCTCAAAGTTATGTACAATTCTCTGGTCACGTGACGGCACTTTGCCATCACGTAACGGCAATCTGCGGCAATTTGCGGCAATGTGCTAGTACCGTAATAGTAGGATATCTTTAAGGATAAAGATAAAGAGGAGGGAGTAAGTATTATAGACTTTATAAAGAGAATATTATAACTATATAGTAGAGAGCTAGAGAGCACTATTAAGTTAATTAGGATATAGAATAGTATTATTATAATGACGAAGTATTATATGCGAACACTAGATAAACAAGCATTAGATTTATGGAATTAATAGCTATATTAGGAAAATATTCGCAGGGTAAGATTCAAGTAGACTTTAATTTTCGCGTTTCGCGTAATTAACATGCAATTTAACTAACTTGACACGCAATTAACTAACTTGACATGCAATTAACCAACTTAACACGCAATTTAACTAACTTAATATGCAATTAACCAACTTAACACGCAATTTAACTAACTTAACATGCAATTAACTAACTTAATACGTAATTTGACTAACTTAATACGTAATTTAACTAACTTAATATACAATTAACTAACTTAACAACTTTAAAAGCTAACTATATATTTCTTAACACGCAATTAACCTACTTAGCAACTTTAAAAGTTAAATAACATGTAGTTAACCTACTTAACAACTTTAAAAGCTAACTATATATTCCTTAACACGCAGTTAACCTACTTAGCAACTTTAAAAGGTAACTATATATTTCTTGACATGCAATTAAGGTAAAGTTATATGCTATATATTTAACTATTATATATTATCTAATATAATCTTATACAATCTTATATAGTTTTATTACTTAGAGGCTCTACACAAGGCTCTACACAAAGCTCTGCACGAAGCTCTGCATAAAGCTCTGCACGAAGCTCTGCATAAGGCTCTACGCGAAGCTCTGCATATGGAGGCTCTACACAAAGCTCTACACAAAGCTCTATACGAAGCTCTACGTATAGAGGCTCTGCACAAGGCTCTACGCGAAGCTCTGCGTATAGAGGCTCTACATAAAGCTCTGTATTAGGTCCCCGCTATATTCCCAATAGCGTCTACACGTGTCTCTACCTATGTAGCCGCCTTATTTTTTACCCTTCTTTCCTTTCTTACATCCTCCCTACCTAGGGAGGCACTAGAACGGCAGCCAGCAGAGGACCGTTGCTAGAACTAGATAACTATCGCTAGAACTAGACAACCGTTACCAGAACCAGACGACCGTCGCCAGAGCCAGACAACTATCGCCAGAGCCAGACAACTGTCGCCAGAGCTAGACGACCATCGCTAGAACCAGACGACCGTCGCTAGAGCCAGACAACAACGACTAGCCAGCAAGCACTATAAACGATTCGATCGATTGATCGAATCAAGGTAGTACAGACAGGTAGGCATAAATAGGGAGATGCTGACGGGTAGGCAGATACAGACAAGTAAGTAGATGCAGACAGGCAAGTAGATGCAAACAGGTAAGTAGATACAGACAGGCAAGCAGATGCAGATAGGTAGGCAGATGCTAACAGGTAGGCAGATATAGACAGGTAGGCAGATGCAAATAGGTAGGCGATGCAGACAGGTAGGCAATGCAGATAGGTAGGCAATGCAGACAGGTAGGCAATGCAGATAGGTAAGTAGATATAAATAGGCAAGCAGATGCAGACAGGTAGGCAAATGCTGACGGGTGGGCAGATATAGACAGGTAGGCAGATATAAACAGGTAGGCGATACAGACAGGTAGGCAATGCAGACAGGTAGGCAATACAGATAGGTAAGCAGATACAGACAGGTAAGCAGATATAGATAGGTAGGCAGATGCTAACAGGTAGGTAGATATAGATAGGTAGGCAGATACAAACAGGTAGGCAATGTAGATAGGTAGGCGATATAGGCAGGTAGATAAGTTAATAGGTAGATAGGTAGAAGAGAACCATCGCTATATTATATTAAATTATCTAAAATAATATTATTTATTTTACTAGCCTTATAAATAGCTTTAAAGTAGCTTTTATTTATTTAAAATATGTTATTAGTATAAAAGAGGTAAATATAATTATAGTTGCCAAATGCGCAGATTACTGGCAGGTTGCGTGTAGGTTGCGTGCAGGCTACGCATAGGCTGCGTGTTAAAAAAACATGACATAGGCTAGTCGGTCAAGTTGCTAAATAACCTTAACTGCGCGCCAATTGCGTCAACCACCAACCATTGAGGCCATTAAAAGGGTACTATATTTTGCCGATATATATACGGCTGTTGTGGAGACTTAAGAGGATTGCTAAAGAGCTTAATAAGAATATAGCTGCGGGCAAATCTATATAGGGGCAATTAGGGCGGATAAACTAGCTGCCGAGCAATATTAAATAAGGAAAGAAGTAAACAAATAAAGAAAGGAATCCTATAACGCCAGCTACGCGCACCACGTAGTGCATATAACGGGCAGTCCCGTAATAAGTATAACACTAGTAGAACTATATAATAAGGAATAGTAACTAAAGATTATATATACAATTAGACAATATACATATATATAAAGAAGGGATTTCTTAGAGGTATAGTTATATATTTAAAGGACTATACTCCATACCTAGATAGTTCTTTCTTTATAGTAATTCTTAAAATATAACTACAGTTAACCTACTAGGTAGCTACTCTACCAGTTATATTTATATCTTATCTTATTATTATCTATATACTAATATTGGCAAAATATAGTACCCTACTTATAGCCTTAATGGTTAGTAGTTAACGTAATTAGCGCATAGTTAAGGGCATTTAGTAACTTAACCAACTAGCCTATATTATGTTTTTTTAACACGCAGCCTGCGCGTAGCCTATACGCAACCTATACACAACCTACTAGTAATTTGCACATTTGGCAACCATAATTATATTTAGAGCTATTTACCTCTTTTATATTAATAGCATATTTTAAATAAATAAAAGCTACTTTAAAGCTATTTAGAAGGCTAGCAAAATAAATATTATTATTTTAGATAATTTAATATAATATAGTGATGGTTCTCTTTTACCTATCTACCTATTAATTTACCTCCCTACCTATTTACCTACCTGCCTATATTGCCTACCTATCTATATTACCTACCTATCTATATCGCCTACCTATTTATATCTGCCTACCTATTAGCATCTACCTACCTATCTGTATCTACTTGCCTATCTGTATCTACTTACCTATCTGTATCTACCTATTTGTCTGCATTTACTTACCTATTTATATCTACCTACCTATCTATATCTACCTACTTATCTGCATCTGCCTACCTATCTGCATCTACCTACCTATCTGTATCTACCTACCCGTTAGCATCTCCCTATTTATGCCTACCTGTCTATGCTACCTTAATTCAATCAATCGATCGAATTGTTTATAGTGTTCACTGGCTAGTCGTTGTCGTCTGGCTCTAGCAACGGTTGTCTGGTTCTGGTAATAATTATCTAGTTCTAGCGACGGTCGTCTGGTTCTAGCGACAGTTATCTAGCTCTGGCGACGGTCGTCTGGTTCTAGTAACAATTGTCTAGTTCTAGCGACAGTCGTCTAGTTCTAGCGACGGTCGTCTGGTTCTAGCGACGGTCGTCTAGTTCTAGCGACAGTCGTCTGGCGACGGCAACGGTCGTCTGGTTCTGGTAACGGTCGTCTAGTTCTAGCGACGGTTGTCTAGCTCTGGCGACGGTCATCTGGCTCTGGCGACGGTCGTCTAACTCTAGCGACGGTTGTCTGGCTCTGGCGACGGTTGTCTGGCTCTGGCGACGGTTGTCTGGCTCTGGCGACGGTTGTCTGGCTCCGGCGACAGTCGTCTGGCTCTGGTAACGGTTGTCTGGTTCTAGTAACGGCCGTCTAGTTCTAGCAACGCTTATCTAGTTCTAGTAACGGCCGTCCGGTTCTAGTAACGGTCATCTAGTTCTAGCGATAGTTATCTAGTTCTAGCAACAGTCTTCTACTAGCTACTATTTTAGTGCCTCCCTAGGTAGGGAGGATATAAGGAAGAAATAAAGGGTAAAAAATAAGGTGGTAAAAGTATGTATAATATAGGACCTTAGGAAGCAAGACACTCTTAGCATAACTTATAACTCTAATAACTTTAACAATATTATTGTTATATAAAATATTACATTAATAAAATAATATTTAATTTAAAAAAATAAATAATTATATATTTTTTATCCAAATAAAATTATTTTAAAAAGACCATATATATTATATTATTTTTTTCTTATTTATAAACCTAGGGTTACATACTAATAATTTTTAATAATTTTTTTATTTTTAATACATTATAATAGTTTATTAATTTAATATCTAATAATTTTTTTTATAAAAATAATTATTATTATATATTTAAATATATTTAAATAAAAATTTTATCAAATTTTTTTATTATTGTTGGTAATATAAGGTGATATCATGTAGCTATAGTTCGTAGATAGTATAATAATGGTTAATTAATTCTTAATAGGAATAAGGAAAGGGGTAAGGAACTTAAGGTTCCTTACTACGCTAGGGCCACGTCAACACATAACGGCAATATGCCTCGCGTAATAGCAACTTACCTTATTCCTGATACTGGCAACTCTTCTTTTTATAGTTGCCATCTATATATATATAAACAGACAGGATGCGACAATACTAGACAGTGTATAACAATACCAAATAATATGCGACAATATGCGACAATGCGGTAGTTAGCAGAATTTGGCGGATAATATAAAGACGGGTAGGCCGCTAAGGCGCTAGTAGTAAGTAAGCCAATAGCGATTTTCTATCCCAGGGATAGAAAATCCTAATTGGCTAGTTTAAGTTAGGGTCTATAGAATATTATACTCCTACTCCCTTTTAACCTAACCTTTAACTTATATATGTAGAGTATTTATATTAACAAACGTTTCTAAAGCCTTATTTGGGTTTACCTTTATTATTGCATCTACTGGGTTATCTTAACTGTTAATTTATTAAATCTTAAAGAGTTTTTACCGTTTATAGGATTGACGAAGTGCTATAATATTAATTATAAGGCGCTTCTCCTTTGTAGTACCAAGCTTAACTAAGCACTTATAGAGGGAGTATGAATCAGTGTATATAATTATAGGGATAATAGGAAGTTTAAGTTAATCTATAATTATCTTTAGGGTAGTTCCAATTGCAATTGCCATATTAACTCCGCTAACTATTCCGTATATCTCTGACGCTAGAACGCTTTGAGTAATATACTTACTCTTAGTTAAGCTCCAATGGATAAGATTACTATAGATTATAAAGTCATTCTCTCTAGTAAATTTATTCGTGATAATAATCTTATATCCTAACTAGGAGCTAAAATCTTTATTGTTTATAAACAATCTATTAACAAATACAAAGAGCTTAGCGGTAGGAAGATTAATAGGCATATAGAGTAGTCCCTAATTAAGATGGTTTATTTGCCAAGAAAGACATTTATTTAGGGCAAGAACGTTGTCCTTAGTTAATTTCTAGTGTTGGGTAGTAATAGAGAGATTGAATAAAGCCTTAGGTTAATAGATAGAAGTAACATAAGCTTTATAAGCGCGTTGCTCTATATATCCTTGCTTTAGAGAATTAGCGTTAATAATATTAATCTTCTTACTTTAACCCTTCTAGCGTAAAGCAATAGAATCCTTGTTTAGGGAGAGGGTGCATCTATTAAAGAGTAATAGTATTGTTAAATTAAACTTTTCCTTTAGCTTTGCTATAAGATTTGCCTTTACTAACTTATCTTCTTTAAGAGCTAAGAATTAGTTATCTCCTAAGATAATTATATTATTAGTTTGCATACTAATAATTCTAAATAGAGTTCCTATAGTTATAATTAGGAAGTATGGGTTAAATATAGAAGTAGTTATCAAAAGCTTCTCTTTATAGTGCTTACTATAGGTAGCCCACCAATAGGTTCCTACCTCTGTAATTCTATATAATGGCTTAAGTATAACCATAATTGTATCTTTGGGATATTGGTAACAAATTTGCTCTAAAAGGTATGCCAATATTAAGCGCCAAAGGTGCGTCTCTAATTGGGTATAGGCCTAAGTGATATCTTATAAATAAACCGCTATTCTATTTTTTATTAAGGAGGGAGCTAGTATAATAATAACTTATTAACTAGCTCGTTGAATTATAGAAGATTATATAAAAATTACCTCCTTACTATTATTATTGTAACCTTAGATAATAAGCCTTAATTTCTTAAATAGGGCGTCAGTAGCTTTACCCTTAATTTTATTAACTATTCTTAATTTAAAGATACGAACTTTATCAAACTTAGTAGGGTTATATTTCTTAAATTTAAAGACTCCTTTTATAATAAGACTATCGATCTCCTGCTTATTAGATGCTTAGAAAGGAGCTCCTAGAGTTATAATATAACCTTTCTTTTAGAGCTGTTTTGTGAGTTTAAAGTCAGCCTTCTCCTTGGCTGTTATAAAGGCTATTAATAGCTTAACTCTATTCTCAATAGCGGCAATAAATTGCTCTTCAAAATTAACAAGATGTTGGCGATTTTATAATCCCTTTAGGCGACCTCTACCGCGTTATAGTTGCGGCGTATCTACTATAATTATATTAGAATCGTGGTCGCCTTTTAGAGTATATTAATCGTGGCTCTTCTTTAGGGCATTTTCTATAGTATCCTGCAAAGGCTCGGAACTATTATCTTTGTAGTAAGGCTTAATAATAGTTAAACGGAATTAAGTGGGTCTGTAAGGCATCTAAATAGTGCAAGTCTAGCTATTAATTGTAATGAGTTAATGTGGGCCTAACTATTCTCCCTTTTTATGCTATACGCGTACCTTAGACTGGAGTGGCAGATTAAGTATAGTTAAGGTGTTTAGGCCATTTCTTATTCCTAGTGCGTTATTAACTTGGCGTGTAGCGTAGAGATATTATACCTCCTTTATTACCTTGCAAATAGCCTTAGCTTATTACACAACGGAGGGAGATAGTGGAGAATTATTAGTTATTTAAGGGTAGGCGCTAAAAACTAGTAATATAGGTACAAGTCCATCCGGGCCAGCAGAATCGTTAATAGCTTTAATAGCTATTTATAAGGTAAGTTCTTCGCTAGCGTCCTCTAGTTCTAAAAAGATAATCTTATATACGCGGCGTAATAGCGCGTAATATTACTCCACTTTTTTAATACTATTATGTGCCTTAATAGGGACTTCCTTAACCTTAATTGCCATTGCCTTTATCTGTTATTAAAACTCTGTAAATAAGAAGTTCTTTTCTACGTTATGGATAATTTAATTAGGGGGTCCTAGGTAGATATTAATCTAGTATAATTAAAGGGTATCCTATGCGTTCCTAGCTGATATATCCTTTAAGAAATATGCGGCTTGGAAGGAGGTTAAGAAGTTAATAACTTAGAGTACTGGCTTGCCGCTAAGATATATAACGTTAACAATAATACAGAAGTTAAAGTTATAGTTATCTTTAAGGGTGAACTTGAATCGGCCAGGGGACTTCTGGTTTATTTGGCAGTAATAGTAGTACTTTATAAGATGCTTAATTGCCTTAACCTTAACTTTATAACCTACTCACTAAAGAACCCTAAGTAATTAATAAACGGATAGGTGGCTAAAATAATGGTGTAGTTAATATAACTCTAACTTAGTTAAATAGCTTTAAGCAACACTCCTTTCTAGTTATTAAAGGAGCAGCTAAGGGTAACCCCACTTACGTATAATAGGCACCCGATTATCTCCCTATATAAGCATATTCTTAAGGTTGTTAAGCTTAACGCCTAATTTGTCTATATCCCTAATGCAGAATAGAAACGGAGTATTTGCGGGAATAATATGGAAAGTGATATATCCTAAGGGGGTTTAGACCCTAATTATGCCAAAAGAGATTGCGGTACCCTTGCTAAAGCGTATTATATATTAGCCTGCCGTTAATTGGTTAATCTAAATAGAGCTATTAAGCTACTAAAGGGCTCAAACTTGAGGTTCTCCTACTATAGATACTCCTGTGGCTCTAGTATCTGGCATAATACTATAGAAGATGTTTGCCGAGTATCTGTTATTAAAGAAGAACGCGGAGCTTTCCTTTAGCTTATTAAAGATATTTAACTTTGTAATAGAATGGAGTGTAGATTAATTATTAAGAATAGTGATGGTTTATATACCATCTACCTTACTATACTTAGTAAAGTATTGGTTAGGAGAGTAGTTCTTAATTTCTATATCTATAAGGAGCTGTTTAGTCTTATTAACCTTACCCTTAAGATCTTCTACGCCTTTATATTAAACTAGGAAGCTTTGGAAGTAGGCTATAGTGACTTTATAATTTCCAATATTTCTTACACTCTGACGAAACTTGTTATATGCCTCCTTTTGCTTATTAAGGGAGTGTCTAGTTAACCAGTAATTTAGCTTCTTATAAACATAGCACTTCTTCTAGTAATCACTTTAAAATAAACCTCTATAAGGACCTCTATGATTGCCTTATAGTTAACGTTAATTATACCCTTTACTATATTCCCTACCACGGCCACCATATATTTGGTTAGTCTAGTTATAATTATATTAGTTAGAAATACTTGGTTAGGTAGAGTTTTTAGTATAGAACTATTAAGATTCTTATATTTACATCATAGTACCTATAGCAGAGCGTAGCTTGGCATATGCTCCTTTAAACATATCCACAGGTTTATATAGCGCTAGATTATACTTAGGAACGCTATAGCAGGCTAAGATAACCTGGTCCCTTAGGCTGTTCTTATTTTAGTAAGTTTTAGTAAGGCTATATTATGTCACAGTACTGTAATGCAAGTAGGCTAAATAACTACATTGTGGTATAAAGAGGAGAAGAAGATAGAAAGGGGGTATTGTATATAAATAGTAGGGCCAGCCCACCAAGGCGCTAATAGTAGGCCAGCCAATAGTAGGAAATAGTACGAGACAGTATACAATAGGTTAGTGCTATGACAGTACTCCCCTCCCCTAGAAGGTTTGGTCCCTAAACTAAACAAATAACTCTAAAAACAGGTAATGCGCGGGGGCTGGTTTTTGTTGTAAAGATATCAGTTCCGCTTACCGCCCTTAGCTAAGCCAATAGCGATTTTCTATCTTAGGGATAGAAAATCCTAATTGGTTAGTTTAGTAAATAAAGTTAGTAGAACTCTATACCGCCACTAGAATCAATCTACGTAGCATTTTACGGCATTCCTTAGCAAGAATCTAGCTAATTAGACAACTTTAACCGGCGGTTAAAGTTCTATAACATTTTAACCACTATAAATTAATATTGTGGTTAGCTATAACCTCGGCGTAACTTTTCCTTATCTTATACCCAGTCTGGGGGTCCGGGCTTCTTAGGGTATTGTTTATGGAACTTATATAGTGCGCGCTTATACCCTTTTAGGGACTTCTCAGGTTCCCAGGTTTCTTTATTATAATACTTCCACTTAATATAATATGTTAGGCCGTGCTCATCTATTTGTTTATTATATATATTAAAAATCTTTTTAAATTCCTACTTATCTGTAATATTGCTATTATTATCTCTTTCGGCTATCCTTCCTATAATATTACAACGTTCCTCTTTATTAATGCGTGCTTAACTAGAGATCTCTTTAGGGAACTAAAGGCGGACTTTTAAAGTGTAGAAAGACTTATTAACGCGGATATAGTTTAGGAGGTTAACTATAACTACTCCTCTATAGGCAGCTAGGACGGGCTAGGGTCCGTTCTAGTTATTATCCTACTTTTTCTTAGGCCGGTTAGTCTTTATGTTTTTAAGGCTAACTATAACCATATTATCCTTTTTAAATATTATACCTTCGTCTTGTTTTATATTAGCGTTATCTTTATAGCGTTGCTAGAAGATATAAGCTAGGGCTTTAAGCTGGGTTAAGATACGCTTAAAGTAGTTAGTAATAGTATTAGCTTATAAATACTCCTTCTTTGTATATATAGATAGGGCTAATGGCTGGGGGCCCACTGGTTTAACGCCCAGATATGGGTTATAGCCATAGTTAGCAAAGAATAGTAAGATTCCCATAGTCTTATTAATCTGGTTATTTGTGGCAAACTTAGCAAGGGGGAGCTAATCTACCTAGTTATTTTAGGTGAAGCTTATAAAGGCGCATAGGTACTTATTTATTACTGCATTAATAATCTTGGTTTGGCTATTTGTTTTAGGGTGCTATATAGAACTAGGGCTTAGGGTTACTTTTAGGCGCTAGTTTAGGCGACGCCAGAAGTTAGAAATAAATAAAGAGCCTCTATTAGAAATAATAGTATTTGGAGCGCCGTATAACTTATAGATAGTATAGATAAATGCTTTAATAAGCTCCTTAGTATCTAGGCTAGTAATAGAAATAAAGTATCTTATCTTTATTAGGCGGTCAACAACGATAAAGATATATCTATATATTTTGCCGTTACAAAGGCACTTAGGCAGGTTAATAATGTGGTTAATAGAGATATTGGTTTATAGGCGAACTAGTAGTTTTAGTAATTTTAGGAAACCAGGCGGTGCTAAACATAAGGTCTTTATACGGAAGTAGAGAGCATAGTCTTTTATAAAGGTAGCCATAAACTGTGAAATACCTAGCTATTAATAGGTTTGATTAAGGAGGTCTAGCGTTTTAACGCGGCCCAAGTGGCCCATAGGACCCAAACTATATGTGCGGTGTACAACTTCTAGTTAGAGTTTAGGTAAATTAGGGACAAATACTCAATTCCTATAGTAAATTAGGCCGTCGACAATTAAACATTTGGATTTATTATAGCGGAGTAACTTCCTAATCTACTTAGGCTAGTGACGTGCTTTACAGCCTTCCTATTTACATAGCGCAGCTAATATATCCCTAGCGAGTTTATTCTCCTTATAGGCATTCTTAATAAGCTCCTTAAGGGGTTTTTTCTTAGGCTCTAGGTCTATTACTATAATAAAGTCTTTAACGCTCTAGTCTTAGGATTTGCTTAGCAGCTCTTCTAGGATAGCGGGGTCGACTTTTTTTTATAGTAAGATAACGCGGTCTTAGTGTTATAGATATTTATTACTAGTATCAGTAGGTACTACACCTAGGAGACAGCTAAGAGCGTCTGGGATTATAGCTTTGGTACTAGGCCTATAGGTAATAATAAAGTTAAACTAAAAGAGGAACTTAGCCCATCAGACTTGGCGCTAGTTTAGTTGTTTTATTATTATAAAGGTCTAGAGGTTCTTGTGGTCCGTAATAATCTTAAATAGTTGCTTAGTTTCTTATAGTTTAGGGCGCTATTTTTCTAGTGCTTTTATAATTGCTAGGAGCTCCTTATTATATATTTTATAGTTACATTCTAGGGCGGAGTGCTTGGCAGAGAAGAATATAACTAGCTTAAGTTTACTATCTTTACCAGCTCAGTAAAGCACTCCTTCTAAAGCCTAGTTTAAGGCGTCTGTCTCTACTACGGTTTTCTTTATATAGTCATAGTATACTAGGACTGGTGCTGTAGTAAACGCTATCTTTAGTGTTTAAAAGGCTTGTGCTTAATCAGGGCCCTATAATTAATTGGTACTCTTCTTTAGTAGTCTAGTTATAGGTTTAACAACTACAGAGTAGCTTTAGATAAATTATTGGTAAAAGTTCGCAAAGCTAAAAAATTACTATAGTTCTTTAATTAACATCGGGTCCTTTTATTTCTATAAGGCCTGCACCTTCTTAGGGTCCATAGTTATGCCATTAGTCAAAATAATTAAGCCAAGATATTTTATTTTAGTAGCATAAAACTTAGACTTATTAATATTAATCTATAATCCGGCGTTGCCGAGTCTCTAGATAACTTTATTTACATATTTAGTGTGCTTAGTGCGTATTTTAGAGAAGATAAGGACATTGTTAAAGTAGGCAGTGCAGTAGTTATTAAGGGTATTATATAAAATATGGTTAATGTAGTTCTAAAACATAGCGGGTGTATTATAGAGACTAAATAGTATAACTAATATCTTATAGAGTCCGAACCGGGTAATAAATGCTGTAAGCCACTTATAACCTTCCGTAATCCAAATCTGGTTAAACGCAGCAATTATATTAAGCTTAGTAAAGTACTTGGTACTATAAAGTGCATTAAGTGTCTTATAGATTAGTAGCAATGGGTACTGATTTTTAATAGTAACTATATTTAGGCCTTAGTAGTTATAGCAGATTTATACGCCACCACCAGGTTTCGCAGTAAGGAGGAGTGGTACAGCAGCTAGTAAGGTTAATTTGTAGATAAAACCCTTATCTAGCATCTCATTAATCCATTTCTTTACACAACTAAGTTTAGTAGGTGAGAGTGGTTTGTTTTTATAATACAGGGCCTACTTTCCGGGTATAATCTTAATTTTATAGTCCTATAGTTAGTAAGGGGGCAGCTTATCTGCATTCTTAAGGAGGAAGTGTTTAATATATTTGCGAAACTCTTTTAGTAAGCGTTATAGAATATCTTCGCAGGTTAATCCTGGTTTGCCTTTTAGGAATTTCTTAATATTAGTATTAACTATCTTTTGGCGTAGAAACTCAGGCTTAGTTTTTAGGTTTATCTTAAGGAAGTTATAAAAATAAGGGGGTAGCGCTTTACAGGCTTCTTTTATTATATAGTCGCCTTTTACTAGCCAGCGGAAAGATCTTTTTAATAGGTTTAGTACTTCTATTAGGCTTATAGGTAGCTCTTTAAGCAGCTATTAGTATTTTTTTTATTTAACTAGTTCTACTAGCTCCGCTATATAGATTCTTATTACCTTTACGTCTTTTTATTTACAGAACTGGGTAAAATTAATGGCATAAGTACATCTAATATTGTCTAGGTTAGGGCGTATCTAGTTCTCCAGTGCTACGGCTAGGCTGGCACGGCTTAGTTAGCCTAGGGGGGCGGAAATAAAGCGGCGGCCCTATACAGTACGCGCAGGAGACGGGTATAAGGTTAGGCGTTATAGGGGGGAGGTCTTAATTGCTCTAGTTTCAGTCTTAGCTATAATGTCTTTGGCTATTATACGTGCGGTTATATATACGTATAGTAAATAACTTAAAGTTAGGTGTCTTATTGGCTAACCTAGGTTAAGTGGGTATATGCGGGGGACTTATAGTTCTGGCAGTGTTTATTTTTTTAGGGATAAAGTGGTAGTCTAGTCTTCCAGGATCTCCACTTTATTTATTGCGTATATTGGGTCATTAGTGTTAGGCACCTCTTCTACTATTAGCTAACGGTATCTAAGTGTTGGCCTTACGATGTGTCCACATGGTGCTACTTGGTTATAATCGGGAATATACCATAGGAGACAGTTATAGGCATAGTAATTAGAGTTAAACTTAAGCTCTAGAGCGGGGAAGTCTGCCCTTAGGTTATGTTTTTTAAGCTAGGGCATTCCAAGAATTACTAATATAGAGGGTGATAATTTTATAATATAAAAAAGCATAGATTCTGTATAGTAGCCGATTGTCATTTTTACTATAAAGTAGTGGGTAATAAAGCTAGATGGGAGTCCGTTAGTAAGGCGGAGTGGTTTTAGGACTAGGAGTCTTTTTATTATAATATTATGCTTTTTTATAAGCAAGTCTTTGTCTATAAATGCTGGTGCTGTACTACTGGTGTTAACGAGGCTTACTATTTCAATAAAAACTTATAGGAGTGGGTTATATAGTAAGGAGAAGTAGATCTAAATAAGGATAGCATTTCTATCATTATTTACTGTTCTAAGGTTAAGTAGTAATTAACTTAGAATAAGGTCTAACTAATCTAGTAGCATAGATCTAATTCTTTTATCCTCCTCCCCATATAGTTCTAACCCTTGGAGGCAACTTAGTCCAAGGGTTAGCCTTTTAATAATTAACTTATAGGGCTTAGCTAGTGGCTATAGTCTTAGCTAGTATGTCCTAACGTATTAGTCTCCGACGGTGTATATATGCTAGAGGGTACTTTACTAATAACATAGCCGGTCTTACGATTGGTAGTAACATAGAGCACTTATCTATAGTTCGCATATAGGACTATCAGCTAGGGCTATATTAGGGAAGGCTATTATAGGGGTAGGTTTCTATGTCCGAACTTACGTCCTTATCCACAGTTACTGTTTTGGTTACTATCCCCTCTGCTAAAGAATCCGCCGCGGCTAGAAGGGGGTTAGCGCGGTAGTATTAGAAGGGGATTTAAGTTTGTTCTAGGGTCATAAGCATCTTTCCAGTAGCCAGGTTAACTATATGCTATACAGAGTCTGTTATCCATGCGGTATCTTCAGACGTCATTAGGGAGGCTACTACTACCGCTACTAAATTTAACGGCGTTAAGGTCCATTAGGTCATTCTATAGTGCCAGTACTAAGGTGTTGTTATTAGGTAATATAGGTTAATAGCCGCCAGCAGTACTTGGCTTAGCGGTATTTAGCTTTATATAGTAGGTATGGTTCTGTAGGTTATAAGCAAATATGTCTATCTGCTTACTCTAGCCTTTATAATTAGCATCACCGATCTTGCGGCTAAGGGTAAGGGCTAGGTCTTTTATCTTTAGTAAAATATTCTTCTTAAGTAAGTCCACTTTTTGTTCCTTAGTCTTGTTTACTTTAATTATTAACTTATTAAGCTCTGCTTTCTAGGACTAGTAGTTACGCTCGCCCTAGCTTAAGGTATCCAACTTATTTTTAGCCGCTTGGGTTATATTGATAGTCTTATAGTGCTTCCTTATATACACGAGCATAGACTCTTGGTTGGAGAAGGTCTATTTGCTTAAGTTATTTAGGTATATACGTAGTATATTAAGGCCATGCTTAACATAGTTATAGGCCTTATCTATTAGCATGTCTGACATATAGAGGATTTTGTCTATTGGAGTCTTAAAGCACTTTATATCTCTTTGGAAAACGCCTTAGATCTTTATTTCCTATATCTTAAATTTTTCTTGTTTTTTAATTAGTGATCCCTTGCTATTAAATAGGGTTAGATCTTTTGCTTTATGCTTTTTTCTATAGGGCTTGGTTAGAAGAGGGGAGCTAGTAGCTATATTCTTCTTAGCAATGGTCTAGGTAAGTATAGTAATCTAAGAGCTTAGACTTTGTATGGTCTTAGTATATATAAGAGCTTGTTATTCATTTTGTTGTATACGTGGTTTAAGCGTCTTAAGGGAGTTAATTCTATGCTAAGCTTCTTTAAATTAAGACTTTATAGTTCGGCCTTTGTTATAGACGGCTTAGAGGCCGTTCTCAATGCTAGTCAAAAAGGTTGTATATATAAAAAGGTGCTAGAAGGTTCCTGCTATATTAAGGTCCTTAGGGTACTCTAGGCCATTCCTAATTACCTAGGTAATGTAGGTGTGGGAGGTATTAAAGAGGCAGGTAAGCGCTTCGCGTAGGTTTATTAACGGGGTATTATCTATATTATAGTCGCCTATTTTAAGGGATCTAGGTAAGGCAATTAAAATCTATAAGGCTGGCTATAATACTAAGATTGTCTATAACTGTACTAAGATTATTTAAGATTATACTAAAATTGTTTGGGACTGTGCTAGGGTTATCTGGGACTATAGTATAGTGTTATTAGTTGCGCCAGGTCGCGATTACACTAGGAAAACGGAGACAGTATACTTAGGAAGAGGGAAAAAACAAAGGTCATAATAGGGCGTAATTAGAGATACCACAAACTGTTATAGTGCTGTAATATAAGTAGGCTAAATAACTATATTGTGGTATAAAGAGGAGAAGAAGATGGAAAGGGGGTATTGTATATAAATAGTAGGGCCAGCCCGCCAAGGCGCTAATAGTGGGCCAGCTAATAGTAGGAAATAGTACAAGATAGTGTATAATAGGTTAATGCCGTAACACATTAGATTTTCTGGAGTTTATTAAAAAGTAATTAAAGGCACTCTAAATAAGTCTTTATTAGGTTAGAAGTAATAACTCTCTAGAATATAGTCTCCCGCCATTTAGATATATAAAGTTGGTAATTCTTATTAGTCTTAAAGTAAGCTTTAGTAAGCTAAAGCATTATATTAAAGCTATAGTTTTTACCCGCAATATAGTTGTAATAGAATGTCACCACCTGTCCCTTTAATATAACAGAGAAAGCATAGTGGTATTAGTGGCCTTAAATTCCAACCTTATTATAATAGTTATAAAAGACCTGTAGTTTTGTTTTAAGTATATTATATAGTTCTCCTTTAAACTTCTTTTCTTTGTCTAAATATACCTTTATTAGATTTATAACTTCTTATAATAGAGGCTCACTGGTTAGCTAAAGTAGAGGCGGTAGAGAAGGTAGAGGAAGAGTACCTCTAGGTAGAAAAGTACCTCTAGGTAGGAGAGTAGCATTCTAGGGGTTTAAATATAAATTAAAGTTGCCTTCTAAAGAATATTGGTTGGTTTTAGGTTTTTATAGTTAACATATAATCTTAGCTTCTGTCTATACTGGCTCCTCTATTCTAATAATAACAGCCTAAATGTTACTAGTAATTAGGTTACTATTCTTAGCAATATATACCCTATTTCTATAGAGGAAGTCTTAAAAATCCTAAATAATATTAACATTTCTAAGTACCTAAGTATCGGCAGTCCATCCTATAAAATCCTCCCTAAAATATTCCCATAGTTGTACATCGGCGTAGTGTCTACTTTAGTAAAAGAGAATATGGTGTAGAAGAAAGCCATTAACTTATTTTACCGTATAGGTTATTATATTAAAAATAGGAAAATCATCCTAATCTTTATTAATAAGTTTCGCGTATATAGCTACCCCTAGTAGTAAGGAGTTTCTCTAGTTATTAGCCATGTTTTTAAAAAAAGGGAAGTGTTATAGGGTTATAGAAGAGGAGGTGTTATTAGTATAGGGATTATTAATTGTTGTTTAGTATACATTTAGACAAGAATCTGCAATTATAGGGCTTAGGACCAGTTCTGGCCTTAAATTACAAAGACTTGTAAAGCGTGTTATTCTGCGTAATAGACGCAAGAATCTATAATCTGGGAAAGGCTTAGGACTAGTTCTGGCCTTTAAATCCTTAGATTTATAGAAGAGTTCTATTTAAGGTTTAGGACCAGTTCTAACCTCAAAAGACAGCTTCCTTTAGCATAAGTAGCACTGGTATAGTGGCTCGTCTCTTCTTAGGAATACTTAGCTGTTCTATAGTATAATAGTGAAGTTAACCACTAATCAGTATTAGTAACATAAGGTAATATCACGTAGCTACAGTTTATAGATAGTATAATAATAGTTAATTAATTCTTAATAGGAATAAGGAAAGGGGTAAGGAACTTAAGGTTCCTTATCACGCTAGGGCCACGTCAATACGTAACAGTAATATGCCTCGCGTAATAGCAACTTGCCTTATTCCCGACAATTATTAAAGCTTTTATATGACTTTAATATATGATTTTTAATACTTTTTATATTTTTATAATATATATATTAAGTAAAAATAGTTAATAAAAATATAATTTATAAGAATTACTGCTTTTTAATATAATAAATATATAATAATAATATTTTTTATATATTAAATTTTTAAATAAAGTAATATATAGATAATTATATATAGATAGTATTTTTTATATTTTTATATTATTAAAAATCTTAAAAATCTTACGTAAAATTATATTAAAATATATTAGTTTTTAAATTTTTAAAAATTTTTAAACTATTTTCTAAAGAATTATTATTATTATACTTATAGTACCAATATAATAGTAATATAATTTATATTATTTATTACTTATATATATAATTATTATTTAAAAGTATTATTTTATAATATTTATAATATTATAATATTATTATACTATTTTATAATATTTATAATATTATAATATTATTATACTATTATATAATTATTTAAAATTCTATTAATTTACATATATAATTTATATATATTATTATATTGCTATGCTATAATTATAGTTTTTTATAACTATACATATTATTATAGAAATATTATAAAATATAAAAATGGCACAAATAATTATAATTATAATTATAATATATAAGTTTCTATTAAAATTTCACATTAATAGTATTATTATGCATTAATTTTATGTATATAAGTTATTTATTATATGTATATAGATATGTAGAAAATATAAAAAATATAAAAATACCAACTTTTAAATAGTAAATAGCTTATTTATTACCATTTTTATTATAAAGTTAATAAGATTATTAAAACTTAAATAGATATATATTTTTATATTTTTATTTTATATTTTCAATTTTTATATATCAAATAATTATGTTATTATTTTTTTTATTATATTATTTATTAGGGGGGGGTTATTTGAAGATAAAGAGTGTCTCGCTTGGGGGTGTGTCTCGCTTCCTAGGGTCCCACGTTAGAGGCTATTAGGAATATAGCGGGGACCCAATACAGAGCTTTGTACAGAGCCTCCGTACGTAGAGCTTCATATAGAGCCTTATGCAAAGCTTTGTGTAGAGCTTTATATAGAGCCTTGTATAAAGCTTTATATAGAGCTTTATACAGAGCTTTGTGCAAAGCTTTATATAGAGCTTTATATAAAGCCTTATGCAAAGCCTTTATACGCAGAGCTTCGTGCAGAGCCTCTATACGCAGAGCTTTATACAGAGCATCTATATATAGAGCTTTATGCAGAGCCTCTATATACAGAGCTTTGTGCAAAGCCTCTATACACAGAGCTTTATATAGAGCCTCTATACACAGAGCTTTGTATAGAGCTTTATATAGAGCTTTATATAGAGTTTTATATAGAGCCTTATATAAAGCCTTGTATAGAGCCTTATATAGAGCCTCCAAGTGATAAAACTATATAAAATTGTATAAGATTATATTAGATTATATATAATAGTTAAATATATAGCATATAACTTTACCTTAATTGCATATTAAGAAATATGCAGTTAGCTTTTAAAGTTATTAAGTAGGTTAACTACGTGTTAAGGAATATATAATTAGCTTTTAAAGTTATTAAATAAGTTAACTACGTGTTATTTAACTTTTAAATATATTAAGCAGGTTAACTGCGTATTAAGGAATATATAGTTAGCTTTTAAAGTTGTTAAGTAGGCTAACTGCGTATTATTTAACTTTTAAATGTATTAAGTTGGTTAATTGCATATTAAGTTAGATAATTGCGTATTAAGTTAGTTAAATTATATATTAATTACGCGAAACGCGCTAAATAAAGTCTACTTAAACTTATCTTGCGAATATTTTCCCAATAAAGTCTATTAACTAGTCTACTATAGTTTTAGCTACAAGGCTCCATTATAAGTAGTAATAGGAAAAAATTTCTTACTAGGATGGTAGGCCTTAGTAGAGACTTAAAAACACCGCTACTATATCCTAATATATATATTTAAGCTATTAAACTATAGTAATCTACCTCTAGCAACCACCTTCCCTCTATATAGTATAACTATATTATATATATAATTAAACTATATATACCTTATAGGTGAGAGGCCTATAATAAGCCTTTTAACTACCTACCTTATAACTACCCTACTAAATAACCTAGATTTACCAAATATATAGTATTTCTTTTATCTTTCTCTATATATATTTTAGCTAGGAGATATAGTAGAGGCCCTAGGTTAAGGCCTTAGGATAAAATACCTAGTTTATTCCGCTGTTCCTTTAGAGTAAAAAGTTATATAGGACTGGATTTATACTATAAGCAGGAGGACCGTAGGTAATATATATAGAGCGACCTAATAGTATTTTTCCTCCCGTTAATATAGTACATGTGCTATCTAAGGGGGTACAACTTATTACGGACGCTTTAAGTACAATGTTACAACTACTTGGAGAAGAGTTGGCGGAAGCTAGTTGGTTAATACAGGTATAGTCTAGGATAGATCCGGTGGAACTATATAACAAGGAATGGTAACTAAGGTTATATAGTGTTGAACGCGTTAACTGTGTTAAATAGAAGGGACGTTACGTTTAATACAGACAACACGTACCTTATATACAAGAGAGGATTTCTTAGGAGTATAGTTATATATTTAAAGGACCTTAGTTCCTACTATAGATAGTTCTCTCCTTATAGTAAATCTTAGAATATAATTAGAGTTAATTTATTAGGCAACTACTCCACTAGTTATTATTATGTTATTAATTTATTCTTACCTATATACCTAGCCTAATAATAGGACCTACCATAGTTTTTACTATAAGGTTCCGTTATATATTTACTACTAAGGTTATAGTATTAAACAAGATCGAACAATATGCCACCCAAAGCACTAGTTATAATAGTATTAGTAATAGCCACAACCTCAGGACTAGGAGACACTAGTATAGCAGATATAGATTTTTAAGTAGTTACACAAGGTTAGTTATAGGAAATAGTTAATTACTTATAAAATAATAATAGGATACTTAAAGAACGCATTAATAGAATTAGAGTAGTAAAAATTAAACTACCTTTAATCAAACGGTTTTTAGGAGAGAAGTTAAAGCTTAAGGGATTTCTTATATAGATACACTTTAAGGTAATATAGGAAGGAGTGAAGTTAGTAATATTGTTAGATTAAGTAGCCTATACAGAATTATTCCTAATAGGGAGGGCACTTAAGTAGTTTAAACCGTATCTTATAGAAATATAGGCTAATAGCATAACAACTACTAACTAGGATATATAGTATATATTTACTAGTTAGAACGGGTTTACGGAATAATTAACGCAGATATTTAGAGACCTAGAGGCTATAACTATAGCAAAATAAAAGCTTTAGAACTTAGTATAACGCACTTTAGTAATTAAATATATAATATAGTTTTAAACACTAGCTATATAAGTTAAGTGGAATAATAGGGCGCTTATAGTATAGTATAAATAAGGACTTAAGGCTAAAGTCTAGGATGCAATTATCCTAATAGAAGATGTGGATACTCTAAGAGAGTTAATAAACTAGTTAATAAAGATTAATAATAGGATTTATTAAAGGGAACAAGCTAAAAGAGGGTAAGATAGAGTTTTATAGTTATATAAGGCGCAGAGTACGCAATAATAGATATAGAGTTAAAAACTATGGAATAGCGCAGAGCTAATAGACCTAAGCAGTACTAAAGAAACCTAAAGGTAGGAAAAGAAACTATAAAAACTTAGAGGTTAAGGATCTAGTAATTAAAGGACCTAGAAGTAAAGGCTAAACTAGGGATCTTAGTAGTAGAAGACGTTTAGGCAAACTCTATAGCAAGAAAAATAGTTTAAAGATAGGGCTTATATAAATTATAGAAAACAAGGTTATTTTGCTAGAGACTATAAAGGTGGTTAGAGTAACCATATAGTAAAGGGAACTAGGCCAGCAGATAGCACGTATATATAAAGGGACAACAGTGCACTATAAGGAATAAAAGAGTATTCAATTAACAGTTTTGCGTATTGTTATAACAACGTATACCGAATTTATAAGGACGCTAAGTATAGTGTAAGCTATTAGCTATAGGAGCTATTATTATCTAAGTTTAAAGAAACTAATAAACCAGCTTATAGATCGGATATTAAAGATAATAAATTTAATATAGGTGAAGCATTTATTAATAATAAGGCAATAAAGGCAGCTTACTAGAAGTATATAGACCTTAAAAAAGTTAAAACAGAAGTAGAAACTAAGACTATTATAGAATAAGATTTAGTAATGGATATTATAACACTATTAGATACAATTTCTATTGCTTTATAAGACAATAGGAGCAATATTTAGAAGAAACTAAGTAAGTAGATAACTGCTAGTGCTAGCTTATTACTTAATAAAGGTAAAAGGCCACAGGTTTAAGATTTTTAAGAAGAGATAAAAGAAGCTTAAGATTTTTAAAATAAGATAAGACATACCTAAGGACCCACAACGGACGAAAACTAATAGAAAAGGGCAGTGACTTAGTTTATAGATAAACAAATAAGTATAGGACGCAAGTTTAAGAACTATAAGTTTAGGAAATAAATAAGAATATTAGTAATCTTAGGTGAATATAGTGTTTAGCTTAAAGATTAAACAGTTAATATTAGGATTAAAAAGTAAGATAACTATAAAGATTTAGCTATAAGACGCAGAAAATAAGAAACTATAAATAAGTTTAGAATAAGAATTATTATATAGTAAGAGTAAAAGCTAGATAAGAGGTTAGCTACACTAAGTTATATAAGGGATAGAGTACCCGTATAAAGAGTTACTAATAGGCCAAGTATAGGGACACCTAGGGTAAAATAGTTGAATAAATTGGAACAAAAAGAGGATCTAGATATCCTAACCAGGTTTAAAGAAAGATATACTAAAGAATATTATAATATAGTAATAATAAGGTACTTTCTAATAGATAAACTATATACACTAAACCAGTTATACGGAAAGTGGTATAGGCAACAACATAACAACAAATAGGAAGATTTTTATATATAGCTAGACAAAAAAGTTATTTAAAACCAACCTATTATAGAAAAACACATAAGTCACATTAAGGGAGTATTAATTATAACGTTAAGGAACCTAGAAGAAGAATTTAGGGATTAAAGAAGTAAGCAACAAATCTTAGTACCTATAGTAGAGATACTAGTAGTTAGGTTAACTAGGTATAGGTTTAAACTTAAGGATAAAAATAAACTAAGAGTTAACCTAAAATATACAGCATATTATACACTATTATAAATAGCTTATGTGGATAATATATGCAATATATATAAAGCACTAAAAGATAAGAACCGGAAGTACCTAGTAAAAATATATTAGGCACTAGAGGAAAAGCGGTTTAGAAATACTAAGTATATATATAGATGGCACCTAGTAGAAGTATAAGGTTAAGGGGACTTAATACTTTAACCAGGAAGATTCCTTACGGAAGAATACCTAGATGGATAATAGTAGTAGAAGTGCCTAGAGAATACTTATCTATAGTATATAGAGAAAAAGAAACGAACTAAGTATTAGCTAAGGTTAAACTAAGTATAGGTAGGATCTAGCAGCCAATAGTTAGGAAAAGGGGAGGCATATAGGACTAGAGGGAACTAGTATTAGAGCCTTAAACCCTTAAAGAAATTTAAGAATAATACCTAAATTTATAAGCTAAATAGCAAAATTAGCAGTTTAAAGTATTAGTAGATAGTAGAGTAATTAGAAACCACATATCACCAAAGGTAGTAAAAAGGATAGGGTTACTATATAGATAAAAGAAACACCTATATTCACTTATAATAATTTTAGGAGATTAGATAGCCTATAGAGAAGGCATTATTAATCTTAAAATAGAACCTATTTAGCTAACTATTAAAGAAAGACTAGTTAGAATGTCTTTTAATATCCTACTATTAGGATAGGATAAGGCAATACTAAAAATACCTTAGTTATAGGAGTACAATCTAAAGATTAATTAAGTTATAGGTTAGGTTAATATTAAGGATACTTAATAGCATAAAGTGCGACAGTAAACCAAGTTAGTATAGTATTAAGTTAGAGTAATATATAAAGAGACTAAGCAAGGCTTAAGTTATATACCAAAGAAATACCACAAGTATGGAAAAAAGTTATAGTCACTAGAAAGTAAAAAGCTATTAGAGTATATAGCATAGAACTATAAAATAGAATTAGAAAAGGGAATAAGTCTAAAGTTCTTTCTAATCTATAAGTTTACTAAAACGGAGTTGGTAGCGCTTAAGGAGTTTATCTAGGAGAACTTACGTAAGGGATATATTAGACTATTATAATTATTAGTAGAATATCCAGTACTATTCATCCTAAAGAAAAACAGAAAACTTAGGATGTGTATAGACTATAGACAGTTAAACAGCATTACTAGAAAGGATAGATATCTTTTACCCTTAATTAGCGAAATCTAAGATAGAATAGGCAATGTAAAGATCTTTATAAAGATAGATTTAAGATAGGCGTACTATTAAATTAGGATTAAGGAAGGCAACAAATAGAAGGCAGCCTTTAGGTTAAAGGAAGAACTATATAAACCATTAGTTATACAATTTAGGCTTATAAACGCACTAGTAACGTTCTAGAAGCGAATTAATAGTATATTAGGAGAACACCTAGATGAGTTTATTATAGTATACCTTAACAACATTATTATCTACTTAGAGAATAAGGAAGAATATAAAGAACACGTTAAATAGGTCTTAAAGAGACTATAGGAAAAACAGATACCAGTAATAATTAAAAAATATAAGTTCTTTATAAAAAAAACTAATTTTGTAGGATTTATTATTAAACTAGAAAAGATTAGTATAGACCTAAAGAAAGTTAAAGCTATAGTAAGTTGGTAAAAACTAAAGAATATTATACAGTTAAGGTCGTTTCTAGGGTTTTATAACTACTATAGGAGGTTTATAGCACAATAGTTAAAAAGCATTAAGCCATTTATAAGACTAACAAAGAAAGAGGAACTATAGGTTTAAGGTAGCAAATAAAAGGAGCTGTTTTAGAAACTTAAAGAGTTGTTTACCTAAGAGCCAGTCCTTAAGATCTATTAACTAAAGTTAGAAACAGTTGTTAAGATAAATATATTAGACTTTACACTAGGAGTATACTTACTATAGAAGTATTAGGACGCATAGCATCCAGTAATATACTATAGTTGGAAAATAACACCACTAGAGTTAAACTATAACATCTACAATAAGGAGTTGTTAGGTATAGTTACAGCACTTAAGAAATAGAGAGTATTCTTATAAGGCATAAAGAAACCATTTATAGTTAAGATAAACTATAAGAACCTTATAGGATTCCTAATAATAAAGAAACTCAACTAAAGATAGGTTAGATAGGCGGAAATGCTTATAGAATACTATTTTAAAATTTAGTATACTAAGGGTATAGATAATGCACAAGCAGACGCTCTAAGTAGAAAGGCTAAACTATAAAGTAATAAAAAGCTATTAGGAGCTTTATTATAAAAGGATTAAGACAGATTAATTAGGTATAATTATTTAAAGATTATAGCAACTAAGAAAAATCAGATCTATAAATTACCAAAGAGTAATTAGACACAGAAGATTTAAGAAGTATAGGTAAAGGATCTAGACTTAAAGCAATATAAAAACAGAGAAGCAACATATATACCTAAGTCTATTACAGAAGAATTTGTTAAGGAATTTTATAAGGGAATAATATAAGGATATAATAGGTCTATAGGACTAGTATTAAGGCTTTAAAAGGAGTATATTATTTAAGGAATCTAGGGGCTAGTAAAATAAGTTATAAAAAAACATCTAAATTACCAAAGGAATAAACTAACAAGGTATAAGCTGTATAGAGGGCTATAACCTATTAAGATACCAGGAAGACTATAGGAAGTTATATTATAGGACTTTATTATTAAGTTACCAAAGTTAAGAGATCCTATTACAGGATAAGATTATAACATAATTTTAGTAATAGTGGATAAGCTAATAAAGTGGGGATACTTTATAGCATATACTAAAGAGATATTAGTAGAAGATGTCGCTAGAATCTATATAAAGGAAGTATTTATAAGACACAAAGCACCAGATAAGATTATATTAGATAAAGATCTAAGATTTATAGTAGTATTTTAGAAAGTGTTTCTAGTAGAATAAGGAGTTCGCGTAGTAACCTCTACAGTATATTATCCGCAGATAGACGGATAAACAGAAAGACTAAATTAGACACTGGAATAGTATCTAAGGCACTATATTAATTACGCATAGAATAATTAGGTATTATTATTACTAGTTATATAGTTTACATATAATACAACACCATAAAAAGGAATAGGGATATTACTATTTAAGGCGAATTACGGATATAAACTAAGAATATCGTTATCGCCATATTAAGTAAAAAAGACGAGTAGCACAGCTAAACAAAGAATGGAGATGTTAATAAATCTTTATATAGACCTTATAGAAACAGCTAAACTAGTATAAGGACAAATAAAAAGGTACTATAATGCTAAAAGATCTAAGGGACTAGATCTTAAGGAGGGAGATAAAGTGTAGCTACTACACAAAAATTTTAAGAGTTAATGACTAAGTAAGAAGTTAGACTATATTAGACTAAGACCTTTTAAAATTATATAAAGAATTTTATTAGTTATATATAAGTTAAATTTACTAGCCAAAATAAAGATCTACCCTATACAATATATTACAATGCTAGAACCAGCATGTGGAGATATTAAGCTACTAGTTTATAAGGTAGACACATATAGAGGGTAAGAAGAAGATAAATAGTAAGTTTTAAAGATTATTAGTTATAAGGACGTAGATAATAAAATATAGTATAAAGTAAAGTAGATAGGCTATAATAAGACTACCTAGGAACCACTAAGCAACCTAGAGAATGCTATAGGAAAGGTATAGAAGTATTAAAAAAAAGTAGGTTAGGTAATATTAACAAAGAAGGATTGCTAAAAAATGAGTTACCTAAGGGGGACCTAAGAGGAGCAATTACTAAGCTACTTAGAGTTGTTTCCCTTATAGGAGGAGGGCTAGTTCTTTTATTACCTAGCTTAGATAAACCCTATTAAATAAGCTTCTACTCCTTAGAATGGACCTTCTTACGAATATATTTAAGGCGTTAAAGACAAGCATAAGCTAAACGTTAAGCTTTAAAAACGCGTACGGACTTTTCTAAGGTATGTTAAACCTTAAGCAGCGTAGAGGCCAGCTTACCGTTAAGCTTTATAATAGTAGATTAAATACAAGACCCTATAACAAGTTACTTAGGGAACTTAAAGACTATTAAGAGTTATAGGACGCGTACACTTAGTGTTAGAGACAAAGCGAACGTTATAAGATAATTAAATGTTTGCTTTGGTACACTTAAAGTAAAAGAAGGGTTATTAGGACAAAGGACTTGCTAGCGCAATATATACTAACCCCTCTTTAGCGCAATAAGAGTAAGGGATCGCCATTACCTCGCCTAGCGACAGTATGGAGGAGACTATACGAAGGCGACACTCAACCCAGGAAAGAGAAGAAGATGCTTTAGGTATAATAAGCAAGGATATTAACTAGATTAATTAAACGGATATTACACCTCTAGTAGACAACTTGGAGATGTTAGGAATCTTTAAAGATAAAGATAAAGAGAAGGGAGATAGTATTACGAACGCTTTAAGTATAATATTACAACTACTTAGAGAAGAGTCGGCGGAAGCTAGTTGGTTAATATAGGTATAGTCCAGGATAGATCCGGTGGAACTATATAACAAGGAATAGTAACTAAGGTTATATGGTATTAAACGCGTTAACTGTGTTAAATAGAAGGGATGTTACGTTTAATATAGATAACACGTACCTTATATACAAGAGAGGATTTCTTAGGAGTACGGTTGTGTATTTAAAGGACCTTAGTTCCTATTGTAGATAGTTCTCTCCTTGTAGTGAATCTTAGAATATAATTGGAGTTAATCTATTAGGCAACCACTCTACTAGTTATTATTATATTGTTGATTTGTTTTTACCTACATACTCAGCCTAATAATAGGACCCACCGTAGTTCCTGCTATAAGGTTCTGTTATACAACTGTATTACCTCTTACGTCTCCCTTAGAGGTTTTTTGTACCTAATATAACGATATTATACCAAAAGCGGTTATAACTGCCTACCCGCGAACCTCGCCTAACCTGTTATATACCATACCTTTAACCAATACTCGTCGCAACACCCCAATTAACCCTGCCACGGTTACGTGCTTTAATTGCGGAAAGGATAGTTACTTTACTATATCCTGCCCAGAGCCAAAGGATATAGGTGATATTAAGGAGATAGAGGAAGAAGAAACATCTAATAAGTCAAAAAAAGAAGAACCCTAGAGAAAGACTCCCCCCTAGGGTATCCTATTAATCTTAAAGAGATTGATCTAAGTTAGCTAATAGGTGGAAAACACTTTACGGTTCCATATACAGTATCTTAAAATAGATATAGAGTTAATATAACTGCCCTTATTAACACTAGAGCAAATGGCTTTGCCTTTATAAATACTACTTATGCAAATGATATTACTAAGTTCTTAAATATAAATGCTACCTGACTAGAGAAGCCTATTCAAGTAAAAGGCTACAACGATTAAGCCGGTATGCCGGTTACCCACGTTTTGAAGCTATATATCGCTATTAATAGACGACGCTAGTTTAGTATCCCCTTCTATATCCTAGACCTAGGGTCACACAATATAATTCTTGGCCGAAAATGGATATCCTACTTTAATATTTGGCTAAACGTTTAACAAAGACAGTTTATCTAGCCAGAGAATAGACCAAAGTTACCCTCCTTTATTAGGGAAATCCGCACCGACCACAAGATATTAGCCGCGAAGGCTAATCCTACTTACTAGCAAGATGTTAGGAACCGCGACCTAGCCTTTACCTAAGAAGATGCCCGCCGCAAGGCTGGCAGGAACTCCGTACTAATAAGGATACTCCCCCAAAGGACTACAGTCAAGGAGGACTCTACTTACGGAAGTAGAACGGATACTAATATAGACGACTTCTAAATTACGGAGATCCGGCCAATGGGGAAGAGGACGTACTAATAGGACATAAAGGACAACCTTTAGAAGATGCAATGAGAGCTAAAAGGAGTAAGGACAACGCCAATACCCCAGAAGCCCCTAAGGCCACGGATAACCCTACTATTATATAACACCCCTATAGTAGACATCGCGGCAATTAGTGCTATAGGTTTCCACTTTAATATATATTGGAAGGACAACGAAGTTTTTACTACTAGTTTATACGAAATCAACCAGATTATCGCCAAGAGGGAAGAAGTGCCAGTAGAGGAAACTAATAAGGAATTAGTTAAGCGCCTCCTCCCCAATTACCTCTTAAACCATAGAGACGCGTTCTCAAAAGCAGCTTTAAATATACTACCCCCCCACCAAACCTATAATTATAAGATTTAGTTAGAGACCAATAACTCCCTAGGCTACAGCCCCCTTTACTAGCAAACTACGGAGGAACTAAAGGCAATAAAGCAGTACCTAATTAACAACCTCTATAAAGGGTTTATTAAGCTAAGCCAGGCTCCCTTTACTTCCCCTATTTTATTTATAAAGAAACCTAATAAAAGCCTTTATTTTTATATTGACTATTAAAAGCTAAACGCTATTACTTAGAAGGATTAGTACCCTCTCCCTTTAATTAATAAAACCCTTACACGTCTAAGCCGGGCTAAAATCTTTACTAAGCTTAATATCCGCCAAGCTTTTTACCAAATTAGGATAAACCCTGTATTAAAAGACCTAATAATGTTCCGCACCCGTTACGGGTCTTATAAATATAAAGTCCTTCCTTTTAGACTAACAAATGGGCTAGCCACTTATTAATAGTACATAAATGATATTCTTTTTAACTACCTTAATAAATTCTGTACGGTATACCTAGACAACATTCTTATATACTTAGACAATAAACTTAAGCACTAAGTTCACATCAAGAAGGTCCTAGAGAGACTACGGAATATAGGCCTATAAGTTAATATTAAAAAATGTGAATTTGGAGTAAAACGTATAAAGTACCTTAGGTTTATTATTAGTATAGAAGGAATTAAAGTTAACCTAGAGAAGGTTAAGGCAATCCACAACTAGAAACCCCCTTATACTGTAAAAGGAATCCAGTCCTTCCTTGGCTTTTGTAATTTCTACCATCAGTTTATCCATAACTATGGAGTTATAGCTAAGCCTCTTATATAACTAACTAAGAACGATATATCTTTCATCTTTAACGATAACTGTATAAAAGCCTTTAAGAAGTTAAAGGACCGACTTATCTTCTTCCTAATTCTTTATCACTACGACCCAGACCTTAAATTAATGCTGGAAACAGACGCCTCTGACAGGGTAGTAGCGGGAGTTCTTTTATAGCTATACCTAGACGGCGAATAGTACCCTATTGCGTTCTTCTTAAAAACAATGGCCCTAGCTAAGTGCAACTACGAAGTACGCAATAAGGAAATATCGGCTATTATATAATTATTGTCTTAGTGGCGCGTAGAGCTTAGAAGCACAGACTCTTAGATTAAGGTTTATACCAATTATAAAGCCCTTAAGTATTTTATAACAACAAAACAACTTACCAGTTAATAGGCCTAGTGGGCTAAAATACTCTCCTAATTCTTCTTTACGATTATATACCGCCCCAGTAGGCAAAATGCTAAGGCTAACGCCCTAACCCGGAAATAATAGGACGTGGGGCCATAAGATGAGCTAAAGGCTTAGTACCGGATACGCGCCCTCCTCTATACCGAATAAATTAACCTGTATATCCTTAAGGAACTGAGCTCCAAATAGAATAAGGTAGTACCTATAGAAGGAGAGACCCTAGATAAACTAATAGGATTAATTAATCGTATCCTAACCGCGAACCGTATAGCCGAATCCCTAAAAGCCCTCCGCGATTAAGCTATGGGGGGTAACCCTAGTTTGGAAATAGAAAACGGACTGCTCCTATATTAAGAACGGCTTATAGTTCCAGATATTAACAACCTATAAACAGAGCTAATCTGTAAAGCCCACTATTAAGTCTCTACGGCGCACTCTAGTTGAGATAAGACCTACCAACTACTATTACCTTGTTACTATTGGCGAGGACTTCTATCCGATATAGAATAATTTATTAGAAATTATTATGCTTGCAAACGCGTAAATACCCCTAGGGACTAAACTCCTAGATAGCTATAACCACTGCTAGTCCCCAAACGCCCTTGGTAATATATTATAATGGACTTTAAATTATTCCCAAAGAACAAACATGGCTATGATATGGCCTTTGTAGTAGTTAACCAACTAAGTAAGCAAGCCGTTTCCCTCCCTTACTTTAAGACTATAACTGTAAAGGACATAGCCTGTATATACGTGGACAATATCTACTAGATCTATGGCGCTCCTAAGTTAATTATCTCTAACTATAGACCTTAGTTTATATTAGACTTCTAGAACAAATTCTGCCGCATTCTTAGGATTAAGATTAAGCTCTCTACCACATTCTACCCTTAAACCAACGGCTAAACCAAGATTATAAACCAGTACCTTGACTAGCAACTTCGCCCCTTTATTAACTACTACTAGAACAACTAGTCAGAACTACTACCTATAATAGACTACGCACAGCTTACGCTCCCTTATAATAGTATAGGAATGTCGCCATTTAAGTTACTCTATAGATATAGGCCACGAATATCCTTTAATTGGGATAGACCTATAGGATATATAACGGCCCGCGAACGCCTTAGCTATAAAGAGGCCCAGATATTCGCCAAGAGAATATATAGGGCCTGGGAGACTGCCCAAGCAATTATAAAAAGGGTATAAGAGAAGAAAGAGTCTAACGTAAACCAATATTGCTATAAGGTAGACTTCCACGTAGGAGATAAGGTATAGGTGTTAATAAAGAACTAGAAAACCTAGAGGCTAAGCTATAAGCTAGACTACTAAATAGCTAGCCCCTATAAAATCCCTAAGAAGGTAGGGCACTCTTTTAAGGTTAAGCTACTAGAGTTAATAAAGATCCACCCTATCTTCTCTCTAGACCGACTGCGGAAGGCCACAAACAACCTATTGCCTAGATAGTACAACGACCCCCTACCACCAATTCAGATTATAGAGGACGAAGAATAGGAAGTCAAAGAGATCTTAGCAGTGAAGAAGGACCGTAGTACCTTAAAATACCGTGCGAGCTAGGTAGGTTATAATGAAGATCTAGAATAGTACCCCATATCTAATTTTAAGTACTCTCCCTATAAGCTATAAGATTTCCACCTAGCCTACCTAGACCTCTCTAGACTACCACGCAAGTTAGATAGCTGGGTTAAATGCTAGGAAGAGGGGTTAGATAACTATAATAATTTAAACGATAATAAAGAACTCGGACAAAGCCTAAGGGCAGGCTTTTTTGGGAGGGGGGGGTAATGTAACGGTGCTGGAGCGCGTCACCGGCTATATTTAACTAATTAGGATTTTCCATGCCCGGCATGCAAAATCGCTATTGGCCTGCTTACCACTAGCGCCTTGGCGGCCCTCACGACATGCCTACCTATTGCCCCTAAACGATTCTTCTTCTTCTTCTCCTTAGCTTAGTATTCTTGTATGGTAGCAATCTACAAGCTTCGGTTCAGAAGCATTTGTACGAGCCCGTTATAATAGCCAAATTGAGTCAATGGTTGAATTCTATAGAGAACCGCGTAGTCTTGATTAGAGTTGCGGAGGATAGGCCGGATAGGCCTCTTGGATAATAGACCTATCAGCTAATAGTATCCGGAGACTATCCGGATAGTTTCCGGATAGTCTTAGCAAAATCACCTTAATATACTTATACTTGCGATGCAACCCCCAATATTAAATAAATAAATTTTCTATTAATATAGATTGATAGAGCTTGCAAAGCGCTTTAAAATGGTATCACTTTTATCTAAATATCCTAGGGATAAGTAATATTATATAGATATAAAGCTTATAAGAGCTCTGCGGAATAAGGCTTAGGGGGAGCCGCGTACGGAGCTCTGCACGAAGCTCTGCACGAAGCTCTGTATAAAGCTTTTATATAGAGCCTCTGTAGTAGAGCCGTCGTACGCAGAACCGTCGTATGCAGAGCCGTTATGCAGAGCCTCCATATATAGAGCTTTGTGTAGAGCTTCGTGTAGAGCCTCTGCAGAGCTTTGTGCAGAGCTTTGTGTAGAGCCTCCGTAGAGCTTTGTGTAGAGCCTCCGCAGAGCTTCGTGTAGAGCCTCTGCAGAGCTTTGTGTAGAGCCTCCACAGAGCTTTGTGTAGAGCCTCCGTAGAGCTTCGTATAGAGCTTTGTGCAGAGCTTTGTGCAGAGCTTTATATAGAGCCTTAGCAAATACTTTTAGCTTTCCTACTAATTAGATATCTTCTTTCTGCCTTTTTATTTATACTTCTCTTTATATAAAATACTATAAAATAAAATAAAAATAGGAAAAAAGAGAGGAGACCCAGCAGTTTAAATTTAGTAACTTTTTTCTACTTCTTATTATCCTCTAGTTCTATAATCCGATCCTCACCCTCCAGTGCCCCCGCTGCCGCCACTATAGGCTAAGAATTTATATTGTATAACGAACATCAAGCTCCATAATCCCGCCACTTGCAATTTCTATAGCACCCACTACAGAACCCTGGGAGACTTTGACATTTAGTAAAGGGGCAAGGGCCCACTGGACGATATAGAGTCGCCGTATAAGCCTCGCAAGGCTAGTATTAATTAGCTCTCTGCCTTATATAAGTAATATAGGTTATTTACAGTTGTATTTAGAGACCCATGGCTCTAAATTAGAATTGCATTTATATATAAGGGCCTCCCTATCCGCACCTACCTCTCTGATATACCCCCCACTTAAGCCTCTATATTAATCGCCGGTAAAGCTTTTACCCTCTCCTACTTATCCTAAGAGTAGTTAGTTATATAGGTATATTATATAGAGAGGAGAGTTTACTTATAGTATAATAATGTTGCCGGAGAATCTGTTATATAGTAGGACGGGAAGTATACCAGACAATTATATTTCCCGATTCTTAATAAAGGACGATATTAGTGGGATTTAAACTTATAATCTATTAAGTTTAAAGTTAGTATATATTTACCTACGCTACCTACGCGCCTTTAGTGGTTACCTTTTACCTAAAATTATTTTATTTATATGCCCCCCTTTCCTCCTTTAGTGTTGTATAATATACCCCTTATATACTTTCCCTTGTATGACTATAAGGGAATACTTAGAATCTTATAAGCTGCCCAGTCCTTTACGCACTCCGATGCCTTAAGTATTTGTGGAGTAGTTCTCGTACGATTCTATGGAATACGGCATTAAGAACCTAAAAACACTCTCTTTAGCTTATCACTTATTCTAGGTATTAAGAGAACTTTAATTGCAAGCTATAAGAGTTGTGGAAATCTTGTATACTAAAGAGGCTGATTCCACCATTAAATAGCCATTATACAGCTATTAAGCGGAATTGGATTCTTATTAATATAGTTATTAAACTTATCTAGACTCTATGGATGAGTATATTTTAAACGATGCTAAAGACGAGCCTTATAGAAGGCAGAGAGATTTTCTTTAGACTCTAAAGGCGACTTTTAAGCTTTCTTAGTTGCGTATAATATAGTTAAACCTAAAAGTATTACTTTCTCGCAGAATCTTTCCTAGAGCTTTTGTATACTAAAGAGCTTCTTTTCTTCTTTAACGGTAATACAATCATTCTGATCTTTTAAGAAAGCCATATAACACTCTAGGTCAAGAACTCGTGCTGCTAGATAGTAGGGAGAATTATCTAGCTTCTTAATATACTTTACAAGCTTTTCCTCGGCACGTTAGAGTTAAGGAGTTATAAACTTATCCTTAGCCTTAGTAGCTGTTACCTATAGGAAATAATTAGCTAAAGAAACGTTAAGAGTATTATATAATTTACTAATACGGTCTGTATTATATTCTTAAGGATATTAACTAATTCTAGAACCCTCTCTAGTGTCGTATAATCTCCTTAAAGAAATAGAGTTGCTTTATAGAAAGACTAAAGGAAATCACAAATTGTATAAAGATATATCCATTCGCTTATTAAGAAGATATCATCTTTTAAGTCATCCTTATAGTGCTCCACGTAGAGTTAAAGCCTAGCCTTTACCTTATCCTCTAGAGCTATATATAGTATAACAAACCAGCTATTCTATCTCGTACAATTATCTAGAGGAACCATTTTACCAGCACGTTTAATAAACTATATTATACAGTTAGCTAAGCTGCGGATATAAATAATATAGTTATAAAGCTTTCCCATTAGCCCCATAATATTTTAAATATTTTTACCCCTTTTACGCTTTTCGTCTAATGCTAGCTCTAATTCTTTATCCTTTTTTTTCTTTCTTTTAACTAGCGGTAGTGCTTATTGTATAACTTCTTCTTCTTCTTCTTTCTTTTCTTCTTTATCCTGTTCCTTATCCTCTTTATTATATAAGTTTATAAGTTTCTCATCCTTTTTTAAACTAAATAGAAAGGCCTAAATAATAAGATTAATAACGTGCCCCTAATAGCGAATTCTTTGATGTGTTGTAATCTAGTTGATTTTATACTCAAGGCTAAGCTATTAGCCAATTGTACGACAGAGAACATTATTTAATCCAGTATTATCGCCAACAAGAGCTCCAATCTTTGTTTTAATGCCATACTTAATAAGAACCGGACGAAGCGCCTCCTATTAATCTATACCACTCTGACTAGATACCGTATAAAGGGCAATTAAGGGGTTCTAGTATTTATCCTGGATATTAATAAAGCTAGCACAGATTCCAAGAAGAAGGGAATAACTTAGAGAGGTCCAGATATCCATAGTAAGGTAAATATTTATTTTTGCAGATTAAAGTACTTTTTGTACAATATCTTAACTCTTAGTAAAGTGTTTAAGAATCCAGGCTATAATCATTGAGTGGTATATAGGAATAATTAAGGGTGCTTCTTAATTTAATGCTTTTATAAAAGTATAAAACTCTGGCCATTCTATATATAAGAAGGGAAGCCGTTGTACGATAATTAGATCTAGAAGTGCTTGCTTTACAGTATTTTAATATACTATACGCTTTAGAACCTTACCCTTAAGACCTTAAACTTCTCCTCTTGCTAAAAGCTTTTGATATAGTTTTAAAAGAGATCTCTCCCCCCAATCTTTTACTGTTGTACGCTCTTAATTCTCTGCTAGATTCCATTTAATATTATATTTTTTAAGATGGCCTTGTAATCCAACGGTTAAGAAATAGTGTCCTTTTGGGTCTTAAGGAGGACAGTATTTGCAAAAGTAGCATTTCTTTATATGAGCCTTTTCTTCCTTTGTTGCCGTATGAGTATGTTTATAAATTAAGGAGACTTGTCTTGAGATCTGTGTTATATAAGTAGTTAGGATTAAACCAGTATTAGCTTTAGTCTTAACGCCGCTTAAAAGGATAGAAAGTGTGTTAACTTTAAAGGAATTATTATCGTTAAGGTTTTTAGGGTGAATTTTACTAGTACTAGCCATATTTATAGCGTCGTACAATAGGGGGTAAAGGTTTAGTTTCGTTATAATGGAACCTTATAGCAGGAACTATGATGGGTCCTATTATTAGGCTAGGTATATAGGTAAGAATAAATTAACAACGTAATAATAACTGGTGGAGTAGTTGCCTAATAGATTAACTCTAATTGTATTCTAAGATTTACTACAAAGAGAGAACTATCTGGGTAAGGACTGTGGTCCTTTAAATATACAACTATACTCCTAAGAAATCCCTTTGCTTCATAAGGTACGTGCGCTCTATACGCTCCGTATAGACCGTATAGATTACACAGATTATATAGATTACACTATATAACCTCGGCTACTATTCCTTGTTATATAGTTCCACCAGATCTATTCTAGACCGTGCCTATATTAACTAACTAGCTTCCGCCGACTCTTCTCCAAGTAGTTATAACATTGTACTTAAGCTGTCCGTAATACTATCTCCCTTCTCTTTATCTTTGTCCTTAAAGATTTCTAATATCTCCAAGTTATCTACTAGAGGTGTAATGTCCGTTTAATTAATTTGGTTAATATCCTTACTTATTATACCTAAAGCCTCTTCTTTTTCTTTAACCCTTTATTGTGCGCGTATGGTTTCCTCCATACTATCACTAGGTAAGATAATGCCGTCTCCATATTCTTATTGTGCGAAAGAGGGGTTAGTCTATATTACGCTAGTAAGTCCTTCTACCCAATAACCGTCCTCTTGTTTAGAGTGCACTAAAGCAAATATTTAATTGTCCTGTGACGTTTACTCTGTCTCTAACACTAAGTGTGCGCGTCCTATGACTCTTAATAGTCTTTAAGTTTCCTAAGTAACTTGTTATAGGGTCTCGTGTTTAATCTACCGCTATAAAACTTAATAACGAGCTCTTGGCCTCCCTTGCTAAGCTTTAGCGTACTTATACTGCTTATAAGGCGTACTTGTCTGCCTCTGCGCGTCTTCTTTGTCTTGAGAAGGTGCGTAAAAAGGTCTATTTTAAGGAGTGGAAACTTGTTTAATAAGGTTTACAGGAACTTGGTAATAAAAGATTAGTTTCTCTTCTAACTAAGAGGGAAATAACTCTAAGTAGCTTAGCAGGTGCTCTTTTTAGGTCCCCCTTAGGTAACTTATTCTTTGGCGATTCTTCCTTATTAATACTACCTAACCCTTTTTCTTCTAATACTTCTGTACCTTTCCTATAGCATTCTCTAGGTTGCTTAGTGGTTTCTAGGTAGTCTTACTATAGCCTATCTACTTTACTTTATACTATATTTTATTATCTACGTCCTCGTAACTAGTAATCTTTAAAACTTGCTATTTGTCTTCTTCTTGTCCTCTATACGTGTCTGCCTTATAAACTGGTAGCTTAATATCTCCGTGTGCTAGTTCTAGCATCGCTATTACAGGACTCCTCCGTAACACCTTACACACGTCCACCTGTTTCCACCTATGCAGCAAGAAGAGACCGACTACGAGACGGCAATCTAACGGTAATCTACGGCAATCTGACGGCAATCTGCCGCATTCTGCCATATTCTACCAAGTCTACCAAATCCTGCCAAGTTCTGCTAGGACCGCTACTCAAATCCTATTCTACTCCGTGTACGTGTCGACCAAGCAACTAAACTAGCGATATATACCCTTTCTTCCCGTTTCCTTACCTTCTCTCCTTACACAACGTCTTAACTTTATCACACAGTTTATATATATAGCTTAATAATATCTACTTCGCTATATATTATCACCACTTATACTTACTCTGTAACACTATATTACGTTAAAACCTACACTCCGCCCCGCCCTGTTTAAAATGCAGAACGACCTTAAAGCCCCTATAATGGCCGCTAACATTATGTCCGCACTCCGGGAACAATTGGCAGATATACAAAAGTCCTTTATAGACGCCCTTGCATAAAACTAAGCTGCTATAGCTTAACAGTAAGCCAAATAAGAAGTATGGCACCAGAAAACAATTAAGGCCCTTTAAGAAGAAATCCGTACCCTTAAGATATCTACGCTAAGCCCTTAAGACCGGTCACCATTACTAGAAGCTAATACGCGGAATATAAGCCCTAAACCAGCAATAGTCATCCCACCGGTAAAACCAACTACTGCACTATAACGATCTGAACGATTACTAAACCCTCCAATATTTACTAGTAAATAATAAGAACTCCAATTATTCCTAAGCCGGCTTAAAAATAAGCTAACCGGTAACACTAACCGCTACCTAACTAAAGCTAACCGACTCTGTTATGCCCTAAGTTAACTAGGAGGAGATATAGCTAACCTTATTAAACCTCTTTAACCGAACTTAGTACCAAGCCTAATTATACTTCTTAAAGCTATATATGGTAACCTAAACCGCTAAGCTACTACTTAGAGAAAGATAAACCACATAACTTAAGGAATAAAAAGCTTTCCAGTATACTTCTCCAAATTTAACCGTTACGTAAAAGAAACAGGCTGGAATAACTCTATACTAATTAACAGCCTTATTAAATCCCTAAGTCCTAAACTAAAAACCTCCCTAATAGGTGTAGACCTACTAGGAGCCCTTAACGCCTGCGCAAACGTTATTAATAAACGGTATAATAATATACTACGTCTAACACCGAAGTCCGCTTTTTAATACAATATAACAACCCTATAAACGTCTACTAAGCTATCGTCTTAGCCTAAGCACCCCGACGCCATGGATATTAACACTGGAACCCTAGGATATGCCCCACTAGGGTCCTTTAAATAAGAATAACGCACTAAGCTAGGCCTCTATTTTAAGTGTGGAAGTAGCTCCTACCTCTCTAACCACTACTCCGTCCCCTTGCCCTAACGCGAATTACGAACGGCTAATACTAGCAGCTGTTCACCGTATTAATCCTCTAGTTACTATCCCTAATCTCCACCTAGTTCTAGCCCTGTATCCAGTAAGTACCACTTATAAGGACGAAGCTATAACTAATATACTATAAGAACTCCACCCCAATTGCCTCTAAAAGGAAGGTCCTGGAGCTAAGTCGCTCTCTAGAACGGCGCTGCCTTAGGATCTCGTTAAATGCTTTAAATATTACAAACTCTAACTCTTAGGATTATAGCATAACCATTAACTATTATCTTTAGCAGAATAATTAATAGGTTAATACTCAAGTCCTAATTAATATAGGAGCCAGCGGCATAGGATTTATTAACAAGATCTTTATATAAGATAATAGTTTTACTCTAACCCCCCTTAACCGGCATATTAATGTATTTGGATTTAATAGTAAACGCACTATCTTAGGCTGTATTACCTATATAGTATTCCTAAGACTCTAATACCTGAACCACGAAGAACTAATTAGGCTTTTTATTACCACCCTAAGTTACTTAGTAATCCTTAAACAACCCTAGATAAAGCTATATAAGGTAACTATTAATTAGGACAACCTTAAGCTTCTATTTACCGCCTCCCGTTATAAGCAGAAGTATCTTATAACCCACTACTTAGACCCCAAACCAAAATCTAGAAAATCCACCAAGATCCACTAGTCTAAGATTTCCACTAACGTCCACTAAGAACCTAGAAATAATATATAACCACACAAACTAACTCTAACTGCTATACCCCAAACCAAGCAGAAGCTTAAGCTTAATATACAAAAGTACCAAAAGAACTGGTACTCTACTATAAAAAGGATACTTAAAGAACCCAAACCTAAATCTAATACTAACTCCATACCTAATACTAAACTTAAACCCAAATAAGAAACTATATAAGAAACTAAGGATAATCCAAGTTCGCTTAACACCTTAGATATTTATATAATTGGAGCTACCCTATTAGTATAACTTATTAAGAAACCTAAATATACAATCTTCGCTATTACAATAGCCGATATTGAAAAGGCCTTAGCACCAAAAAAACACACTAACCCTGCCACAAAAGTACTAGTATGCCACTATAATAACCTAGAAGTATTTTCACGAAAGGAAGCCAATAAACTAGTAGAACACCAACTATATGACCATAAGATCGTACTCAAAAAAGGAAAACAGCCAGGATTTGGACCCTTATATAGAATGTCCCAAAACAAACTCTAAGTGCTACGGAAGTACTTGGACGAATACCTAAATAAAGGATTTATTAGAGCAAGCTCTTCGCCTATAGCTGCACCTATAATCTTTGTTAAGAAACCTAGCGGCGGTCTGCGCTTCTATATAGACTACCAAGCTCTTAACACTATTACTATTAAGAATCGGTACCCGCTCCCATTAATTTAAGAGACACTAAACTGATTAAATAAGGCTCGCTACTATACAAAACTTAACCTTATCCACGCATTTAACCGCCTCCATATTATAAAAGGAGATAAATGGCTTACCGCATTCCGTACTAGATATAGACTATTTAAATACTTAGTGACGCCGTTTGGCCTTATAAATGCCCCAAGTTTATTCTAACACTTCGTAAATAATACCTTACAACCTTACCTAGACGTTTTCTATACTGCTTATATTGACGACATTCTGGTATATAGCAATAACCTAGCTAAATACAAGAAACACGTTAACCTTGTCCTAGAAGCCCTATATAGAGCTAGACTATAATTAGATATAGATAAATGCAAGTTCTATAAAACGGAAGTTTTATACCTTGGACTTATTATCTCTATAGACGGTATATAAATGGACCTAAAGAAGATTAAAGCAATTATAAACTGGCAAGAACCTAAGAACGTTAAAGATATAAGAGCCTTTATAGGATTTGCTAATTTCTACTAACGGTTTATTAATAACTTCTCTGCCCTGGTTTTACCTCTTATAGCTCTAACACAAAAGGATAAAGCCTTTATCTTTAATAAGGAATGTAAGAAGGCCTTTACCTATCTAAAAGTCATGTTTACTACCGCACCTATACTCTAACACTTTGACCTAAACCAAAAGAGTGTTATAGAAGCTGATTTATCTAACTATATTACTAGAGGCATTCTGTCTTAGTATAATAAGAAAGGAGTACTGTATCTAGTAGTATACTTCTTAAAACAATTAAGTCCAGCCAAATATAACTACAAGATCTACGATAAGGAATTATTAGCCATTATTAGATATTTTAAACAATGGCGACCCAAACTAGAAGGCGCTGGATTTCCAATTAAGGTTCTTAGCGACTATAAGAATCTATAGTACTTTATAACCATAAAATAGCTAAGTTATTGTTAAGCCTACTAGTTAGAATATCTGTCTTATTTCCAATTCTCAATTACGTACCGCCTAGGCGTTTAAGGTCAAAAACCTAATACCCTAACTCGACGTTCACAAGATATAACAGCATAGGAAGAAGCGCGCGCCTACTGCAATTAAATGCTGCTTCGCCCTGAATTATTTAATCCCCTAGCTAAAGACCTTATAGTATACATCCTTGAAATAACTAATTGATTAATTAAGCAGATTATAGTTAACAAATACCCAAATAATAAGTTTATCCAAGAGACACTTAAGTTAATTTAAGATGGCGTTAGACGCTCTAAAAAGATCTCTCTAAGTAAATATAAAGCTTATGGAGAACGCTTATACTACTAGAACCGCCTAGTTGTACCTAACTATAATAAACTTAAGCTTAAGCTCCTCAAACACGTATATAATCTACCAGTAGCCAGCCACCCAGGCTAAGGAAAAACCCTAGAGCTACTCCAATGGGAGTACTATTAGCTAAATATATATAATACGACACGAAGGTACATCTCTAGCTATTACACCTACCGACGAGCCAAAGCCTTATATAAGAAGTATAATGGCTTTCTAAAGCCACTGCCTATTCCAGACCGAAGATAGAAGGACATCTTAATTAACTTCGTTGTTAATCTCCCCATAAGTAAAGGCTATGCGAACATTATAATAGTTATAGACCAACTATCTAAAATGAGACACTTAATCGCCTGCCCTAATATATTAACACCTGCTATTGCCCAACTGTTTCTAGATTACGTATGGAAACTCTACAGACTTCCCAAAACAATCGTCTCTAATAGAGGCCACTAGTTTGTCTTGGTGTTCTAGAAAGAACTAACTACCTAACTCCACATTAAAGCGCTGTTGTCTACGGCATATTACCCAGAAATGGATGGTTAAACGGAACGTATAAATGCTATAATGGAACAGTATATTTAGATATACACGTCGTATTTATAGGACAACTAGATAGACTGGCTTATATTTACTAAGTTTACTATAAATAACTCCATCTTAGAAACCACAAAGGTCTCCCCGTTCCTGGCTAATTACGGCCAGCACCCGCGAATGGGTTTTAAACCCTTTATTAATGTTCCTCGCCCAGCTTATTAGGCCTTATAAGTTGCAGAAGCAAACGAATTCATAAAGAAAATGGAAGAACTATAAGAGTTCCTTACTAATAAAATAACATAGGCCTAGTCTGTCTATAAAGCCGCAGCAAATAAGAACCGAACCCTAGTACCAGCTTACTAAATTAGTAACTTTGTCTGGCTAGATATAAGAAATCTAAACACAAAACAACCTACTAAGAAACTTAACTGGAAGAACGCCGGCCCTTATAAGGTTAAAAAAGTTGTCTTTCCTTATACCTACCAACTAAAGCTCCCTAATACGGTTAAAATCTACCCTGTATTCTATACGTTAGTCCTCTACCCTGCCGCCCCTATATCAGATGCCCTACCTAGACAGATCCAAGACCCTCCCCCACCAGTTAAAGTAGATGGTGAGGATAAATACCTTATTAAAAGAGTTAACAATATTAAGTATAATAAACGGAAACGCAAATATATATATCTTACAAAATGGAGAGGCTTTACTGAGCCCTTATAGGAACCCGTTAACTCTATAGGACTTATATAAGCCGCAGAAGACTTTTATGAACTCTACCTAGAACTACCTCAGCCCCATCTCGCAGAAGCTCAAGTTTAAAGGGGGGGTACTGTTATGGGACTCCTCCGTAACACCTTATATACATCCACCTGTTTCTACCTACGCAGTAAGAAGAGACTGACCACGAGATGGCAATCTGACGGTAATCTACGGCAATCTAACGGCAATCTGCCGCATTCTACCATATTCTGCCAAGTCCACTAAATCCTGCCAAGTTCTACTAGGACCGCTACTCGAATCCTATTCTGCTCCGTGTATGTGTCGACCAAGTAACTAAACTAGTGATATATACCCTTTCTTCCCGTTTCCTTACCTTCTCTCCTTACGCAACGTCTTGACTTCATCACACAGTTTATATACATAGCTTAATAATATCTACTTCGCTATATATTATCACCACTTATACTCACTCCGTGACAATCGCGATATATTATATAGGGTAGATCTTTATTTTGGCTGGTAGGTTTAACTTATACATAACTAATAAAATTCTTTACGCAATTTTAAAAGGTCTTAGTCTAACATAGTCCAACTTCTTGCTTAGTCGTCGACTCTTAAAATTTTTATATAGTAGCTATATTTTATCTTCCTCCTTAAGATCTGGTCCCTTAGATCTCTTAGTATTATAGTACCTTTTTATCCTTTGCTGTACTAGCTTGGCTGTTTCCGTAAGGTCTGTATAAAGATTTATTAACATCTCTATTCTTTATTTAGCTGTGCTACTCGTCTTTTTTGCTTAATGTAGCGATAATAATGTTCTTAGTTTATATCCGTAATTTGCCTTAAATAGTAATGTCCCCATTCCTTCTTATAGTGTTGTATTATATATAAACTGTGTAACTGGTAATAACGATACCTAATTATTCTATACGTAATTAATATAATGCCTTAGATACTGCTCTAGTGTCTAGTTTAGTCTTTCCGTTTGTCCGTCTGTCTGCGGATAATATACTATAGAGGTTACTGCGCGAACTCCTTATTCTGCTAGAAATACTTTCTAAAATGCTACTATAAATCTTAGATCTTTGTCTAATATAATCTTATCTAGTGCTCTATATCTTATAAACACTTCCTTTATATAGATTCTAGTAATATCTTCTACTAATATCTCTTTAGTGCATGCTATAAAGTATCCCTACTTTATTAGCTTATCCACTATTACTAAAATCGCGTTATAATCTTATCCTATAATAGGATCTCTTAACTTTGGTAACTTAATAATAA
>Ga0307507_10001759_pt1 | contig 47694 bp, 30 predicted proteins | sample 7_EM_MG_FD_207223 | JGI IMG/M metagenome (GOLD analysis project Ga0307507, IMG submission 207223) | Populus trichocarpa ectomycorrhiza microbial communities from riparian zone in the Pacific Northwest, United States - 7_EM | ecosystem: Host-associated > Plants > Roots > Unclassified | place...
AATTCTATCTAAATCTAAGGGTATATAGCTCTTGAAGAGAACAAGACGTTGCGTAAAGAAGAGAAAGGAATAACCAGAGAATCTTGTAATTAAATAGTTAGGGGTCTTGGTCGATGCGTACGCACATACACACGCGGACGGACTTCGGTAGAATTTGATTAATCTGGCAGAACTTAGCAGAAGTCGATCAAGGCGTCAAGTTTATCTATTAAGTGTTTTACTAAGACATTCCTACTATAACTAGGCTAGTCCTGTTACAGTACCCCCCCTTTTAACCGAAGGTTTAAAATAATTTAATTTAGTTAAGAGTTTATAATTTTTTTATCACGTGTCGTATTTTCGCGTCAGGTAGTGGTCTTAGTAAGGCAGATCTGACCAATTAGACAACTTTAACCGCCAGTTAAAGTTCCTTAATATCTTACGTGTTACATAATCGCGTTATAAACGTTATAACTTATTTCAAGTTCTTTTTAAATTCGAGTTTCGTATATTTGTATTAGGTGGTAGTTATTTGCCTTTATATCGTGTCCATCCAGCTAGAGTAGGCCGCGAAGGATAGTCCTCATAGAATTCTTTTACTAAGGAAGGCGCGTCGGCCTTAATCTGATTATAGGTTTCCTAGGTTTATGTTTTATATCCTTCCTACTTAATAAGAAGTTTAAATTGTTTAGATCGTTTTTTCTATCGCATATTATCAATTAAGTTAATAAAGTAAGAACTGTTACCATTGTTAACAATTATAGGAGGTGGCGGTGGTACTTTGTAAGTTAAAGGTTCACCTTTTAAAGGTTATAGTAAGCTTATATAAAACATCAGGTGTATTTTTATCTTAGTTGGCAGTTTAAGCTTGTAGGCATATAGGCTTAGTTTCTTTTTAATTTAGTATAGGCCCGCAAACTTCTAATTAAGTTTCTTTAAGGGCCGTTAAGTCTTTATGTTTCGTGTATTTAGGTAAGCTATATTACCTTCTTTAAAGTCCTATGCGGGAGCTTATCCTTTGTTTGCATGCCATTCCTATACCATTTAAGCGTACGTTAATTCACTTTATAGTAGTTCCGTTAACTGCTTTATTCAATTAGTAAAGTTGTGCGCATTAATTAACTAAATCCGTTTAATCGTAGGTCCTATTGCATTAATTTTAGGTTGTGGTTCAAATCCAAGTTAAGGGTCTTATCCGTAGGTTGTGTAGAACAGCGTTATACCTATTAATTCATTTATTGTATTGTTCGCAGTAAACTTAGCTAAAGGTAGCCACTTTTCCCAGTCGTCTTACAGGTAGGAGCAGTATATTTGTAGGTATTGTTCCATAATCGCGTTCGCAATTTCGGTTTAACCGTCTATCTCTAGATAAAATGCAGTTGAGAGTTGTATTTGTATACTTAATCGTTTGTATAGAGCTTACCAGAAGTCTAAAACAAACTGGCTTCCATAGTTGGATATTATTGAGTTAGGGAGTCTATGTAGCTTAAAGACGTGTTTAACAAAATATTCAGCTACTAAGATAATATTGATTAAGTCTATAGGAATCATATATTGCATTTTTATAAGGCGGTTAACTACTACCATAATATTTATAAATCTGTTGCTGCTAGGTAAATCTACTATAAAGTCAATTAAGATATCACGCCATCTTTGCATTAGAATTGTTGGGAATAAAGGCAAGTGGTCACTATATAAGGCATATTGCCACCACGTGTGGCAAGTTGCCGTTACGTGCGGCAAGTTGCCGTCACGTGCCGCCGCGGCACTAGCGTGGTGAGGAACCTTAAGTTCCTCACCCCTTTCTTCAAGAATCAAAGAAGAAGAACAACCATCATACTATCTACGAACCGTAGCTACGTGATATCACCTTGTGTAACCAACAAGAATTAATAATGGTTAGAGTACTCCTTGTTTCTTTATGTAAGAAGTCTTTCCACAAATACACGTTCTGTATGCTTAAACGTATTTTCGCACATAGTTGTATATTATAGGCCAGTAATATACTCGTTGGACTATCTTGTACGTTTTTGCACGGCTAGGATGTCCCGCTACAGGAGAGTTGTATATGAATTCGAGTATCTTAAATCGCAAAGGTTTGGAATTTGGGACTACCACATTCTATTAATAGTATAGTCAATCGTTACGAATTTTGCATTCGGCAAGTGTAATATCTTTATACTATCGTTTTCCTATTTAAATCGCTTCTATTATATCTGCTATCTATGCATCGTTCTTATATTCGTATTCTATTAGCTTATTAATTTCTATTTCCTATTTATTAATTTCTAATTCGTTTCTATTAAGTTCTATATCTAGGAATATAGGACGTAGTTTCTTAAAACGTTTAGGGGGCAATAGGATCCGTAATTAATTTATAATCCGTTCATCTAAAGCATTCGCAGGTAGGTCTTATAATTATTATATTAATACGTTAGGCTTCTAATTAAGTTTACCTAGTTAGTATATAATCTTAAAGTCAAATTATAAAAGGTATTTGGCCCAACGAATTTGGCGTTACGTTAATTGCTTTATAGTTATAAAATACTGCAGGTTCTTGTGGTCCGTTAATATGTGTATTAGGAACAACAATCCTTTAAGTTCTAGACGCCATTGTTTGAAGCATCTGATAATTGTAAGTAGTTCCTTATTATATATCTCATAGTTTAATTCGGCAGGGGCAAGCTTTTGGGAGAGAAAGGCTACTAGACATAGCTCACCGTTCTTATTGTACTGCAATAACACTCCCCCTAGGGCATAATCAGACGAGTCTGTTTTAATAATATATTTAAGGTTAGGGTCAAAGTAAGCGAGAATTAGGGCGGCTGTAAAGCGTTATTTTAAATTATTAAAAGCTTATTTGCATTTAGCAGTCTATTTAAATTTTATGTTCTTCCTTGTTAAGTTTACCAACAGTTAGGCAATTTTTGAGAAGTGGTTAATAAATTAATAGTAGAAATTTGCAAATCCTAGAAATCCTTAAATATCTTATACGTTACTAGGGCTTCCCTAGTTTATAATAGCAGCGACCTTTTTAGGGTCTATTTTAATTCCGTTATAGGATATAATTAGGCCTAGGTACATGACTTCGGATATATGGAACTTGCATTTCTTAATATTGTATTATAAACCCGTATCTCGCAAATGTTTAAGGACCATTTGGATGTGTTTTTAATACTTAAAAAGCGAAGATAAGTAGATCAAGATATTGTTAATATACGCGGTAATAAATATATTAAGGAATTCACGAAGCGTATTATTAATATATTGCTAAAACGTACTAGGACCGTTCTTTATACTAAATGGCATTACTAGGTATTTGAAGAGTCCCTATTATATACAAAAGGCTGTATACTTCTCGTCTCCTTCTTAGACGCGAATTCGATTAAAGGCAGCGACTATATTAAGCTTTATAAAATATTATGCCTTTGCCAGGCGGTCGAGCGTCTCTTAAATTAAGGGGATTGGATATTAGTTTTAAATCGTAATTACATTTAGAGCTCGATAATTAATATAGAATCTTAAGCCTCCTCCTGGCTTTTTAATGAATAGTATGGGTAAGGTAAATGGAGATCGACTAAAGCGAATAAATCCTTTTTCTAGATGCTTATTAAGGTATTATTATATTATAAGCAGTTCTTCCCGTGACATACTATATAGTGGTCCGAACTTTGGTGTTATATTAGGTTCAAGTTCTATCTTAAAATTGTATACATCCTAATGCGGGGGTAGTTGGTTTGCGAATCTTTTCTTAAACTTATTAATTAGATTGTGGTACTCTTTAGGCATAAGAGGTCGAGGGTTAATATATTGCTTTGGTTCTAGTGCTTTCTTAATGTCTTCTATAGTTACAGTAAAGATTTCGTGGTCTCGTTTTCGTGCTAACGAAATAAAAGGTGCGGCTTATATTATACGAATTTTAAGAGGTTTCGGCGTAACGTCTTCACATTCTTTACTACCATTGGTAGTCATAGCCGTATCGTTTTGGTTTAGGGTCCGTGGCAGGGGCAGTTTATATTATATCAAATTTAAATAATCTTATACATGTTTGTAGGGTTAGTGGTATTTTAAGTAATAACTTTAGCAGTAGGTTATGTAGAATTTCAGTGTTTCTTTAACCTAGCTAATTAAAGGGTTATGTTATTTTAGCCATCTATATCCAAGTATTATCTTATATTGCTTTAGGGGTGTTATGAATAAGGAAACGTATTTAAGGTATTCGCCCATCCACATTTTCACAAGAGCGTAGTGCGTTAATTCGCTATATATTAAGGGTTTGCCGTTAAAGCCTTATAGGCCTTAGGGCTTATCGAGTTTCTTTAAATTTAGGTGTTAGGTTTTTGCGTAGTTTATATTAATAAAGCCTATGCTAGTAGCTCCGCTATCTATAAGAATTCGTACCTCCTTCTATTTTCTAAGTATTCAAATTTCGCCAAGTACATTAAGGGAGTTATGTTGTGTATTAGCGCTAGAAGAGCCTAGACACTTATACTCTTCCACTTCTTATCCTAAGACGCGACTTGGCCCTAGGACGATTCGTTTTCCAAGTTAGCTAAGAGTAAGATGCTTTGTAACGACCAGGTATAATTCGTGGAATAAGTATGGGTTAAGGAGCGAGTATAGCTTAAAGAACGAGTGCGATTTGAGGAGCAGATGCGATTCGAAGACTAGGAGGAACTACGGCGGACTTTTTCAAAAGGGTGAGTTCGGCAATTCCTTTAAATATATCCTTTTTTACCACATCCAAAGCATTCTCTATTTATGGCTCGAGTTCTTTATTTATTAGTTCCTAAGGGTGTATAAGATCGAGTGGTATCAAGGTCTATAGGGTTATATATAGGACTTTTTAGGTTCGGAGAGGGATCGCGTTTTGGGGTATATATTAGTTTCGTAGAGTTTTAAATATAAGGCGTAGTCGGCTTTAAAAAACAAGTTTGTTTGTTATATTAAAGGTCCTCATCAATTCGTTAACACATTATAGCGAATTTAGGCAGGTCTTTTAGCAGTTTTTTACCTACTAACTAGGCTCTAATCTCATCCGAAATAGCTTATTAAAGAGCAGCAACTTTAGCGGCTTTATTCCAATCTAGTTTACTAATAAGGCCTAAAAATTCCAAAAAGAAGCTGGTAAATTCTCGGTTCCGTTATTGTGGGTTTTTAAGTTTAGTGACAGCTGTATATTTGCGGCTAGCGTCATTGTACGTTCGTTCTAGTAGGGAGACGAAGATTTTAAAACTAATAAAGGTGCTGTTATAGAAGAATGGATCTATAGTTTGTATAGCGTCCTTACTTAAACGAGACATTCCATAGCTAATTTTGCTAGCTTTAGTGGGGTATTGGTTATAGTTCGTTAAGAGTTTAAGACGGAGCTTGGTTACAAAGGGATATAGGTTATTTTAATTTCTATTAAACATTGGAGGATTAGGGAGCTTTTTAGATTTTATAACAGGTATTAAATTCGTTATAGATATAGGTTAAGTTACCATTACTAGTTTAAAGTTCGCGTTTAAGGGGCCAGGTTCGGATACAGTTATATTAATTTCATTTGCAGGCGGTGTCGGGGTCTCTAATATAAATGCTTAGACGTTACGGAGTTCTTTATAGAGTGCTTCTATTAATTGCTAATGCTGGGCTTCTAGTGCAGCCCGCTACTAAGCTAAAGCATCTATAAAGGACTGTTGTATTATGGTCAACTGTTCCCTAACTAGGGATATAATACTTATAGTTATTAAAGAGGATTCGGGTTCGTTTGCCATTTTGATAGTAGTTGTTTTTTTTTAACATAACGTAATGTAAGGGCGCGAAGAGGCTTTAGGGAAGATTTAAAGAAACAATATAAATTCTATCTAAATCTAAGGGTATATAGCTCTTGAAGAGAACAAGACGTTGCGTAAAGAAGAGAAAGGAATAACCAGAGAATCTTGTAATTAAATAGTCAGGGGTCTTGGTCGATGCGTGCGCACGTGCGCACGCGGACGGACTTTGGTAGAATTCAATTGATCTGGCAGAACTTGGCAGAAGTCGATTAAGGCGTCAAGTTTATCTGTCGAGTGTTTTACTGAGACATTCCTACTGTAACTAGGCTAGTCCTGTTACACGCTTTTACCTACCCTGCTTATCTCCTTTTCCTTATAGGCGTTTCCCTATAGCATAGTGTTGGTATACTCGCTTTATCAACGTGCACGAATATCACTTATAGTGGTACGTATGCGGTGTTGAAGTTGGTAGTTATTGATGTCTGGAAATAGGGGTTTGCTCTAGGGTTAGATTAGCTAGTCTTGCTTCGTGGTCCCGTAACCACGTCACAAAACTAATATTCCGACACTGGAGTAACTCTAAGAAGAAGGCTAATCTACACTTTAAAGCCAAGCCTATTTCTAGACTATTTGTAGCATATACGCAATAGCTAAAGATCTAATTAATACGTAATAGTTTCCACGCTCCTCTTATAGGTCCGTAATTGCATAACTAGTGTTACGGCTTGTACCAATACCTCTAAACTAAAGCTTGTAGAATGCTGTATTACGGGGACACTAAGCTAAGGAAAAGAAGGAGAAGAATTATTAGGGGTAGCAGGTTAATATATCACGAGGGCTGCTAAGGCGCTAGTAGTAAGCGAGCTAATAGCGATTTTCTATCCTAGGGATGGAAAATCCTAATTAGCTGGTTAAATTCAGGGTCCGCAGAATATGGCGGGTGGCGTGCCCTAGCACCGTTACAACCTGTAAACCACCTTCTATTGCTCCTTACGCTCCACCCAACCTATAGCCTGTATATCAACTTGGTTCGTGTTGATAAGTCGCTATAGGGCGACGCAAGGCTTCCCCTTGGTCATCGCGTCCGCAGGGTTAGCTTTACTATTAATCTATTTAACCTCCGTAATCTGCCGACATTCGTAGGCTTATTGTAGGCACATTACATTAATTATTAATCGCTTCTCTTGTATGGTTCCGAGTTATATAAGACAGTTATATAGCGACTTAGAATTGGTGCAAAGCATAAGTAGGAGGTTAATCTATAGGACCTTATCTACCGTAGACTTAATAGCGACGGCGATATTAAAGCTGTAAGCTATTCTGTAGAGTTTAGAAGCCAGAACGCTTCTAGTAACTCTTTTACACTTAATTAAGCTCTAATAGATAACATTGGCCTTCTTAGTTGCGTTAGCTAGTATAATAACGTAGCTAATTTGCGAAGAGAGGTCCTTGTTATTGGTAAAGAAAGCGTCTATAAAGACTAAGAGCTATAGGGTCTTAGCCTCTAATTTAACAAACTTAAGACCTTTATATAAGTTCTGAATCTGCTAACTTAGGCGCTTATTTAACTCCTTTACATCTGCCTCTTTAGGATTAGTTACCTAGGCAGCAAAGGATAAGTTAAATAAAGCCTCTGGTTAATAGACTAAGGCGATATAGGCTCCTCTAGCGCGTTAAGCAATATACTGGTCCTTTGGCGTAAGTAGGCCGCGCATAATTCCTCTGGAGCTAGTGCTGTCTGCCAGCATAGTGTTAACCACACTAAGGTTCTTACACTGGCGCTTTTACGTTAGTGTAATACTCTCGTCTTGTGCCAATTGAATAAGTCCTCTATTGAACTTGACTGGTATATTAGTAGTTAGTTACTCTTGCTCCTTAGCCATAAATTCAGCCTTATATAGTTTGCTTTGTTTAGCCTCTATAAAGGTATTGTCTGCAAGGAACAGCGTATTATTAGTCTATAAGCCGACAATTCCGAAAGGTTTGTTACTGTAAAGCAAGTAAGGGTCGTACGTAGACTGGTCCATTCGCAGCTAATTAACATGGTATAAATAGTAGGTCTTAAACCAGTGGTTTCCAGCTTTAGGCACTCCGTAAAGTGGCTTTATAACCTTTAGAACGGAGTCCTTATTAATTCCTAATTGTTTATTTAGCTTATATGGTGGTTGTACATAGAACTCGCGGTTTAGGTTCATAGTAGACTGGACATAGGCTTATGAGATATCTTAGAGGTAGAGTTATATCTGCAGTAGCATAGCAGTAATATAGAGAATTAGCCGCTGGCTAACTTGTTAAATTGTTAGTAACTAAGTAAGGACTAGCTCTTTCTCCAAATTATTATAGGCCTATACGATAAGTTGTAATTTCTTAAAGGCTTTATTGGTTCCCTTATTCTTAATCTCATTAATAAACCGTAAATTAAAGAGTCTGACCCCCTTTAGTATATCGTATAGCTTAATAATCTCGAAGATGCCTTTCTTAAGTAGGCCTATGACCTCCTTTTGCCGTAAAGCGCTGAACTGGGTATTACCATCGTTCTGTAAGTAAATAGTAGTGTTAGCTATATCTGCGGTATCATTATCCTGCAAGTAGATAGCAATGTCGGCCATATCTGCAATATCACCCATAAGGGCATCTATGTCTATTGTAGCGTCCGTAACAGCCGTGTCTGCGACGGCCGTAAGTAATAGGTATTTGCGGGGGCGACCTCTGCCTTGCTTTGGCGGTAGCTGTGGTTCAGCTTTAGGTAACAATTAAGGTTCAGCTGGTATAAGTACTAGTTTAGCTGATTTAATAGACTCTCGTGGTTTAACTAAGTCTTATAGGTCCAGTAGGTAAGGTTTTACAACTGTAGAGCGGAAGGTTGTAGGCCCATTTAGTAGCTTTACGGTGCAGGTCTTACCGTTAACGGTAAGTAGCATATATGGCCCGTCCTAATAACCGCTTTGGCTAGTATTGCCTTCTCTCCAGACTAAGACAGGCGAACTAGGTGGGAGGCCATAAATAGCGTTAGTTCGTTGTCTATTTCGCATATTAAGAGTGTTAGTAATCTATTATTTAGCTTATAGCTTCTAGATTTCCACCATTGCTTTCCTAATAGCCGCAGCTCGCTATGCGACTAAAGGTAATAGTGCGTCCGATTTAACCATTTGGGGGTAGGCTCTAAAGACTAGGAGTGTAGGGACTAGGCCTTCTAGGCTAGCCGTGTTATTAATAGCTTTGAAAGCCATTTATAGGGCCATCTCCTTGCTAATTTTAGGGATTTCAGATATAATGATTTGGTAGGCTTGTTATAACGGACTATAATAGCGCTCTACCATTCCAATGGAATTGTGTGATTTAACTGGAACTGACTTTATAGTTACTCCTATAGTAGTAGCGTAGTACTTAAACTCCTTACTAACAAAGTTCTTCCCAGTATCTGTGGTGATTAAGTCTAGTAGTCCTAAATAGCTGTTAATTTAGCACATTTATAGAATGTCCTAAGTGTGCTTAGCACTAATATCTTATAGCTATCTGCCAGCTTAAAATTGAGTTGCTTTGTTAACTACGTATAGTAGGGGGGAGCCGCTGATATACATAATGTTAACAATGATATTGTAGTTGAAATTAACGTCGTCTTATAAGGTAAAGTGAAATCTACTTAGAGATCTGCTAAACTTCTAGCAGTAGTAGCAGAGTCTAGTTAGCTCTTTAATAGCAGATCTATTAGTATTATAGCCGTAGCCAGTCTTGTTAAAAAGCTTTTGCAGTTTATTAACTAACGGATAACCAAATCGACGGTGTAGACGTTATAGCTCTACGTTAGTTAAGTATCAAGGGTTTACGTTAAAAGACTTAACCAGATAAGACTGCAAAGAGAAGCTCTATATAAGAAATAGGTGGCCAAATCGTCTAACTACTGGCACCTTTTTAGTGCGAGTAATGATGACGTCCTTTAGGTTATCGTATTTAATATAGAGTTTATCCATATCTGCTAAGCAAAGTAGGAAAGGAGTATCTGCTTTAACAATATGGAATTGTATTTTACCTACAGGGCTGTTGACGTCTATGGTTTTAATAGACGTAGAGACTCCAATCCCGAATTGGATAGTCACTTGGCCCTTAGTTAACGTGTTAAGACTTATAGACTTATCTACGGCCTGTAGGGCTTAGAATTGGCCATAGCCAGCTATAGACTTACGCGAAGCACCTGTATCAATTATAATTCCCATAAAGACCGTCAAGGTATATTATAACGCTATAGTTGTGGTTATATTATAGGCGAATAGGTCAGTCTCTGTGTAAGGTTTTGTAGTAGACTCTATAGTAAGTTCTAAAGCTATAAGCAGGTATATATAAGCCTTATTAGCTAGCTCTACGCTTATAGAGGTTGCTTCCTCTATAGTAAGTATTCCAAAGGTGGTGATATAGGCAGAACTATTGTTAGGTTCTCCAGCATTGCTCCTAAAGTTGTCAGCGTCTTATATATAGGCTTTAAAGTCTAAATCTTCATCTTTATCTCTTTTGCAAGCAGCGATGTATTGCTTAAAGTGGTTGTTAAAGTTACCCTTATTACGGCCCTTAATATCAATAAAGCGTCTCCTATAGTCGTCTCTGGACCGACTACACTCCTCTTTTAAGTATTTCTATAAACGGCAGTCCTCCTTTTTATAGACATAGCACTTGGCCTTTAGTCTGCCATTGGTTTTATAAGAGCGATTGCTGCTATAGCGATTGGTGTTTTGGTCTTAACTCTAGTCATTTTAATAGTAGCGTTAATCTGTAAAAAAGGCTTAGTAAGACGGTCTTATTAGGGCCTATAAGGGGTGTTCTTTTTCCCACGCAATAATAGAGGATTGTAGTTTGCTAATTAACTAAGAAAGGTCTTCTAAAGGGTTGGAGACAGCGATATAGTATACTAGCACTCCCTAGCAAGCAGTAACTAACTTATTTATAAGGATACAGTTTATACGGAAGTCTAGGTATAGTCCATAACGTTGCTTTAGCAGTTTGTCTATAAGCAGTTGGAAGTTCTAATAGATTAACTTATTAGGGTTCTCGTCTATAACTCCTTAGAGGGTTATGCTGTTCCACTTTATAAGGTTTTTACGGTAGTATTCTAGCCCTTTAAAGAACTATCGCATGTGGTTATAGGCTTCAGTAAAAGGTCTTAACTTAAGGTTGCTGTTATAGTAATGGTCTTAAGCAAGCCCTTTTAGCATGCTAGGGAATGCCACTGCGTAGCCTTTTAGTGGTAAGCCAGATCTCTTGCAGATATTATAGAAGATAGTTAACTTAAAGTTAAAGCTGTTACTGACTCTATTATACTTTTGGTCGTCCGTGTAGATCTTTGCAATTGTGGCTACCTTCTTACTATATCCAGGTCCTTACCTAGGTCCTTACTCCACGCTAGGCGCGGTCGGTTTAGGTGGTGTATATATATATAGCTGCTGCGGTTACTGCGGCTGCTGCTAGGTAGCGATTAGTGCAGCTTGCTAGGGTGTTATAGGGGTAGGTATCTGCGTTCTAGATGGCGTTATAGCTGTAGCTATAGGCTAGGCAGGCGGAAGAATAAATAGGGTAGGAGCACCAGTTGCTAGAGGGAGGGTAAAGGCAGTTGCCGCAGGTAACAATTGCTGATTCTGCGTCTGTAGGAGTTAAGTGAGGAGGGTAAGCAGTTAATCTTAAATAGAGGTAGGTGCAGCTTGCTATTAGGTAGCGGCTGGTGCAGCTTACTAGGGTATAGATTGCTAGGGCGGAGGCGTAAATACAGGTGTTTGCGTACCAGACGGTGTTATAGCTGTAGGCTAAGCTAATTTGGGGGTCTGTAAGACTACAGTAAGCGCGTTTAATTTAGGGTTAAGTTAATCTTATAGGTTATTGTAATTATTAGCTTTACCTCTATAAGGGCCGCGATAAGCTCCTTATCCGTCCATTTATAAAACTCTTCTTTATTGGTAACGTCCGTTAGCACCTTGCTAAGGGAGTATCTCTTATCTTGCTTAATAATATATACTCCTCTCTTAACTAGGTATTTACGGATTCCTATTCTAGTATTAGATCGTACTTGTATAAAGAGCTCTGGCGTAAAGTCCTTAAAGTCTTCCTAAAACACTGTCCACAATAAATAGTCTATAAGGTTGGATTGTGTGTATAGGTATATCTTAGTCTCTATATACTCTATTAGATCGTTATTTGTAGCCGTCTCCAAGTTAATTCCGTTACTATATTTGGCAATTCTCTCCTTCTAATTAATTTCCATATTGTCGTGTTATAGTTTGAGGTCAAGGTTAAGGTCAAGGTTGAGGATATTAAGGTAAGGGTGTCGAGGTGTAGGGGTGTTGAGGTGTAGGGGTGTGTACGTACTTTACAGCTGTTGGGCCTATAAAGTGTTCTTAATAAGACTGCTATTCTCTCAGCGATCTGTTGTATTGGCTGTAAGGCCAGTACAAATTCTCTTAAGCTTAAGGGAGGTCGTAATCTTCTTTAAGTAAAGATATAATTCTCTAGGCGATCTGATGCGTTAGCAGTTAAGCTAATACGTGGTTTCGAGCTTTGAGGGTGATGTAGCTTTCTCCTTTAATTAAAATAGACAAGGTTAGGCGATCCGTGTACTGTTTCTAGTACGGTTCTTAAGCTCTAGCTTATTGCGTATTTCCTAATCTATACGTCTACTGATTAGTATCGGTATACTCGCTTTATTAACGTGCACGAATATCACTTATAGTGGTACGTATGCGGTATTGAAGTTGGTAGTTGTTGATGTCTGGAAATAGGGGTTTGCTCCAGGGTCAGATTAGCTAGTCTCGCTTCGTAGTCCCGTAACTATGTCACATAACTAACATTCCAACACATAGCTATAATCTAGTGTAGCTAGGCTTATCTTGCTATAGTAGCTTCTTAGTATACCTAGTAGGTTTTACACGCCATTTTCTACTATACTCTATATTCTTTACCGTAGTTTACGCATCTAGCTCCCTTATCTTTAGGGTAGTCCTTAGTATTATAAATATTAGTATACTCTCCGCACCTTGCCTACCTCCTATATGCGCTCTAGGTATGTCCCTACTATTAGTATCTAAAGCATTGTCTAACTTAGACTCCATAGTGGTAGAGTTAAGCTTTATACTAGAGGCTATCTATAACCACTCCCTTATAGGCTAGTACTACCTATATCTCTTATATTAGTAAGCTGATTATTAGGGTGCTACACATTTTAACCTTTTAGAACCCTAGTAACTCCCCTATATATATTATACGTTCTTTGTTAAGCTATATAACTCTAGTTATAGTAATTCCTAGGGCTAGTTTCTTAGTAGCCTCTATAATCCTCTAAATAAGCTATATATTTATAGCGCCTCGCCTACTTTCTACTTATATATTAAGGGGTACCCTATTACTTTAACTGGGTAGTCCTGTTGGAGAATCTTATACTTAGGGGTGTTTTCCTAGGTAATAACCTAATCCTTTATCTGCTGGTTAGGGAGCGTAACTTTAATATTACCACTATATAGTACCCTTACCGCTACTGCCCTTAGTATATGTGCCTTAATTAATATAAGGATTTATTCTGGTTCCGCTTCTACTATCTCTAGTGTTCTAACCCTAACTATAGCCCTAACTGGTGCCACGCTAGGTATGCGCTAGAGAGGCGCCGGTTAGGCGCTTATAGCGATATTTGCCTATAATGGCTTTGTTGCCTATACTATTAGTGCTCCTTATAATTTTATGGCATCCTTAATGCGCCTAAGCCTATCTTCTACTATGTTCTGGTTCCTATTATGCCTTATCCAGAGTTCCTAGGCGATTTATCCTACCTGTTAGGCCACACGCGCTACCCCTATGCGTGGGTATTTGTTTTCTCCCTTCCCTAAATCTTCCTTAATGTCTTTTAGAATGTCTATAAGTTTCTGCCATTTCTGGTTATTGTCCTTTGGTTATTGTGGTTGCGTCGCCTCCTATTAGGTTTGTTGTGGTGTCGCGTTTTTCTGTGTGTTAACCCACCTTTGAGTCTGTAGCGACCCTTTTGTGTTGCGTAGGCTTTCTGGCTGTGATGCGTATATTAGTTCTAGGGCATGTTATACCGTAGAATTAATTGGGAGTGGTTATTTCTTTATTGAGTAAGCGGTAGGCGTGTTCTGCTGCTGTAGCGGCTTTTTTCTATTTTCTTACTAAATAATTATAAATAGGATTTATTATAGTGATAATATTTACCCTTAGTTAATTGATTAAATTTTTTATAATCTTTAAAGAAAATACCTTTAATTGGTATAATTCTGTTAAGGTAAAGTATCTAATTAGATTTATATAACTATAAAAGAAGAAGAGAAGTGATAATTATACACCCCCTAAATGATACGCGTACACCTACTACCTTATTTGGTTTAGCCGATTCCTTACTAAGTTAGAACATCACGTGCGTTTAACTTGTTTACGCCTACATCGCGAAAATTAAAGTGCGCGCCATGCAACTTTTAAGTCTTGACTTTAGTTAAGTATAAGTAGTAGAGTCTAAATTAGATTTGAAACGTGCCAAAGGAGCAATTAATTAGATTGCGTAGTGCTTTATAAGGCGTCGCGCGAACTAATTTAGGTGCTGCCACCTCAGTGCCTACGACCGCGCCCACGATCGCGCCCGGTTAAAGTGTAGCCAGTATTTTACTCAAACGCTAAGGCTCTCTACAAGTAGGTCTGTCGATGCGATTGGCAATTATAGATAATAGGTATGGACGAGTCCATATCGATAATGGATTGCAGCCTAATCCATTTATGGAAAGCCACACTGCCCTGGGGCTGCGCAAGACATCACCTCATTCATGTTCTAGGCCTAAGCTACGGGCGTTAGGACCGTGACATGACGTGTTCGTAGAACCCGTTGCTCATTTCTAAGTTTCCAAGGTCGACTTTTCCCACAGGCACCCAAGGAACTTCTAAGCAAGCTTGAAGCCTCGATAATCGTTCTAGCCGACATAGTCGTCCAATACAAAAACATTAGGCATATGTACCCTCCATTGTATAGAAGACTTCCTCCTCGATGGTGAGTATCTAGGATCCTCTTAGCGTTTCAGCAGCACAGTCTTCTCTAGCGGATACAAACTCTCGGTAAGCTTTTGATTTTCTCTCCCTGCTCTAGTGTAATGACAGCAACCCAGTACCTAGTCCCTTCTGACTCAAGCACACTAGTTCCCTTTACCTCAGTACCTTCATTAAGAACAGAACGGATCTTGGCCTCAATCGCCGCCTGGTCCTCTCTACTTAGGCCCTTTTCCGGCCAGATCAAGTAATCCTTTTTCACCACCTTCTGGAATTCAACTTTGGCCGGGCCACTCATGATTGCCTTTTTGAGGGTGAGTTTTGGTGGTCTCTAGATGCTGTTAAAGCTGATGCGGTTTGGCTGCGATGATTCCAGCGCTGTCGATATAGAGTTCGAAAACAGGATGTAATAACGTTACCTCAGCAAGCTCAGACCCAGCTAATGTCCACGGCTTGGCTGCATTCGCGAATGTCGACGGGGGTTGTTAGTGTCACGTGCGGTTCAGCGACTGAGCGGGCGCTCAGCCGAGCCGTCAACACCATCAGATTTCCCACCGACCGCTCCCATCGAGGTCATTTCCTTAGAACCCTATAAATAATAACGTTATAAGTTCTTCGTAGAATCCATTCTCATTTCACCTTCTCATTTCCACACCTCGCCACTCATCAAGATGGCGTCGCAAACCCTCAACGTCCTCCTCACGTCCTTCTCCGGCCTGGGGCTCCCTCCAACCCTCTCTCTCCCGATGCCCTCCTCAAGCCGCATCAGCGATCTCACTGCCGTGCTCTACTCCCGCATCCCACAAGCCCCCACCAACCGCCTCATCCTCACCACAACCTCCAACAAGCAACTCCTCCCGCACTCCTCCGCCCCGCTGGCCTCGCTCCTCTCCTCACCCAGTGATGCCTTCCTCCCACTGCGCCTCTCCGCCCCGCTCTGCGGCGGCAAAGGCGGCTTCGGCTCGCAGCTGCGTGCTGCCGGCGGGCGGATGTCGTCGCGCAAGAAGCGGAACGCGGGCGAGAATAACGGGTCGTCGCGGAACCTGGACGGGCGGCGGCTGCGGACGGTGACCGAAGCGAAGGCGCTGGCCGAGTACCTGGCCATCAAGCCGGAGATGGACAAGAAGGAGAAGGAGGAGCGGCGCAAGCGGTGGGAGGCCGTGGTCGAGATGGCGGACCGCAAGGAGGACGAGGTGCGCAGTGGCAAGAATGCGAGGCTGGATGGGAAGTGGGTCGAGGATAAGGAGGAGGCGGAGCAGAAGACCAGGGATGCTGTTATTGCGGCATATAAGGCTGGGGAGATCAAGAATACTTTGTCTGAGAAAGAGAGTGATAGCTCCGGGGCTGGGTCAGAGGGCAGCGAGGGGAGTGAGAGTGAGGGGGATGGGGAGGCAAAGGCATCTAGTTCAAAGGAAGCGGACAAGCCTAAGGCGAGGACTTTCTTTGGCTGGGACGAGGATGAGGAGTTTATGAGTGATAGCGAGGAAGGGGAAGAGGAAGAGCCGGAGCCGGAATCGATGGCAGTGGATACAGATGTCAAGAGCAAAGGGAAAGCGAAGACATGATAGAGTTATAGGGCTGTATTATTCTTAAGGAGTTCAGGGCTGCTGCACTTAGCAGGTGCATGATGGCGTTTTGAGAAATTTTCGATGGTAGAATACCTAGGCTCAAGTAACCTTATATTTTTCAGCTTCGGCATTCACTATATGCCTTTAGAAATGCCTGGAGACCTTCTAAGCCACAACATTTAACAGTACTTCGGCGGTCATAAACCTGCATTTTATATGAAGCTCTAGTTTGATCTCTCAAGGCCTCTAAGCCTCGGGCTCATCTCACAAAAGACGGCTCTTGCCCAGAATTAGCTCCGTATTTTTCTATAGATAAAAGCATATCCTTGACGTCCTCAAAATCGTATCATCGAATAGAGTCTCTCAGCGTCCCAAATCTTGCCCCACGAAAATAAACAATAAACCAGCCAGTCAAAACCCATCTCTAAGTTTCTGGATTGGTCAATTGCTCTCGTTCGACCCATCCAATCAGTGCAAGCACCCACTTGCAACCACTCAGCAGCGTAGATAGTTAATGCAAATGCACTCCACCAATGAGCAATTATACTAATGCTCCTTCGCCTCCAGACCTATGTCCAAAGCTTATCATCAAACAAGAGATCGCCCCCAGAGGTGGCTCCGCGAAGCCTGGAGGAACTCTAGTCCGAGTATCGGCCGGTTTGATCTGATTGGAGGCTTGGCTACTTACGCTCGTATTCTTGGGGTAGACGGTACGTGTTAATGTGCTTAATACAGTCATAAGGAGAGGTAATGTGGGAAATAACAAAGCCGATCTATAGTTTAGAATGAAGCTAGACTATTAAAAGATAAGAATAGAAAGACTAGCTTCTATAAAAAGCTAAGGTTCTTAAATAGAGAACAACGATTATACTTCTAATAAAACCTAGAAAAATTCTAAAAAAAACATAATAAAGAATTACTAAAGTTAGAAAACTAGATAAAGTGATTTAAGTTACTTAAAAAGCTTTAGTTGTTTACTTATATTACAAGTAAAATAGCCAGTTTCTTCAACTTCTATAGGATCTGGAGTTATGTATTTGCGCTTTTTCCCAGCGTAAGCACTTTCCACCATTTCCTCTACTGGTTCTTTAGCTATAGAATACTATTAGCATATAATAAAGAGACGTAAAGCCGTCTAAAAAGGTACCAGTTGTGTCACTATACTTATTAATGTCAACAAGTTTATCCCCCAAATTGTTAATTAAGTGTGCAGAAACTAGTGTTTTATCGCAGAATTCCTTAGATATAAGTGCTTTACTTAAAATAGTATTATCTAAAATAGTATTAGAATTTAGTAAGACAGTAAAAAGAAAAAGAAAATAAACTTACTTTCTATAGGATTGTTATTGGCAGTGGATGTGATATTACTTAGCTTTATAGTTAAGTTAAACAGAGAACCTCACTCCTGTACCGGTTTTAAAGGTAACAATAGATCTTATTTATCTATGCTAAATACTGGAACTGGAGCCTTAAATTATAAAACCTTCTTTAATATTAAGGCCTTTGGTATACTAGGCACTAAAGGGGTAGATCCTAGCCTATCTAACATAATAGGATTGTGAGTATAAGGAACAACAATAAAAATTAGCTTATTATTAGATAATTCCTTATTTACACATACTAGAGATAAAGTGCCAACAACGCTTCCTATAAAAGAGATATAGCGGCTATATTAAAAAGGACTAGCACTAGTAGACCGTTCTTAGAGAGTTCAAAAATATAATTTCTAGGGTTCTTATTCAATTGGGAAGATCATAAAAATATAAAAGGGATATAATCCAGTTCTAGGAGCGGTTTTGTTGGTGTTATTAATGTATATCTATAGGCGAAGAAATCTAGAAGCCTTTGTCTGGATATTACTGAGAATACTAGGCTTTAGACTATAGGTTTTATAGTTAACCTCTCCCAAACTACTAATGAAATTAGGCTAAGAACATTCCTATATAGCCTGCTGTATAGGAAGTCTAGTAAAGAGATTAGCGAAGATCCAAAAAACGTTGTTAGATATTAATTACTCCTATAGATAACTTTATTATGCTTAAATAATAGGAAAAGCTTCCTCTTATAAAGAGTTTTTAACGTTGGAAACGTTAGTAGGACGAATAATGTTAAGGTTATATAGAAAATAATTTCTATAGATTAGACGAATCTATCTGGTCTAATTATTATTATAATGATTTTGTGAGCGAAAGAGGTACAGCTTTGCTGCTATATTTATGGAGTTGTCCCAGTATATATCTTATAGCTAAGTAAAAAGGAGTGGAGGAAGAGCTTTAAAAAGCCATAAAGGTTTTTAAAAAGAAAAGTAACAATTAATAGAGAAGCTCTTCCCCTTTAAAAATTAACGTTTCTCCTCCTATATGATCTCTATATCCTCTCCAAAGGTTGTAATAGCAAAGAGAGACAATTCTCCGCTTAGACATCGCTGCTTAGTCTCTTTAAAAAAAGTAGTTTTGATAGACATTGTAAAGAGAGGTAAGAGACAAGTATAGTTAGGAATTAAAATAAACTAATAGGTAGTTTCTTACCATTTAAATGCTCTCTAGATGGTTCTTTAAAAGCATAAGTGCCGTGGTTTACTTCCTTATAATCATCTCCTTTCCCAATTTTACCGTTATTATGATGTTCCCCTAAGTTAGTTTTTTAATATCTTGAATTTAACAGGTTTTGAAGTTGTAAAGAAGTTAGCTAGTAAATTATCTGCTATTAAAGTTTTAAAGCTTCGTTTCTTGTAATATTCCCCTCTTTTAAAATTGCTAAATTTGCCGTTATCGCAATCTTCTCCTAAGTTAGGTTTTTAATATTTTGAAATTAGTAGGTTTAGAAGCCGTAAGAATATTAGCTGGCAAATCCTTCTAGTCTAAAAGGCTTAAGACTTTCGTTCCTTGTAATATTCCCCTCCTTTAATCTGCCGTTATTGTGACCTTCTACTATATCTTCTGTCTTTAGTATTTGAAATTTAGCAGGTTTAGAAGCCATAAGAATATTAGCTGGCGAATTTCTCTAGTCTAAAAAGGCTTAAAACTTTCGTTTCTTGTAATGTTCTCTCCCTTTAATTAGTTATTATAACCTTCTCCTATATCTTATATCTTTAATATTTGGAATCCAATAAGTTTTAAGCTTGTAAAAGTGTTAGCTAATACTTTTCCCTATTATAAAGGAATATAGTATATTACCAAAAGAGCAAACTCTGTGATATCTAGACTTAGCAAAACTTATAAATATTAGATAATTATCGCATCCTATAATAGTAATTGGTTATAATATTAAAGAGATACATTAAATAAGGTAAAATCCTACTTTCTAGAATAATACTTAGTTATTTAGAGAAGAAAGGGATTTAAGCAGGGCCTAGTCTCTTCTCTACCATTATAGCTACTATATCTCGGATACTGGAAGTGTAATCTAACAACATAGCGCTATAATTAAGCTATTATTCGGATAGTAGATTAAGCTAAAGTCTAAAATAGCTGAGAACTTATTTATAGGGAAGTCGGATAAAGTTAAAAGACATAGGGAGATAAGAAGATGGGCTTAAAGTGAAAATAAAATAGCAAATATCTAACGTATTATGTAGAACAAGAATTATATTATATTATTAGGCTGGATAATTTCAGAGAATAAAGCTAAGTCTAATTAAGCGAAGGGGACATATGCCGATTTATTTAGCGTAAAGGAAGACCCTAAAAGCCAAGAATTGGAACAATAATCTAATTAGTTTAGGACTTAGCAAGAAACCTTACATCTTTTATAGAAATGCGACAATTACGTTCTAACTGTCACAGTATACTAAGAAATGAAAGATGCTAGCGAAGATTAACTTGCGAAACGGGGTCTAGTTTATATAATAAACCTTATAATATACTTAAACGAAATATAACTTCAAATTATAATAGAAAAAAATATATAGTAGAAATTTCTATTTCTATATATTTGTCTATTAAATATACTAGTTCCTATTAAATTATCTAAAACCTCTAGCCGTTCTTTGTTATTTCTAGTATTATTTAAGCAATACACAAATAAGGAGAGACAGTGGCGTAAAGAAACAGCGCAGCATGTTATAAAGAGGCGATCTAGAAAGGTCCCTATACCTTATACTTCGACCTCTTATAATTTAGCTGTTTGTAAGGTGTTGCTAAAACCAGCTTAAATATATTAAAATCTTTTACAAAAACCGTCCCAATTTTTACCCACGCGGTTAGGTTTAGAAATTATATCAGTATAAGGACCCATAGTACAACCAGAATTATATTAACTATATCTACAGAAGTAATAATTAGCTTTGACTATTTGTGGCGTATTACTAAGACCGGTTTAAATATATTAAAATCTTTTATAGAAACCGTCCCAACTCTCACCTACATAGTTAGCTTTGGAAATTATATTAGCATAAAAACCTATAGCACAACCAGAATTATATTAGCTATATCTACGGAGATAATAAACTGCTTTAACTTTTCTTAGGCTACTAATATGGCCAAATTAAACTTAAAATCTTTTACTAGGATCGTCCCAACTCTTACCTATATAGTTAGGACAGACAGGTTCAGGAATTACATTAGCATAAGGGCCCATAGCATAACTAAAATTGCATTAATTATATCTATAGAAGCAACCGTCCTAACTCTTACCCACGCAGTTAGGTTTAGAAATTACATTAGCACAAGGATCTATAGTATAACCAGAATTACATTAGTTATATTAACAGAGAGAATAATTTGCTTTAACTATTTCTAAGCTACTAATATAGCCAAATTAAACTTGAAATCTTTTACTAGGATCCCAACTTTTACCTATATAGTTAGGACAAACAGGTTTAAGAATTATATTAGTATAAGGGCCAATAGCATAACTAGGATTGTATTAACTATATCTATAGAAGTAACAATCTACTTCTACTATTTATGGTACATTGCCAAAGCCGGTTTAAATATGTTGAAATTTTTTATAATAACCGTCCCAACTCTTGCCTATGTAGTTAGAACGGATAGGTTCAGGAGTTGTATTAGCACAAGGGCCCATAGCGCAACCAGAATTGTATTAATTATATCTATAGAAGCAATAATCTGCTTCTACCGTTTATGGTACGTTACTAAAACCGGCTTAAATACATTGAAATTTTTTATAATAACCATCCCAACTTTTGCCTATATAGTTAGGGCAGATAGGTTCGGGAATTGCATTAGTATAAGGGCCCATAGCGTAACTAGAATTATATTAATTATATCTATAGAAGCAACAACCTGCTTCTACTATTTATAGTACGTTGCCAAAACCGGCTTAAATATATTAAAATTTTTTACAACAACCGTCCTAACTCTTGCCCATATAGTTAGGATAGATAGATTTAGGAGTCGCATTAGTATAAAGGCCTATAGCGCAACCAGAATTGTATTAACTATATTTATAGAAGCAACAATCTACTTCTACCATTTGTGGTGCATTGCTAAAGCCGGCTTAAACGCATTAAAATTTTTTACAGTAACCGTCCCAACTCTTACCTATGCAGTTAGGACAGACAGGTTTAGGAATTATATTAGCATAGGGATCCATCGCGCAACTAGAATTATATTAGCTATATCTATAAAAGCAACAATCTACTTCGACTTTTTGTAGGATACTAGTATAGCCAAATCTATCTTAAAGTCTTTTACTAGGATCGTCCCAACTCTTACCTATATAGTTAGAATAGGCAAGTTTAGGAATTATATTAGTATAAGGGCCTATAGCATAACTAGAATTATATCAACTACTTATATAGGAACAGCAAAGGTATATTATATTAAATATACCTATATTTTAGACCAGAAAGAGTAAAGCTAATAACCTATAGAGCATTTATACTATCTATTAATATAGATATTAGTAGTGATTTCTCTAACACTACAATAGATAATATACAATAGGCGACAATTGCTAATATCGCAAGCGTACTTATATTAAGATTTAAACAGAAGTTAACCCTAATATATAGTAAGGACTGGTGCAATCCAATTCCATTAAAGCGTAAAATAATAACAATTTAAAGATTTCTAAAGGATTTTTATAATGCAGACACTCTTCTAACGGCGCACTGTATTGTTTGCTATTAGTAAAAGGCACCAGCAGATTTAAACAACTATTAATAGCAAGAGATATAGCTTTAGTTAGAAGAACATAGATTCTTAATAGAAGATATATTCTCTTGCCATTAATGTTTTCCATATAGCAAAAATGCTATGGTGCTCATTTATTAAGCATATAAAATATTGCTTCTTAAATATAAGATTTCTAAGAATTGTTCAATTAATAACGTATATATTGGCTGTAAATATTGCTACCTATTAAAGCTGTATAATCTGTCTCTAGTTAAGAAAAAACTTATTTCTCTTAACACTACTTACGGCTACATTGCATAATTTACAGTTAATAAAAAGAATTATACTAGGATTCATTATCGTAGATATATTAAAGGTTATATTATTATCTTCCTAAATAACATAGAGGGTCTTACTGTAAACGTCCTTCTATACCCCTTGCTAAAAACCATAAAGAATATTTATATATCCTAGAGCGGAGCTAACAAACCTATACTACAAGATATAAGTAAGCTCTTAAAGGTTAAAAAATCTATTATTTTAACAGCTCTTTAATGGCTTAAATAACATAACTATCTCTACCGGGACATTGTTATTACTGAGATAGAAATTAGCAAGCTCTCTTATATAGCAAATTTGGAAGTACCTAGAGATCTTTACGGAGCTCTTTAATATATGGAACTAACAGTATAAAAGCGCATATAAGAGTCCACTATCAATACTTAAGATACTAATAGAATAGAAAGTAGAGAAACACCAAGTGCAAATTACACTGCCATTATTAAAGAGCTGGATTGTATTATAGCGTCTAAAACCATAATAGATAAGATAGGCGCTAATTATTAAAGTGAAAGTATTTCTAATATTAATCCTAATAGAGACGAACCTACTTTGTCCACCAAAATAGAACTTGGTTATAATAAGAATTTAACTTATAAAATAATATTATTTACTATACTAGATATAGACCATGTAATAAACCCCCAAAGTAGTATAACTAGATTAGAGTTTATCCAAAATGCTTTATCTAAAATACTATACATTCAAACGTCTCGCGGTTATGATTTAGTGTTTACGGATAGTATAGATCCTAAATTTTTCCCTAGAACCTTTCCTACTCTCTTTCTATTTAGTCTTAGAGGCCCACTAGGATTAAAATCCGTACTAAGTATTTGCAAACATATAGCAGAACTTAATAATATTGGTAATAAGGAGACAACTTAAGATCAAACTTCACGGCCTTTAAATATTATTAGATCTGCAAATACTCCTTTATTAATAAGTAACTTGAATTACTATACTAAATGCTAAGTATAATATTAACCTAATGCGAAGATGCCCTTAAAGACATAGACGAATCTTATACTTAATTAATATGGGGGAAGATTTGCATGCTATCCCATCTTCTATTTTCTGGCATTTAATATAATACTACAATATAGGATTAATAGGATTAGTACCGTTAAAATGTCCTTAACAAACTACAAGCAAGCATAGGATATATTCTCCAGATTAAGTCCGGATATATTATATTAAGCTTATATTAAGCTGGAGGAAACTAATTAAATAAGTAATTAAGAAGTTTAAAAGCTTCTTAATAAGCTTTTACTTTTCTTTTACTCACAGCCTCTTTTAAATGAAAGTTGTCTATAGATGCGGAAAAAGATTAAGGCACTATATATACAAAATGGTCTACCTATAATTTGGTTTACTATTAACCCAAATAATATTACGAATGCAGTGAAGCTTAGATTGGCCGTTTATCATAACACTGCTTTAGCCGCAGAAGCTAAGAGAATTCTTAATAATATAATTACGTCAAGCTAACAGCGCTATAAAATTTAAAGTTAAACTATAATGGATCCTGTTAGCTCGGCGATATTCTTTTACTATAAGATAGAGAAGTTCTTCAAGCACTATATTTAAGTAGGAAGAGATTCTGTGTTTAGGAAAATTAGTTACTACTATACAGCAGTTAAGATGAATAATTATAGAGCCCTATATCTTTACGGCTTAATGTGGTTAGAGGGCAATATCAACTTACTAATACTATATACAATAATAAAGGATCTAGAACAGCAAGAATATAGCAATAAAATTATTGCCTATATAGACGATATTTTTATGGAAAGTCTTAATAGTACTAGTGCTAGAATAGAGAGTTGGAATCGGTTAGCGCGAACTATATTATATAAGCTTATTAACAGTTATTCCTTCTTATAGGAAAATTTTAAAAAAGAAGCAAATTTTGTGGTATATTAAAGTTAAATTTATAAATATAGCTAGACTTGTGTTAAGTATTCCTATTAAAATCTCACAAACGATATCAGCAAAGACGGCCGAACGCCTTATAGATTTTACGCACCCTAGCCTTTAGTAGAAGACACACACTTTAGTAAAGGTCTTCTTAAAGTGGTAAGAAACCATAGTATGGTAAATTGCTACAATAAAGCCATAGCAATAGGCCTAAGGCACAACTATAATATCTCTATAATATTATCCAAAGGTTATAGCTTGTCTATAATATACTACATTACCAACTATGCTATAAAGTTTGAAACTCCAACATAGAAGAGAATTGCCTTAGCTAAGGAAATACTTTAAGTAATTAAGGCAGAAGAGATAATATATACTAGTTAACCTTATAAAGATAATATAGAAGTTACTAGAAATTAGGTATATATTAAAACTTTAATTATTTAACAGTATTATACTAAATTATATATCCTTAGCGCAAAACTTTATGTATATAGTTTCTATAAAAACTAGCTAATAAAATTACCGTAGAATGTAATGTATCGGCGGTTAAAGTGTGTAATTATCTTCTTAGATTTCACACGGATTTCAGCAATATCTAAAAGTTAAACTAGATTTTCATTTCTCTTAATTAGTTATACTGGATAATATTCAGCCACTAGACAGTATTTTAAGAGAAGGCAGTTCTAAAAACTAAAGCTAGAGATCTCTCTAACATAGTTAATTTGGGTTAATATAGTAGAAAAGTTTCGCCTTTAAAAGCTTATAAATATTAAGGACCTCTTCTATAACAATTTTGTCTTTATAACTACGCAGCCAGCGTCATAACTCGAAAATTTAATAAAAGACAGAATTCTTTAGCTTAGATACCTTTTTACAATCTATTAAAGAATCTAAAGAACTTGGTTTAATATATACGTAGCGAAGCAAACCTAGTAACTATTGTTTTTAATAGCGCTATCACAGATGATTTTAATAAGGCGACGCATAACATTTTCTATTAAAGGTAAGTTAAGATATTTAAAATTATTATATATATTAACAATTTATAATATAAATGTATAAACTAATATTTAGTTTTAGAAACACCATCTTATATTTTGCTCTATTTATTCCCTAGGAAGCTTTCCTAGATAAAATACCAGATAATTTTGCCATACTATAGAAACAGCTGTCAGAAAATTTAAGCTTAAGACTTAAATCTTATATTTGAAATATTTGTCTTCTATAAAAAAGCGTAGAGGATGCCAAAGCTAATACCAGACTTTGGAAGAAGCTTTCTAATAGGGATTAAACTAGAGAAGGAGCCTTTAAAGATAAAAATAAAGAAGCTACTAAACAAGATTATAGTATAAATAATATTGTTGTTAAGGAGTATTATTTTATAGCTTTTTAAAAGATACTTAAAAAGGCTATAAGAAAAGAAGAAGTGACTAAAAGATTACTAGACTTTATGTAAATCATTTAAGCTACAAACCCTGTTATTAGCAATTTCTTAGAACTCTTAACCTAAACTTCTAGATTAAGAAATAGAGATTTCTATAATAAAATTTAATAAGACAATAATTAAGTAGTCAGCATAGCAAATCTAGGAAAGTCTTAAATAAAGCGCTTGGACAAGCTATAAAAAAAACTTAATAAAGCAGTTACCAAGTGTATCAGTAGAGAGAATACTTAAGATTTAACTTAGTAGAGCCTATAAGTTAAATAGATCTTTTACCTAGGACCTAGATCTACTATATAATTGCAAATAGGATCCTTTAAATCGTATATTAGTGCTACTAAGTACAGTTGCGAGATCTAAAACTTAAATAAGTTATAGAGTTAAGTAGTTATACAACCGTTTGAATTTCTAGAGAGATATATAATAAATAGATCTGCTTAAGAATAAAGATAATACCTTATATATCTTGGAGGCGCTGGTAAAATAGGCAAATTAAGAGTAATTAAAGCTATTTACAATATTTTTAAAATTCTAAATTGCAAGAGACAACTTGTTTTAACGGTATTATTAGGAAGTACAGCAGTAAAGATATAAGGCGTTACCGTTTACTCGGCTCTATTAATTCCAATAAATAACGAAAACGGAACTTAAAAAATTATATTAGTTATAGATAATTAGATATAACAAATATTAGGCATTTTAGAAAAGTAGTTAAAAACCACCAAACTTTAGAAGTATAGAAGAATGCTTATTATTAATAAAATAAGCATAATTTCCGGCGTAACGCTTTTAAAAATTAATAAGAAATATAGGGATTTTAGAGAGAAATAATAACCTTTTAGAGGAATCCTAGTGGTTATTTTTACTAGCGACTTCTATTAGTTTCCTCTAGTTATGGGAATAAGTTTACTAAAGTTACTGATAAATATTAATAAGTTAACTTTACTAGTGGTAAAAGAGGACTTAAAGCATATATAAGGATTTTAACTGTTTCAAAAATTTACTAATGTTGTAATACTTTAAAAATAAGTTTACGCTAGTTAATGTCCAAATTTATTAGGAATGCTTAGCAGACTAAAAACTAGAAGTCAGACATTGGCTAACTATAATAGATTATAGGCTAGGGCAAAAGAATTAACAACACAGGATTTTACTACTGGTGTAAAAGCTATAGTTCCTATAAATAAGCTAAAGTTACTCCTAAATATTAAGGCTACTGCTTAATATATAATAAAGCTTAATAAACACATGTCTATTTTTCTATTAAAGTATTACTAGAAGAAACAGGGAACTCGGAAAAGGATAGAAATAGAAAATAAAAATAAGATTTACAAGGTTCTCTTAATACTAAATACTTTAAAAATTACGGTCCCTTTATTCTATATACACGTACCTAGAACGCCAGTTATAACAACTATAAATAAAAGGGTTGGTCTAAAATACGTTAACGGCGCTAAATTTAAAAGTGTAGGTATAATTCCAGATTTATAATATCCAGGCTATCCCATATTAAATAAAATAATGATATATTTTAGCCCTCTGGCTGGACTCCTAGTAACATCTAAAGATATTAAGGATATTTAAGTTCCTGGTCTGCAGCCTAGCACCTTACTAATTATACTATAATCTATAATAATAACAAAGAAGGGATTTTTAATTATATATACTTGAACTAGCCTACTATATATACCAGCTTTTACTATAACTAGTTATAAAGCTCAAGGCAGTTCCTTTTTATAGACCCTAGTAGACCTTCTTTATTCTCTATATAAGAGAAAGTTAAGTTTAAGAACTCTATCTAAGTTATTAATAATATCTTCTAGGTTTGCAAATCTTTATATCTAACTATTACAAGCTACAAGTTGGAATGGAGTTAAAATTAGCTATCTTCTAAGCCAGAAAAGCTTCTTAGAGTGTAAACTTAATAAGGAGATAAAGGAAAGGCTAGATAAATTAGATATATATATATAGGAAACATCTCAGGATTTTAAACAAATTTATACTTTGTTAGAGAACTATACACTTAAAGAATAGTTTTAACGGTGGAAAGTCTTAAAGGATAATAAGTAGAATCATTTCTAAACTTCTAAAATAATTTTTTTTTTTATTTAAATCTTTCTAATAGTTGTTGTGAAAATAACTAGTAACATCAGACCGTTCTTAGGGGCTAGAATTAGAAAAGCATTTAAAAAATTTTTTTTTTTTTATATTAAGATTTTTGTTAAGCGACGCTAAATCTAAGATAAAGTAAAGTGTGGCGCGAAGAATTTCTAAAGGGAATACGTTAATTAGTCTAAAAAGGTAAAAAGCTAACTGATAAGAGGGCAAGAAGATTTAATAAATAAGAGGGCGAGAAGATTTGACAAATAAGAGCATAAGAAGATTTAATAAATAAGAGCGTAAGAAGATTTAATAAATAAAAGCGAAGAAGATTTAACAAGAGAGTAAGAAGATTTAATAAATAAAAGGGCGAGAAGATTTAACAAATAAAAAGGGTGAGAAGATTTAGCCAATAAGGGCGAAAAGATTTAACTAATAAGAGGGCAAGACGAGCGCACCCCAATTTTTTCTCGGGCGGTATTCAACTCCTTTCGGAACTAACGTTCCTCCAGGCACATACAACCACACATTTTGCACCTCCACCATCCTGCCTCCCCAGTATCGCAGTTCCCCCAAAGACCCTTATCAGCGCTCCACCTTCCCGCCCTCTTGGCGCCGCCATAAGACGGGCCCAGCCGCGGCGCCCTGTTTCACAACAGCGCCGCAGGATAAAGCAGGAAAGCGAAAACAACACAATAAAACACAACGCATGTTATCACAAACTCACATAAACTTGCATTGTTAATGGATCAACCCCACACCTGCCGTCATTCCTAATAATACAATAGATAAGAGGCCTCCAACTGCCTCTAAAAATTTCAACCCCGAGATCGGAATCCCCACCTCCCCCTCACTACTCTCACGGCCTGCTTCGAGGTTGTGCTGGACGGGCAGGATGCAGAAGCCCGGGCATCTTCTCCCCTAGATAAAAAAAAAAGGTAGGCGACTATAACTACACACTGAAGAAGTTCCATGAGATAGAAAGCTAGTTTTCCTAATAAAAGGGATAATAAGAAGGTTGAAGAGGCGAAGAACCATTCCTCCAGAGAAAAAACGCCCGGAGTTTCCTTTCCCAAAGCGTAGAAATTTTTCGCCGCTCTTTTTGCATGATTTCATTTTCGTTAATGCCCTCCCCTTGTCATATCTATCACCCTGTTCATTAGAAAAGCGAGAGAAACGGAAAAGAAAAAACGCCGTTGAGATTCCCTATGCCCTACCAATGCAATCCCTGCTGATGCTCGCGAATTTCCGCTCTGAAACTATCTTAAATCGTCCTGCGAAGTGAAGTTGTGTGAAATCAAGCCTGATCGTCTTAAGCTCGAGGGTTGCAGAAGGGGCTACCGAGGAGCTCGTCAGCTGTTGGGCGCATCTCGTGGTCGATCATGAAGGTCTGCTTGAGAAACGCGCGCGCATCTTCGCCGGCATTTTCGGGTACGGTTGGGGATGCGTCGCCGGAGCCACCGATCTTGAAGATCGCTTGCAGTTGCGTGCAGTTCGGGTGAGGATGGCTGCCTGTGAACATCTCGACAATGAGACAGCCGAGCGACCAGATGTCTGCTTTGCGAGTGTACGCGGTTTGGCGGACTACTTCCGGTGCCATCCAGAAGACGGAACCTTGCAGTGAGACGCGAGGGTTGCCCTTCTTTCCATTGCCTGGGGTGCTGAGAAGGCTAGAAGCTTCGACACGCTTAGAGATACCAAAATCTGAGATTTTGACTGAACCTTTGTTATCGACAAGAATATTGGCGCCTTTGATGTCGCGGTGAATAATATCTCTGGAGTGCAAATATGCGAGACCTGTCAAGATCTGGCGGACGAAGTTTTGGATGAGCGATTCACCAAGCGGGCCGTAGTTGACTAGCATAGTCGCAACCGAGCCACCAGGGACGTATTCGAGGAAAATGTTGAGATGAGATTCATCGGAGTTGGAGCCAAGATATTGAACGATATTCTTGTGTTTAAGATCGCGGAGAAGACCAATCTCATGCTTGAGTGCTTCAACCATATTCGTCTTCCTTTGATCAATTTGAGAAGCACCAGAAGTGGACGGCATCTCAACTTGCTTGACGGCCATGAGCTCACCAGTAACAGCGTGCAGAGCGAGATAGACACTGCCAAAGGAGCCTTGTCCGATGAGTGCACCCTTCATGTATTTGACGTTCTCCCAACTGTCTTGCTGGAGGTACTCAGTGAGCTCCTCATCAAACTCTTCGCCGTCCTCAGCGATGGCCTGAGAAAGACGTTTGTTGAGTGAATCACCATTTTCAGTTCCAACGCTACTGCTGCCAGCAAGGCTGCTACCACCGTCGTCGAAATAGGATTGTAGTGTTGTATGGCCATCGGGATCGGTGACAGCAAGGGTGTCAGAGCCGCTATCTCCGCCAAAAGAGACGTAAGACTTGCGATTTGGCTCAAGAGGTGACTCCTCTTCCAGCGGCTCTAGTACCGATGAAGCAACAGAATCACGATATCCTCCTTGTGATGGCAAGCCGAGTCTCATGACAGAGAGTGGCCGAAGAGGCCGAGCTGCGTTTGTGCCTTGAAGCCAGGAATCGGCGATGGATGGAAGAGGTGGAGCATCTCGAAGGCTTGAAGCGACACTAAAGTTGGACGCCATACTAAGGCGACTAGTTGCTCGACTGATTCTGCGTGATCGGCGAACTGACATTCGGATAGTTTTGTCGATTTCTTCCTTCTCAACGTCTGGAAAGTATGATGTGAGGTCCGAGGTGATCAATTCACTCGGAGGTCTGGCACCGTAGAATTGCTTCAGCTTCCGCGCACGAGCGCTGCTAGTTGACTGAACACTATCAGCACGCTCAAGGTCCTGAACAGTTGAATTAATATGACGTTCACGCTCTCGAGCGGATGCTGGAGACAACGGGTAGCTGACTGCAGCCAGGGACTCCCCTGTGATCTTTTCAATCTTCAATTGACTTCGGTTGCTCGCTGGCAGGATAATATTTTGACTCTGTTGCAACTGTTGTTGCTGATAAATATTGGCAGCAGTCTTCAATTGGTCATCTTCAGGTTCACCAGTGTGAATCTTGCGGAGAATGAGTCTGCCTTTCTCCATCCGGTTTCGGTCGGTACAAATGCGAATTAGTTCAATATCGTTAAGTCGGCGACACAATGCAGGGTTCGGTTCGGATCCGTCAAGAATATAGAAACAGTAGTTTTTCACATGTGCTTCGTTCAATTGGCCTTTTCTCAAAGTCCTCAAAATGATATCTTCAGCAGTTTTGCATCCTTCGATGCTTACTACTGAAGAGCGACCATTATCAAAGATAACTCTAATCAAAGCTTTATCTGGTGGGAGAATACTGCTGTTGGTTGCACTGTCCAGGCTTGGACTAGCCCTCACATGGTGAGCGAATCTAGCAGTTTGCGGAGTTTCTGTCGATGTCGGTGTCATTCTCGTTTGGGTCACATAGCGGGCTGTTTGGGGGCCATCTTGAGCTCGTCCTATAGTGGAACCTGCGCTGAGGGGATGACCGAAATATGAACCAAAATCCTTCTTGGCGCCCTCCTTTGGACTATTCGCGCCACCATAGCGTTGGGAACGAAGACCACGATTTTCTTGATCCACAAGAGGTGATCCCGGCCGCGAGGGAGACTTTGAACCGAACGGAAGTGCAGAAGTATAATTGAGTTCTGCACCAGTGATTTGACGTGATATGCGCTTATCTGAACGTGAACTGGGTATCGAACGAGCCGAATGAAGCGGCCTAGGTGAACCAGACGAAGGCGGTGTGTAGGCTGGGTTGTCGAGCATCGCTAGAGACTGCTGTTATTCAAGTTAGCTTACTCGTAATGAGGTATACCATGACTGCTGCCTCACCCTATTGGAGCTGCGTTTTGACGCTCTTTTGTATTCCCTATTTCTGAAGAGCTTTGCCTGGGTGCCAATGCGAACCCTATCGCCAATCTTCTTAATGCCCATATCCTTGAGGTGAGTTTGGTCCATCTCCATTAGATTCTCGCCATTGATATGGTTCTCTACACTATGGTCAGTATCTAGACAATTAGTCGAGAATGTTTCACGAACTTTTGAAGAGCTCAATATATTGCGGGCAATTGATACGTCGCAACCAGTCTCCAACCTTGTCCTCGTCCCAATGTCTACAGAAATAGTCAATACTAAGGTCTGGGAACTATCCCGAGTTGAGCCATATCGTACCTCACAGAATCAGGAGTATCATAGCTTTCTGAGAACTCCGACTCGGTCGGAGACGCAAAGAATGCATGATCCGATCTTGCAGCTGTTGCGTGGACTCGATAATTCGACAGGTTTGAGGCATATTGAGAGGACTGTCCAGATCCTCCGAGCGTGGGTGCCGGGTAGGGCGACTTTGATGCTAGCATGGCCATGTCCGACTCGCAGGAATTCCGTAATATCCTAAGATATGTATCTGAATAATATGCCTATCCGATTATAAGACCTGCGTTCCTCCTCCGTGAGTATTACTCGAGTCCAATGATCGGTGTTCAAAGGCACATGTTGCGAGGCGGCGTGGCTATCAAGCAGCAAAGCAAGAAAGAAAGAATTCCAGGACAATAGATGACGATAGCCCCAATTATAAACGGAGCTGGTACGAATCGAAGCGGCTGGAGGACAGGAGTATGAGGAGACCTCGAAATGCGGAGGATGGCAGAGTGCGAGGTGACACGAACCCGAAGATAGGGTTGCGGCTATCCGGCGGGATCGAGAGTGCTTCGACGGCTACCAGCGTGAGGAGTGAGGACTGGAACGATGTCGAATCGCGTTCCAGTCGACTGAGATGATGGGCAGAGGAAGTTTCGTAGATTCGGGCAGTTGAAACGGGGATGGTAGGTGGTTTTACAAGGGCGTCTGTGCCAGCAGCCAAGCTTGTCTTTCACTATTGTGGCTGAGGGTTTCTTTATCAAGAGAGGGTAACCGCGTCGGCGGCAAAAGTATGAAGAAACAAGCAAGCTGTCTCAACGCGAAACAGCGTCACGAGGGCAGTAAAAGAGAGAAAATGGTGGATTAGGGAGAGCGAGGCTCTTTGGTGAGCGAGAGAGATCAACGACCAGACGCTCACTCAGATTTGACAAGCAGCAAGCTGAGGCGATGCCGGGAGCATCGGCCAATCGCTCATCACCGCCCACCTTCTGCGACGCTGGGCAGTTTCAGATCAAGACGCGTATTTTGCCTCGCAACTCCTGATGATAAACACCACTGGTCGGCGGGCACGGCCGGCCAGATGATGATGATGGAGCCCTGGCCATTGTTTTGCATTGCTGCAGCCTCCGTGCAATATATATCTGCTCGTGTATATCTCAAAAAAAGCGTCAGCCAGCGTCCTTGCGACACCGACCGCTACCCCTCTGCCCAGAACGGCCATTTTCTAGCTCAAAATAGCCCTGCTGCTGTACTTCACCACCTTGGTGTCCAAGCAGTGCATATTCCGGTCATGCGAGGCTCTTTGAGGGCGATTAGCATTAGGACAGCAGCCTGGCAGATTTCTGTGCGGCAGCTCTCACAGCATCTGTCTCACTGAGCAGGCCAGAAGGCAGCTGGGTGGGTGGGTCGCAAGGCCAGCAGCCGCTGAGTGGACGGAGGGTTGACTCCTGCCCATAGCCGCTTAAGGAAGCTGGAGTCAGAGCAAACCCAAGTGTCATATAGGCCCGCAATCAGTCTGGCTTGTGTCTGTGCCCGTTCCTGTTTCTGTTCCTGTTGGGTCGAAGTTGCGAGCCTGCCAGGCCGCGTGGAATCCCTGGGGGGCATTACCCTGGGAAGCATCATAACTTAAAGGCCATGGCTAGGACAGCTTCGAGAATTTCACGTCATGGCAACTGGCCGTGCGCTGCCTGAGCACAAATGCCAGAGATGGGCCTTGAAGCCACTATGCCACCTGTTTGAAACAAAGGAAGGGAAACGTGGAGGAAATTTCCGAAGCGTAACAAGTTCACACGACGGCCAACGCATGCTGTAGACCAGGCTATCTGGAGACTGTACTCCCCCGTTCCGTGCTGGAGAGCATGCGCAATTTGTCGCGGACCTGGCGGGCTAGATGCCCAGAAAGCGGGCAGGGCAAGCTTATGGGCTGGTAGGAATTGTCAGAGCTGTTAATAGCTACCGCTACTAGTAATTCCCCTCCCCTGGGACCCTTTCCCCAGGCATATCGAAGGTCTTGGCGATTCCATGATGACGCCAATTCCCTGGCTCCCGTTTTTCCCATCCATATCCATGCCGCACATGTGGCGCTCGAATTCGCCAGGTTCCGCTGCATCCCGTCGCTCTCTGGCTTCGAAAAGCCTTCACCGGTGAATCCTAAAGAGCCACCTCCATCGCCCTGTTGTGCTAGAAGCAAGCTGTTCGCTGCACAAGGCTGAGCTTAACCTACAATTTTCTCCAACCCCTCTCTTCAATCATATATCCCCCCGCTCGTCGACAATCCTCTACCTCCCTTTCGTCCTCACTCCCGCCCAGCCTTATCTGCATAATGATGCTGCAATCGTAGCTGCAGCCGTGATAGCGCTACAGACCCAAACCCACAGACTATTCTAGCCAACGGCATCCGTCAACCGAAAATCAAAACCAACCATCCGTCCGTCGTCGCTGAAAACCACCAAAATATATGCGATAGCCTTTCGTCATGGCCTACGAAGGCTATCGCGGGTCTGCAAACCCGTCGGATCAACACCAGCCCCCCTATCCGGGCTCGTACGATATCAATCACGACCATAGATCCTACCAAAGCCCGTCGTATGGCCAACCTTACGCACAATTTCCTCCGGAACCCCAGAGCCCACGGTCGCGCGCATCCTCCAACACTCAATCTGATGGCTCACAACAGCCTCTCTATGATGCAGTAAACTATGCCTTTAACAATTCCGACGCTGCCAGTCGAGTTGACCCAGCTCTCATTGCTCAGATCACGGAGCAGGTGAGAAGACAAGTTCTGGACAGCTTGAAATCAACTGGTGTTGGAGCGACTCCTGCAACTCAGCCTCCTCCCCGTCCACCGCCGCAACAATACATACCACGGTCGCCTACAGCTTCCACGACAGCATCTTTTCCTACTCGCAACGTGTACACTCCTCCATCTCCTACACGACACGAATTCTCTAGCCATGGCTCCAATTCCCCAGACTCGCTACATCATGATTCAATCCTTAACGGTAACGACGATGCTCCTACCCCAAGATACGAAAAGAACCAACCAACACAAACATCCTATGAGAAAACATCTCGACCAAGGCCTACAAACCTACCGAGGCAACCAACAGATGGAGAAGCCACAACTGTTGAGAAGATTTGGCAACCCTTATTTGACCCGACCGGACAACCAACTGCAAGGCTGGGACAATTCTTGCGTGGGCTAGCAATACACATTGTAAGCAAAACACTATCAGTAGTTCCGCTCGGATTCAAAGGTTGACCCATAATTCCTAGATTGATGATTATGAACCAGAGAAAAGCCTTGTCATCTCCCCAGAGAAGATGGAGAGGTTCTACGATGATGTCAAACTCCCAGATGAAATTTATCCTTGGAACAGTAAGCAAACCATAGTCAATGTTATTTAGCCTACGTCTAACCTTCCGTTTTTAGCAATCTTCGGAAAATTATCCAGTTCGGCACTCTCCAAGATATATCGAGACCTCAGATGCGAGCATCACTTGATACAAAATCATCATGCCGACGCTCCCCACATTCCAGCTCTCACACCCAATGGCTTTAAAACCTGGATGTCGGTGATGATTCAGGCGTATCCCGACCCGGAATATAAACGCCTCTCAAAAGCTGTTCTGGACATGCCCATCAACAATGCAGACGATTGCAAAGAACGATTCCCTAAAGAACTTCCTCGTCGGCTCTTCCCCAGGGACGACAATCTGCAGGCTCAACAAAGATGCGCCGCAGCTCTGTCAGCTGACGGTACCATTCCACTCCGAAAAGCACCCACCTTCCCACCACCACCCCCAATGGGTGCTCCAACAGGAAGTCTAGAACGCGAACGCAATCCTTATGGTGGCCAAACGGAATCCGCGGCTATCGATGAGGATGAGGATGACGTCCCACTCACGGTGCCTATCGAGCGTGAGCGCAAACCATACGTATCAGCACCGGGAGGTGGCAAGCTGTACGATGATAGTAGTATGAATTCAAATAATAGCTTGAAATTGGATACAGAATTACACCAACGGCACCACCGCTCGCAATCCTCAGCGAGCCAGAGCAACTGGCCACCTTCCAATAGTAAACCGTCCGACTACATTCCCTCAAACTCCTCCCGACACTACACAGGGTCTCATATGAACGGCCGACGGGCCCGTAGCCCAAGCTTCTCGAACTATGGCACTAGGTCTGATACGAATATCGTAGACGTCCCACCCTATTACTCTACATCAAACATTTATGATTCGGAGGACGATAACCGCAAGTTCTCCGTAGACGGTGATTCCAGGCGAAGCGATTGGGCAAGACGGCAGGCAGAGGACGATGCACCGGCTCATAGGCGAAACGATAATGGATCTAGTGGTGGAGGTGGAGCGTACACATCTCAACCTCGACCAGTATATGATGATGAATATTACCCAGGAAGGAGTGGAAGTAATGGTTATGACAATAAGAGCTACAGTGGGCAGTATCTTCCACCGAGGTACTAATCAGAAATTTTTGGAGAGCATAAAGCATTTTAACGATGACGATGAAGACGGCCTGGCGCATGTTGGGACTGGATTGGACAAGACTTATTTCGGACTACTTTGGTTTCTCAGGTTATCATTTCCCCTTGTATTCCTTCAAGTTATGCGTTGACCATCATACCCTTGTCACATTCTGTATACACGGAGACCGGAAACTAGTCGGGAGAGGTCTCTTATATGTCCTCAGTCGCAAATTCTTACTTTTGGACGCTTTTGGGGCGCTGTACAACACACTTTCACTCATCGCGTAGCGTGGCTATGCGCTTGGTTTTAACGGATTTGCATTCAAACACTGTCCTTCCCTCTTGATAGAAGGCCCAAAGTAGGTTGGATTGGATAAAGCCTAGCAGTGTCATTGTATTACATCACATTTTTTGCACCCCTCATAACTCTACAAGAATTGTGTCATGTCGTGCTCGCTAGCCCCCCGTCCCGTCATCTATCGTAATTCCCGAGCATAGGTGGAATCCAGCGCGCACTCACATCCCGCCGCATATCCTGCTCCCCTCCGTAACCTCGCTCGCGCCGCATGCGCGCGGCATCCGCATCGCCCTCCAGCGCCTCCGTTCCCCCAAAACCCGCCTTCCGTCCGCGCTTCGCCTTGGTTCACGCGTGCGTCGGTCTGACCGCCCATCCCGCCCTCGGAAAGTGTTTGGCCGTGGATAATTTTCGCAGCGGGAGACGCCCTGGCTGCTTTCGGTGTTAGAGCCGGAGGCAGTGGTATCCGCTAGTTGGTGAAAGGATCCGTGGAGGGTGTTAGTAAGAGAATAGGAATGGGACGAGGGGAATGAACCACTTAGTTGGCCGCCGGATTTGGAGCGCGGCTCTATAACTATTTTAATGGTTTTGTACCTAGCGGTTTGGGGGTTAATTGCAGTTTCAGGTAGTAATGAAGAGAGCTGAGGAGCGCATACCGCGTCGACTACCGCCCGGAGAGGTTTCCATGAGGTTTGAAGACACTTTGTGTCGAAGTTAGGGTATTTCAATTAGGTCACGGGGATTGAGTATAGTCAAGAGCAATTGAAGCACAGAATTCATGTGTAGTCTTTGGTTGACCTTGTTTACAGCAGCGCGCATGAAAGCGCTGGGGGAGCTCCGGAGCTCCTGCTCGCGCGAGAGATGGTTCGCGATGACGTTGATCACCCAACAAATAAAACGAACGCCAAACGCTGAGCAAAACAAAATGAAATGCATGTGCCTTTCCCAAAACGCCGCATGAGCTTTGGATGTTGTCGTCGCTGAGCCTAGAAATCCATCCCCATGAGAAAGCTGTGCGGGGAGTTAGCAAACGTGGCAGGTATGTGCGGCGTGAAATAGGAATTGGAGGAATGGAGTACCTCTCATATATCCGCATGAATTTGGCCACGAAGGCTTCGAGGTGGAATATTACTTTCTGTGTTTGGGAGCATGGGTTAGTGGAGTTTGGAGGAGGCTTAGAAGGAGATTCATACACTGCCCATGCGAATTCTGTGCTCGTAGAATGCGGCCCATTTAACTATCTCAGGTTTCAACGCTTCGTCGGCCTTCGGTATTAACTTGAACGTAAGAGTCTTGTGAAAGGATTAGCGGTAGGAATAAGGATTATGTGTGCGTAAAGGATTTAAATCATGACTCACCTTGAGGATAGTTGTTGGCGGTATGCAATGTGTCAAAAGATCATACAGCTTCGCCCGCACTTGCGACAACCGCGCCGGACTCCTTTCTGCCACGATCTCATCCGCGATTTGCGCGATCAATGCCTCCCAATCCGGCGGTGGAATAGGTGTCTTCTCAGTGATGTTCTCACTAGATCCAGCGTCAGCCAAAATGCACCCGAAAAGGGAAGAAATCCTCACTTCTGAGCATGTACCGCCTCAAACATCAACAGCGCCCGCCTCAAATTCCTGCCACTGTCCCTCGCGATCCTCTTATTCAGGCCCTCAACTTCCTTCCACCCTTCCTTGCCCCCAACCTTCTTCAACACCTGGCAAATCTCTACTTCCGTAGGCGCAGCAACCCGCACCAGCAGCGTGCGACTCCTAATGGGTGCGATGATATTGCTCGTCGAATTCGCTAGCAAGATCAACCGTAGATTCGGCGAGTATTTCTCCATAGTTCTCCTTAGCGCCGCCTGCGCATCCCGCGTCAAGTGATCCGCCTCGTTGATCACGACGACTTTGAACCGCTGCTTCGCCGACAAGTCCACTTGCTGCGTCTGTGCAACTTCCTTCAGCAGGTCCTGAATTACTACGCGATCATAGTTGCCGACGTCTGATGGCGTGATTTCAAGATGGTATACTGAGGCTACGATGTTGAATTCGAGCTTGCGGTTCGATGTTGTTTGGAAGACTCGCGCGTCGATTTTGATCTTTTCGACACCAGGGCCGTACAACTCTTTCAGCGTTGCGATAATGCGGGTCTTCTTGCCTGCACCAGAAGGGCCGTAGACGAGGAGGTGAGGGAAATCGCCGATTTGTGCCTAGATGAATCAGTCAGATGCTGCTCATAGACTTCGGGGGTGAAATGGGGTGAGCTTACGAGGGCTTTTAGACGAGCAGAAAGATCATGATGATAGCTCAGAGCTTCTAGACTACGTGGGCGGTGCTTATCAACGAGCAATGCCATTGTGAAAAAGTCTATGGCTTGTCGTATAGAAATTCGGTGGTAGTGCTGCAGGAGCTAGAAGACGCGTTGACCGCGGAGTCGCGTAAAGAGGTCTTGGCAATATTAGCTGTCACCTCATAGGAAGCCATGCTTAGACATTTAATGGAATACTACTTAAAATATGGTCAACAATAATCATACACCCCCTAAATGATACGCGCACACCCCCCAATTGATACGCATACACCCCTACCCAAACAAGTTTAAATCCTTCCGCTTCAAGTTAGAATATCACGTGTGTTTGCCTTGTTTACACCCAAATCGCGAAAACAACACCACGCGCCCATACTTGAATTAATATAGAAGTTAAAACCTACCTGTAGTAGGAGGAAGAAGGCTTTAGCTAGCTATTAATACTTTACTAGGCCGTTCTGGATATTATAGACTGTCTAAAGACTATAAATGCCTATAATAACTAAAGAGTATGTAATGGTGCTAGAGCGCGTCACCTGCCATATTCTCCATATTCTGCCACCTGTCATACTGTGTGATACTAGTTATCTGGTACTATTTCTTACTGTTTGCTCGCCTACTATTGGCTCGTCTACTATTAGCGCCTTGGCGGCCCGCGCTACCTAGTTGTTTATATAAGCCCTTGTGGCTACCTTTTGTTACGGACGCTTTAAGTACGATGTTACGGCTACTTGGGGAAGAGTCGGAGGAAGCTAGTTGGTTAATACAGGCACGGTCCAGAGTGGAACCAGTGGAACCATGTGACGAAGGGTAAGCGAGTCACATAATGTTATACGTAGTGTACGTAGTGTACGCAGAGTACGTTTACGTACACCACGTACAACACATACCTTACGTATAAGAGAGGATTTCTTAGGAGTATGGTTATGTATTTAAAGGACCTCAGTCCCTACCATAGATAGTTCTCTCCTTGTAGTAAATCTTAGAATATAATTAGAGTTAATCTGTTAGGCAATTACTCCACTAATTATTATTACGTTGTTAATTTATTCTTACCTATATACCTAGCCTAATAATAGGACCTACCGTAGTTCCTACTATAAGGTTCCGTTATACATTTACTACTAAGGTTATAGTATTAAATAAGATTAAATAACATGCCACCTAAAGCACCAGTTACAACGATGTTAACGGTAGCCACAACCTTAGGGTTAGGAGATACTAATATAGCGGATACAGATTTTTAAGTGGTTATATAAAGTTAGTTATAGGAAATGGTTAATCGCTTATAGGATAATAGTAGGCTACTTAAAGAATGCATTAATGGAATTAGAGCAGCAAAGGTTAAGTTACCTTTAATTAAATAGTTCTTAGGGGAGAAGTTAAAGCTTAAAGGGTTTCTTATGTAGATGTATTTTAAGGTTATATAGGAAGGAGTGAAGTTAGCAACACCTATGGACTAAGTAGCATACGCAGGACTATTCTTGTTAGGAAGAGCTCTAGAGTAGTTTAAGCCTTACCTTATAGAGATATAAGTAAATGGTGTGACGACTACTAACCTGGACGTATAGTATGTGTTTATAAGTTGGAGCGGATTTGCAGAATGGTTAACGCAAATATTTAGAGACCTTAAAGCAACTATAATAGTGGAACAAAAACTTTAGAACTTAGTATAATACACTTTAGTAATTAAGTATATAACACAGTTTCAAACACTAGCTATATAGGTTGAGTGGAATAATAGGGCGCTTATGGCATAGTATAAGTAAGGACTTAAGGCTAAAGTCTAGAACGTAATTATCCTAATAGAAGATGCGGATACTTTAAGAGAGTTAATAGACTAGTTAATAAAGATTAATAATAGGATCTATTAAAGGGAACAAGCTAAGAAAGGGCAAGATAGAGTTCTATAGTTATATAAGGCGTAGAGTACACAACAATAGACACAGAGTTAAAAACTATAGAATAGTGTAGAGCTAATAGACCTAAGCAGTATTAAAGAAACCTAAAGGTGGAAAAAGAAACTATAGAAACCTAAAGGTTAAGGATCTAGTAATTAAAGGACCTAGGAGTAGAGGCTAAACTAGGGATCTTAGTAGTAGAAGACGTTTAGGCGGACTCTATAGCAAGAAAAATGGTTTAAAGATAGGGCTTATATAAATTATGGAAAATAAGGTCATTTTGCTAAAGACTATAGAGGTAGTTAGAGTAATTACGTAGTAAAGGGAACCAGGCTAGCAGACAGCACATATATATAGAGGGACGACGGTGTACTATAAGGAATAAAAGAATGTTCAATTAACAGTTTTGCGTTTTATTATAATAACGCATGCTAAATTTATAAGGACGCCAAGTACGGCGTAAGCTATTAGCTATAGGAGCCAGTGTTATTTAAGTTTAAAGGAACCAATAAACCAGCTTATAGATCGGACATTAAAGACAATAAATTTAATATAGGCGAAGCATTTACCAATAATAAGGCAATAAAGGTAGCTTACTAGGAACATGCAAACCTTAAAAAAGTTAAAATAGAAGTAGAAACTAAGACCATTATAGAACAGGGTTTAGTAACGGATGTTATAACACTATTAGATATAATTTCCATCGCTTTATAAGATAAAAGGAGTAATGTTTAGAAGAAACTAAGCAAGTAGATAACTACTAGTGCTAGCTTATTACTTAATAAAGGTAAAAGGCTATAGGCTTAAGATTCTTAAGATAAGATAAGATATACCTAAGGACCCACAATGGACAAAAACTAATAGAAAAGGGCAGCTATTTAGTTTACAGACAAACAAATAAGTATAGGACGTAAGTTTAAGAACTACAAGTTTAGGGAACAAATAAGAATGTTAGCAATCCTAGATAAACGCAGTATTTAGCCTAAAGATTAAATAGTTAATACCTAGATTAAGAAGTAAGATAACTATAAAGATCTAGCTATAAGACGTAGAAAACAAGAAACTATAAATAAGTTTAGGACAAGAATTATTATATAGTAAGAGCAAAAGCTAGATAAGAGGTCAGCTATACCAGGTTATATAAGGGATAGAGCACCTATACAAAGAGTTACTAATAGGCTAAGTGCAGGGACACCTAGGGCAAAATGGTTAGATAAACTGGAATAAGAAAAGGATCTAAATATCCCAATTAGGTTTAAAGAAAGACATACTAAAGGATATCACGATATAGCGATAACAAGGTACTTTCTTATAAATAGACTATACACACTAAACCAGTTGTATGGAAAGTGGTATAGGCAACAACACAACAATAAATAGGAAGATTTTTATATATGGCTAGATAAAAAAGTTGTCTAAGATCAACCTATTATAGAAAAACGTATAAGTTACATTAAAGGGGTATTAATTATAACGTTAAGGAACCTAGAAGAGGGATCTAGGGACTAGAGAAGTAAGTAATAAATCTTAGTACCCATAACAGAGATACCAGTAGTTAGGTTAACTAGGTATAGGTTTAAACTTAAGGATAAAGACAAACTAAGAGTTAACCTAAGTCACCTAGCGCATTATATACTATTATAGATAGCTTGTGTGGATGACACTTATAACATATATAGAGCACCAAAAGATAAGAACCGGAAGTACCTAACTAGAATATATTGGGCACCCAAGGAAAGGCGGTTTAGGAACGCTAAGTATATATATAGATGGCACCCAGTAGAAGTACAAGGTTAAGGGGACTTAATACTTTACCTAGGAAGATTCCTTACGGAAAAATACCTAGACGGACAATAGTAGTGGGAGTGCCCAGAAAACACTTATCTATAGCATATAAAGGAAAAGAAACAAACTAAGTATTGGCCTAGGTTAGACTAAGTATAAGCAGGATCTAGCAGCTAACAGTTAGAAAAAGGGGAGGTGTACAGAACTAGAGGGAACTAGTATTAGAGCCTTAGACCCTTAAAGGAATTTAAGGACAATACCTAAACTTATAAGTTAAATGGCAAGATTAGCAGTTTAAAGCGTTAATAGATAGTAGAGCAATAAGAAACCACATATCACCAAAAGCAGTAGAAAGGATAGGGTTACTATACAGACAGAAGGAACACCCATATCCACTTATAATAATTTTAGGAGATTAGATAGCCTATAGAGGAGGCATTATTAATCTTAAAACAGGACCTATTTAGTTAACTATTAAAGAGAGACAGGTTAGAATGTCTTTTAATATTCTACTGTTAGGACAGGACAAGGCTATACTAGGAATGCCTTAGTTATAGGAGTATAATCCAAAAATCAATTAGGTTATAGGTTAGGTTAATATTAAGGATACTTAACAGCGCAAAGTGCAATAGCAAACCAAGTTGGTATAGTACTAAGTTGGAGCGATATATAAAGAGACTAAGCGAGGCTTAAGTTATATACTAAAGAGATACCACAAGTATGGTAAGAAGTTATAGTTATTAGAAAGTAAAAAGCTGTTAAAATATGCAGTATAGGACTATAAAATAGAATTAGAAGAAGGAATAAGTCTAAAGTTCTTTCTAATCTATAAGCTTACTAAAACAGAGTTAGTAGCGCTTAAAGAGTTTATCTAGGAGAACTTACGCAAGGGATATATCAGACCATTGTAGTCGTTAGCAGGATATCTAGTACTATTTATCCTAAAGAAAAACGGAAAACTTAGGATATGCATAGACTATAGATAGTTAAACAGTATTACTAAAAAGGATAAGTATCCTTTACCCTTAATTAGCGAAATCTAAGACAGAATAGGCAATATAAAGATCCTTATAAAGATAGATCTAAGGTAGGCGTACTATTAGATTAGAATTAAGGAAGGTAATAAGTAAAAGGCAGCCTTTAGGTTAAAGGAAGAACTATACAAGCTATTAGTTATATAGTTTAGGCTTATAAACGCACCAGTAACGTTCTAAAAGCGAATTAATAGTGTATTAGAAGAATACCTAGATAAGTTTGTTATAGTATATCTTAACAATATTATCATTTACTTAGAGAATAAGGAAGAACATAGAGAATATATTAAATGGGTCTTAAAGAGACTACAGGAAGAATAGATGCTAGTAGCAATTAAGAAATATAAGTTCTTTATAGTAGAGACTGATTTTATAGGATTTATTATTAAACTAGAAAAGATTAGCATAGACCTAAAGAAAGTTAAAGCTATAGTAAGTTGGCAAGAACTAGAGAACGTTATATAGTTAAGGTCGTTTCTAGGGTTTTGCAACTACTATAGGAGGTTTATAGCACAGTGGTTAAATAGCATTAAGCCGTTTATAAGGCTAACAAAGAAAGAGGAACCGTAGGTTTAGGGTAGTAAGTAGAAAAAGCTGTTTTAAGAACTTAAAGAGTTATTTACCTAAGAGCTAGTCCTTAAGATCTATTAACCAAAGTTAGAAACGGTTGTTAAGATAAATATATTAGACTTTGCACTAGGAGTATACTTGCTATAAAAGCACTAGGACGTATAGCATCCAGTAATATACTATAGTCGGAAAATAACACTACTAGAGTTAAACTATAACATCTACAACAAGGAGTTGTTAGGTATAGTTATAGCACTTAAGAAATAAAGAGCATTTTTACAAGGCATAGAGAAACCATTTATAGTTAAGACAGACTATAAGAACCTTATAGGATTCCTAATAACGAAGGAACTTAACCAAAGATAGGTTAGATAGGCGGAAATACTTATAGAATACCATTTTAAGATTTAGTATACCAAGGGTATAGATAATACACGAGCAGATGCTCTAAGCAGAAAGGCTAAACTATAAAGTAACGGAAAGCTATTAGGAGCTTTATTATAAAAGGATTAAAATAGATTAATTAGGTATAATTATCTAAGGATTACAGCAACTAAAGAAAGTTAGATCTATAAATTACTAGAGAGTAATTAGATATAGAAGATCTAAAAAGTATAGGTAGAGGATTTAGACTTAGAGCAATATAAAAACAGAGAAGCAATGTATATGCCTAAGTCTATTGCAGAGGAGTTTGTTAAGGAATTCTATAAGGGAATAATACAAGGACATAACAGAGCTACAGGCTTAGTATTAAGACTTTAAGAGGAGTATATTATTTAAGGAATCTAGGGACTAGTAAGATAAGTTATAAAGAAATATCTAGATTACCAAAGGAACAAACTAACAAGGCATAAGCCGTATAGAGGGCTATAACCTGTTAAAGTACCAGGAAGACCATGGGAGGTTATATTATAGGACTTTATTATTAAGTTACTAAAGTTAAGAGATCCTATTATAGGATAAGATTATAACGCGATCTTAGTAATAGTAGATAAGCTTATAAAGTAGGGATACTTTATAGTATATATAGAAGAGATATTAGTAGAGGATGTCGCTAGAATCTATATAAAGGAAGTATTTGTAAGACACGGAGCACCAGATAAAATTATATTAGATAGAGATCTAAGGTTTATAGTAGTATTTTAAAAGGTATTTCTAGCAGAATAGGGAGTTTGCGCAGCAACCTCTATAGCGTATTATCCGTAGACGGACGGATAAACGGAAAGACTAAACTAGATACTAGAACAGTATCTAAGGCATTATATTAATTACGCATAGAATAATTAGGTATTATTATTACCAGTTATACAGTTTGCATATAATGCAACACCACAAAAAGAAATGGGGACATTACTATTTAAGGCAAACTATAGGTATAAACTAAGAACGTTATTATTACCACGTTAAGCAAATAAAATAAGTAGCACAGTAAAACAAAGAATAGAGATGTTAATAAATCTTTATATAGACCTTACAGAAACAGCTAAGCTAGTATAGCAAAGGATAAAAAAGTACTACAATGCTAAGAGATTTAAGGGACCAGATCTTAAGGAGGGAGATAAAGTGTAGCTACTATATAAAAATTTTAAGAGTTAACAACTAAGCAAGAAGTTAGACTACGTCAGACTAGGACCTTTTAAGGTTAAGTAAAGAATTTTATTGGTTACGTACAAGTTAAACCTACTAGCTAAAATAAAGATTTACCCTATATAGTATATCGCGATGCTAGAACTAGCACACGGAGGTATTAAGCCACCAGTTTATAAAGCAGACACGTACAGAGAATAAGAGAAAGATAAATAGCAAGTTTTAAAGATTATTAGTTACAAGGACGTAGATAACGAAATATAATATAAAGTAAAGTGGATAAGCTATAATAAGACTACCTAGGAACCACTAAGCAACCTAGAGAACGCTATAGGAAAGGTATAGAAGTATTAAAAGAGAGCAGGTTAGGCAATATTAATAAAGAAGGATCGCTAAAAAATAAGTCGCTTAAGGGGGACCTAAGAGGAGCAATTGCTAAGCTACTTAGAGTTGTTTCCCTTATAGGAGGAGAGCTAGTCCTCTTATTACCTAGCTTGTTAAGACCTTGTTAAACTAGTACCTACTCCTTAAAACAAACCTTCTTATAAACCTTCTTAAGATGGGTTAACTAAGCGAACGCAACCTACTAAGACTTAAAGGAGCGACGTTGAGCCTCTAGGGCCTAAGCGGTCTCTTTAGCAGAACGGTGGAGTTTGGCACGTGCGGCGGCCAACTTAGACTCTAGCTTTATAGTGGCAGATTAAACGCGAGACCCTATAACAAGTTACTTAGGGAACTTAAAGACTGTTAAGAGTTATAGGACGCGCACACTTAGCGTTAGAAATAGAGCGAACGTTGCAAGATAATTAAACGTTTGCTTTAGTACACTTTAAACAAAATAAGGGTTGTTAGGACAAGGGACTTATTATAGCAACATACACTAACCCCGCCTTTGCATAATAAGAATATAGAGACGACATTATCTTACTAAGCGACAGTATGGCAGCTACAGTGCGAGCATAGCGTTGCGCTTATAAGGAAGAAGGAGCTTTAGGCATAATAAGTAAGGATATTAACTAGATTAATTAAGCGGACATTACACCTCTAGTAGACAACTTGGAGATATTAGGAATCTTTAAGGACAAAGATAAAGAGGAGGGAGATAGTATTACAGACGCTTTAAGTACGATGTTACGGCTATTTGGGGAAAAGTTGGAGGAAGCTAGTTGGTTAATATAGGCACGGTCTAGAGTGGAACTAGTGAAACTATATAACAAAGGGTAAGCGAGTCACATAATATTATATATAGTGTACGCAGTGTACGCAGAGTATATCTATATACACTACGTACAACACGTACCTTATATACAAGAGAGGATTTCTTAGGAGTATAGTTGTGTATTTAAAGGACCTTAGTCCCTACCGTAGATAGTTCTCTCCTTGTAGTAA
>Ga0307507_10001760_pt1 | contig 47691 bp, 59 predicted proteins | sample 7_EM_MG_FD_207223 | JGI IMG/M metagenome (GOLD analysis project Ga0307507, IMG submission 207223) | Populus trichocarpa ectomycorrhiza microbial communities from riparian zone in the Pacific Northwest, United States - 7_EM | ecosystem: Host-associated > Plants > Roots > Unclassified | place...
CCGTATCTCAGACATGGGGCAGGCGATATCCGGGACCTCTACTTCTGATACGAGTTCTCGCGAACTCCAGGTCTTACTGAGAGACGTCACCCGCGAGAACGAGCGCCTAAAGGAGAGGGTTCGGGAGATGGAGCGTTCGATGGAGCAACTTTTGCTATCGAGCAGAAACCACGCTCGGCATGATGAGGTGACGAGGGAAAATCGTCGTCTCCGTGAACAGGTGCAAGACCTGGAGATGGTCATCGCGCAACTGCAAGCATCAACAGACCAGACGCAGCTGCAACGGGTAATAGACGGCATGACGCGGGAAAACGATGAACTCAAGACACGTATGAGGGAAATGCAGAGTTCATACTCTCAACATCGGACGGCGATTGAGCACCGCTTGGCTCAATCACAACGGCAGCTTGAGCAACTTACTCAAGAGAACGAGCGACTGAAGTCCGCTGCGCAAGCGACGGCTGCGTCGAGAGCCCACAGCCCTGAGCAAGAGGATAATAGTGTTCCCCCACCTGCTTATGACGACACTTATGTTGAACCATAGTTCTTTTACGCCTCCATCGCCATCAGATGTTGTTCTAGACGAGTTTCGGCCGCGCAATCTGAGTCCACGCCGTGGAATGACGAGTATAGTTCGTACATGCTGGTCATGATGCTTTCGCCAGCCACGGAGTATCGACAGAACGGACAGTGACTTGCTTATGGCTGATGCTACTTATACCCCTATCACCCGGATCATTTTTCACTGCATGTCTGCGAAGAGAGGCGTCATCTTTGAGACATACAAATGTGAAATCGGCGGTTGGGGCTCTATGGTCTGATAGCACCGTTCGATACCTGTGATGCAGGCATTCGAAGTCGATATTATGTCTCTCATGTTCATGTTGTTATTTACATAAGTAACTTCCACTGATGTCAAGGATATCTAATTTCCGTTGCATATCAGACTTAGCAAAGCACTATTTCACCACTACATTGATGTACAGCCTTGTGCATAAAACTGGGAACATGGCTCAGTTCGCCTGATCCCTAGCAAGCTGCTCCCTCTCCAAAGCATCGATAAACAGGCGGCCGAGCACTACTGCCGCATTCTCAATCTTTGCACACTCTGCAATGTATGCTTGCGAAAACAGCTTATACAACTCATCACTGGGTCGTGGGCGAGGAAAGTAAGCTTCATTGGCAAAGAAGGCTTCAACGAGACGAGGAATCTGCTCTTCGGTGCAATTGAACGGGGCTACTTGGTTGAAGTCAATGACCCAGATTTGTGTTTCACGGAGTTTTGGAGAGTTGTTTGTGACGTTGGCGCCGAGAACGATTTCGATGTCCCGTGCGTCGCATCCATCAATTGTGCAACACTTCTTGACAACTCCAGGGTGCTACGATATGATGAGACCCAGCGTCGGAAGATAAACTAGACCACGAACACCACTAGACGACACCAAACGTTCCACTACTAAGCTTCCTGAGCTCAATAAGATTGCCATCCTCAAAGCGGTCCAGCGACTGGTGGGCATTTTTCATTCTTTGAAGTTTGAGATACTTGAAACTACTTGAGTTTGATTTCGGGCACACGCGTCTCGCATCACACCCACGTGATCGAGGCAGCTATTGAGGGCTGTGCCATTTCTCTCCCACCCTATCGTCCCTGCATTGAAAAGAGAACCACAACTGAGGGAGCCAGTTTCGTGGCGATGGTTTGTTGGGGAAGGGGCTGAAAATGTCTGGGTTCTCAATTAGACGAGGGTCGACGCCTACTACGCGGAAGTTGAGCCATAAACGAGTGCCACTCACAAAGTCAACGGGTCGACGGAGTCAAAGTCTAGTGGGGTTGCTTCACAGATTGAGGGGAATACACATGAAGTGCTTGCACATGCATCCTTCAAGACGACTCCCCTCATAGTTATCCTCGAGCTCGTATGGCAGGTAAGGTGCAAGGTGGAAATTGACCGCTTGAGTGAATGCTATTGAGCTTTCAACTCAGCGCCAAGGTAAAACTGTGTCATGGACCACAAATGTTTTCACGTATCCTGCAAGAGTCCAATCGGGGCAGCGGGGAAGGCGCCAATATTGCGATTCGCCATCTCGTCGACACTTAAGCCGACGGAGAGCAGACGGCTGGGAAGCGCTTTGACTAGGTCGATCTTGGCCTCATGCGACTGGCAAAACATATGGGACGTTCTATGTCTCTGCGACATCTTGAGCATTCACAACGGATATTACCTGAGGAGGTCAGAAACCGTGATACGTTAAAGAAGCATGTAATTCTCCTTCCATCACTGCCCATAATAAATACCGCGAGACTCAGAAGAGGAAGTCCAGCAATCTTCGTTGAAGGTCATGCACATCCTTGACAAGGTCCATGTCATGTGTCGAAGTTTCCCAATTCGCGAGCGTTAGGCTAGTTGGCGGGACAACCGGGAAATGCGTAAAGGTGGGAAATGTCTCGGTAAGCCTTGTTGAATGACTCAAAAAAGTATGGGCCCGTTGTGAATATTTCGCAGACCCTTGAGGTTATCCAAAGAGCCGGGGTCTTCGATAAAAAAGTGATAGTATTTGCAGGATCATTTTAGTTCGAAAATAAGGGAACACATCTTGGGTCTGGTCAGATTGCGCACGCGGACAGAACGCCCTGCGGCCGAACATGATGTTGTCGACCCGACTTCGCATCATGGTACCAGAGTGGTGCTTCAAGGTCCAAGGACGACTAACTGGCATAGTAGCGTAAGAGTCGGACCTCGGTCATTCGGCCGATTAAAGAAGTGTTCGCTGTCGGCCGACCATTCCATCGCAAAGTCTGAAGCAAGGCCCCTAAATATCTGTCATTACATATAACTAACAAATCGAGCTCACCAATATTGCAAGCAGCCAAGTATTATCATGTCGTCACAGACTCCACGGGATTCGGATGCCCCAGACGCGTCAGGTTGGTCGGCGTCCTTGTATAACAAAACAGCTTCGTTCGTCTACTCAGCTGGATATGTCGCACCGGTCCTGAAGCTACTCGCTGCGCAACCAGGAGAGCGTATCCTGGACGTAGGCTGCGGGAGCGGTGAAGTAACGCTGGTAATTGACCGGGTCGTTAGGCAACAGAAAGGAGGCCTGGTTGTAGGGGTGGATTACAGCGAGAGCATGGCATGTTATGCTTGAGCATCATCGAGAAACATGAGACTGATGGTGATTTGTCGCACAGATCGAAAAGGCCAAAGCGAACGGAATTAAACACGCGTTCATTGGCGACGCGCAGGCTCTTCAGATTCCGGAAGAGTTCCAGGAGCACGATGGAAAGTTCGACGCGGTCTTTAGCAATGCGACGTTGCATTGGTGCAAACAAAAGCCAGCAGGGGTTCTTGAGGGCGTCAAGAAGGTCTTGAAGCCAGGAGGAAGATTTGTCGCAGAGATGGGCGGGTTTCTTAATTGCATCGGTACAGCTTTATCCCTTTTTGGGCAAACAGCTTTGCTAAAACTCGTGTTGTATTCAGGATTGCGGATGGCTTTGTCTGAAGCAATCCGTTCGCGTGGTCGAGACCCAAAAGTCTATGATCCTTGGTATTTCCCATCCGTTGAGGATTATACAAAGGTATGCGCGCAACCCGTAGCTGAAAGCAAAAGCAACCTGAACATATGTCTATTAGCTTCTGGTCGCAGCAAACTTCGAGCCGATCCATATCTCTTTGAACCCACGATTCACGGAGATACCTTCGGGTTTGTACGACTGGATGAAGTTGTTCACTCGAAACTCATTCCTCAGCGATTTCAACAATGAAGAGGCCGATGAAATTATGAAAGAGGTCGAGGAGAGATGTCGAGTAGATTGCCAAGATGAAAGTGGGAGGTGGGCCTTGATGTACGCCAGATTGAGGTTCTCTGCCATTTTGAAGTAGCGGTGTAGTAGGAGACGTATTGAGCTAAATGAAAAAGAATACCAGTCGATGAGAAGCCGTATAAAAAGTGTGTAAGTAGAAACGTACCATCATCGATTCATCCCACACTCACTGGCATTTGAGTGAGAAAGGGCCGGACTTTGCCGACCCGAGATATTTTACATAAGTTTGCTCGGACCGGCAGGTGACCGCGTCGTTCCTTTCTCATCGCGGCTGTGGTGGTCATGGAGAGATGAACTCCATCGACTCTGTCAACTCCGTTCTTCGATGTCCCTACGCCGGAAACGTGTCGCAAAAAATACGCCGACACACAATGGCCGCTCCAACCAGACCACAGTCTGCGAAGACGATCAAAGGCTCGGGGTGTCCCACTTGGCTCCTGCTCTGCTCGATATCTATACTGTACGTCGTTCTTCTCAAAAAAAGGTCCTGAGTAGAGCTTAATTGAATGATTTTAGGCTCTGTCTATGGTAATAGGTGGCTGCTGCTCGTAAGTCTTTGTTTGAAGTCGTAGAGCTAACCAACGCAACTTTTCAGAAACGTGCTGGCATATGAGCAGCTGCTCCTCATGAACCCACGCATTGGTGCGTTTGTTTATCAACTTCAATATAATGCCACTGACATTGTGACTTCCAGGGTCTGCCCTCACTTTCTCTCAGGCAGTCTTCGTCACTGCACAGTCCCTACCATCATTCCTGTCGTTCTCGTCTGGTAGAATCCTACCTCGGCTCAAACCGCGGCAAGTACCCCTAACGCAATGGGGTTTACAAGTCTCCGTCTACACAGCTAGCTCTCTCTTGAACAACTGGTCTTTTGCGTACAATGTTCCTCTCCCACTTCAGATTGTGTTTCGCTCAGCAGGTAGCGGTGACATTTTCTCCCGGAGTGAGACACTAAGCCAAGTTCAGGTCTTCCTATCTCCATGATATTTGGCTTTGTCTTTCTGAAGAAACGCTACTCGATCATGCAAATTGTAAGCGTGATTGTTTGCATTTAGGTACTTTGACTTTATCTCCACTAGCTTTCCGTTGGCATTGTCACAGTTGGAGTTGTGCTTGCCACGCTTTCTCGGACAATCCCACTGACTAAAGCTGTGGAAACGCCGTCATCCGTTCTTGACCACGCAGAAGAGCTGCGAAAATACGCGATTGGCATATCCATGCTCGTTGTTTCGTTAATCTGCACAGGTTTTCTTGGGCTCTTGCAAGAACGGACATACCGCAAGTACGGCCCTTGTTGGAAGGAGGGTGTGTTTTACACGGTACGTTTTACTTGATCCCACTTTCGTTGATGAGCTCTAACGTGTTTGATATAAAGCATTTCCTTTCACTGCCTGCCTTTATATTCCTTGGTGCGGATGTTAAGCAGGGGATTGCGAGCCTATCCAGCCCCACCTCATCTACCCCCACATTAACCTCATACTTAATCTTGCTCGTGAATCTTTTCACGCAGTTATTCTGTGTTTCAGGCGTGAATCGATTGAGTTCGGTACGTGACTTCATCCCCATCGCCCTCCTTCCGATCACAAACACTCAACTGAAATATTCGCTAAATAGAAAGTTTCTTCGGTTTCCACAAATATTGCATTAACAGCACGTAAGGCGCTGAGTCTATGTTTCAGCGTTTGGTGGTTCGGCAACGATTGGAATTCGCATTTAGGGATTGGAGCTTGCATGGTGTTCATAGGCAGCATCTTGTACACATTCGACGTCAATACCCACACAAAAAGAGATTAAAAGCTTTTCATGAACACTGTACAATAAGTAAGTCGGTGATTATAGATACAGTCAAGGCCCTGTCTTACGCAACTTATAATACAATTCCCAAGCACAAACGGTCAGACATTAACTTACCAAATCCCATCTCCCATGGCCCAACTCCCTCAACCTCCCCTGTTTGCACATCAACTCCAGTGTATCACCGACACTCCACGAGCCCAAATTCCGCCACCGGTCGTCTTTCTTTAGTGCACGTAATATTCCGTCTATCGTTATCTGTCCCCGGCATGTTGGATGCATCCCTTTCATAGCCTTCTCCACATGCTCAGTAAGGTAATCAGGTGTAACAGGGGAATATGCCTCCTCGCCCTCTTGTGGGTCAGAGAGGTACCCGTCGTCGTTCTCAAGCTGCGTAAATCCTGCAAGCGAACTCGAGCTGAACAAAGTGCTATTTGCTGCCATGTTTGACGTGGTGGAATTGTTCGCTTTCCACAAACGACTTGTGTCATCTGCAGACAATGACGTACAAGGGTGAACCGGGCCATCCCAAAGAACGATGGATCCCTCCTTATGCAGTGCCCGGATAGCCCATTCAAATAGGCGCTTCATCTTGCCTGCGAGCTTATCTTCAGGGATGGGCATGGATTTAGAAATCGTTGACCTAGTTGATGTAGCGCCGCCAACTGCTTGTGCAGCCTCTTTGGCTTTCTTCCCCTCTTCGCGTGCGCGCCGCTTTGCCTCTGCCTCGGTAACTTTTCGAGCCAAGAGGGAGAGTTCCGGGACTCGTCGTAGGTAAGAGAGTGTGAAGCCCCGCGGAGAGGTTATTTCTGTCGCTGTACTCGTGGTTGTAGGAAGCCCCCCAAACCTGATAGCAGAAACAGAAGAGGTGGCAGATGTTGAAGAAACATCAACACCCATAAATGTTAACGGTTGAATTCGGGGGCGAGGAGTATGTTCCATCACTTTAATTACTGGACGAGGAGTAGCAAAGTCTTCTGTATTTCTGACGACTGAAGAATCATATTGGGAACGTTTCGTGGGAGACGCAGGGGTCTGAGCTAGGGACCTGCCAATCTGTGCGTCGGACTCACAGTCCGAAAGTGACTCGACCTGGTATGTTGGGGACACGAGGTCCGGCAAATTGTCCATATAATGTTTCATGTAGATCCGAAATGTGTTCGCAGTGAAATCTTTCGAATGCAGCCGAGACGGATGACGAAGTTTCCGTGGAGACTGGACGTAAAAAAAAAAAAAAGTCAGATGGCAAGAAAGACATTGGAAAATCAGGTACGCACTAGTTGTGCAACGCTTGACTTCGCCGGACTAGATGCTACTGATGTGGGCGGGCTGGATTGCGGAGCCGGTGAAGGCGAAAAGGCGCGCTTCGTTGGTGGTGGGTGCTTTAAAACACGATTATTTTCAGTTTGTGGTGAGCCAGAGGAGTGCGAAGGAATGGTGAATGGGCTTGTGAGGGAATAGGACGTTATATGTAGCCCTCGAACAAGCCTACAGTGTTCGAGTTCGCCATTCGGCGACGAACGTGCTATGACGAGCGTTCAGACCAAAATTATGCTCGACGATTAGATCACTGACACAATTGAGTGACGATGACCTGTCTATCTTCAAAACGCTTCTGTACTCTTCCCAAAACTTGGATGAAATCGCCTACTTCCGCCTTGGGTGTTGGCATGGGGGGCAAACAGGTTTTCTTTACCTCTCCTGATCTGGCAACATTTTGTGTGCGGTTCTTTAAAGGACTTGGCGTTTGGCTATGAGTACAATCGACCACTGCCGTTCCATCATCAACTATTGATACGTCAAATGAAATCAGATGGAGTATATCCGCCACGCACTTACTGGAGTAGACAATCTTCTTGGGATACACACTAACCCCAATCACAAGCCCCACAAGACGGACGTTCCGGCATGGAACCCGTCCTAACCAATAAAAATCATAGTCTAAATCGCAATTGAGATTCTAACACTGTATTTCGTAAGTAACACACACCGTTGGGATTCTCTGTCATCTCAAATACATCGCGAACATGGCACGGTGCTGTGGCTTCGGATGTGAGTGTCCACGTCCAGATGTCCTTCGTGCTAGGAACTGTGGTAATTTCAGACGGTCGCTGCCTTCTGTGCGGCGTTAATTCAGATGAAGTGGGCTTGAGACGCAAAGCAGTAGAGTCCACGGCGTAGCTCATGTAAGGTTGAAGGTAATAATGAGGCAGAGGGACGTGACTCGGTCTCGAACCGTCACCTCGCGTGGTGTTGTGACTGTTAACTACCAGCCGCCGGTTAGCTGTTGCCGTGGCCCGATCCTCCTGAACCCCATTTTTCAACATTCAGAAATGGAGATAAGACATGATGCCATTGGCCTGCTGCCAGAAAGAAGAATGACTCAGGGCCTGTCGGGCTGTTTACCTTCCTAGCTCCGAGTCCATCTTACGGTATAAAAGTTGCCTACTCAATTTTTACTACCCGTCTCCTGGATTGCTCAGATACCTCCCCATTCCCATTTGCGTGCTTTGACTGTTCGACATCTTCACAAAAATCCTTTCGAATGACCATGCAGTCCAATGATCGGCAACCGTCATTGCCGGCTACGACGAGCATTCATGATACGAGAAAGGCAGACCCTGAAAAGCCGACCTTGCAGACGCCAGACATGTCAGCTAAGGCATCTTCTGCAATAGACATAGAGCATGTCCCGGTGGCCGACGATCCTCGCCAGTGGTCTTCCTTGCGTAAAGTGATCATACTTCTTTGACCACCGTTCCGACATTTGCCAACGGTTTACAGAACCTAAGCTTGGCTCTTATCTCAGCAGCCTCTTTGATTGCGGGCCTTGCCAACAACGTACAAAACCGTGAGTTTGCCACCAAGATTGGATTTAAAATTTTACCAACGTCGTTCAGCTGCTGTTCAAGAAATGGAAGCAGATCTACCTGCTACGAGTGCTCAATTTAGCTTAAGCCTTTCGATTTTCATTCTTATTCAAGGCCTTATGCCTTTGGTATGGAGTGCGATTAGCGAAGTCAAAGGCAGAAAGGTGTTACAGTTCTATCTCAGTCAAATCACTTTGAAATAATTGACGTTATTATTATAGCTGGTTTACCTTGTTTCTCTAGCCCTCTTCACATTGGGTTCTATTGTTGTAGCTTTAAGTAAAAGCATAGGTTTGTGAGTAATTCCGTTCACGGTTTTTGTTTGTTCATCCTCAACGCCGTGACAGGGTAATAGGCTTTCGAGCTCTTCAAGCTGCGGGGTAGATTTAGTAGCCGCTTCATTTCAAAAGTATACATAACTTCTAAGTCATTATAGATCCAGTGCAGTCATGGCCATTGGCGCTGCGACGCTCGCAGATATGTTTGAGCCTGCAGAACGGGGAACAAAGGTGGGTTTTAAAGCTTCCATGTTTTCTCAGGAGTCTGAGTATTTAATCCTTCGTAGATGGGTGTATACTACATGGCGCCTCTCCTTGGTCCCGTTAGCTCTTCGTCATTCCTCTAACATCCCTCATTCTTACGGAAAACAGGCAATAGGACCCATTTTCGGCGGGGCACTCACTACGGGATTTAACTGGCGCGCGATTTTCTGGTTTCTTTCCATTGTCTCAGGATCCAGCTTTCTTGCGTTCTTGCTTTTCTTTCGCGACACTTTCCGCCGCGAGCGAAGCCTTACATACCAGAATGCCATGAGGCAGCGTACGCGTATCAGTTCTACGGGTTCGCCAACGCCTTTGAATGTTACCTATACCAACCATTCTCTCCCTTGCATCGGTGAGAAGAAAACAACGACCGTTCAAGAGCAGAGCTTCAAGAAAGAGTCTGACGTGCAGACTGTCTCCGAGGTACTCCCAATAGCGAAGCTTTCGCTTATGGACGTAAATCCATTTAAACCTATACTACTCGTCGTTTCCCGTGTCAATAATTTTGTGATTCTTATGGCGTCTGGTACGTACATTATCATTTCCTTCACTCACCCGCTGTTCTCAATAATACTTGTTCAGGTCTCACGTACGCATTTGGCTTTCTTGTCGCGTATACATCCGCACGGAGTCTAAGCATGCGGTATCACTACGGGCCGATGAAGATCGGGCTCGTAACACTCGCTTATGGACTAGGCCCGTTCACTTTCTTACCTCTCTGTAGAGAGTTAATCCAGTTACTTAAACCAATTTCACCTACTTGTTAGGTTGTCTTGCGGGCAGCGTATTGGGTGGACGTTGGTCCGATAGGTCATTGTCGCTACTGAAGGCGGTGAATGGAGGGAAGAGTTCTCCTGAAGTGAGTACCAAACCTCTTTGTAAAGATTAAAGCAAGGCCAAACGCTATGATTTTAGATGCGCTTAAAGAGCACATATCTAGGTGTGTTCCTTTTGCCCCCAAGTATACTGGCACTTGGGTGGTTATACCAAAAGAAAGTCCACGTCTCCGCCATTTGTGTATTTTTGTTTGCTTGTGGGTTTTTCTCGATGTACGTCCCTTGACCTCTCCAAAAATTTTGCTTCCAGAAGTGCTAACTTGTCTGTAGATGGACGTACACGAGCACGATAGCTTACATCGTGGATGCCAACAATGGGCGTTCGTCGACGGCTGTTGCAACCAATAGTGCATTCAGAGGAGTCATGGCCTTCATTACGACAGAAGTTGCTGTCCCTCTTCAGGTTCGAAACCTCGGTTACCCACCTGTTTTTTTGAGTTTTTAATAGTATTACATTTTTAACAGGACGGAGTGGGTGATGGTAAGCTTCAATTCTTGATTTCTGCTCATGTGAACCCTTTTTCTTTCAGGTTGGATGTACACCATATGGGCTCTGTTAATGCTCTCTGGAGGCATGCTTATACTCCTAGTTTCTTGGAAAGGTGGGAGGTGGAGAGAGCATGCGCAGGCGCGAGAGGTGAACACAAAAAACGCTGAGGCGACTTAAATCACGGGCTTGCAATGAGTCAGTCACGTCCATTGATGGTGCGATCATATGACCTGACAATGGATGTAAATAATGATCAATAGTATTAGAAGTTCAACTGATGAGTCCTGACTCCAACTTCTTAACAGTCTATCCGTTTCTTGGAACAGGGCGCCGAGGGTTTTCAGATTATGGCTGGCGCTCTCAGTGGACATTTGGTTGATTCGCTCGATTCACCCATTGTATCGTCTGGCAACGTGTTTTTTAACCCTCAGATGCATGGAACCCCCTACGCAAATGCAGCCAATCAGTCATTCTCATTCGGGTTTTCACAACCTTTTTTTGCCAACGACAGTATATCCGACGATACCATTCTCAAAATAGCCGCGCTTCAAGCCAAACTTGACCAGAAGCTAGGACCGGAATACATCTCGCAGCGGCCAGGTCCTGGTGGAGGACCGAAATTGACATACGCGGAGGGTTGGAGGATAATAAACCTTGCAAACGAGGTTTTTGGTTTTAATGGCTGGAGTACGACAGTCGTGAATCTGACGACCGACTTCATTGATTACAATGAAGAGTCGAAACGTTACAATGTTGGGGCATCTGCCATCGTACGGGTGACGTTGAGGGATGGGGTCTTTCACGAAGATATTGGGTATGGAATGTTAGAAAACTCAAAGAGCAAGGGTGGAGCGCTGGACAAGGTGTGTCTTGAGATCCTACGCCAACGTTAACCCGGTTTACTCTTGGTTTCGTAGTGCAAGAAAGAGGCTGTCACAGATGGTATGAAGCGTGCTTTGAGGAGTTTTGGAAACTTGCTGGGCAATTGCCTGTACGACAAATTGTATACGCAGGAGGTTGTTAAAATCAAGGTGCCTCCAGTATGTTATTTTCTCCTCGTTCTCTATAAATCATTTCTGAATGTCCCGTTGAATCTAGCCGAAGTTTAATCAAAATCAACTACACAGAAGGCCAGAGTTCCAAGATACAAAGCCGAACATTTCATCAATGTCCCATATTGCGCCTTCGACAAATGCAAATTACCCAAGACCACCCCATAACTTCAATCAGGTGAATGCGACGACGCCTACGCGTCCCCCAGTACAACAGCAGCCACAGCCCCACCAGCCAATGAAGCCCATCTCCTCTATCCCTTTGCATATGCGGTCTGAACTCCCGGTCGCAGGCCCATCTTCTAGAATGGCTGCACCCCCCAAACGGTATCAGCAACTCATGGGTGGATCCGCGGCGCCTGCACCAGCACCTCAACAGAAACAGTCAGAGCAATCAAAACCGCCTCAAGTTGGTCGTAAAGTCACATTTGACGTCGTCGAACCGCACCGTCATCCAGAGGCGACCACCTCTAAACCATTGCCAGCGCCAGCACCTGTCCCTGAGCGTGTCGTTCCAAAAGCGGAGCAAGCCGACGACGACGGCGAAGAATCGTTCAAGTTCTTCTCAGATGACGACGCCTTTCTTGCAGCCGTCGACCTTGGCGAGGGCGACCTCGGGCGGCCCATTGGCGACACTGATTTGGAACGTGATCCAGACATGGGCCGGCCTATCCAAGAGGATGCAGATATTGGGCGGCCCATTGATTTTGAGTCTGGCTCGAAAGAGTGTGGCGAAGAGCCGAACAAACGAAGCGAGACTGGTGTTGGGGTTGGAACGACGGGAAAAGATCCAGGACCACAGCAGCATCAGCAAAGTCGGGCGACGGACAGAAGGTCCGCTTCCCTTTCTCGGAGAGAACAGATCAACGCGGCGTTGGCCCAGCAAGCTGAGGCAGAATCGTCGAGGCAAATGCATACTGCGACCGCGGTCAATGCAGCTTCGTCTGGAGCTGGGGCTGCAGCGGGTATGTTATCAAGGCTTCTTCCAAACCACCAGCAACAGCAGCGCCCTTTGACTAGCACAACACCTACTTCCAACCATGGAAGGGTTGGCATTAATATCATGTCGGGGCAGCATCAACAAGCCCCAAACCAGAATTTTAGACCTCCCTTACATCATTCATCAAACCAGATACAGAATCAGAACCGTTATCCTGACCAGCAAGCTAACTCTATGGTACGTCCCAATTCTGAGTTTCTTTGACACTTCATGAGCAGCCCACGCTAGAATCAACAAAGACATAGTGCAGAATTGGGATCCGGGGTGGGAATGAAGAGGCCTGCTGAAGCTATGGGGTGCTTTCCCTTACCTTTGCTCTTATCTTTTGTTCAATATTAACGCTGGGAAATTATAGGTCGAACTCTGGTTATAGAAGCTCCCGTCCTGGTATGGGACTACAGCAGACCTCTGGACAGGGACAGCCAAAACGGGAGGTGCTAGGACGACTTGATGTGGGTGAGGGCGGGGATGTGAAGCGTCTGAGGAAGTAGCCTTGTTGCTGCATGCCTGCCTACCCTGCGCTTTGACGGAGCTGGCTTTTTTTTCTTTCGTTGAAGGAGGTTGACCGTGCGCGCCACTTGTATTACTTGGTTCATTACTTGGTTCATTTGTATCCTTATTGCATTGCATTATATCTGTACAACACATTCCGCTGCCTTAGGCAGTGGTGGGAAATCCGGTCTTTAGGATGATTTGAAAGTGATTTAGAGGTGAGGCTGTAAAATTACCGTGCGAATAGCCGTCATCTTATTCGTAAGATAAAGCAGCGACGACGTTATCCCTGGCTACCTTCGATATGCCAGACCTTAACGGAAGGATCAATCCATTTCACTCCCCAGAGAAGATCGCGTCCTCTCCCAAAATTCGAGATGTCAAAATCAGCCCAGACAGTAGACACATTCTATATCAAGTACAGCCGTTCTACAGGGGCTCTGACATTACAACTTCCGAACTTTGGCTGGCCGAAACGGACTCTGCACACAGCGCACGGCAACTGACGAATGGCGACTTCAACGACAGGGCTGGTGTCTGGCACCCAGACGGAAAGCGTGTATTTTTCTTGTCCGATAGACACGAGGTGGGAAAAGCTGGGCACATCTTCGTGATGACCATCGGGAGAGAGGGCCAAATCGAAAGCGAGGCCGCGGCATTCTCAAAGGTGTTTGAAGAGAAAGGTGTTCAAAAATTCGAGATATCGCCAGATGGAAATTTCGTGGCTTTCATCGTCGCTGGTAATAAGGTGGATAGAAAATCCAGACATGGTCAGCAGCTGAAGGCCGAACCAAAGATTTTTGGGTCGAAGGCTGATTTGGCGAGATTGAAGCTATTCGATTTCCGCACACGCATCGTATCCGAAGTTCCATCAACGTTTGCTGATAAACATGTCGAAAACTTCGCCTGGAGCCCAGACAGTGAGGAGTTGCTATGCCGATTACTGGAAAATAAAGGAGCAGAGTTTGCGGAGATGGAGGTGATTATGGAGAGAGTGGCCATCTCCGCTGATGAGAAAAGCCAACAGAATGCCACAGGCGTAGTCGTAAGGAAATATCCACGGACACCTTCGGGTCCAACTATCAGGCTGTCTTCTGGTCACATCGTGAGTATACAAAGCTACGAGCCAAACAATGTCCTGGATGCCCGGACTTTGACAGCACATCGGTTCGATGGGATTGAAAATAAATTGTATGGGCTGACAGAAGACGCCGTACGGATTGTCGACATGGGCTGTGGAACACAAAGTCGAAATGCGATGATTGCAGTGGAGGTTTGCACCGGCGTGGACACCCGCATCGATGTAGTAAAATTCGTTGATGATCGCGACGGCGACATCAAAGTTCTCTCTTCGCTCTTCGAGACCAAGGGTGAGGAGGCAATCTGGTTTGGAGCATGGGACGCGAAGTGCATTGTATCTGAAGAGAACGAGGCTTCATTCGTTTTTGCAGCAGTCCTGAGCTCCGGAGTTCACCATAGACCCCCAAACGTTTGGTCAATCCGGGTTCAGACGAATGCACCACAAAAAAGGCTCCAGCTTTCGTCTCATCTGCAATGGCTTGCAGATGTCCCCCAGATTAAAACCGAGGTTATTCACTGGGAAAATGCGGATGGTACCAAACTGAGTGGCTTGGTGAGGTATCTGCCAGGGTACAATGGTCTCCTGCCGACTATTTTGCATATCCACGGCGGTCCATATCGGTATTAGTCGCAATCTTTTGAAGTTCACCTGCCGCTGACATGATTCTTGGTTGCTAGACGTGACATTCCAGGTCGGAAATTCCCATTGACAAGAGTTCAGTTCTGCTAAGCTGGTATTATAACAGATTGCATGCCATACTTTTGCAATTGGCGAGAGATGCTTGCATCTGCAGGGTATCTGGTGATATCCCCGAATTACAGAGGCAGTGAGAAACAAATTCATTCGGTGACGTGGCTGGGTGCTTACCGACTATTCACAGGCCAGGGTCGGGGACACGAGTTTGCACATGCAGCTGAAGCAGGGATAGGTGTGTACGACTGGGCCGACTGCGAAAGCATGGTCGACGAGGTCATCAAACGAGGGCTGGCGGACCCAAGAAAGTTGGGAGTTGCAGGTTGGAGCCACGGTTCGCGATCTGGCCGATTCTATCTTGCTTCTTTCCTGATGAACAGTTAGGCGGTTCCCTAACCGCATGGGGGGTTACAAAAACCAAGAATAGATTCATGGCGGCTGTGGTTGGTGCTGGGGCAGTTGACTGGGAAGGCATGATCTCACAATCAACATCACCGGAGCTTGAGGTGGGTCACGCGTCTCGAGTTCTGTAATTATGTCGATCTGAGCTGTGGGGTTGAAGATGGCCATTAGTGGGCATGATCCTTGGGGTTCAAAGAGAAAGTCAAGTCCCATTCATGAAGTTGCTGCCGTAGACACGGCCGTCTTGATTCTCCATGGTGAGAAGGACGAGCGTGTCCCAGTTGGCCAATCGGTTGGATTTTGGAGAGGCCTGAAAAGGAAGGCCACGGAGAGAGGAAAAAAAACTGCTGAGTTAATTGTCTATCCGAGGGAACCACATGGGTAAGTAAATCGGAAGGGCGAGTAACAGATGAAAGGGTACTGATCCGTTTTTCCAAAGGTTTGTGGAACGAGAAAATGCAGAAGATGTTATGCGTAGGGTTCTAGTTCATTTCAATACACATCTGTGATCTTGACCTGATGAGCTGTAGTCATTTTCAGTAAATTGAATAGATGGGTGACAAAAACAGACCCTGTGCTGGCAAACATCTATGTAGTCAGTGTCCAACTTATTTTCGAAAGACTCAACAGAGTGTGTCACCTATAATGATGGGCCCAGGTCCTACATGTTACTTACACATGCACTTCATCCCTGCTACCAAACTGCTAGCGAATCTCCCTGTATGTAACAAGTTCATTCCCCTGGGTTCTTTCTAACCTGTCCGATTTTCAATTCTCAGGGTAACTGGCGTTGGAAGACTGGGGAAGTCGTCCTCGGAATCAGCCCCCTCTTTTACTTCAATACCCAAAATGAGAATGCGACCAGAAATCTAGTTCGGCACCGCACAAGATGTCACGCAATGATCCTTCTTTTTAGCAATTTGGTACCCAAGGCGAGAACGTCCACTCCACCTTCCGATTTTGAGGTGTCCAGGAGTCCGCCATACGAGGCCCGAGCCTGATGCATCAGGGCAACCCTAGACCTTCAACTTGTCCGTGGAAGCGTCGACCTTATCGAACAAAGCCTCATTATCAACGCACGTTGATACTGCAGCATTCTTTCCCCGTATAAACGAGCTCCATTCTCAGCATCAGTGCATATTCACTCATACGCCCCGTGCCACTCCATTTTAGCTTCAGCTCTGCCTAGTGGCCTTGGTAACGCTTCTTCTGGAGGAGGGCCCCAAAAAACTGTTGTCGCTATTTACTGCAGCATATACCAGCAGTCGTAAGTAAACTACTTGAGACAATTACAACTTGCTGACGACTTCGGGTTGTGCATCGCCGATCAAGCTTCTCTGCTGTTTTTCCTACCTTCCCCACACAATTCGTGGATTTTTCTTGGGGATAGAAACCTCTGAGAGACACACGGGTGCCAGAGACCATCTTCATGCTTTTCGTATAAGACCTTAACTCGGTTGCAAAAGAAAAGATTGCATATATCCTCAAGGGCGAAAGAGAACCCACTCTTGGACAGCCACCAACTATCTTACACCATTTATCATCCAGCATCATGGCCGACGTTCCTCAGAAAGAGAAAGAACTTGAACATGGGACCAGAAGCACCAATGACTCAGACCCTCAGCGACTCATTTTTGAAAAGCCAACCGGTTTCAAGGGACTGTATTACCATCCTCGCACGCAGGTATGATCCGTCCCTCGAGCGCCTCCACTCCAGTTAATTTCAACCAAGGTGGCTTTGCTTGGTTTTGTTTGTTTCATGTGCCCTGGTATACTTAGTCGTATTCAAGTATTTCCGTTTATCTGACACCAAGGCGTTAGGTCTATTCAATGCCCTGAATGGCTTGGGTGCCGGAGGGCAAGTGGATGCGACGACCAGTGCGAACGCCAACTCCGCACTTTATGCCACTTTTGCTTTCACTGCCTTCTTCGCGGGGTCAGCTAGACACTCAATGATCTTTTGTCCATTTTTTTTTCAATGCTGACAAGATTGCGTTAACAGGTCAATCAACAACAAACTTGGTTCGCGCTTGACCCTTTTGCTCGGAAGTTGCGGATACGCGTTATATATCGGTTCATACCTGTGAGTGTCTTGGATGTCTACTACCCCGTAAGCATCCATCGTTTCAACGATCTACGTCAAGTGCTATGAATATTCACCCCCATGCAAGTGGTTTTGTCATCGCTGCTGGCGCTATCCTTGGAATTTGTGCAGGCCTTCTTTGGACGGCCCAGGGTTCCCTCATGCTCTCATATCCAACTGAGAGCCAGAAAGGCCAATTTATCAGTATATTCTGGTCTATCTTTAATCTCGGTGGTGTTGTCGGTGCTGCCGTATCACTTGGCATAAATTTTGATTCAACTGCAAGTCATCTTTTCTTTCTTTCCTTTCACTCACGTTGCTGAATACAATACAGGGCACACATGGTAAGCTGAAGATATTTTCAGTGTTATCATTACTGACGTACACGTTTCCAGTCGGCAACGAAACCTATGTGCGTGTTATTGCCATTCTCTGGGGCAGGTCACCTGAGCTTTGGTAGATTGCATTCTTGGTCCTCACTATGATTGGAGTGGCCATCCCTTTTTTCATGGTCGATCCCAAGAAAATGATTCGAACCGATGGTACAAAGGTCACCACTCCTCGCCACCCACCTTGGAAAGTAGAAATCTATGGGCTTTGGGTTGCTATAAGGACCGATCCTCTCGTCCTCCTTCTCTTTCCCATGTTCTTTGCTTCCAACTGGTTCTATACTTGGCGTACGTTCTTTACGTAATCATCTTAAGCGGGAACTGACCACTACGATCGCGGAGTAGAATTTAACGATTACAACGCAACCTTGTTCAACATTCGTGCTCGCTCCCTTAACAACCTTGTATACTGGATAGCTCAGATATTCGGCTCCATCTTCATCGGAATGCTTCTTGATCGTAAAAATATCAGTCGGCGTATTCGAGCCTTTTCGGGCTGGACAGTCCTTTTTGCCATGGTTTGGGTCGTCCACATCTGGGCTTATTTTTATCAGAGGTGAGAAGATCACACACAGACTCCCATGCACCCAAACATAACGGCTATTCAGGGGGTACACAAGAAAGACTTTACCCTTACAGTTGGATATCCACGACCGCGGGTACACTCCGAGGATCTGGCTCTACATTTTCTGTGGACTTCTGGATGCGGTATGGCAAATTACAGCCTACTGGCTTATGGGCGCCATGTCGAACGACCCAGTCAAGCTTGCACACTTCACGGGCTTGTGTCCGTACAAATTTACATTTCCAATATCAACTTAGCTAATTACTGACGACGTGTAATCATACAGACAAGTCAATCCAGTCTGCCGGTGCTGCTGGAGTTTGGAGAGCTGATGGCTTAAAACTTCCGTAAGATTATCTCTGCGGGTATCGACCTAGTTGACGACATTCTCATTAAGATTTATGAACATATTTTTATCTACATGGGTTCTCCTGGTCTCGGGACTCGTCTTTGCACTTCCCATGATTCATCTTCGGGTGAAAGAGCATACCGATGTTGAGGACGAGACCCTGTTAGTATGCCGACTTTGTTTCGTATCAGTCCCCCATTGACCTTTTTGGTAGCACGCGTATGGATGATTCTGGAAACATTGTTCGTCCTGAAAAGGTTTACGGCGATTCGACGTAACGACATACGCCACGGCGCAGGATGGCAAGATTAGTGAAAACTGGCTTGACGAAGGTGTTGTCCACTATTAGGTTGTCCGCGCTGTGAACTTCCTGACTCGAGGTGTTTGTTGGATCCTGCTACTTTGGATGATGATCATTGTCAACCTATACTCACAAACAGTCATTGTAACCGCACAGGCGAGTAAGTGGTGGAAGTTCAGTTCAGGCGGTCTCTTTGAGCAACTACAGCAACTCCATTGATACTCAAGTCGCAACATCTAAAAAAAATCAATGAGTGAGTGAGGGGTGTAAAAATCGGAGAAGCAAATAACAGGAAGCATAGGCACTGATCCGCCTTTTAAAAGCTTCGGAAAACAGGGCAACACAAAAGATGTTATACGGGTTCTACATCATTTCGATGAACATCTGCGGTCTTGACTGAGGGCTGAAGGTATCGGCAGCGGTAAATGTCCAAGAATAAAATACGATCCATGATGTGTTGCGGTGGTGATACATTGAAATGAGTAATAGAATACACCAAAACAGTTCCACGAGTTCATGCCAGTGACTCGTCTAATCTTGTTAGATCATCTTTTGCAGACAGCAACACCTCCTGAATTCAAGCATCGCCGTCAGAACAGAGAAATGCACAATTAAAAGGGGGCAGACCGTCACAAGGGCTTGCCTAGCCTCATCCTTAATTTCCTTCCATCTCCGTTCATACGTCCTCAATAGCTCGTCATATTCATCCCTTTGCCTCCTATCCCCCCTTATCGCGGTCCTAATCACCGCACGCAGTACATAAATACCCGCCACCCATTCCACCTCATCGCACTCCCAAACCGCATCCCGCGCCATCATCTCAGAAAAAGCCCTGCTCATCGCATACGCATATGCGGTGTTATCCGCATCCGCGCGACCCATATTGAGTATTCCCAACTCCAATGCGGCCGCATGTATGCGTGCCCACTGGATATGGTCTTTCCGTCTTTGTCTGTCGCTCGCAATGCGCTGCATTTCGTCCGAGATGGAGGGCGTCGACGATGCCGAGTGTGGTGGGCTGCATTGGGACGTTGTTGGCATTGAGTGCTTGCGTATCTGCATTTGAAGCGCTCTTGGGCCTGCCAGAGGACCAGATACGCCAGCGTGAATAATGGAAGAGGGGAAGTAGGTTGATGCGTCTAGGAATCGGCGGAGGTATGGATGGGGGTCTCTATTGTTGAAAGAAGCCGAGGGATCGGCAAGCGTCGCTTCGAAAAGCGCGTCAATAACTGGCGTGAGGGGCGTTGGAGAAGGGTTTGACACAACGTGTGTTTGTATCATGCTTGCGACAGTCGACGAATCCAAGCCTTGCAGGAAACCCTCACGCAGGGTGTTATGGTTGACAGGTATATCCAAGGGGTGGGGATGATTTGGCTGTTGCACAACCATTGCTTGAGGAGAGGGTTGTGGCTGCTGTTGGATGGTCGAATTGGATTGCAAACTTCCGTACTGTATTGGAGTGAGCTGGGCGATCGCAGGGCTGGTACTCTCTGAATGAGAAAGCGAATGGGAATATGGAACAATATTTGGCGTTGCAAGATTCGTATTCCAAGTCTGGGCGATATCGTTCGTGATGGGTAGGGCTAAGATCATGATGGGTGGTGAATATTCGAGTTCTAGTTGAACCGCATAAAACCCACCTTTTTCAGTCGACTTCTTCGACGATGTTCTTGGTCGTCCTTCAAGCTTCCGCCTTGTCCTGCCGACAGTATTCTTGAACCAATTATAAATTTGCTGTTGCAGCGAGTTAGCATAGGAACGCGGGGTAGATAAGTGTATTCACCTCTTTGAAGCGAGCCTCCGATTCCTCCACGCCGTGGAACTCTTGGGGTAGACCGAAGCGAATTATGAAATCCGAGGCGCGCTCAAGAGCGAATTTCTTTGCATCGCCGCGTATTGAACCTTGGGATCTCCGTTCAAATTCTGGAAGGTGGCTTAATGGTTGTCAGGACAGTACCTGAATCTAACTGGAAATGGTACCTTTTGAGAAAACCGAGCTGCTGGTCAGTGTAAGCTTTTGCCAGGCGGGGCTTGTGTACCCTGGGATCGCTCGACATTGGGAGCGCCGCCGCGACCGGGAGGGACCTCACGGAATCTTTCACTCTTGCGATTTCCTTACGATTTCAACTCGCGGACTTTGCCGGGATAGTCAGCATTTGGATTTCGCGTGTAGCCATCTATTATCCAGAATCCAAAGACGACTCGAGTATGTAGCAACTAGTTTTTTAAGTAACGTTGAGACCTCGGACGAGATGTATGGTATATAGAAACGAGTGTGGGGGGAATATAATAACGGACGCATAATCCAATAGGTTTAATTCTTGGGTTTGCGGCTGACCACGAGGTACATTGGGGTGAATAGCTGTCGACATATTAGCAACGTTTTCATGAACGATAATTAAACTAACCTTTGTGCGGCCACCAGCGACAAGCGCGTCAGCAGCGACTTTTAACGACTCGCCAACGGCAGTGGTGCCAGGGGGTGCTATCCGGAGGAGCTCCATAACCCAGACGGCAGTATGGGTTACGAGTTTGCCGCTCCAGCTCATTCGCCAGACGGTGAAATAATCCCAGAAGGTCTGTGCCTTCAGAATGTCACCTTCCAAAGGATAATACCAAGGTATTGGATCTGGGCGCTCCGCAAGATCCTCCTCGTGCTCGATCTGGAATCCAACGGTCTTGAGGGCCTCACGTGCAAGACGCAGAGGACGCATCTCAGGGATTCCATTCCCCAACTCAATCTGGTGGGCAAGCTCCTTGTGATCAGGGATTGAGGGATCCCAGTCGTCGGTCATTGCCCACTCGTAAACGCCGAACTAAATATACATGACGTCATGCGGATTATATCGTAAACGAAGCGGACTGACCACGCCTCCTGGCTTAAGGACCTTGAAGATTTCGCCATAAACGCCTTCCCACGTCGGGGCGTGAACGGTCGCCTCAATAGCGTACACTGAAGAGAACCGAGAACATGAGGATCACTCCCTAGAAGAGGAGGAAAACACTGACCAGCATCAAAGGAGTTCTCGCCAAATTGTTCCGAGAGCTTCATGAAATCACCCTTAGCAAAGGTGACCTGGTTCTCCAATCCCGCTTTCTTGGTGTACTTCCTTGCACGCTGGATCTGGAAATCGTTGTTGTTTAAGCCAACAATGGTGCAATCCGAAAACTGCGCGATTTCGCGGGCAGGGCCACCAACACCACAGCCTACGTCAAGGACACGCATGCCTGGGCGGAGAGTCATTTGCGAAGCAAGGTAGTGTTCATGACGGGCGAGAGACGCCAAGAAGGCTTCGCCCTTGTAGAAACGAGAAAAGTGGAATGACTGGGCCCAGCCATACTCGTAAAGCTCCGTCGCACCGTCATAATAACCTAGCGGGAAACGGGGCATTAGGGTTGTTCACGGGAGAACGGAATAGAAAACTACCGTTTACAACGTCAGTATAGCTGTCAAGCCTGTTGTCATTATCAACCGACTCCTCCTTCTTTAGGTCCTTTTGCCAGAACTTGGTATAGTTTTCGATACGGTTGTCGATACGACCGTCGTCACGTTGGGTTTGAACCATTAGATATGGATGTACTGTTATGAAATGAAGCGAGTTAGCCAACGTAGTTCACATCCCACAACGGCTTGGCGCCAAAACAGAAAAAATCAGAGACTTGAATGGTTCCGGAAGGAATCCGACCCAGTGTGTTGGTACACGTCGTCAACATTCTTGCAGATAAATCTTTCATCCCAGAACCCGGGCAGAAATACAACTCACCAGAGGGAGACGAAGGAGGAGAGGAAGGGTGATAAAATGAATTATGATGAGACGACTTGATATTTAAACTCGCAGTGAGAGGAAATCAGGTCACTTCCAGTTTTTTAACATGTGCACGTGATCGTACACCAGAAATCCTCATCTTGGCTGTGAATTATGGCCTTACTTCAGTTGAATACTCGGGTCCGTCTTCAAATAAACGACAATATTGCCCTGCCTCACGATCCACAAGGCGTCTCCGGATACGTTCCGATAGTGATACAGTCTCCTTTAAGCTTATGCCCGCATTGCGTGTTGTGATAGCGAGGTATTTTCGCGACGCGTTGAGGCAAAAATGCGAGGGTAGCAGAGGGTTGATGTTCGGTAGATGCGTCCGTACTTATAGGGGGCGTGAAAGTACCGGAAAAGATACTATGAATGGAGGCTTGGATTGGGCCTGAGTAAAATTGCCGGAATTGCATGCAGTCATGTTTGCTCAAGAACGGTCGTGTGCCAGATTCACCAGCCATCAACTCATTCCAAATTCCCAGAATTCTTCTCTGAAATATCAACCTCACCCTAACTATTATGAGTGCCCCGTTCAGGAATGTAATCATCTCCGGCAACGACGCAGCTTAGACCATAAGGAGGATAATTGGGAGATGCAATGGGGGATATACCGAGCTTTCCTCTCTGGATCATAGCCGTGAACGGACACTTGTCAGGTGCAGGCAGACATCACATCCGAATGAGCATATCCCAAACATCATCCCTGTCGTTTTCTAGCGCCACTCTCAAGATGCTGTCAACCGTTAAATACCCCACCAGAGATACTCTCGGCAAGCACAACCATCCGAGTCCCTACTGCCCCCATTGCACAATCTGCGATGATCGCAAAGAGCGTTTCGGCCATACTCTTTAAATCGCAGAAGAGTGATGTTGAATATACCCCGCTGGTCAGTTGTTGATTCCATTGATAGGTGACCAAAATAACCCTGCACCTATTCGCTTCTTTCTTCACATGGGCCCCCATTATGCACCTTACCTACCTCTCTCATGTCTGACGACCTTGAACTGACGAAAAGTTTGGGCCAAAAGATAGATACCATTTCGATCGATTATGGACACGAACGAACACGTCGAGAGGAACTGTCTGAAGAGGAAAAGGATCTAGTTCGTAAACTTGATCGGAGGATATTGCCCATTGCGTGTCTCCTCTATCTATTCGCATGTTAGTTGTGACCTCCGTTTCGTTCTGTTCAATGGAACTAATGTGATGAACAGACCTGGACCGCTCAAACTTGGGCAATGCCCGACTGCAAGGTCTACCTGGGGACGTTCTTGGTGGGGACAAGACCGGAGAGTTGTTTGATTGGGTGAATTCGGCCTTTTTCTTCACTTATGTGAGGGTATTCCTTGTATGGCCTAAATGTCTGTTTTACCCTCTGCCAACAGATCCTCTTTCAAGTTCCAGCAACTGTCGTATCCAAACTCTTTCCCCCTCGCCTATGGATAGCTTCAGCCGCCATTGGTTGGGGCTTGTGCTCTACCCTTATGGTGCGAAAGCAAGCAATTCTTACATACCCTCGTCTTCTGATTATTTTCATAGTCGACGGGGTTTAGCTTTGGCGGATTGGTTGTCTGCCGTCTTATGCTCGGCATTTTTGAAGCCGCTTTTGGACCCTCCATTCCGTTATATTTATGTATGTATTTTTACTGTTATTTTACTTCTAACCTCATACGTTTGGCTTAAAAGCTTACTATTACACCAAAACGGAAATGGGACTTCGAGTGAGCGTCATCTATCCTGTCAACTTTATGTTCTGATGCAATTTGACAGATGGCGTATTGGTTTGGCTTTGCTGCTGTCGCAGGTGCCTTCGGAGGTCTTATTGCATTTGGAGTGCAACATGCCCACACTTCGATGCAGAATTGGAGACTCTTGTTCATTATAGAGGTGACTTCAAATCTAGATAACCGGAGCTTTATTTAGCAAAGCCCTTCAGGGAATACCACCAATACTTCTGGGGATCTTGACGATTTTTCTGCTTCCCGACCGTCCGGAATCTACTTCCTTTTTCAATGAGCGGGAGCGTGCGATTGCCATTGATAGGATGAACAGGTCAACGAGCGGTGATACGGGGGCAATGGTTAATAAAGGTAATTCCTTCATCGTGAATACGGCGTACGTAAGTTAATCCACTCTCCAGCTCACATCTTTCTCGCACTCCGCGATTGGCGAGTAAGTGTAGACTTCAGGTCTTCTACTACGAACAAAATAATTGAGGTGTTTTTTTGCAAGATTTACACTGCAGGTGTTATTTACTTTGGCCTGAACTGCGCCCTGGCTTCCACTGCAGCGTTCCTGCCAACTATTATCACGACCTTTGGATACTGTGCGCTGAATCTTATAACCTATGTGATTTCCAAAGTTGACATTCTTGCAGCCAATGCCCTTGCTCAGCTATTGACGGTCCCGCCTTATGCGGTGGCAGCCGTTCTCTTAACACTGCTCTCTCTCATTTCGGATAGATTGCAAAGCCGAGGCATCATCATGGCGATCTCTAGCAGTCTTGGTGGACTTGGATATCTGTCAGTTTTTCCGTTTTCGCTGTGCTCTAACCTCACACATTTAACAGACTTCTCCTGACCGTACATGCAAACGTTCATGTTCGATACTTCGCCACGTTTTGCGTTGTCAGTGGAACATACACAACGATTGGGATCATTATAGCTTGGTGTAAGCCCGCGTCATTTCTCCTGCCTTCGTACCCTGGACATTTCGGTTATAGTTGCCCATAATCTTGGATCAGAAACTAAGAAAGCGACTGGCATTCCCATGTTTATGGCCATAGGCCAATGTGGAAGCATTCTCGGATCTCACCTATTTCCGAAGACGGACGGACCTCGGTACATGTGAGGGTTTTACCTTGACATTTTTGTTCCATTGAATGGGCTAACTTCTATTGTCATCCTTTCAGCAAGGGCTTTGCAGGTACGTTTACCTCGGATCCTGCACTTGATTGTTATTCACTTCTCTTTGTTTGCAGTCTGTTGCGCCCTCGAATTCTTGGCAGCTGTGTGCTCTATCATTCTGAGTGTACTGTCCCAATGCCTTTCCTGCACATTGGGATTTCTAACAAGTTTTTGGTAGATCTCTTATCGAAGTGCAAATGCCCGAAGGGATGCATTATATGGTCGACCAAAAACCAATGCTATGGTTGACACCAGTAAACTCGCAGACGAGGTAGGTTTGGTATACTTTTGGAAAGGAAGGTTGACACATCCCTCGTTACAGGCGCCCGAGTTCCGCTATGTACCGTGATTTTGTATACCACAAAGAAAGCGATACCTGTAGGATTTTGTTCGACTGTATATAAGCAATGATAATGATTGGCATCCTCTGCAACCTTCACCGTTATGTTAGTTGTAACTTGTAAGGTTATAGAAATGGTGTTTCTCATTATTTGGCGTTTCTATGTTTCGACATTCAACACTCCACCCGTCCACTTATCTTTCATGTATTTGGAGGCTAAATCGCGTACATACCACCCCGAAAGCTCAAAGATTACATGTTCATCTCCATGCTGGCCAACAGCGCGACGAGCGGTTCAAAATCCTGTTCATGGGGCGCGACGACTTCTCCTGCCTCATCTTGAGGGAGCTCTATGCAGCTTCTGGTCAGGCGTATTTTCAAACAAGCAAAGTTACCCCACTCATGCTGACTCCAGTTAAAATATGTAGATTTATGGCAGAATATATTGATCGCCACAAACCCTGACAAGAAGGTTGGCCGACGTGGGTCTCTGCTCTCCGTCTGTACGCTTGTTCTTTCCTCAAGTAACGCGTCGAGGTTTTTCACACCGATCCGATTCCTCTTTTTCAAGCACCCCTCAAAATTTTGGGCCAAACGCTCAATCTCCCAGTGCACTCCATCCCTCACACAAAACCAGAGTTTCGTCGGTGGAAGGTATGTCACAGAGGCGTTTCTCGTAGACGAGCTCACCCACGTTCTTCCCACCACCAGCTCCCACCTCCTTTCTCTGAGCTCCAGATGGATTCTCCAAACCCGGACCACTTGTTAGTGACCGCGTCCTTTGGTCGCATCCTGACTGCAACCCAACTAGGTGCGTTCCTTCCGACAAGGAGACTCAACGTGCATCCGTCTCTACTACCCGCATACCGTGGCCCAGCACCGATTCAACACACTCTACTCAATGGGGAACAGGAAACGGGTGTTTGCGTCATCAATATGCTCAAGAAAAATGAAGGGATCGATGCTGGAGGTATTTGGGGGTGTACTAGAGTGGTGTGTGTGCCTTGGGGCCTTGGATCACTCAAAATACTAACTCCATAGATGTTGCGCAGCCTGTGCCAAAGGAAGCAACGTTCCAGTCTTTGGGAGAGACTTTGGCGTGTGAGGGCGGAGAGCTGTTAGTGTCAGTTTTGAGGGATATGCGTGCTGGAAAGGTATTAACGACAGCAACTCACAATTTCAGTGCGAAAATCTGACTTTGGTTCCACAGGCTTCACTTCTACCTCAGCCTGCTTCTTCTACCCTTAATCACGCCCCGAAGATATCCATGGCCGATGCCTTACTCAACTTCGAGACTATGTCAGCAGAAGATATTGTTCAACGGTATCGCGCGATATCTCATCAGGTTTGTAACGTATCATCTTGCCTGGATATATATGTACCAACCGTCCAATCCTTAGCGTCCTCTGCTAACTCACATGCCTGTCCCCCACAAATCCCTCCAGCTGCACAACCCTTCTGTATGGTCTCCATCATCACCAATGGCCCTTCCTGCGCAACCAGGCTCTGCTTTGTATCATAAACCAAGCAAAGCACTCCTCGTGAGATGTTCTAAAAATTCGGTGTTATTAGTCCCAAGGGTTAAGCAAGATGGGAAATCGCTTTTGGAAACAAAAGAATGGTGGAATGGTGTTTGCAATTCACCCTTTGTTGTTAATGGGGTTATCAAGTTGGGATTGACCAATGAAAATAATTGTTAGCTTTGCGGCATACATACCCAGTGATTGAAAGCAACTTGAACGCTTCTTCTCATGATTTTCAGTCTCTGCATCTAGTGAGCGTATGCGAACGTTTTCAGCGAATGTAAGGAGTGTCTGTAGTGATCAGACGAATCAATATCTGGTTGAGTGTCAAGTCGTGACAACGAAAGGATTGCAGCAAGGCCGCCAAAATTCGATAGATTGACTCTGGAATAATGACCAGGAAAAGGTCAAGTACCAAACACCAACGACACGAACTGTGTTATGCCGCAAACCTCCCTCCCTCCCTCCTCCCCCTCCTCAACAAAACAACAGCGTCTCCCCCATCAATATCCCACAAACCGACACACAACACCGAAAAGCCAACAAACCAACACCAGCAACAGCAGACAAAAGCGCCAACGTGGCAGGTTTAAGGAGTGTCCGAACTGTAAGGCCTTTATAGCAGAAAGATAGAGTAGGAACAGGCAAGGGGATGGGTCAGGAAAATGACGCGAGTCGCAGTGGATGTGTTCTTGACGCAAAATATAATAGTGTGGAGGCGGTGACGCGAATAATAATGGTAGGTCACAAATTGGGCCTGCGTATGCGATCGCCGGAATGTAAAGAATGAGTGTTTGCCTGAAATTCGGTGTAATGGTGGTGGATGTTGGCTTGACAATGACGACAATGTCGGTTTGTTTCTCCCTCCGCTCGGCTCCTCCTGCTCCAATGCTCTCTCCCCTCTCTCTTCCACCACCTCTCTCCTCACCTCCAGCTCCTTCACAAAGCCCTCATCGCACCACAGGCACACCACCACGGTACGAAGGTTGACCCCGCGGATGATGAGGTGGCACAGCTCCATTCTGCTGCCGGCCTTGCTGGGGTTGCCCGCTTGAGTACATTACCTGCGCTTGACCCTGTTGATACTGTTGAGCTTGCAGCTGCCCATTCCTATGAGCAGGCGTTGCCACGTTAGCCTGTCGTTGCTGAGTTTGAGCCGCCTTTGGCTGCTGCTGCTGTGCCCTCTCCTGCTCCTCGGACCCGCTTGGGGCAACGTACAGCCCCCGATCGATATTTTGCGGGATCGGCTGAATCTCCGTCCCTAGCTCTTGCTCAATCTTGTACAGATTAAACCGATCTTCATACGTCACGAGGTTGATCGCCAATCCCAAATGTCCGAACCTGCCTGAACGGCCAATACGATGCAGGTACGTCTCGCTATTCTTAGGGAAGTCAAAATTGATAACGACATTCACCGCTTGAATATCAATTCCACGAGTGAGGAGGTCCGAGCAAACAAGGTTGCGGCATACGCCGTTGCGGAAGTCATGGAAGACGCGGTTGCGGTGTGATTGGAGCATCTTTGCGTGCGAGTAGAAACAGGAGTATCCGAGCTCAGTCACCTTTTTGGCGAGGAGTTCGACACGGTTCGTGGAATTACAGAAAATAATGGATTGGTTGATTTGCAGCTAACGTGTGGATGTTAGTTGGGTGTGACAACAACAGAGAAAGACGAATGAACCTTGGAGAAGAGAGTATTCAAACAGTGAACCTTTTGTCGTTCTTCGACATAGGCATAATATTGGGTGACACCGCGAAGGGTAAGTTCATCCATCAAGTTGATTTCGTACGGAGATTTCATGTGTTTGTCCTGTGTAAATTGTAAAACGACGAGTCAGGAGGCGCCAGCAAAAAAAGAGAATACCTTGAAGTCTTTGACGATCATAGGGAAAGTCGCACTAAAAAGCATGACTTGGCGTTCAGCAGGGAGATAGGAAAGCAGCTGTTCCATCACAGGCGCGAATTCAGGAGATAACAGTTTATCTGCCTCGTCCATGACGAATACAGGGCATTCAGAGAGGTCGGCAACATTTTTACCAGCCAAATCCAGGATACGGCCTGGAGTGCCTACCAAGACGTGTACGGTCTCTGATAAGCGTAAAATATCGTCCTTGAGGGTTGTACCACCAGTGGTGACCATGACCTGTACGCCCATGTGTTTTCCGAGTGTTTTGCACACCTGAGATGTTTGGAGGGCGAGTTCACGAGTAGGAACGAGGAGGAGGGCCTGGATCTTGTTCTTTGAAACGTCGATTTGTTGAAGGGAGGGAATGACGAAAGCGGCTGTTTTTCCGGTGCCATTCTTTGCACGGGCGAGGATGTCACGTTTGGCCAGGGCAATGGGGATGGCCTCTTCCTGAATGGGAGAGGGCTTCTCAAAACCTGCTTCAAAGATACCCATGAGAAGCTCGCGGCGGAGGAACATGTCCTCGAATTCTGTGCCCTTTGTAGCAGTTACATCTTCAGTTTGAGGACGGATGTCTTTTGGTGGAGGACGGAGTGTGGATTTCCAGGAATCTGTGATTGAAGGTCTGCAAAAGTGATTAGATGTGTCGTGATGAATATGGATATGATTGACGTACGTCGAGGACGACGAGGTGGCTGGCTGAGACATGAGATGCGCAGAGGTGGTGTTGGTGGTGGTGGTATGGGATCAAAGTGGTATGGGTGGCTAAAGGCGAGAAGGCGCTAAAGGCTCTTAGGCGGGTTGTTGATCGTTGGTCGTTGTCGTTGACTTCAATTCTTGTCTTGTTGTGAAAATACGACTCTCAAAGCATTCTTTCACACGCTCAAGCCACGTCCAAAATAAACTATGGGTATCAAATCCGAACAGTATCACCTCGCATCACCGTATCATACCCTCCAACCTCCTTAGCGCTTCTTCCTTTGAAAGTACAGATACTGCAGCTTCCCTTATCCGAAGCCGCTCCCCACCTAACGTTGCGTGAACAACCAGCCGAGCGACCACCTCACCCTAAACAAAGTAATAAATAAGAAGAGATGAGGAAGAAAAAGACTGGAAAAACTGACCAATTCCACAAGAATGGCAACCACAATCAGCCTTAAAGTCTAGGTCAGCGAAAAGAGAAGAAGAAAAAAAATCATCGACAAACCAGATGATAATCCACGTTATTCGCTCCATCGCAGAATTATTGAGATGGTCGTGAATGGCATCCAACTGCGTTTTGCAATGTCAACCCCCGTCTCAGACCATGGAGAGCATACTGACAAAGTCGCTTGCAACCCCAAGCTTTTCATTCAATAGCTGTACACGAGGCTTGATCTCCATGTACTCCCGAACAGCATCATACAAACTCTTCAAACTTGCCTCACTCCAAAACAGTTCGGGAATGTCAAGGACGTTCGACACCAGATTGACGTCTCGGCGCAATTTAAAGAGGCGGCCAGTCAACTTGAGTGCTTCGTGCCGGCGAAGCTTCAGCACGCCTGACTCGGCCAGTTGTCTTGGTATCGACATGGTCAAAGGTGATGATAGCACTTGCTGAGCAGTGGTTTCATAGCGTGCGAGAAGTGTCGATTGAGCAAGTGCGTGAGCTATGGAGAGTTTGAGCAAATGAGAGCGAGATTTGAGAGCTATATTCAGCGGAAAATAGTTAGAATATTCGGATAAGAACCCATTTGAGAAAAACTTGCTGAAAAAGTCGTTATATATTCGTGGGTATGCAATGTGGGGATCATGCTGGTAACCTTGACATCAGAAAAAAAGAAACGTCAAGATTCGAGACGTACTGCGAAATGACACTCCTCGACTTTCCAATCATCCTCGTTGATCCTCCTCTTCATCACGCCCGCCTTTTCCACGTCCTCGATAATATCTTTCTCAAACCTTTCCTCTAAACCGAAGAAAACGACAACCCCATACTCAAAAAATACCACCTCCACAACGTCATCTTCTGCATTTCTCATCGGAACAACCGGTTCAGGCGTCTCACGAGCGTTTCGCCATCCCCCGTACACCCCAGGATCAGTCTCCGCCCCGGATTCTATATCCACCAGAGGACCTGCAACTTCAGGTGCATATTCCGACGCGGGTGTGAGGAGAGGTTCAGACTCTCGGAATACAGGAACGATGGTAGCAGGTGAAGGCGGGGTCGCTTGGGACGTAGTTGGTGAATCTGGTCGGTGGAATTTAGGCACCTCCACGGGAGAGGTGGAAGAGATGTACCCGTCAAGGAGGGACGACGGCGACCTGGCGGCGGCGGATGGGAAGTATGTTCCTTGGTAGCCATTCTCCTCTGCTTCAGATAATCTGGAGAGGAACGATTGGCCTCTGGTTAACGTCGCTGGGGCAGAAGAGCGAACGTTCGTGTTAGGTCCATAGCCTGGCAGTAGCGGCAAATGGTACATCTACAGAACGATGTCAACTTGCCCTTGCCCGCTCCAAAAACATATCGTTGATACTCACCACATACAATGCCTCGTCAAACACCCTTGGAAACACATTATGCTCCCTTTTCAAAAAAGATGCGAGTAGTTTCATCTTGAACGACTCTGCAACGCAATACGCAGTGATCCTTTTATACCCAGCTTGTTTCCTCTGCTCTTTGCTCATGCGTTCTGCTTCGCTCTTGTACTCTCTCACTCCGCCATCAGTCTCAGCAGCCAGCGTCAAATCATCCTCCACATCTGTAGGTAGTGCTCTCGTTTGTGGCGCAGAAGGGAGTTCTACGAGTTTATGTGATGTTTTCGACGTCCTTTGCGCCTTGGGCGCAGATGAGAGACCAGATATAGATCCACGACGGGCCGTGGGGTGTCCAGGCCCGTCATTGGATGTTCCAAGGGAACGTAGACGCGTCGATGGTTTCCTTCGACCTGGTAGATTGGAAGATGAGGGCAGCCGAGCAGGGACACTAGGCTTGTGGGACATCTTATACGATATCGGAAAGGAAGACGATGGCAGGGGTGATAACTGACAGTCAACATGATGTCGTCATTAGGCATTTCTCATACCCTAAATTTATTTATCATGAATTACATAGTGCTGTGATATACGACTCGGTGTATAAGATAGACACAGGGTATCCAGTCTACGGTTGTCTTGATCAGTCATATCCCATCCGTCCATGAGAAAGAAAAGAAAAGTTCGGATATGCAAGGAAGTAACAGCTAAACTCTAAGGCTTGCGTGTGAGCGGGTTTCTGGCTCGCAGTTGTGCTCCTTTGTAGTAGAGGAAGATGGGGAACGGAATACCCAACACGACGGCTAGGCCTGCTAGCAACTAAAATTTTCTGTTAGAATTACAGTTTCATATAAAGAAGAAATGAACACACCGAGTTGCCACCACCAAGGCCAAGCCTGTCGAACATTTGCTGTCCAAAGAGAGGGAACACAAATCCAAACAGGGAACGGAAAAACTGCCCAGGGAGACATCTTCAGCGAACATCCATGAAGAACAAAGAAGTAGCATACAGCAGCAGCTGAGGTAGCGCTCGCAGCAAAAGTAAAGGCATCGACTAGGTACAGCTGGATAGGAAGGCTGCGCAAGGAGTGAGTTGACTAAGAGAACTGAAACCGCATAGACCTACAACACGGCCATCATCCCTAAAACATTAGGTTAGCCGCTTTGCATAATTTGATTCCGGAAGAGGGTGCACCCACCAAATCCGTAGATACCTGAACCAATAATTGGCATAATCCAGTGTATTTTAGCATCCGCTGACCATCCATACCAGCTATGTTGGAGAAGGCATCAGAGGGTTAGGTGGGAACGAATAGTGCCTATAAACTTACAGCAGGCCAATGGGAACGAAGAGTGATCCGAAGGACAGGGCTGGGATACGCATCTCGGGTGTACCAACTCCGCCATTTTTAGATGCAAGCTGTAGGAGCCATTAAGATTGACGGAAGGGGGGGTGGTGAGGCACACTTGCGTGTTTATAAGCAGCATCAGCCCACTTTGCTCCAAAAATGGTTGACACAAAAAAGCCTATGCCCAAACCCATGTAGGCAAGACCACCGATACCAGCACTGAAGCCATATGTGTTGTGGAACAAATCTGTGAATACCTAGATGAGCTGAAAGTATCCGTAACAGAAAGATGAACATACCGGCGAAGGTGGTAAACATCAGGTAGTAGATGCCTAAGACAACGAAACTCAGCGATTTGAATGACCTACGCAAACTGGGTTTGGCTCAGCGCTTACCGTACATACTACAGGAAAAGATCAGTGTTGTGATTGAGCGGCCAATTGAAACTCACAATGCCATGTAAAGACTGAGGATGAAACAAACGAGACTCCTGAACAACATAATTATTGGCCGGCTAAGATTGTCCACGAAGAAATTCCATTTGTTTCCATGGGTTGCGCTAAGATGAGGATGCAACTTCGCGGCTATTTCGGGGTCTATGCCCTTCCTCGCATCACGTCGCACGCGGATGACGGGCGCGTACGTTTCTTGGAGAAGTGGAATGCCAAAGAGACTGGCAACACTACACGTAACTTCGTACAGAAACAGGGTCAGTCCTGTGCTTCGATTCCTGGGTGGAGTACTACTCACTCGCTATGACAATAAAGACCCACTTAATACCGATAGTTTGAGCAATGAACCCGCCTGCAATAGGACCGACCACGGGACCTGAGAGATCATAGATTGCAGGATCAGAGGAGTGGATCAGGGATCTAAAGTGTGCTGCTTACCGATCAGAGGTCCCAAACTGAAAATAGCCATTGCCGAAGCACGATCTCGCTCGGCGAACATGTCGCCTATTGACCCACTACCGATTGCGATAGGCGCACTGCCAGAGAAACCGGCTGAAATGAGGGTTAACCTGAGAAAGGGTATGTCATGCTTCTACCCACAAAGGAAACGGAAACCAATGAGTGCGCCCGTGGTCGGTGCAAACGCGCAGCCGAGGCTGAAACCGATGGTGAAGATATTCGCAATATGGAGGACCTAGATTGATGGCTTGAGTAGATGTATATGAGTTCAAGGAGGCACCTGCATACCCATGTCCGCCCGTACATCTCAGATAATGGTGCGAAGATGAGGGGCTGGGAGCTCGTTGAGTAAAAGAATAATAGGGCACATCTTGACTTACCCCAATGGCAAACGACAACAAGAATATACTTAGAGTAAGGGCAAGGATCGATGAATTCGTAATGCCATACTTCTGAGCGACCTCTGGTAGACCAGGCGCCATCATAGAACTAGCCAGAGGCGTGACGAAAGTGTAGAAGGCCACCTGAAATTTCGTTGGCTGTGGGCAATAAAACTGACGAACAACTGCACGCACGATGAAGACTGCTGTCCATTTTTTCGTTAATGACCAGTTCCTAGCATTTTCGGGATCGTTTTCCCAATCCTCCTCTATATTTTCGAAGGCTTCCTCTACCTTATCATCAGGAAGTGCAGACTCTCCATGACCAGCGTGAAACTTGGAAGGGAGTTCAGGCGTTACAGACGACTTCTCGTTGGATTGGACATGAGTGAGGGAAGACGCGATTGAGTTCGTTTGGGTGAATGGGAAACTATTGTGCTTCTCGTCTTCGTGGCTCATCTTTGACACGGGCAGACCGCAGACCGCAAAACCTGGGGTACCGCTAGAGGGAATCGACAGGACTACGAGCCACTTCTCCAAAAGGCGCAATGGCATTTTATTGCAACGCAGACCCGTGCTAGACCGCACCTTGACGTTATTGGCATTTGGTCATCTTGCACATTAACTTCACTTTGCGTCACCACATGCTCGTAAGTTACGCAGGTGGATGTTCAAAGTGTGGGACTCGAAGGGCCAAATATGATTCCCGGAGACTTGCAAATTGATGACCTGTTGAAGTGCTCTGTAGCTTGCTCTTGAGGCATGGCGCTTGAGCAGCAGGAACGATAACCGGGTGATACCCTGCAATAATTGGTACTCGTGATGGTGACTGACAGAAAATGGACTCCGCATTATCACAAACTCTCTTGGCACCTCCGATCAGGGAGCTATTTATAATCGCTGCACAATCAACGACTTTCTTGATCAACTTTGCGGCAAGGCTTAGCCTTTGGCTAACGATGGCCAAAGTTGCGCTCTTGCTCCCCTGTCCCACTAGAAACAGTCAAATGATTTCGGTGACTCTCCTTCTCTGATCTATCATCCTAACATCCAAATGCAATATTGGGTGACCCACCTGCCCTGGCGAGTCGCGGCCTCGAGAAATGCTCCCTTATCAAATCAACAGCGACTTAGCGTTGCTTCGCTGAATACAACTCACGACGCGTCTTCGAGATCTACTATGCCCTATCAGTAATTCGGCAGACCCTCTCAGTCGGCACATTCTGAATTATATGTTCTATGGACTCTAGATACTGTCCAGACTTGAAACCCCCCTTTCTCCGTGAAACCCTATGGTTTCTAAATTGGTTGGGCAGAAACCTGGGGTTCCTAGCGCGTTAGCGCAACCGTTCTTGACCCCTGGCCTCCTGGACCCTGCTCCCTAATCTGACCTTTAATCGATTATTGCTACTCACCAGCGGCGCTCATGCAGGTTTCTCCAGACTGACCTTTCAATGTCGTAGAGCAGCGCATCCAGATGCTTACATCCATTCTCCAGAAGATGGATAGGTGGTGTTCTCCTACTACCAGCGATCGGAGTCAGGTCCCAGCCTTTCTGTGTCACTTCGCCACTCTCCTTACTTGTGGCAATCCCGACGCCAAAAGAGTCATCGCTGTTACTGGCAGCTTGACTTCTGAAGACTTACGAACCTTGGTTGTGACACAAAATCCTTTCGGCTCCAGCAATATTTCTGAATTTGGAGTGAAAGAGATTTCGAGGTCAAGCGGGACATTTGAAGAAGTAGTTCAGAAGTACGTCTAGTGACGCCCCTCTTCCTCTGTTCAACGCTAACCCTTCCAAAGGGCTAAGAATTCTACGCTCCAGGAGCACATCTCGGACGTTTGGGCTGCCATAGCCTCGTATGATCCAAATAACGCAGGTCATTTCAATTCGTTCTGCCTCTTCATTGTTACTCGTTGTTTCCGGAAGATATCCAAACGTATATTTCAAGGCAAGGGCTGTTGGGGTGTGAGCGTGAAAGAGAAGCTTTATGCCTGGACTCCTCACAGCGAGGAGCTCGACATCGTTCGGTGGATAGACCGACCTAAATGGGCATTCTCAGTCCCGGGGATGCAGGAGCAAGTGATAGAGAAATCTAGCCAACATATCTCCCAATGGGCGCTTTCAACTGCGACCTTGCGGAACTGGGCCTGGCTTCTCGCAAGAATGCTCGATGTTGGAACTCGCAGTGGAGGCAACGAAGGATGCACGGGTGAGGAAGGACACAGCCGAAGAAACCAAGGAGATGGAAAATGTCGATATTTGGTGTCACCGCTTGTATACATATGTGCATTGGAAGGAAGGCGTCGTAAAGACCCTTTTAACCCAGACGTCGCTGGCACATTCATTCCATCTCGATCCTGGATTGAACATAGGCGGTACGTAGATATAGTGTCTTCCCCTCATCTCTTCACCTCATGCTATTTTCTCGCAAATGCAGCCGGCGCCGAACCTGGTGAGTTTGGCGGTGTTCGGTTTGTGGAGTGAATTAAAATGTACTTTCGAGATGAACTCGCAGAGATGCGGAGAGAGCCCGTCGAAAGTGAAGGGCAACAAGTTCTTCGCCACCTGTATGCCATTGTCGCATGGCACGCCGCCGCAAAAAGCCTACTGGACAGAAAATCTCGCCTTGTCGCACAAACTCTCGTTGTTGGCCTAGTACAGGTTGTCCCGATCAACCCTGGTCTGATGACCAGTGAGGAGGTCATTCAAGAATTCTTCCATCGATATCCCACTTTATCGCCTGAAGTTCACACCATCGGGGATATAATTAGAGAAAACCACACCCAGGCAAAGTTCACCGGTACCACTCATACAGAAGCGACACTTACGGGGCTCCCCACATACTTCTCTCCTGGCTCTCGTTTTGTCAACAATGGTGTTCTGGTGAAGGAGGAAGATAATTTACGATTTCTCAAGGAGCTCGTTGAGCCGGTATGTTGTTGTACTTCCCCTCCCCACGCGTTTGATAAAATACTGGAATGCAGGCGACATTCGAGAAAGCCATCGCCGTTGGTAAAAAGTGTTATTGGTGTTGCGACAGGCTCGGCAGTCGCCTCGGTGATATCAAGCTCCCTGGCTCACATGGGGTTCTATATTCTTGGACTCATCCTCGGGTGGGAGTTGATATCACTGTTCTCCGAGCTCTTGAAGATGATTTATGGATGAACTAAAAGCAGCTGTAGGGGATACAATGTCCCGTATCCATTCCCGTCAAAGCTCTGGCTCTAGCACGGTTGGGGGTGAAGACGTTTTCGAACCTCTCGAGTTTAAACGACTGGTCCTCCCACCCAAATAACCTGCTGTCCAATCCATGTCTCAAGTTTCACAAACCCTCGCACGAATCCTGGCCGACACATATGTAGTGTTTCCTGTGTATCGTTAAATGCCTGATCGCGAAAGTGGGGTTATAAACACATCATCCATCTTTCTCCATATCAGCTATTTTTCGGCCTTCTTCCTGCGGATTCCAAATAACGACATTTTTCAAATTGACCGATCTGATTTTGAGACCTCCCTCGGGCCACGCCACCTCGCCAATTAGAAAAAGATGGGCATGGTAATGGTAATAAATTCAGGCTGACTACGTTACATAATAACTCAGGTAAACAAGTTACCTCGCCAGCTCGTCGTAAAGTGAAGCACGTATCTAGTGGAAGGAAATATCGAGGGAGGGATAAGTATAAGGGATCATGTTTTGAAAGAGATGGGGTAGGGAAATTGATTTTCGTGGGGCTCTGGGCGGTGAAGATTGTATTCGGGAGTGTCTCCGGGCTTCGCTCCAGATTCTCGCGGCGAGTCTGATGGAGGTTGTGTGCCAGTCGTGTGCGAGACGAGTGCGTAGGGTGTGATTAACTGTTGGTTGTCTTGTTTCCGGCTCCACTGTAAGGATATTTAGTGGGTCATAGTGATTCATATCGGTCCGCATAATTGGTACTATCTTGACGTCAGTAGCACTCGCACATTAATATGATCGTTATCCAAAAGTCCATCTGACGGATCGACGTCGATACAAGTACATGAATCATAAGTGTACAAGTGTCCCTAAACCAAGGTATGGTTTGCCTTCTAAATATGAGAGTCCTTGTCGGTATGAAGTGCTCATTGTCTATTCAAAAATGCATGATGTTGGGCGAATACTAGATCATCCCGAAGTAGCCCAGGGACCAGGAATAAATAAGCTTGCATGATGAGGATGCCTCATGCATGAGATAGGGTCTTTTGAACGGCTTGAATAACAGCATCCGCGTCGACATGTACTAGGTCATCATTTGGAGGTGATGGCTCTGGGAGGTTTTCGGATGTGAATCTTCTACTTGCAAACAATGTTGACCGAATCATCTACAAAGAAAGGGGGTACGTACTGATTGCCCCACCAAGCAACGTAGTGGAAGCCTAGGGAGTAGGCAGCAAGCTCTCGATCACGAGCAAATGTATCAGCAGGGAAGAACTCCATTAATGTAGCCTGCGGTGACGGCTTCATGAATACGCAGTCAAACAAGTGGTTTCCATGAACCCCAAGGATAACCTGGCAGGTTGTTAATACGAACCTGGAGGCGGGGGAAATAAAAGGCTCACCGACGACCGGACCACAGCGCCCATTTTTTCGTTCCAATCTGTCTCAGTAGTGGAGGTGGAAACGATATGTACGACATATCCACGTGAACGGCCCAACTTTTGCAGCGCACGCACAAGGGCATCGTGATCCTCAGAAACCAACTTCGGACCAGTTGACTCGGATTGTCTGTGGAGATAGGTGATAACTTTCTTATCTTTGGCCTTCTCGTAGTATGCGTCGAAATACAGAGCCAAAGTCCTCCGCACAGGTTCCCACCAATTCTTTGAGGCCTCAAGATCAAAGGGTAACGAGAATATGGGTTGTTCTGAGTTCACTGAGTGTCCTGCCGCTTGGCGGTCGGCCACCACGAGGCGCTCGAAAAAAAATGGTGTTATCATTTGGTGATAATCTTCCCAGTCTTCATAGTATAGCATTGTGAGGTGGGGGAAAGCGGCCTTAGCGAGGTAAGGGTGAAACCCAGTGTCGACGCGCACGCGGCGTAGCCAATGTTTGTCAAAGTCGGGGTTGGCATCGGTAAAGAAACGATTGTGCGGGAAAAGCATGCGTTGTGGATGTGGGAGGTGCGTACGGCCATTGTGATCAATTGAACTGTCCAGGGTGCTGTAGAGCCGCCACAAAGCGAAAAGAGTAGAATTATCTTAAGAAAAAAGGTGAGCTCTGCATATATCGACTAGACCAAGTCTGCAACGTACGTGGCTCAGAGTCCGCTTGCATCCAGGAGACGCCTCGAATGCTAACAAAACAGGTTCAATACGCGGCATGGGGTTTCGAGCATAAGTCATACATTGAACCGAAATCTCCTATATGCTCCAACGCCTGCGCTCTCGACAGGAACTCCCACTCCGCGAATCCATTGCCAACACTGGCGACCATAGACCTCATTGGGGGGAAAGACTGTTCGTCATCTGTGACAAGATAAACAGAGTAGTTGAAGATCATGACATTGTCCAGGATAGTGTAGCCTTCGAGGGGGTGTTATTGACTTTGTCACTGAACAGAGAAGTAGCTCTTTACCGGGCACATGTTTCACAACCTTTGTCTGCGGTATATCCTCCCCCCATACCTGAAGTGCTTGGTCTACTGTTATATTCCCAAATACTTCACCCAGCAAATCGCCCGCAGCCTTGCTTCCAATCCACGTCGCTCCGTGCCGCCCACTACCGCTTGATTGACTCCTCTCCTCGCCGTCACCAGCGATGTGATTCTCGTCCCATCGCCAGTCACCAAAAATTTCGGTTTCAAGAGCATCTCTCCATCCAGGAGGTTTCCGTCCGTCGTTTCCTATGAGTTTAGTCTTACCAAGACCAATTTTTCGAAAGAAAGCTCCCTGGCTTGCCACGGGATCAATTCCCAGAAGTCGTAAAGCGGTTTCAAAGTTATAGGCAAGGAAATAGGTGCTTAAAGAAAAAAGAATGAGAGTGATTTCGCGCCTGTCAAGTGGTGCCAACCATCGCATATTGAAGCAGGGTCTTATGATGTGGGAGGCAAGAGCACGCCAAGAAACGGAAAAGCTGTAACTGCCTGCGGAAATAACTCGAACAAACAACATTGTAGGCGTCTGTGGACGCTGAATTACTACAAGATAGAAATACAGTGATGGTTATGGAAACAACGCCGATCAAGAAAATAGATAATCGAGCAATACAAGCGTCTCCTAAGCTTCTTCGGTTTCTTTCTTTCCTCTGCTGCAACGAACAGAAGGTTAGCATGCGACTACCTAAGAAGTCACCAAGGAAGTTCACCTTGATTTGGTAGGGAGGAGTTCCTAAAATACGTCTTAGAAGAACTCGACAGAATACAACCTCGGGACTTACAGCAGCAATGTGGGGCACAACGCCTCCCTGAGAGATGACCACATCTCCAAGGAGTCGATTCAACCTAACCGTGTAAGAATATGGCAGTCAAAGCAAATGACAAAAAACGCACTCTTCATCGTTTCTGATAGCGAGTTGGAGATGACGGGGAACGATACGTTGCTTCTTGTTATCGCGAGCGGCATTGCCAGCGAGTTCGAGGATCTCAGCAGCCAAGTATTCGAGGACCGCGGCCAGATAAACTAGGAGATGCGCACAGTTGTGATTAAAAGAATGCAACGTGATGGGATATGCGTACCAGGTGCGCCGGCACCGACACGTTGAGCGTAGTTTCCCTTCTTCAAGAGACGATGGACACGACCGACAGGGAACTGGAGACCTGCCTTGGCCGAACGCGATTGGGATTTACCGCCTTCACCACCCGCCTTGCCGCCAGAAGAGGATTTTCCAGATTTCCCTATCGGCGATGGGTAAGTATAAGAACTGCTGGTTGAGGTGTCTGGGCGCCCAGGGTTTACCTTTTCCGCTCTATAGACATCGAAGCATCAACAACTGTGACTTCTTGATGGAAGACGTCAAACGTACCATGGCAGTTAATTACTTTACAATATATACACCAGGAGTAGAGAAGAGATGGTGGTGGTTTGAGTTGAAGAGCGGTCAATCAACAAACCCTGGACAAACGCGTCAATTTATGTGTGCCTATTTGCCAAATCACGTGGGTTATCGACTTTTTGTCAAGGCAAAACCTGGGCAAAACTGTAGACTCACTCAACGGGGTGAACGCCTCGCCATGTCCTTGTTTTCATCATGGCCAGTCCGCGGCTTCTTTTCACGAAATACCCATCATCTATTTTGTCTCCGGAGATCATTTTGCGCAACAAGCTTGAGATTGCAAGATGGCCAAGTGCCTCCATCATCATCCCAGCGCAATACTATCGACATTGAAGGGCCCAGTGTCAATCCCAATGATTTGCAGCCGTTGAATCGACCGTTAGGAGTTCGGGAGAGGCCTACGACGACAGTGAAGACGAGAACGGAGAGAATGAAAGCTTTAATGGATCAGGATGTGCGGCTTGCGGAACGGAGGCATCTGTACGTGATATCTCGACCTCCCGACCGGGGTTCTGACTTGGACGGTCGTAGAATAAAAGAGGCCAGTAAAGGCTACTTTCATGATATGAACATGACGCGAAAGCATGGCGGAAAGACCTGGATTGCCCCCAAGGTCCTCATTCGCGAGGACGTGCGTGGTGGAGCATAATGTTCTCTAAATTTTCCTCAACTCCTTCCAGAAAGCCTTATATCTACCCAACATCTCTGGCAAGAGCTTAGCTAACAAGGAAAAGAAGAATACGACAACGATGTGTTTTGGACGCATTACCGTGCTTGCGATGTTAGGCACGCAAATTTCGGAGGTATATATCGTTATGCCCTACGTTGCGCACGCCAATAACTGAATAAATGCAAGCTTCATGTCAAAGGCTTCGTTGACGCGACAAATACACGCTTCACTTCAAATCCCCTTTATCAATATGTTCAAATCAATCTGCAAGAAAACCTGCTTAAATCATTCCTTGTAAACCTCTTTACCAACTCCCTGCGCAACGTAGTCCCTCCTAGCTTGCAAGCGAACTATCTTGTCTCAAGCCAAAACATGGAGTACGTTCGGGAACCTCTTGGGATGACCAATAGCAAAGTCGGGTATGTTTATCTCATCGACGAGAATCTGAGAATTCGATGGGGAGGCTGTGCGGATGCAACTATGGAGGAAAGTCAAGCTCTGGAGAGTTGCACAGGAGTGCTGTTGAAGAGGTTGGAAAAGAAGCCAAAGGGAAGACATCTCCCTCAACTTGAAGCAGCGTCGACCCAATGAAGAGCCCCTCGATGCCTTTAGTATCTCAGTAATGTCCCTGAAAGCGTATTTTGCTGTTTGTCAACTCACGCTTTCGTTGCTTATAAGATACCAGGAAAATCGGGTGTGCCACTGGGTTTTTATCATTTTTTATAATTCGGAATCTTCTGGACAATGCAATTATTCCGCTACGTTACAAACGCCTTAACCAGAATCGCTCTCATGACTTTCTCTCGTGTACTGTTGACGGTGATGGTGGAATGAAATGCCTCTGGCTCAATAAGCAAATGATTACTCAGCGGTACTTAAGTGACAATCGCGTGCGATTATCGATTGATCTACCTTCCTCTCCTATCGTCAAGATGTCTGGCAAACCTCCCAAGGTATCGTTGTGGAAGAAGACACGGTTTTCCGAGCCTAGTATTCTGCCTGATGCTGTCAATTCCTCTGGACCTGTGGCAGCGACATCAGAAGTAAGCTCTGCACCAAGAGAAACTCCTCTAAACAGATCTGATTACCATCCACCTGGCATGTTAACAAGTATTACTGATCTGGTTGCCTCTGACCCTCTCCAACCAATCTTGGAAACTGTATCTGAGTCTCATGTTATGCAGTCCTCACAGCAATGGCTGAAGATAGCCCAATCTTCTTTAGCTATGTTGGGTACTGGATTGAGTGCTGCTCCTGTTCCTGGCCTTGGTGCTGCACTCACTTGTGCCTCCAAAGTTTTATTCCAATTAGATGTATGTGTATCCCAGGTCTACTTTCCATCAAGGGCTAATAACTGTGGTTTAGGTGGCTTTTTCGCAATGCAGGTGATCTGAAAAGACTTGCAGATGTTATGTCGGGATTGCAGAAGAGTCTTTGTCCAGACCCTGAGCACCACTTCCTAAACATATTAGTCAATGAATTGAGTCAACACATCAGGAAAAAATCTCTTGACTCAGTAGGTCAATGTAGCCCCAGTATTTATAATAGTCTGGTATACAGGTCCCCCATCAGCAAAAGATCAGGTTCCATGTCAGCCCATAAATGGCCATAGAAGATATCAATAGGCTATGAATGGGTATGCCCCCTTGCATGGCCAAGGTTGGAACCTTGGCTTACATCCCTGGTGATAGGCCTTGCATGGTACCGGTTTCTTGCATGGCCATCCGAGATCCTGACACCATGCAAGGCCATACTATGCCATACTAGCTGACCCTTTCTATACTATGTTACACTATTTCCCTATTCATTACTCTAGATTCTCAACATTCAGGAAAAACATAAAAACATAAAGTCGTATATATTCTGAGTAACTGATACATGCATGACGATGACAGAGGAGAAATGAAGTGGACCAAAGGCCAGGCTAGGAGGGAAATGAACGGCAATGGTAGCATGCACCAAGAGAATTTCATGCGTATGCTCTAAGATATAGACTAACTAACTAAAAAAACTGTGAACGGAAACATCAGATATATGCAGTAGCATTAAGAGTGACTTACTGGTGTGCCTTTCTCAACGCGCATTAAACGAAACACAGAGATTGACTGGCGTTCCGTGTTTGAGATGCGATCCGAGAGATACTGATATGGAGTCTTGTTAAGAGAAAATGACGAGCAAGACGATGAGACTCACATTTCCTAGGTAACACCAGGGTAATTTGAGTGATCCATGGCGTGCTTGAATGGCCTGCATGTCAGAATAAGCACTAACAACTGAACCTCGAAGCATCAGAACCCCCAATGTGGTGCGTGTATGCATGTCCAAGGGATGAAATGACTTGCCGAATCGACGCACTGTCTGAATGCAGGGCAATTGAAGAAAAATAAAAGGAGTAACAAAAGGACAGTGGCATGTACCCCCGAAACAGAGGTTTCTACTTATCGCCGCTTAGGTGAGAGGGCGGAACCAATCACACCGCGCCTGGCTGATATTCCATGCAAAGGATGGCTGTGATCAGGGTAGAATAGAGGCTAGTGAGATGATAGGTACCAGATCAGAACTGTGTAACACTCTGCATATATGCGCATTTGGGGTTTACTTACTGGTGAACAATCAACCCTCTGAGAAGCCCAGAGCCATCATTACTGAAAGTTGTCATTGTAGCGGCAGTGGAGGATTAGAAGGGGGAGAGGGAACGATGAGCACAAGGTGGTGGTGGTGATGGTCAAGAACAGAGAGCAAGGAAGGAGTTCTACCGAGATGCGTGATGAATGTCATGTGATCAAACAGATCAAAGTCCAACCAAAGCCCAACATACCTCTACATTACAACACCATTCTGGCCCAAACTTTACTTTGCCAAATGACGCCGTTGTCACCAGTTTCGCCTTCGAATTGCTGCATGAAATGTTCGCAATGACTACCCAACCTATCCTTCCCTGTGTCTGACCTGCCCACACTGATGGCCTGAACACCATAAAACCTGACTGCTTTGCCAACAGAAACATGATATTGGGAGAGAGTAAGGTGCTATCGGGAGTCGAAAGCAGTGGGGAGAGCTCTCGCCTTGGTCTCAAAGATAAGGTGGAGTGGAGATCTGAGTAAGTCCTTCCTTTCCTTGAACTTACGTCCCCTTCTACTTTCCCTTGTCATCGTTGGTCATTGCAGAAGACTTTACAGCTCTTCTCTTTTTGGCACTCCTGCTATTTTTTTTTCTTGGTCACCTTTCAGTATGCTGATGACCCTTCCCAATTCCAACCCCTGCATTTGGACTTGCAGGATTATCACATCCTTTTCAAATTCAACGTGAAGCGCAGCTGGCCTCGGGAACGTATGGATGAGGATCACAAGCAGACCACGAATGCAGCACGATCTCTGGAAGGTTGACAACCATGGCCTTGCGTAAGAACAAATTATGGTCTGCAATACTTATATTTACTTCTCTTCATACTCGATGCAATGATAATCTCCAGCTCCTTTCTTCTCTGATACCGAGTTGATAGAACTTGGTCTATCTGTTTGTAACCAAGAGAGGTTATCAATATGACCCAACTTTTGTAAGTACGATCTGATCACCCTCTCAGCTTCCTTTCTGTTCGCTGACATGCAGACTACAGATGTATCCAATCTTGATTAAATGACAAGTCACACTACCCAAATTCAGCTATGCCAAGTTCAACGAGGGTGAAAGCCACCTCTGTAATTCAATGCTACATCCAAACATTATTGCTTTGCTGGTGGCCATAATCAAACTTCTCATATCCATCTGTTGTCTGACTGTTTGCACCCCACTGCTGGTTACTTGATAGTTCTCTTTGGCCAGATCTGACCTGTGACTTTCTCGTTGGGGGATGTAATTTTTGCCGATGTGAACCCTGCCGCCCCCGCTTGTTACTATATTAAATGGCCTCAGTATCTATTCTTCTCCTTGCTCCCCAGCATTCAAATAATGCCTGCTCTTTTTTGTTGTCATTGACATAGAACTTTGATCATTCTCAGAACTCATGTTAGTATCTTATTATGTCAATATGAATTAATTAACAACAAAAAAAATTTGGTCAGCCAAAATAGGCTAATTCTACCCTAGTACAGGCATATGGGGCTGGTGATAAGCTACCAACAGACATAATGGATCATAGTACCCTCTTAAACACCATACTAGGTAGTACTAGCCTTTTGCTCTCCATACTAGGCTTCACTAGGCTTTCACAGCCCATCCTAGGGATCACTAGCCTGTTAAGCCCCATCCAAAGCCACACAAGCATGGTACTAGGTTAGTACAGCCATACAATATGTACTAGGCTTGACATGGAACCGTCATTTTTGCTGATGCCCCATGAATTGCTCCAGTAGTTTACTGTGACATCTCAGTAGTCTGGGTTAGTGCTTGGAAGTCCAGTCCCAAGACTGAAAAAAGACTGAGACCGGACCAGACCAAGACTGCCCAAGACCGGAAATTCCAAGGACCGCCAAAGACCACAACCACGGTCCGGTCTTCAGTCTCTCACGATTTCGGAAATTTAAAGACTGACAAAAGACTGGTCTTTACCAGAACTCATAACCAAACAGAACTCATAACCAAATACAAACACAAATCCTCTCTTCCCACCACCACCATCACCATCACCATCACCACCCTTCGTCACCACCATCTTGCATCGTGAGCGCCCACCATGGGCTAAACAACATCAACTGCTGCCTCACACAACAACATCGACCACTGCGAACCACTGCCATGTCACCCCCTCACCCTCTGCCACCTATGATGATGTGACACAACATCGACCACTGCCTCACACAACGACATTGACCACTGCCAACCACTGCCACATCACCCCCTTGCCCTCTGCCACCTATGACAATGCGACATGACATCGACTGCTGCCTCACACAACAACATTGACCACTGCCAACCACTGCCATGTCTCGCCCTCTGCCACCTATGACGATGTGACATGACATTGACTGCTGCCTCACACAACGACATTGACCACTGCCAACCACTGCCATGTCACCCCCTTGCCCTCTGCCACCTATGATGATGCAACATGACAATAACAACAAATGAAAACATCCACAGGACAACGATGGAGAGGGGTGGATGATGACAATGATGGAGAGGGGCGGATGATGACAATGATGGAGAGGGGCAGATGATGATGCGATGTGGCAGCGACAGTGGATGACGACAGACGCTCTCCCCTCACCCCTCCCTCTCCCTCCCCTGAAACTGAACAAGGGATAACCTCATTGTAGTACCAGGCTCAGTAGTATAGATTCTCAATTATATACATTGTCAGTAGCCACAAGACCAGTCTTTCAACTGTAGAAAACTGACCAAAACCACACTGAACCAGTTGACATCAGTTCAGTCCGGTTTTTCGAGGTTCTTCAACTTGTGAGGAGTCTGAGGACTGGTCCAGGTCCTGGTCTTGTCAAATTTTGACAAAAGACTGGACTGGACTGGACTTCCAAGCACTAGTCTGGGTATTTCCTCCCTTCCACCAGGTAGACACTGGTACACCTTGCTACCAGAGCTACCAGAGTCTACTTACTTCTTTGTAGATATCATTGACTATTGATTTCCTCAATCCAAATCATAGTAT
>Ga0307507_10001761_pt1 | contig 47656 bp, 14 predicted proteins | sample 7_EM_MG_FD_207223 | JGI IMG/M metagenome (GOLD analysis project Ga0307507, IMG submission 207223) | Populus trichocarpa ectomycorrhiza microbial communities from riparian zone in the Pacific Northwest, United States - 7_EM | ecosystem: Host-associated > Plants > Roots > Unclassified | place...
AAAGACATTGGATGAAGAAGAAGAGTCTTCGTGTGCCAGGTACAAGGTATAAATAGGGGTTGTAGGGGAACGTGCGTAGGTGTCTCGGGACGAACGTGAGCATGGGTCAAGAACGTCAAAGACGCGCAGAGACGTGAGAACGAGTGAGTCCCATGACACTCTGCGCTTAATCTAAAGCCTAAAAGAGGTATAATAGAACGCCCTAAAAACGAGCTATATAGCTGTTTTAATTCATCTATATGGATCTAGTAGGGCCTATTACCCCTATTGGCTTTAAAGGCAAAAGATACTACGTATCTTTTACCGATAACTATATAAGGTTTACTATAATCTATACCGTCCATATGAAGGATGAGTGGCTTAATACTCTATAGAGGTACTATAACTAGATCTATACTAAATTTGACCTTAAAATCGCCAGAATTTGTACTAACTATAGAGTGGAGCTTTGTAGCAAGAAAGCAACTACCTGGATGGACGATCTAGGTATAGAATTTAAACCTGCCGCCTTATACGCTTAAGAAGAGAATAGAGTAGTAGAGCGCTCGTAGCGAACCTCTACTAAGATTACCTGCTTGATAATTCTTGCTAGTAATATACTAGACTTTCTATGGCCTAATGTACTTCTTATAGCTATATATATTAAAAACAGACGCCCTATAAGAGCTCTTAATGGCATATCACCTTATAAAAAGCTTAAGGGTAAACCTCCCTTAGTATATTACCTGAGGGCTCTAGGATCTACCATTTATTCCCTTATAGCCGAAGAAGATCGCGTGAAATCAGCTAGGTTTGCTTTATAAGCAAAAAAGAGTGTTCTAATTGGCTATAACGGCAAGATAATCTATTGCGTTTGGCTACCAGATAAACAGAAGATTAAGCGCCTTAAAGACATTAAAATCTATAAAGGTGATATTAGTTTAAAGACTGCTACTATATTTATAGAAGAATCCGTAGACTTGTCTAATAAGCATGGGAGGAAAGATACTACTACTCCTTAGCTGAAGCCTCTATTAAGAAAAAGATAATAAAGAATTAATTAGAAGGAAGGTCGTGATAGCTTGCCCTATAGGCTTAAGTCTCTACCTAAAAACCTCACTACAACCACTACTTGATTAGGCCGCTAGACGTTAAGAATTAACCTACTAAGCAACCCTACTGCCTTTCTTATAAATCTTATAGGTATAGACCAAAGCCTTAACTAATGGGCTGACAATATTAATAAGCTACTAAGCAACTGGGATGACGAAATAGGTAATAAACTAATAGCCCTTCTATCTACCTTTCCTCTATAATCTATACCTTAAAACCCTTACTTAAATGATTATGACGCGGTTGATCCTATGGCTCTACTAGCCGGCCATATTTGATATACTGGCTTACCCGATCTTAAAACGTACACATCTACTACCTTAATTAATGAAGATGAGCCTTATATATACAACCGAGCAATTAACGGCCTGAATAGCGAAGAATGGATAAAGGTAATAATAGAGGAGGTAGGGTCTCTAATTAAGAACTAGATGTGGGAACTTGTTAACCTTACCTTCCTTAAGCCTCCTTATAAGCCTCTTACTAGTAAATAGGTGTTTAAAGTTAAAAAGGGAAAGAATGGTAAGGTCCTCCGCTATAAGGCTAGATGGGTTGTTAAGGGATATCTACAGCAGTATGGTGTTGATTACGACTAGACCTTTGCTGCGGTAGTAAAACCTATAGCTTTTAGAGCTCTATTTGCGATTACTGCCTACTATAATCTTAAAATTAAATAGATGGATGTTAAAACCGCCTTTCTTTATGGACCAATTAATTAAGAACTCTACGTTATTATGCCAAAAGGCTATAAAGAAGCTGGCAAAGTCTGCCGCCTTAAGAAGGCCCTCTATGGACTAAACCAGTTACCTTAAATCTAGTATAAGACGCTCTTAAAGTTTCTACTAGAAAAACTTGGACTTTACCATTTACACGTGGATCACAGTATATTCGCCACTAGTAAAGAATGGAAAGGTTTAATTATTTCTGCCTATGTTAATGACACTAAGATTATCTATAAAGATATAGCAGTAGTTAATTAGGCGAATGCAGAGCTTAAAGCAGCCTTTTAAATAATAGATCTTGGGCTAATAAGCTTTTACTTAGGTATAATAGTCACGAGAGATCAAATGAAGAAGAAGATTATACTCTTATAGCAAGTCTACCTTATTAAAGCTCTTAAACGTTTTGGATTGTAAAAGGCTAATACCTTATTAGTACCTATAAAGTACTTAATTAAGCTTATAGCCAATTAAGAAACTACTAGTAAGGACAACGTTAGAAGATACCAGAGTATAGTTAGTTTAGTTATATTTCCTATAATAAAAACAAGGCCAGATATTACCTTTATGGTATTAATAGTGAGCCGTTTCGCCTATAATCCTACCTCTACCTATATAACGGCCGTAAGACTTATCCTTTAATACCTAGCCGGCTTGCTTAATAGAGGAATTACCTATAGAGGCGATAAGAACCTAGACCTTATACTAATTGGCTTTAGTAATGCTGACTAGAAATAAGACAAAACCACAAGACGCTCTATATTAGGCTTTATATTTATATTAAACAAAGGACCAATTTTATAGAAATTAAAGCTACAAGCTACCGTTTCACTATTAATATGTTAATTAGAGTACATAGCTCTAACGGCTGCAGTAAAAGAGGCTATATGGCTTTAACTTTTACTTACTAAACTAGGTATACTAGACTAGAGCAAATAGTTTGCTAGGATTTTAATTAAAACTAATAACTAAGCTGCAAAAGCGTTGGCCGAAAATCCAGTTTAGTATAATTGAATAAAGCATATTGACATCTAGTTTTACTATGTAAGAGATGAGATAAACAGTAATAGGATTGACCTTATACACGTTACTTTAATTAACATGGCGGCTGATGGCCTTACTAAACCTCTTGCGGGTCCTTAGTTCTATGCCTTCCTTAAATACCTTTAGATGCATCGGCAAAATATGGTACCCTACCAATGGCCTCAATGGTTGGTGGTTGACGCAATTGGCGCGCAGTTGAGGGCATTTGGCAACTCGACCGACTAGCCTATGTCGTGTTTTTTTGACACGCAGCCTGCGCGCAGCCTGCGCGCAACCTGCAACCACAATTGTATTTGGAGCCATCCACCTCTTTTGTACCAATAGTATATTTTAGATAATAAACAAAGGCTACTTCAAAGCTATTTATAAGGCTAGTAAAGCAAATTGTATACACTTCTTTATACAATCCATTATATTGTTTTAGACAATTTAATATAATATCCCAACTGTTTTATAATATATTCTAAAAGTATAAGACCTTTCCTGCTTTCCCTGCGACAATAATATACTATAAGTATTTAGCTTTGCTAGCATAGCATATATATATAGCCAAAAAGTAGCTACTAAGAGTAGCAGATATAGGCCGAAAGAAAGGTAGATTAAGAGCTAGTATATACAATAAGGAAGCCGCAGTTATCCTATAGAAGAGTATGGAAAGTCCTATACCTAATCTCCTACCAAAAACTCTACTAGCTCCTCTATACTAGAGTCCAGAGCATATATTATAAACTTTATATACTGCTCCTCATTCTTAATTAAATTTAATGTTGCTTTTCCGTTACTATACTAGCCATAGCTGTCCTCTACAAGGCTATAGTACTGCTTGAATTGTGTAAATAACTTATTAGATTTAAACCTTTCTGGCCTAGGCTCGCTGGTTCCTGTATTTAGGATAAAGTGGTACACTAGGGCAGAGGATATATATTCTGCTAAATCTAATAAACTTAGCTAGTTCCAAAAGTTAAATTAGCAAATATTGTAGTAGTAGTAGGGCCCTAGATTTTCTAGCTTACTCTAGAGCTCTCCCTTTAAGACAGACTTAGCGGACTAGTCTAGCCTACTCTAGAGCTCTCCATTTGGGACAGACTTGGTAGACTAGTCTAGCCTACTCTAGAGCTCTCCCTTTGAGACAGACTTAGTAGATTAGATGGTATAGCCCAGCTCACTAATAAATAGCCTAAGTTAATAATCGCGTTAGTTTTGTTGTTGCTAAGGCTTACAAGGAACCTCTCTCTTATATTATCGCTTAGATCCGCTATAAGGTTGTTAAGGTCATCTTTATGTGGGTCCTTAATAATTTCTATAGTTAATTAATCCGGCATTGGGCCCGCAGTATGTTTAATAACCGTAGGCTAAAGCTGTAGCTAGATTCTAGATTACCGTTTTCTAGATATCTAGTTCTAGCTGCCTAAGAGGTTGGCGTAGGCTTCTACAATGGGTTAGAGAATAATAATAGGTAGTAAAACACCGGATATACACTAACCGCTAATAACAGTGCCATAAAAGTTGTCTGTTCCCTTAGACCCAGTTCTATACTCCCTAATTGCATGATATATTGCTGTTAAAATAAAAGCAATAGTGTTGCCGGTAAGCTTTTTGAACATATTATAAGAGCAGGGTAATTAGGCAAGGCCGTTTCTTCCTCTACTATAAAATATACCAGCTATACTAGCAACTATTACGTTAGAATAGAAGCGGTTATCACTTAGCTATTAACTTTTATTAGCATTTTACTAAATAGCACAGGCAAAATACCTTTGTATAATCCAGCGTAATAAAATTATAATCAGTTAGTAGTTCCATAATTAGTTTAGGCGTGTTATTAAACCCTAGCCTATACACCTCCCTTATAACTATACAAGCCTTTGTAATTGTGTAGTTCCTAAAGTTCCCTATTGCATTAAATAGCTATACATAATATTAAGATTATTAGTGGATAATTTGATATAATATTTCTAGTATATAGATACCTTATAAGCGGACACCAGGTCAGGAATACGATTAGCTTTTTTTTATACTGCTTTTAGCTGCTTTAAAATAGCTTCTAACTATGCCTTTTTTATTATATCCTTAATAAGGCCTGGAAAGCGGTTGAACTATAGGTTAATAAGATGCCTATTATAAGTCCCAGAGTTAGTTACCAGCCTTGCTAGTAAAATGGACCTATAAAGCGTAAATATAGGCTTATGTCTCTTAGGTGGGTTTTCTTTTATATATCACTGTTGTGATGTCTAGAGGTACTCTTCTCTTACCTATATCGCGGCAGTTAGGTCAAAATCGTCTTTATGGTCTAACTCGTCCTTACTTTCCCTGGTACTATCCAGGTCCCCTTTAAATTAAACACTAGATTAGTATACTCTATATTAGAGGGAGGTTACTTGTTTTATGGATAAAGCTGTGTTAAGGTTTAGGCGAACATAGCTTACTGGGGAGAATGTAAAGCTAAATGTTAGTTATTTACGTGATAAGGTACGGATTGGGCGCGTAGGAGAGTATTTTAAACTAGCATATAATTGTTTACGCAGTAAGGTACAGATTAGGTGTGTAGGAGAGTATTTTAAACTAGCACGCAATTGTTTACGTAGTGAGGTACGGATTGGGCGTGTGGGAGAGTATTTTAAACCAACACGTAATTGTTAAGAGCCGGAGGTATATTGCGAAGATGCTGCTTTTTGTAGCAGTGGGCGGTTAGATAGTAAAGAGAGTGTTTTGTTTATTAGGGCTCACCAAGTGCTAAATGGTAAAGGAGACTATTAAGTATTACAGTTAGACTCCGGTTATGTATAAAGGTGTAACCTACCTTAACCAAAAGATTAGGACTTTATGTCTTTAACTAAGCTAGTTCTACTACCAGATTATTAACAGATTTAGTAGATTTATTAATATTTAGTCGCTGTCGTTTCGTAGAAGAAGTAGGTGTAGACTTGCAGTCACTATCCTTATTATTAGAGATTACCCTTTTTGGCCGGAGGTGGCCATGTACATTCTATATATTGTTAGCCAGCTTAATATATTATATATAACGTTAATAGGGTCTATTATATGCCTACTCCTCTCTACGCCTAGATACAACTAGACTAGAGTTACTATTCTTATTATTAGATAATACCCTTTTTAGCCAGAGGCGGCCATGTACATTCTATACATTGTCAGCTAGCTTAATATATTATATTTAACATTAACAGGGTCTATTACGTACCTACTCCTCTCTATGCCCAGATATAACTAGACTAGAGTTATAATATTACTTATTCTGGCTGGGTTCTATATACTTATTCTAGCTGGGTTTCATATGCTCGTTCTAGCTAGGTTTTATATGCTTATTCTCCATTAGTGCGTTCTTCCTTTTATTAGCTAGGACGTGGGCAACTCCTAGTAGTAGGCTAGGTAGAGATATAAGGTTAATTATACTAGTTATCCTCATTTCCTTATCCTATGTTAATTTAAAGTAGGGTTCTTGCTACTAGTTTAAGTGTTTAATAACACGTTTTTACGTTTACCTACTATAGTAACACTCCTGTATTTGCCTAGTTAGCAGAAGGTACAGCTTATAGCTAGAATAGGTTACCTTGTGGCTGTTTCTATAATATCTAGGGCGTATATAGATTAACAACTTAAAAGAATATATACTGGTATAGTATATATTGGACTGATAGCAGTATTAGTAGGAGTATTATTGCTATAGTGCTTACAAATAACTTAAATAGGGGTGCATTTATTGTAATTAGCTACTAGTTCTAACTGGTTGCGGTTAAGCCGCGACTGCGACCTATTAACTCGTGTTAAGTTAGTAGTTAAGAAAATATTATCGCATAGTTAAAGATTGTCTAATACTATTTGCTATTGTACGCGAAACTGTTTTATTCTATTAGCATATCCCTTAGCAGATACGGTATGCGTGTATAAAAGGTTAAACGTTAATCCCGGCAACAAAAGTAGTAGGCTAGTAAGGCTTATGTCTAAATTTAATAGGGAGGTACCTTATTAAACCACTTTACCTACCTAGGGCGCTAGCTTTTAGATCCTATACCTTATTCCAGTCTACCTATACTAGGTTTAACACCCGTCTTATACTTAAAGCGAAGCTTATCCACCTCATCTGTACAGCTCGCCAGTGTAGATAATACTAGGGTAGGCACAGGCGGCATATAGGACAGCAATAACACTTCTATATAGTCATATCACCATATTCCACACCCTTATACAACACCTAGTATTTCTACCGCAAATATCCAATATTATTCTTCCGTGTTGTTAACCCCGCTAGCCTATAGTAAGCCTAACCTATCCCCTACACATGTATTGCAACAGTAATTAAATTTAGTAAAATAGCAAGGAAAGCGCAAGCATAGATATAAGGATTGGGTGTTGGATACTGAGAGCAAGCCAGGGACAGTGTTAACATATATTACCCTAATAAGTTCACCAGAAAGAACGGGTGTAAACCTTAGGCTTTATTGTCCAATCCCCTTAGGCGTTTTAAGAATGCTGGATAAGTTATAAGAATATCCCAGGTTATATTATTCTAAGACTCCCTTGCCTAATAGCACGCCAAAGGGCTCTAATATTAAGCCGTCTACCTTTATATGTGGTAATCTATTAAACCAGCAAGTATTCCGAATAAAGCAGTGGCTTTAAGGCGCATAATCCATACTGCAGTTATAGTTGCCTTTACCTTTTCTATTGCGGGTTAAGGCGTAGAGTAAGGGCTCTTTTTTAACTAGGAGAGGTTTTTTGGGACAGCTGTGGGTTAAGTATCGCCTTAGTATTAACCCATTTACCAGTTCTACCTGTTCTTATATATATAGAGTGCGAGTTGTCTAGTGAAGGCAAGGGTGCGGAAATAGAGGATAAGTAATTATATTGTTCTTGGCTAGCAGCACAGACTGTAAATATAAGTTAGTAACGCTAAATTAACTTTAAGCAGTAACCTACTTATTCTTCTTTGTTCTATTATAAATAAAAACCTATCTATTTCTTATAGAAACATATCCTTAACCACACTGCGCCATTTCTCTTTATTTATAAGCTGAATTCGTCCTCTAGCTATCTTATCGCCAATATAGTAGCAAAGCGTTTTACTCTTAGGGTTAAAGTTAATATCCTAGCCTAGTATGTCTACAAATATATTAAAGCTTAGATTATTAATGTGTATGTCTAGGGCGTTATTCTTGCCAGTTGCTAGCTTTTAGGTAGGGATAATTATTAGCTCTTTATTAGCTGCCCGCCGGATTAGTATTATTGTTGTTCTATATAACCTTAGTGTTCCCTCCTACCTTATTGCCTTTAGTATGCCAGCCAGTAGATAATACGCAATGGCAGAGTGTGGGAGTACTGGGTTGCCTATTATAATTTGCCTAATAGGAGCCGTTTTGTTTATTCAACACATTATATTATGGCTGTAGTGCTGGGCAAGTTGTTTAACATATTTAGTATATAGGTTCTTAGGTAAACCTAAAAACACAAATAGGAATTTGTTGGAGATTTCATTTAATATTTACTGTATTTATGCCTTACTTATAAGGGAGCGTAGTGGCTATCCAAGGAGCCTATATATCAACATTTTAATTTCAATATTATAGTAGATCATATTGTATTGTTCATTTATAACCCTAAGATCTCGCTTAAGAGTGTCTTTGGTGTCATAGCTTAGGTCTATTATTAGTGCCATAATTCCAGAAGCGTTGGGGGAGGTACAGTAGGAAAGACATCTTAATTACGCGCTAAGACCGATATACAGGATTATATAGACAGGTAACTATATTATTTAGTTATATATAAAATAATTAGTTAAATGTCTTATAAGAAATAAATAAGCGTATTAGTAAACGCTTCTCTACCCACTATACTATCTAGACTTACGAGCCTCCTTCTATCTATTTTACATCTCCTCCGTCTTAATAAGCTTAATTCAGCACCCAGATTCGTCAATACTTTTTATATATATATATATATATATATTTTTTTTTATCTCCATTGTATTATACTACGTATAATACTGCGTATGCAGCCTCTAGGCTATAGCGCTATAGTTCTATATACATAAATCCCTTCTAGGCAGCTTAACATGTACTAATAACTATGTTTATTAATACTTTAAGACGCCTAGTTAGCCCTTAACTGGTGAAGCCTGGTTAGTATAATTAGAGGTCCTAACCTCCACTAAAATACTTAATATCCCTAATAAGGGCCAGAATATTATCAGCGAAAACGGAGATATTCCACTATAAGTTAACAAGATCTTAGGTCCATCTGGCTTGATAGAGGAGTATCTAAGCTCTTAGTACAATCTTTTAAGAGAAGATACGATCAAACCGTTAAGAGAGGCAGTGGGTCAAATTAGAGCAGACCCTTTTAGTTTGCCGGAATCTGGATATAGTAATGGAATCGGTATATATAAACAGGTAAGCATGCTATAATTCCAAAGCAGTTATCCCCTAATATCTGCAAGGTCTATATTAGCTCAGTAATATTTTTACCTTAAGGGCTAGTAATCCGCGTGGCGTTCTTACTTAGGAGAGTAGGGAAGATAATCCGTTAGGATTAGTTAAAAAGACTAGTCACCGGGTCTCTAGTTGCTTTAACTCCTAAGACTAACAATTTTCAAACGGAATGTATACTCGCAATAGCAGCGGCGAGACTATTGGCCATATTAGAACAGAATCCTCTAGAGGTTAACTTATTCTTTAAGACCTAAAGAGATTAAGATTAACTTATCCGTATTATAGACAATAGTTAAGGAACAAACTGGATTTTACAAAGTTAGTTGCTATACTATGTTAGCATTACAAAAGCTAATAAGAGAGCTATAAGTGTGCAATATTTTCTAAATAAGAAGATATCTAACTATTAATAGATTCCCGTTATCAGAACACCTTATTTAAGTTTAACAGAATGTTAAAGCACCACAATACGTTATAAATAAGCCTTATACGGATCTTAGCTTAATTGTAGCTATTAAGGATGCTTCCTTATTTAAAAATATTCACATTTTTAAAGACTAGCCAGATATAACTACTATAGGGCTTAAAGCTACTGCGCTAAAATAAGTTCTTATAAAGCGTCTTGCAATAATCTAAGGACCTCCAGGCACTAGAAAAACGTGGCTTTAAAGGCGTTGCTTAGCAATATAACAATAGGAGATCCCCCTATTATTATTACATATTATACAAACTATGCGCTAGACCAGTTATCTAGGCATATTACTTAAAGTAACTGTCTTAATACTATCGCTCATACGGACAGACGATATTACACTGCATTAGGCGCCAGGGCCGTGGGGGTAAAAAGAAGAGGAAGCGTTAGGGCTCCCTCTTTTTATATCTTATATTTTATTTTTTTATATTATCTTATATTGTCCTGCCATTGTCCTGGCATTATATTATATTATCCTATATTGTCCTAGCATTGTCCCGCCATTATGTTACATTGTCCTAGCATTATCCTGGCATTATATTATATTGTCCTATTATTATCTTGCCATTATATTATATTGTCCTGTTATTGTTTTATATTGTCCTGTCATTGTCTCATATTGTCCTATTATTGTCTTATATTGTCCTGCCATTGTCTCAGTACTGCTATATACTTTTTACCATTTACTAAGATTGTGGTTGTAGGTATTTGTCGGCCAGGATCCGGGCAGTAACTCTTAGCAATAATTTTACTGCCTAAATCTCTTACCAAGTTTTATTCTGCCAGTATAAAATCAGTAGCTTGGAGCTTGTTTTTAGTATTATAGATCTAGATTTTAGAGCTATAGATTAATTAATTAGCGTAGAGCCATTATATCGTAGTAAAGCTATGTCTGAGCAATTATATTATAATCCTTAGCATAGTGTTACACGTGGAAATATTCAATTATGAGATTTAGGAAGGTGTTTATATTTTAATTAAATTCATAAGACTATAACTAAGGGCCTTTACGGCGCAGTGGTATGGTAAGTTCTATAATTGCCTTAATTTAGGGTTGCTTGGTCACTGCAGGAAAGTTATAATACTTGGCATGGTGTTAAACTTAAGGTGCCTCTACCACTGCAGTGGCAGACACCCCAAATTTCTAACAACCAAGATTTTGGATTAAGGCTCGGTTAAATCTAAAATTAAGTTAATTATTCTGTAAAGCTCCAGATAAGGCTTAGAATTTAACTTTATATAACACGTGGTTAATTTTAGTGAGCGATTAAATAAACACCTCTCCCATTAGGCCTCCATTACTTAGAAGTCGTGCCTTATAGCTATAGAGCTAATTCCGCCGTCCACCTCTATAGCCACGATTAAACTAAGATCCGTATAAGGCTTATTTATAACATATTATGGTGCTTTAATATTCTATTAGACCTAAACAAGGTGTTCCAATAATAGGAATCTATTAATAGTTAGATACCTTCCTATTCAGAAAATATTACATACTTATGGTTCTCTTATCAGCTTTTATAATGCCAATATAGTGTGGCGACTGGCTTTATTATGCCTTGCCATATTAGTATGCTAAGTACGGACCCTACGCGGAAGGAGTACTATCGCGATTACAAAAGTTAGAATAAGGGCGTCATAAAATACGTGCAGCTGCAATTGTAGCAGCATCGCGATTAGGGTAGGCAGAGACGCCATATTATAAGGAGTCGTTAATTAGGCGCGTATATAAAGCTTTAGATTTAATTTGGAGTTTAAAGGAGCTTTAAGCTCCTAAAGTCGCAACCAAACGTTCCCTATAGGGATCTATCCCTAAGAATCTGGTTTAATCGTGAGGTTTAGGAAGGGGTTATAATTTAGTTAAATCTATAAGATTATATTCCAAAGTCCTTATGGCGTAGTGGTATAGTATATTCTACCCCTTGCTATTTAGAGCTAGCCCAACGTGATTAAAACTCAACGTAGAAGAGCCGATATGCTAAGTATATAGTGCTAAGATTTCGTTAAATGTATAACTTTGGGCGTTGCAAGATATATACAAAAATATAAGCTTAATTTGGAGCCTTGCTAACGCTTGATTTAATAGGAAACAACCTTCTTTTTTAATATTTTTAATGCGCAATAAGTAAGAATTGAACCTGTTACCCCTAGGAGTCGCACTTGCGATGTCCAATTGCCCGATCTGGCTAGGAGGCTTGGCGGCGATGCAATAGGGCTTGATAACATAATAAGGCTCGACGGCAATGCAATGAGACTCAACAACACAATAAGGCTTGGCAACGTGATAAGACTTAATAACGCAATGAGACTCAATGACGCAATGAGGCTTGGCGACGTAATGAGACTTAACAATGCAATAAGGCTTGGTGACATAATAAGGCTTAATAGTGATATAATGAGACTTAACAATACAATAAGTCTTAGTAATGTAATGGGGCTTAGGGCCGGGCAATAAGGGGAAGACTTAAGGTTGCTTAGTTACTTTAATACCTAATAGCGAAATCTAATAGTATAGTACTGCTATTAATGTGTTCTAATGCGGATAGGCTATATAAAGGTTTCATCCGTAATATGTCTAACATATCCTAAAAGTCTACCTTTCGCTTATCTTTGAGGTCAAATTTCTGGCCTATAATAAATTAAATGTTATAGTCCGTAGGAACACAATAAATAACGGCATATTTTGCCCTATTGTTCTTAAAACCGTTAGACATAAAGTAGTAGGTGGTCTATTGACCTATATCTATTAGTGCCGGCTAATTAAGTGCGCTTAAAACGTACCAATATTAATAATAGCTCTTTTATTTTGCAGTATAACAGGCTTAATAGCAACGGGGTTTCAGTCCTTATTATTAAGCATATTTATCTAACGGAGCTAGGTTTATCAATTATTCCAGTACAGCATTGTGTTATGGGTTAATTTAATATCTTACACCTATTAAAAAAAGGTAGGAGGTAGATTAAATAGAATAATTAGGGTACGCTTTTCTTCGCCGTTAGGGATTTCGTATATATACTGTAACTGTGCAATTGGTAGACGAAAGCGGTAGTTATAAACGTTAGTTTATTTATTCTAATACCGTCTTGCTTTTCATAATAATTCAAGATATAGAGGGAGTTGGATGTTAATTTCCCTATATAGCAGATTTAGGACGAACTAAACAGGCCTGGTATGAGCTGTTATATAGTCCTTATTTGTATTATAGACGTCTTATTATATATAAAGCCGGAATCTAAAGAGTCTGTATAGAGGATAGTACGTTTAGGATACCTAATCTATAAAGAGTGACGCTTTTTAGGAAAGTGGATTTAGCAAACTCTTTTAGTTATAGGAGGATCCTCTTACGTACCAATTAGGCTTTTAAAATAATAAAGATAGCATATATACACAGTCTATTAGTAGAGAGGATATACCTTAACAGGAATTGTTAATATATATTAGGAACGAGAGTTAGTAGGGTTATAGGCTAGATTACTTAACAGGTGTTACAGTAGTTAATAGCTAGAGTAATATTAATCTAGACCAAATTCAAACTTTCTAAGGTTTAGTTACACGGTGGTTAATATTAAGATAATATATCACAAAATATTAAACAGTTGTATATTGTCTATATATATATACATTATGCTAAGACATATTCTTATTGCAAGTAATCGCTGCTCCAACTACACCAGCTACGCTATTTTTATTACATTATCATCAGCCTACTAAGTAGGTTGAGCTTTAAACACCTTATAGAACTTGTTAATCGTCATCCTTTTAGTTATTATACGCCTCACTAATATAACCATATCAATCGGGTTCCACTTATCCGTACTATATATTATTAATGTAGTAACTACTGGCGCTAGCTGTCTAGATCTAGCAGCTTAGCCAAACACTTACACCTCTATATCTACTATTATTGCCGGTTTAAGCAGATGGACTCTATATATAGAGACCAAATTTAGACCCTCTCCTCTAACCCTTTGGTTGATAATAAGAAACTAGACTATGTTATTCTAGTAAGGACTGCCTATTGGAATATAAAACGCTTTATAGATGTCCTCCTAGTCTTTTAGGGATGTCCTAGACTCCATCTAGCGAACAGTTAAATATTTAGACTGGCCAAGCCTTTTATAGAAATACTATATTATATTATTAGTAACAGTTTACCACTAGTCTAATGGCTAACTTATAAGGCGTAATAGTGTATATGCCGCTAGTTCATAACTGCTAAACAGTAGTCTCTCATTAGGATTCCTTTTGAGTACTTTATTAACATATTTTATAATTCCCTTTAGTTTCCTAGAGTTAGCAATTGTGCTTTAATTCTTCCAAAGCGGATTCTCGTCCAAAGGTTCATCCCATTTTTCGCTATAAAACTCGTTAACTATCCACCTCGGCTTTATTCTAACTTTTTTCTTATCCTTCTACTATATATCCTGCCACTTATCTCCTATCTTAGCTAGGCCTAGAAAGATGGCAAAAATTTTTAATAAGCGACCGGCTCCCTCTAGAAATTGATCTATATTAAAGACAGGTTCTTCTCCTTTTCTTCCTTTAGCTTTTTAGTGTCCAAAAGCTTTATTTAGCTGTTTGAAAGCTTCTAGGGATGCTCCACGCCAGAGCTTCTTAATATACGGCTTGAATATTAAATTGTTTGTTATATAGCAGTCTTAGTAGATGACCAGTGGTAGCTTATTGATCACCCTCCCATTAAACCATCGGTTTTCCCCTATTCTGTATATAATCAAGATCTTTGTAATTAAAGAGGAGCATTCTTTAAAGCCTATAATAACCTTGTTTAGAAGAGAAGAGTAATTAGCTACTCCTAGCTTTTCATATTTAATTAATACTTTAATATTGCGACCATTAATTAATTTTGTATTTGGGTAATCCGCCTAATTAGGGGCCCTGAAAATTTCTAAGGTAGGAATTAAACTTATAAAACCTTCACTGGTTGGCGTACTAGAAGTAAACACTATTAAAGGTTAAGAGGTGTAGTAGGCTATTTTACCATTGCTGTCCTTATAAGATAGGCCCGGGCGTTAGAAGCGAGGAAATACTGCTTAATTATTATACACTTATTTAGCCATTTTTATTAGATAACCTGTCTCTAACCTATCTATATAGAACTTATTGGTAAGAATCCTACTAACGATATAACAAGAACCACCGTCTCCATAGAGATTAAAAATAGTCTTATGCTGTTTCTAAGCGGTCTAGGTTGTTACCTAAGTTTGCGATGTTATAATTATAAGATACGAAGCTAATCTTAGGTCCATTTTCTACTAGACCTTTTTGCCTTCTCCTTTATATTTTATAGGTTTAAGAATGTCTTTATCTTTATCTGTAAAATTATACTTCTTTATACTGGACCTAATAAAAGCTAAATGGCGTACGCGAACTTGTAGTTTGCCTCTAGGAATACAATTATTTAGTTCTAAGGTTTTAAACTATAATTTAACGTCTTTAACCGCTTAGGGCAGTAGATTCTGTCTAGTAATATATATGGTTGGTCCTACTGGCCAGTAAAGGAATTTTCTGGTAATACTTCCCTTAACACAATAGCACTGTGGCATGCTATCTATTTGACTTGGGTATTAGGCGTTAGGGGGCTGTAGGTATTCGTCTATATTAGGGGCAAGGTAAAGACTTTTATCTCTACCTTCTTAATTTTCCTAATTAAGCCAGTTAAGGTTAATCTTGGTTATTAACACGCTGGTGTACCAGATTAAGAGTATTTAAAGTATTTTACCTAAACCTATTATATCCGCAAGAAAGGTCCTACCTAGGGCTATATAATTGTAAAGAGTATGGGTAACACTAAGCAGCTAATATATCTATATAGCTTTACCCTTTTTTATGCCGTATAAGTGGAAGGTTGCGTCTTAAAGAGTGTTATAAATAGTTAACGGAAATAAGAGGAACCGCAGCGCTTTTACCTATAATATTGGGTTAATATATGCTTCTTGCACGTCCTTTAGGTAATTAACTTCCTAATTAACCTTCTTAATTCCATCCTTATGCTTATCTTCTGGTTCCTTGTTAGTCAAAATAGGGTTAATTAAGGCGTTAAAGTGGCGGCGCTCCTATGTGCAGTTAAGATTAATTTCCCTAATATAAATTAGGTTAGGGTTATTATTTATATCCTTAAATAATATATTAATAAACATTTCGTAATTAGACTTTGGCTATTTATTATACTATCCTTTTATCTTATCCTATGGTATTATCTTAAATGTTTGTACTTTGTCTAGATCTACACCTTTTAAGAGCTCCAATTTATCTAGCAGGGGCTGGTCTTTACTACCACGGGTCCAGCTATAAGCAGTTTTAATTATAGCCGGCTATACGGCTAATAATACACCAGTAGGTATAGGTGGCGGTAACTTTAGGGTTAATATGGGCTTTAGATTTAACTACTTAAATATAGGTAGCGTGGACTCTAGAATTAACTACTCGTAACTACTTTAACCTAGGGTAGGTGTGCCTATTCTTCTCCTAGTTGGCACCAGTTGTGCAATATTAGGGTTAGAGTTGGACTTAAAATTACTCTTATTAAATCTTGTGCCTATAAACGTACGTTAGACAACTCTATATAATATTATACAATCTTATATAAGTTGTAAAGTCTCTTATGCTTTATAATTTGATTAGGATTTTTAACTCTAATTATAATTATATCAAGTCCAGCCTTCTTTACAGAAAGCACCGTAAATGCTAGGTTTATATAGTTAAGAATTAGTATACCGGTGGTTAGATCTACTATGGCCCAGCCATTCCTATATTTATCCGCCGAGAAGTTTACACTTATTACGGCCTGCAGCTTGTCATATCCATAGTAATATATATTAACTTTCTCTGGAGAATTGGATAACAGATGCTTATGCTTAGTTTTTAATGCAAATTTGTATGGAATGGGGGCCCTATTTAATGGCGTTTTATCTGGGTAACTATACACAGCAAAGCTCATTTTATAGAATGGTGTAGGTGTAGTATTTAGCTGTTATGGGACTTTAATGGACAGACCACTAAGCACCTAGGCAGCCTTGGAGGTTGCCCTTAATCTAGATAAGTTAATAGACTACTCTCTAGAAGACAAGGCGCTATGCTTTAGAACAATATTAGCTATTATAACCTCTACGCCTCTATATCTGTTAGTTGTTACGTGTCGCTATATAGACTTTTTAGCGGCGATAGCGAAAGCTTTAAACTCTAATAGTAGATTGGATCTCTTAAACACGTACCTATACTCAGTATTAAGAAGGTTAAAGACTGTGCGCTTAACTCCATTTTATATAGGCCTAGACGCTAGCAACCTACCACTAAACGCTTTATTAATTTCGCTAGCACAGTATTAGAGGATCTTTTTGTATATTTTTTTATTAATCGCGAGTCCTTGCTGCAGCTTTAGACCACTTATTTGCAATAAGTTCTTATTAGTCGCAGTGGTTAAGTACTAACTAGAGTTTAGGTGTAGCGCCGCTATTATAGTTAAGGACCCTATATATTTATAAGCGGGTGAAAGCTTTATACAGAATAGTATAGAGTAACTTACGAAGACAGTAGAGCGGATAATGTATTAGACAATTAGAAATAATCTAATAAGACAATCCTGACAGTTATAATGAGAAGGTATGCCAATAGTGTTAACTTAAGATAATAGCGGATTCTAACAAGAGTGATATAAGAGTGATATAAGAAATAGAATAGAATGCGAGTCTTAATGCGAGAAGTAGGATAAGATATAAGCTTTAATGTGGGTAGTAGGACGAAATATAAGACTTAGAGTAAGAAACGGAACAAAAGGTGTGTGGCGAGACAAGATACAAGATTTGCGCTACTAACTAAGTAAATAAAATTATAAGATGTGAATAGCAAGGCATATAAAAATAAGTGTAATCTGTAGTAGAAGCCTTAGAACGTTAGTTGTTGTATATATTATATAGGAAGCCAAAGAGTTATAGATAGGGTAATGGATGTCCTAATAGGTATACTTAAGTAACTAGACTAGATATATGATAATAAGAGAGCTAATGATTCTATTCTTTATATTGTAACTGGTTAGTAAAGTAGCTCTAAAGAGGTAGGGGAACAAGTTTAGGACAATTTAAGATATTAAAAAATGTCCAAGATTGTATAAAAAAGTGAAATATAATATAGCATTTTATTCTATAAGTGCAAGGTAAGGTGAAATGCATAGTAGAGAGAGGTGGGGGGATAATCTAAGACATTATAAAAGGTCCAAAATTGTATAAAAAAAAGTAAAATATAATATGGTATTTTATCCTATAAGTGTAAGATAAGGTAAAGTGTATAGTAGAGAGAGGTAGAGGATAATCTAAGATATTATAAAAAGTCTGAGATTATATAAAATAAAGTAAAATATAATATGGTATTTTATCCCATAAACGCAAGATAAGGCTTTAGGATACCCTTTCACCTAAAGTATAACCTATTTTTAAGCTATGTCACTAACAAAGCAACTTTTTTTTAGGTAAGCTGTTATATCTACTATATAGGCAACCCAAAACTAGTATCCTAGATCCCACTTATGGCTACTACACTTTATATTAAAGATATTCGCTGGACTTATTTACATATAGGTCCTGTAGTCTAAATTGCATGTTAAGCTATCTATAATATAGCTATTGTTACTCTAGCCCTGTAATACCATACTCTTATTTACGCGCCTTTTTCTTCCATTTCCTGCTATTGTTTACTTAATCTTTTAAACTTCTATAGCCGCCTAAACCGATACTATAGCCTCTTTGTCTTCAAAAACACAGCTATGTCAAGCTTGCTTTAGCCTCAATTTCTCTAAACGTACACTGCCTAGAAATGTATCCCGCCTTATATAACTACTATAAGCTCTACCTATAATATGGCGTCTGGTGCCCTAGTACAGAGCGGGCTCTCTTAAAAGCCGTATTATAATGCCTTCTAGAGACTAGATACCTAAAGCTTCTTCAGCCGCTATAAATAAGGGAGATGCTAATATATAGATTAACAGTGGTATACTAGGTGGAGATGGCCCTAATCTTTGCAAGCTAGGGTGGGATGTTGAGGTTAAGCTGGCCAATCTATAGGCTGACCTAAATAACCCGTTCTTTTCTGGTAAATTATTTAAAGAGCTTTAACTATATTTTAGCTCTCCGCACCCTGGTAGTATATAGGCTTATACTAACATGTCTGTTTAACAGGAAACTGGAGATGTTAAAAGGAATTCTAGAAATAAACTTTTAAAAGCCGTTAAAGATAAGTAGTTAGCCTATAAGACACGGGCTTTCTATTTGGTTACTTTGCGGGCTTTAAATTATCTATATTATTGCTGATACCCGTTGTCCGGCCTAGCCCTCTAGCGTTACCCTAACGACGAATATAAGACTTCCGGGCGGCAGCTTAAGTTGGATATTAGTTAAAACTCTATATACCTAAGACCGGATATTATAGTTCTAAGTACTAACCCATTTAGTTATCTTAACTTAACTAGCACTACCCTTAATCTTCCCTTTTTTTTTTACCACGGCTTATATAGAAACAACGGAATCCGTAGGTCTAGATAGCTAATATTATTAGGCTCTGTAATATTAGTGGTAAATAATATCTTCGCCGTAGCTGTGGTCCTGTAGCCATTGCCTAAAAATACTGTATATTATTATTTAGACGGATAAAGGTTTTTTAGGTACTATTAAGTCTTTAGTTTATAGTGTCCAGTTCCGCTGCTTTGGACTCTTTAAGTCCTTAAACTTGGTGTTAAGCTCGGTGTTAAGCTGGTCACACTTGCGCTTTAGTGTATAGTTTAGCTGCCTTGGACTCTTTTAAGTCCTTAAACTCGGTGTTAAGCTAGTTATACTTGCGCTTTAGCGTCTATTTTAGCTGCCTTAGACTCTTTTAAGTCCTTAAACTTAGTGTTAAGCTAGTTATACTTATACTTTAGTATCCAGTTTAGCTGTCTTAGACTCTTTTAAGTTCTTAAACTCGGTGTTAGGCTAGTTATACTTATGCTTTAGCATAACTAGTTCTGGTAAGAAAATAAGAGGTATACTCTTGGCAGCTATAAAGCCAAGCCACTTATATAAATTAAATACCGGCAATTAACCGTTAGTACTATAATACGCACTCTTTGCGCCTAGAAATAATACCATATTGTTTAATATACAATTAGTAATAATGTAGTGGAGCTATCTATGGTGTTTTTATACCCCTAAGAGTTACGGCGGCCTTCACTAACACCTATGGTGCTGTAAAAGGCGGCTGCCTAGCCACTAACACGTCTACAAAAAAGCACGCGAAGAGAGATATAACACTTGCATATTTATTGCGGCCTAACTGCTTATAATTCGCGATCAATTCTACTACTCTTACTGGTTAGATAACGCGCGATCGCAACCGGACAGTATAAATACGGATACCGACGAGTACGCTCTGGTGGCGGTAGAATATAAGCAGAATGCCTATCTAGTGCCTCCATATAGTATACCATATTAGAAAAGCGTTATATCGTTATTATTATTACTTAGAGTAGAGACATTTAAAGCAACTAAGAATATAAAGGCGGGTAAACCAATTTTATGCGAGACTAATAATAATGTATAGTAAGTTAGCCAGACAATTTTAGATATTACTATATTATAACACAATAATAGCTAAAGTATACTATACAATCCTTTTTATTCAGAGTTTAATTACGCCTTTTTAATATGGCTGCACCGCATTCGCTGTATAAAGGGAGACGTTGACGCACTGCTTAAAGACACCTACCTTAGCCCACTTTATGGCCTACTTAGCTTCTAATCTATAAATTAATAGGAAGAACTGATTACCGCTATTCTATTTAGTATATAAGACAAACAATGGCTCTAATTAGAGTGTAAGGTGGAATTAAACGTTAAAGGCTCTAAGCAGAGGGAATACTATATTCTTTACCAGGATGTTATAAATGTAATTGCCTTTCTAATTAGCTATCGACCCTTTAAAGATGCACTGGTATATGTATTAAAGAGACTCTATAATGCCGAAAACCACTAAGTCTATAATAAGCTATACAGCAGTGACTAATAGTAGGAGATATAAGGCAAGCTTCCTAGCGGTGCTATAGTAGTTCCTATACTTATAGCAGTTAATAAGACCCAGCTAATAATACACTATGGTAACAAATCGGCCTAGCCTATATATCTTACTATTGGTAATCTTGACTGACAAGTTTGGCGCTGACAGACATCCCCCATAAATATCCTTATCGGCTTTATGCTAGTTTTTAAAGAAAAGGATAATGACATGAAAAGTAAAGCATATTATAAGGCGATGAGAACTATACTTAAATGTAAGTCCTGCTTTAGTATTCTAACACTATATCCTATTAACTAAAATATAATAGCAATTGAGCATCTTGTAGAAAGCGGCGTAGACCTTTAATATGCGGATAATTTTATGCAATGATATTATCCAATTATATATGGAATAATAGCAGACTATAAAGAACAAGTGCTGCTTATAGGTGTTAAAAGCTAATAGCACTGCACTATGTGCTAGGTCCCCCCTCTAAAGCGCAAGAACTTAACTAAGAAATAATACTCGCCACGCACCTATAAGGAGACAAGAAGATAGATTAAACGCTAGCAACTAGAGAACATTCTTCTATCCTTAGACGACTGGGTATACCCAATAGAATATTTCGCGTGGCACTATTACCTATTTAACATCTATAAGGGCATAATGGTAGATGTTCTACATTAGCTTCTAAAGGGTATTGTTATATAACTTATTAAATAGGTACAGAAACTGGTAGGCGATGTTATCTAGCTAAAAAGAAAGAGAAGAGGGATAAAGATAACCACAACAAATATATCTACAGAGGCTTAGCTTAATTAGTGTTTTAGACAAGTCCTGGCTTTTATAGGGCTAAAACGGTTTAATAATCTGTTATTTAGTAAAGTTACTTAATGGATAGGTAATAAATAAAAAGCCATAGTTTGTTAACTTGTCGCTATGCTAGCCCTACTACTATCGTCTAGGGAACTATATGCTATGCATTTTACAAGAGCCGTATACAACTTTGTTATTATAGCTTAGTATTGCACCCACAATAAGGAGACACTATGATATATACACCACGCCCTATATTAAATTAATATGCTTAAAGGCGTGTTTTAAAGTTTCCGTCTAAAGGTAAAGGATTCTAATATGGGCTATTTTAATATACTAAAATTCCATGCCCTTATATATTTTAAGGAAAATATCCGCCTATACGGATGCGCAGATGGGTACTATACTGGCGCAAATAGCAAAGCTGGACACCGTTATATTGTTAAGGCGTTTTATGACTTAATAAATAAATGGGATTTGCTATCTCAAATCTGCTCTTATAATTTAAGACAGGTAGCAGTACTAGTAATAAAAGACAAAATAGCTTTTATAAATAGTAATTCTGTACCACAGTCTTCCTAGTGTCTGGAGGTGCAGGTTACTTAACTAATACAGCATTTAGCAGTTGCAAAGCTTTAGTAGCCTTTAGAAGATATAGATGGGGCAATAGATCTTGTTTAGAGGCGTCTTAGGTTAAAGACGTGGCTTTATATATCTTATATGGCAAACTACTATAAAATCCTAGGGTTTCTAGATGGCATTGCGGTATTTGTTTAAGAGTGCAGGCGAAAGCTATAAGGTAAACGTGCCCAGAACTCCAATATAGACCGGAAAGAGAAGGACCCCTTATGGGTTAAGCGCCTGCTTGTTAAAATATATCCATTTATCTGCTGTTGGAAACGAGATAGAAAAAATGCAACCGACCTTAAGGGCCAAATTAGTGAGGTAGTATATTGCATACTAAATTGGCAATGTTCTAACTAGTAGAGGCGTGATTATATATGGGTCTAAGAGTATATGGATAACGGCGACCGTATTGGAAAAGGCCGTACGCTGTTAGGTAGAAGACTTATAGGCCAGCTTTAGCTAATTGTTACTGTTCTAGATATTAAAAGGTTAGATAAGTATGGTGTATACATACAGTATACTAGAGCTATAGTAGAGCTGCTTTAGCCATTGAATTATAGACTGCCGCATCCAACACACGGTATGGTTGAGGTGAAAAGGTGGCCGCGCTTAAGCGTAAATACTAGGCAAGTACTTGGAGGTGGTCGCTTTTATTTAATGCCATCTATTCTACGAAGCGCGTATGTTGTTCCAGCCGCTACTTCTTGTCTAGATTTGTACTACGTTAATAATTATATTAATTGGGACCAATATAATACTCTATACTCGGACAACTTTCTTAAAGAAGGAACTCGCATCGCATTATTATATAGAAGCTAGGATAAATAGTAAAAGTAGCTAAGCTAGCATAGAACCTATATAAGACTATATGGGACTATATAAGATTGTATAAGATTATATAAGATTGTATAAGATTGTATAAGATTATATAAAATTATTTTAATCCTAATATATATTATAAGCTAGCATACTGCAGGCTAAGAAAATAGTAAAAATTTATTTGCGCAATTGGCATACAACTTTAAAATAATATATTATATTACCTTAATTGCATGTCAAGGAATGTGCAGTTGGCTTTTAAAGTTGTTAAGTTGGTTAACTGCGTGTCATTTAAATTTTAAGTTGGTCAATTGCATATTAAGGAATATGCAGTTAGCTTTTAAAGTTGTTAAGTAGGTCAACTGCGTGTTATTTAACTTTTAAATATGTCAAGTTGGTTAATTGTGTGTTAAGTTGGTTAAGTTGCATGTTAAGTTGGTTAATTGCGTGTTAAGTTGGTTAATTGCGTGTCGAGTTGGTTAAATTGCATGTTAATTACGCGAAACGCGAAAAACAAAGTCTACTTGAATCTCATCCTGCGAATATTTTCCCGATGTGGTGTAGAAACTTAATTAACTATACTAGGCCTTAATAGGAAATTAGTGCATAATTGGTAGATCCTTGGAGAGTGCGCTAAATGACGCCTTAAGGCCTTAAAACAAGTAATAGAACTTAACCTTGATCTACCAACCTACTACTTAAACCTACCACTTAAACCTACCACCCGAATCTAACGGCCACGACATTAGGGAGGGCTTATACCGGTAGGAAGGATGGACATACTTTAGGAGAGATATAGGGTGAGGCTATAGGGCCTCTAGGGCTCTATAGGCAATGTAGAACACCTATAGGGAGGTACTGCCAAAAATTTTAAGAGATGTTTTACGGAGCAGGCGCTGTCTCTAGATGTTAGGGAGGGCGTAACTCCTTATTAGATACTTATTCCACCTTAGAGGAGCTTTAGTAACCCTTACTAAGCAACCCTACACCCCTATATACAGTGTATATAGCGGTATCGTTAACTAAGCTTAAGGGAGGGTGTTGGAAAACAAGCCCGCAACGATATCACGTGATGAGACTTGTGGGAGAAATCTCTTGGCAGGAATCTGACCAATTAGACAACTTTAACCGTCGGTCGAAGTTCCTTAAAACCTCTTTAACCACCTATATAGAAAATAAGCAATACACAGAGTTTTAGCTCCATAGCCTCTATTCAACATTTGGAGCTTATGTTAATGAGAGAAAGAAGCTTTACAACACCACGATCTGGAATAGATATTACGACTTTTAGTGAGGGAGAGAAGTTCAGAACAGCTTCAAATTCGAACTCCGAATTCGATGTGGGCCGTGGCTGAAGCCCCGGCCACGTACTACACCCCTTACTGCTAGCTCTACATACTAATTTAGCTGCAGACGTAGCGAAATTAGGTGTGTGGTGTTGCGCGCGCAAGGGGGGGCAGAAACCCGTACAAGCTGTATAAACAGGGTATATAATTGGAGTATTGAATTGTGGGTACACTCACAGGGGCCCCTTGCTGCTTACGCCCCACCCATAAAATATAGGCCTGATACCATAGTATTCTACTCCGTAACCAAGCACGTATTAATCTAACTGTCTGAATAAGGTTCTGTAATATAGTAGACACAGTTGCTTGTAACCAATTGGGTTGACCACGTGAGCTAAGCGAGCTCAGGAGATCCATCAAATTCCACCTGTAGAAGTAGAAGAGGGAGAGGACAGAGAAAACAATTGAAACCAAAACCCCCCACCGTGATTCCAACACTAACTAAGTCCGGCTAAAATTCTACTATAAAGCGTCTGATTTATAAGACAATCTAAGAGTTTATAGATATCGTTTTAATAGTAACTAAATATTTTAAAAATTAAATTTCGTTACGTTTTATAAAATATGGCCCAACTATAATAGTCTTAGATTTTTTAACTAATTATATTCTAGCCCAATATATATAGTATCATTATCATTGTAGTTTCGGCTTCTATAGTCACAGTTGTAGTGCAAGGCTGGGATATAGAAGGGGTACGTGAAGGGCTTCTAGTTTATGGTAGTCAAATTTAGATGTATTATATATTTCACTAACTAAATTTACCTTAGGAGGGCCGAGTTTCCCAGCATCAACTCTACCACCAGAACTGAGAACCATGCAAGGGTTTGATCTAACCGAACTGGACCAACTTCCATATAGCATTAGACCTAAGCACTCATGCCTCTTTCACTCCTTTGGTCTCTTGCTCGATCTCCGGAGAAGCTGTGACTTCGTCAAACTTGTACAGCTGTGGTGCTAGCCGTCGTCTTCGGAGAATGAATGTATTGAACCACCATGGTGCTACTTGGGTAACCTGGAACTTCATATGAGTCCGTGTCGGCACAGCAAATACGTAATCTAATTCTTCCAGAGTTCGCTGTTTAGTTTCAGGCAACCATAGGAATATCATGAAGAACGCTAGCAAGTTGAGTGCGGCGTAGAAGCCAAAGGTTCCCTGAGGTTTGAATGCTCGAAGCATGCGTGGCAGTGTGAGAGAGAGCACAGAAGCCCAAAAATTGTTCGTCGCAACAGCGAACGACATTCCCACCTGGATTGTTTGTTATTATGTGAAGAAAAAACTCGTTGCACCCGACTTACTTCTCGATGTGAGAGGGGGAAAACCTCGGCAGAGTAAGTGAATGGGACTGGTCCCTCCCCAGGAGAGTAGAAAGCGCCAAACAGGTAAACAAAGAGGGCGATCAAACCAAGATGGGCTTTGCTGCTGTCTGGGATCCAGAAACAGAAGCCTGCGGCAAGGAGGGTCCAGCACATATTTGGGAAGGTGAAAAGGAGGAGACCTCTACGTCCGAAAGTGTCAATTGTCCAGACAGCGGGCCAGGCAAAAACGAAATTCACGAGTCCGAATCCCCACGAGGCTAGAAGAGCTTTGGTGATGCTTGCTCCGGCTTCTTGAAAAATGGTGGAGGAATAGAAAGCAATAATGTTAACTAGGGGTGCATGTCAGCTATCGTGAAATCACAGACGTCTTGCAGGATATTACTTACTGCCACACATTTGTTGAGCAATCATAACGATACCCGCAGCTTGAGTAGCACGCCGTATGCGAGGAATGGTGACCAATTCAACAAAACGAGTGAAAAAATTCCCATTCGTGAAAAGACCCGATTCCTTTATCAGTATCTCTTCTTGCTCGAGAAGAGTATGAGTGTAATAAAGATCACGGGCCGCTTGAACGGGAGAATTTCGGAGCCTCAGGAAAGACTGGTAGGCCTGAGAAACCCGACCTTTCTTCAAAAGCCACCTTGGTGACTCCGGACAGAAGAAAATTCCTATGACAAGGGGAACAGCAGGAATAAAAGCAGATCCCAATTGCAGACGCCAGGCAATGCTACCGACATCCTGTTTACAAAAGGACCTTTAGCCCGAAACCATTCAGGTATTAAGCACATTTATGGCTTACCTTCACTGCAAGATTGGCACAAGTTCCCAGGAAGATACCGAAAGCAGTCCAAACCTGCCATGACATGACCAAACCTCCACGAATAATCGGAGGGGCATTCTCGGCAGAAAAGACGGGGACCGTTACTTCTTTGAGGCCCATCCCGATTCCGAGTAGAATTCTACAAGCCACAAGTTGACCCCAGTGCTGTGATGTTGCCATCCCAAAAGGTGAAAGAAGACTGAAAATCGCTCCTAGAAAGATAGTTCCTCGTCGGCCAAGGATATTGTTGATTGGGTCCGAGATCCAAGCAGCACTTTGAAGATAGATATGTATTAGAATTTCTCATAAGCGCGTAATTCAATGACACCGGCGGGGCTTACAAGAAGGCAATTGCAATGTATGGGCATGAATTGATAAAGCCCACAATCCATTGATTCTTGGCACAAGTGCCAGCGGCCTCACACACAGGTCCCTGCTCTGGGATGTTAAGGGCGATATCGAATGTTAAATTTGCTCCATTTGAGCCTGTTTGATCCCAGCCTTGGATGGCGGCCGCAATTGAATTGAGAATGATAGTGAAATACAGTATCCTAGGATGGCGCCATCGATGAGTCCGCTCTTCGCGTAAAACGGCCCGGTCACTCTCGTCAAGCTCTTCAATTGTGTCGTATCCAAGAGGATTTTGTGCAACCAGAGCGCCTTTTCGTAGAAGTGGGATTATATCAGTTAATTGATTTTCAGTGGCGAACACGTCTACATCTTGGAAGAGCTGCTCTTTGGGGATTCCCACTAGAGGATTTCGGATCCTACGCGGCTTCAGCTAGAAGGACCCTATATTCTTATTCCGACGAACTCACTCTCCGGTGGTATTCTCGGTCAAATCATGGACGCTTTGACGACGCTTACTCTCATCGGCGAATATCGAGCCACGCCTATCAGCATTATCTACAGCAATCGGGCTATTCAGCCCACGATGAATAATTAGCTACTGCGAAACAAACACGTCATAATTCGTTAGATATGCTTACCTGGTTTCTGCGTCTTGCGACATCTTGGTGGCAATGGTTTTTGAGGGAAGGCGAGGGCTTTTAGCCGACAAAATGCAGCGCCAGACGCTTAAGAGCTGCTGCGGGCAGCAAAGCTGGCGTCATCTCTGATTTATCCCTCTGCAAGACCACTAGGCTGCCCTTGCACCGTTGCACTTGTGGCGTCAGACTGTTTCATGGTGGAACCTCACCTCGGCTGAGCAACCACTGTCGATGCATGTCAATGTATCACGCGACGAAGAGAGGCATAAGCGTGCCAATCGATTCAAGACAGGCTGGGCGATGTCACGCTGCTGGTGAGGTTTCGGTGCCATGCATGGCCCCGGGTTTTTACCATCGATCAGACAGGGTTACAGAAGTTGAAAAGATCAGAGGTCAATGTGAGAGTCACCAACATTAAACGATATCTTTGGATTGGCCAATGTAAAACAAGTTCGGAGACATGGAGACAAGGTGACGTTTCATGGCTGGAAGGCTGACATGGCTGGCCTGGCTCTTGCGCATGGCCGGCTCGGACTCCCCGGGGAGGCTGGCGCCCAAATCTGGGGTATCAAGGGATCCGGGGTTGCTAGCGCGCAGGTTTTGAATGAGTCGTGGTGTCCACGCAGGCGGACAAACCCGTCTCACAATAACAATGGAAAAACAACTTTGCGATGGAATTCTGCGACGGTCCTAACAGTATAAAATTGATCGTCGCAAATTATCGCGTTGTAGAGAACCGTGCACCGGCTCCGTTGGCCGCGCCCAGGGAGCAGGCGCCTGAATTTCGGCCCAGGGTGTCCGCCTTAGCCGTCATTGATATGCGCCATTTCCTAGGTTCCACTCGGCAGCCCACCTGCATCAAAACTTGACCAGTCAACTTAAATCGACTTTTCTCCCATTTTCGAAATCCTTTCCGATAAAGCCCCCCGTCTCTACCGCGCCACTCCTTCCAAAATCTTCTCAGCTTTCACCCGTGTTTCTCTTAGCGTTCGATCCATCGCTCACAATCTAGCACCAGCTTCACCAATCCTCACTGCACATTGGGCCGTCCCTTTAGGCGTCTAAGCCTTAAAGCTGATCTTACATTTGCACCCGCAGCGAGCAAGGCCGAGACAGACTCAACCTTTCAATTTTCCCCAGATGGCGTCAGCACTGGCCTGTGACCAGATGTGCACGTTTGATACAGAATTGTGTACAGCCACAAAATTGAAGGTGGTTATTGATTTTATTGGATCCTAGCAAGTTTGTCAAAGATTTTACTATTAACTCTGTTGTTATCAAGGAAGAGCTCAATCATGGAAGATAACCGGGGTTAAGGCTTTTTAGCAGAATTGCAATTTCTTGCGTCTGCCACTGCTTCGATCAAAAGCTTATTAACATAAGGATACCGTAAATTACTGCTTCTATGACAGAAAATATGGAATCTCCTTCGCTGTCAGGATTGGCGCCGCCAGTGGACAGAATCTCACCACGATCTCTTTTCCATGTACTGCAACGAAACACACTGTCCCATATTTGCTTAATATTTGCCCTTGCAATCAGAATAAACTAGAAAGCGCCATGCCGGCTAATCAAATAGATATCCGTTCGCACCAGTACTCCCGCTTATCTCGAAAATCCTTATATTCAGCATTGGCAATGTTCGCGGCGATATATGATAGGCTCTCAATATACTCCAGTCCCTGATCCATGGCAAGCAACAAAGATGCCTCCACTTTTTTTTGTCTTAGGTCACTATCCCTTATTTTATATATATAAAAAAGGAAGAGAGGCGCCTTTTCTATTTCTAAACTAGATAGAAATAGCTACTAGAAAGTAGTTAATAGTAGGGTCTTTAGAAGGGGTAACCCCTACTAGGCTTATAACGAAGCCTTATAGTAAATACTATAGTAGACTTGTTAATAGGTTAGGTATATAGGTAGAGTAGGATAATAAGCTCTAACTAGTAGAGTAAGTGCTTAATAGATTACTGTCTGTACAAGTGTACAAGTAGAGGTTGTAAATTGCATTACGCGCAGAGTGTATGCGGCAGGGGCCGTATGGCGTAGCGTAGGTCACCTGACCACCTACGGCCCGATAGATAGCCTGACCTTTACTACCCCTTTCTTTCTCTTTTGGTAGACAAGATAGACGCAAATGAATTAAGAACCAGTTACCTTATATTACAATTGCAGTACCCCCCTGGGTGATACCGACACTGATCAGTGATATCACAGATCAGAATCCGGTGTTATTACGAAGAGAGACAACACGCGATCGCTCCTACCAAGGCCCGTCGATTACGTCGCGTTTGCTAAGGAGAACCCTTCCTACCAAGGCCCTGGGAACTCAAAGAACTGGCTCCTACTAAGGCTTTGTCCGGTTCGCGTCCATCACGCAAATCAATACCCAGTACGACCTCTTTACTGAGTGCCAGTACCCCTACCTATACCACGACCTACGCCAGTTATGTCCGACATAGGAATCCAACGTCCGCGCTAGGGCAACGGAATTACCCTAACCAATAAGATTACTGCAGAAGATATTACTAACTATATTAACTTTAAAATTAATGAGTATACCAAATGCAATTTTAAGGATAAAAGCCTATAGGAATCATACCAAGAGGACTTTAATAATTTTAAGGTATAGACATTTAAAGACGCTAATAGGTCTATAATTAAAAGACTTAAACAACTGCTCTAACGTAATGGAGTATGGGTCTTTGATAAGAAGAGCAAGTCAGTACCATAAGTACTGTACGACGTCGCCCACGAGGACGACCCTACGGAATGGTTAGATGCAGAAATTAAGCTATTTATTAACAACGAAGGACCCTTTAATTCGTATGTTATTAACCGTTGCCTTAAATCACGCTTATTAACTCCAACGTTATCTACCCCAACCCCAGCTGTCTTAAATGACCCCCCTATAGCCGAGCCTCCCTCGCCTACGAACGTCACGGCTCCCTCTATAAACGTCACGGCTCCCCCTATAAACGCTATAGCTCCCTCTATAAAAGCTACAGCCGCCGTCAACTATGGTAGAGACTTAGCAACCCTGGTAAAGATATATATGGAGGAAAGCAAATATAGCGGAGAGGATAATAACTTTAACCGTAAGCTTACGATTTTTAACGACCTTTGTGACAGAGTTGGTATACCATAAGAGGCAAAAATTAAAGGCTTTCCAATAATGCTATGTAGTATTGCTCTTAACTTCTACTACGAGAATAAGGCAACCTATACTACTTTTAATGGTATCTGTAACGCTATACGCAACTACTTTAAAGGACTAGAATATAAGCGTGGAGTTCTAACAAAGTGGAACGCTATAACTCTTAAGACGGTAATAATAAAGAGTGAAGGCAAGTCTATAGAAGACTACCTATAGCTATTATTTAACGACCTCTATTACTTATAGCATGGTCTCGACGCTAACCTCCGCAACGATGACTTCCTCTATAATAAGCTTATCGTCGCTTGCTAAGATGTTGCTGCTTGCTAGGCAGCTTGCTCTAACCTACCTACCACACTTACCGGCCTTATGAACAGCCTATAATCGTCAATTATTACCTACGGAAAGATTAATGGTACTATAGGACAACCCACTAATGTGTTCTTATAGCCTACAAAATAGCCTGCTGACGTATTCTTTACTGACTATTACTACTACCGATTAATGTCTTGACCAAGTTTATTAAATAACCGTTACGGTAATAACAACACCAGAACATGCTTTGTGTGTAAGAAAGGAGACTATTAGTTAACTAGATATACTAAAGAAGAACATAATAAAGTAAGAGAAGGATTTAAGAGACATATCCACTAGTACCTTATAGACAATGATATTAATAATTTTAATAAGGATACAATTCTAACTACCACTAGCAGCAATTTCTTCTATAACGACTATAGTGTTAAGCACTTTATAACTTCAAATAGGCCAATACCAATTAAAACCGCTAAGAATATAGTTATGTCTATAAACAACAATGCCTTTGTCTATAGCCTTACTAGTAGTATAGAACCTAGTGGTACGGAACCTAGTATAGTAAGGAGTAATAATAAGGGCAAGAGCACCACCTACTTCTATAACAATAATAATAACGACGTTAATATAGAGAACCTCACTGTTAATATCAACTTCCTTGACTATTATTTTAATAATAATGGATAGGACTTAGCCCTTCCACCTATTTTCCCCTATAGTCTGCGACAGCTTTACAACTATTATACCTTCTAAAGCCGTCACACCTTCGGTTCTGACTTTAACTACGCTTTATTACAGGACACCCCGGTAATACCTTATACGCACTTACCTGTTTCCACCGCGATATCCGCAATGTTCACAATATCTACTTCTTTATACTTTCTTACCTTCTTTCTTTTTGTAAATGTCGCCAGTGTCTATACAAGTAGAGGTTGTAAATTGCATTACGCGCAGAGCATATGCGGTAGGGGCTGTATGGCGTAGCGTAGGTCACCTAACCACCTACGGCCTAATAGATAGCCCAACCTTTACTACCCCTTTCTTTCTCTTTTGGTAGACAAGATAGACACGAATGAATTAAGAACCAGTTACCTTATATTGCAATTGCAGTACCCCCCTAGGTAATACCGACAATTACCTTAGGTTATATTCTAAATTTTACTATAAAGAGAGAACTATTTATAGGAGGGATTAAAGGTCCTTAAATATATAACTATACGTCTAAGAAATCCCTTTAGTACGTAAGTACGTTTAATACGTTAAGTATATAAATATATAGCCCTTTACGTAATTTAAATAGCCTTTATCCTATAGTTTGACCGGTTTTAACAACTCCTATATTATTATAACTAGTTCGTTTATATCCTCTCTTAATAGTCGTATTACCATTAATATAAGGTTTGTAACAAGGCTTCTAATAAATAGATATTAGTAAGTAAAAGAATAGGAATTATGTAAGAGTATATATATTAGGTCCCGCCGCGCTTGCGACAAGTTCGCAAGCACTCTCAGTCTTTTTGGCCGTATGGCGACGTGGAGGCGGGCCACGTTACAAATTAATTACAAATAAGATAGGGGTAGGCGTTAGAGTTTCTTATAGTCTTATCTTTTCTACTATTTTCTTACTACTTAGTGGTTGCTAGCAATCTAGTATTTTATTAGGGAGTAGTAAACCCCTAATCTAAAGGGTTATAAACTACTAGGATATAGTTATTAGTATATATTAAGCTACCTAGAAAGGATTTATATATATAGAACTATAGCGCTATGGCCTAGAGGCTGTATGTATAGTATTATACATATTATAATATAATAGGTATTAAAAAAAGAATAAAAAAGTAGGTCCTTCTATATTACCGCCACGCTAAGACTTATAATAGTTACTAACTATAACTAGCTAAATTTAGTTAAAATAGTTGCTAAGATCTTAATATTGTAATGGGACTAGCCTAGTTATAGTAGGAATGTCTTAGTGAAATACTTAACAGATAAATTCTAACGCTTTAATTAAATTCTGCTAAATTCTGCCAAGTTAATTAAATTCTACCAAACTCTACTAACTTAATTAATTTCCACTAAATTCTATTAATATAATAGAATTTAGTTAAAACCTATTAAAATCCGCGTGGGCTTATGCCTACGCGTCTGCTGCTAAGACCCTAAATATTTAGTTACAAGTTTCCTATATTCCTTTCTCTTCTTTACGCAATATCTTGTTCTCTATAAGAGCTATATACCCTTAGATTTAGATAGAATTTATATTATTCCTTTAAATTTTCCCTAAAGCCTCTTTGCGCCCTTATACTATATTGTATTAAAACAACTATTATTAAAATGGTGAACGAACCCAAATCCCTTTTAATAACTATAAGTATTATATCCCTAGTTAGGGAATAGTTAACTATAATGTAACAATCCTTTATGGATGCCTTAGCTTAGTAGTAGGTTGTACTAGAAGCCTAGCATTAATAATTAATAGAAGCACTCTATAAAGAACTCCGCAATATTAAGGCACTTTTATTAAAGACCCTAATAGAAATACCTATAAATAAGATTGAAATAACTGTATCTGAGCCTGGCCCCTTAAACGCGAACCTTGAACTAGTAACTTAACCCATATTTATAACAAATTTAATGCTCGTTATAAAATCTAAAAAGCTCCCTAACCCTTTAATATTTAATAGAAATTAAAATAACCTACGCCTCTTTATAACCAAGCTCTGTTTTAAACTATTAATAAACTATAACTAATACCCTACTAAAGCTAGCAAGGTTAGCTATAAAATGTCTTATTTAAGTAAAGACGCTATACGAACTATAGATCTGTTCTTCTATAATAGCACCTTTATTAATTTTAAAACCTTTATCTCTCTGCTAGAATAAATATATAATAACGCCAGCTAAGAATATATAGCTGTTACTAAGCTTAAAAACCTGTAATAATGGAACCGAGACTTTACTAGCTTCTTTTTAGAATTTTTAGGCCTTATTAGTAAATTGGATTAGAATAAAGCCGCTAGAGTTACTGCCCTTTAATAAGCTATTTTAGATAAAATTAGAGCCTAGTTGGTAGGTAGGGAGCTATTAAAAAACCTATCCAAATTTGCTATAATATGTTAATAAATTAATAAGGACCTTTAATATAATAAACAGACTTATTCTCTAAAGTTAACTATACCTTATATTTAAAATACTATAAAACCAGTATATACCCTAAAGCGCGATCCGTTTCTAAAACTTAAAAGCCCTATATATAACCCTGTAGACCTCAATGCCGCTTAATCCTATGCACCCTTAGGAACTAATAAATAAAGAACTTGAGCCATAAATAGAGAATGCTTTAGATACGGTAAAAAAGGATATATTTAAAAGTATTACCAAACTTACCCCTTTAAAAAGGTCCGCTGTAGTTCCTCCTGTTCCTTAAATTATACCTACTCTATAAATTGTACTTAGATGCTATAAAGTACCTCGCCTTTAGTTAACTTGGAAAACAAATTATCCTAAGGCCAAGTTATGCCTTAGGATAAAAAGTAGAAGAGTATAAGTATCTAGGCTCTTTTAGCGCTAATATATAACATAACTCCCTTAATATACTTAGCAAATTTTAAATACTTGGAAAATAGAAGAAAGTATAAATCCTTATAGATAGTAGAGCTACTAGCATAGGCTTTATTAATACAAACTACGCAAAAACTTAATACCTAAATTTAAAGAAACTTAATAAGCCCTAAGGCCTATAAGGCTTTAACGGCAAACCCTTAATATATAGCAAACTAACGCACTACGCTCTTATAAAATTGCAGATAGGTAAATACCTTAAATATGTTTCCCTATTTGTAATACTCTTAAAGTATTATAAGATAATACTTAGATATAGATAGCTAAAACAACATAACCCTTTAATTAGCTGGGTTAAAGAAATACTGAAGTTCCGTATAACCTACTGCTAAAGTTATTACTTAAAAAACCATTTGCCCTATAAACATGTATATAACTATTTAAATTTAATACAATATAAATTGCCCTTACTATAAACCTTGAACTAAAATAATAAGGCTGTAACTGCTAATTATAATAAAGAATGTAAAGATGTTACGTTAAAACCTCTCGAAATTTATATAATATAGGCCACGCCTTTTATCTTATTAGTAAAAAGATAAGATTATAAAATGTTTACTATAACTATGGAAGATATTAAGAAAGCACTAGAACCAAAATAATATCCTAATTCTTAACCTCTTATGCCTAAAGAGTACTATAACCTAATTAATAAGTTTGAGAAATAATTTACAGACTAACTAGCCCTATATTAAGATAAGTATAATTTTAAGATAGAACTTAAGCCTAGCATAACACTAAAGTTTAGTCTGCTATACGGTATATTATAAGAAGAACTGCTTATAATATAATAATACCTTAACAAATATCTGGAAAAAGGATTTATTTGCCCTAGTTAATCCCTATTTACCTTACTTATACTATTTATTAAAAAGCTAGGAGGAGGCTTAAGATTCTATATTAATTATTAAGCTCTAAATATAATTATAATTTAAAACTGATATCCAATTCCCCTAATTTAAGAGACACTTAACTATTTAGCTAAGGTATAGTACTTTATAAAGCTTAATATAGTTACTACCTTTAATAAAATCTGTATATATAAAGGAGATAAAAAGTATATAGCTTTTTGTATATAATGGGGACTCTTTAAATACCTATGTAGTAATGCTATTTAATATAAAGAATGGTCTTAGTATGTTTTAGCAATATATTAACAATACGCTTTATAAATTCCTTAATATATTTGTTACCGCGTATATTAATAATATCTTAATTAACTTATCCTTGCTTTCTAAATATTAGAAACATATTAAAATGGTTCTTAAACACTTATAAGATATAGGCTTATAATGCAATATTAAGAAATACAAGTTCTATGTATCTAAGATTATATACTTAGGCTTAATTATATCCTACAACAGAATTAAAATGGACCCTAAGAAAATCACTGTAATTATAAACTAGAAAAGCCCTAGCAATATATAAAATATTTAAAGATTTTTAGGATTTATAAATTTCTATTAACAATTTATTAACTACTTCTTAAAAACTGCTTAGCTGTTAGTAAACCTAATAAGGAAGTTTTTAACATTTAAATAGACCGCTAGATGCAAATAAGCTTTTAATAACTTAAAATATTACTTTATAGCTACTCTAATTCTTACCCACTTTAACCCTAACCTTAAATATATTATTAAAATGGACTTATTAGATTATGCGCTAGGGGGAGTGTTATCGCAATATAATAAGAATGGCAAGCTATATTTAGTAGCCTTTCTCTCCTAAAAACTCGCCCCTACTAAATTAAACTATAAGATATATAATAAGGAACTGCTTATAATTGTTAAATACTTTAAATAATAGTGTTCTAAGTGTCGGTATACTCGCTTTATCAACGTGCACGAATATCACTGTATTGCGATACGTATGCGGTATTAAAGTTGGTAGTTATTAATGTTTAGAAATAGGGGTTTGCTCCAAGGTCAGATTAGCTAGTCTCGCTTTATAGTCTCATAACCACGTCACATAACTAACATTCCGACACTAGAGCAACTCTAAAAAGAAGGCTAATCTACACTCTAAAGCCAAGTCTATTTCTAGACTATTTATAGTATATATGTAATAGTTAGAGATCTAATTAATACGCAATAGCTTCTATGCTCCTTTTACAGGTCCGTAATTATATAACCAGTGTTACGGCTTGTATAAATGCCTCTAAACTAAAGCTTGTAGAATACTGTATTGTAAAGACACTAAGCTAAGAAGAAGAAGAAGAATTATTAGGGGTAGCAGGTTAATATATCGCAAGGGCCACTAAGGCGCTAGTGGTAAGCAAGCCAATAGCGATTTTCTATCCCGGGGATGGAAAATCCTAATTAGCTAGTTAAATTTAGGGTCCGCACCGTTATAATTAGTTATATAACGCTAAGCCAAATCTAAGTTCGTTTGTTTAACCTATCCTACAACTTATAGGTTAATTTAGTTCGTATTAATAAGCCATTAAAGAGCCGCGTAGGATTTTCCCTTCATTATGGCGTTAGTAGGGTTGGCCTCTCTATTAATCCATTTCGCCTCTATAATCTGTCTCCGTTTATAGGCTTACTAGAGGCATATTATATTAATTATTAGGCGTTTTTCTTAGGTAGTTTTAAGTCGTACTAGACAGTTATATAAGGACTTAGAGTTAGTGCAAAGCATAAGTGGAAGATTAATTTATAGGATCTTGTCTACTGTAGACTTAATTGCAACACTAATATTAAAGCTGTAGGCCGTACCGTAGAGTTCAGAAGCTAGTATACTTTAAGTAACTCTTTTATACTTAACTAAGCTCTAATAGATAATATTGGCCTTCTTTATAGTATTAGCTAGTATAATAACATAGCTAATCTGCAAAGAGAGGTCCTTATTATTAGTAAATAATGCGTCCATAAATACCAGTAGCTGTAGGGTTTTAATATCTAACTTAACGAACTTAAGGCCTCTATTAACGTTCTTAATTTGCCAGTTTAGGCGCTTATTTAACTATTTTACGTCTTCCTTATTAGGGTTAATTATCTAGGCGGCGAAGGGTAAATTAAATAAGGCTTCTGGCTAGCAAACTAAAGCGATATATACACCTCTAGCATGTTAAGTAATGTACTAGTCCTTTAGGGTTAAGGTTCTTATAGCTCCTCTTAATCCCATACTTATGGCAAGTTTAGTGCTAATTATACTAAGGTTTATGTATTATTGTTCCTAAGTAAGCGTAATGCTCCTATTAGTTAGTAGCTAAATAACTCCGCCGTTAAACTTAATAGGTGTATTAATGGTAAGTTATTTCCGTTTTTTAGCTATAAACTTAGCCTTATACAGCTTGTTTTATTCTATGTTTATAAAGGTCTTATCTACTAGGAATAGAGTATTATTGGTTTATAGGCCTATAATGCCAAAGGGTTTATTACTCTGTAGGAGATAGGGGTTATACATAGACTGGTCTATATACAACTGTTAGATGTAATATAAGTAATATATCTTAAACTAGTGGTTACTAGCTTCCGGTACTCCGTAAAGTGGTTTTATAACCTTTAAAATGGAGGCCTTATTAATCCTAAGTTGCTTAATTAGCTTTTACGGAGGTTATATATAGAACTCTTAATTTAGTATAGTGGTTAATTATACATAGGCCTATAAAATATCTTGGAGGTAAAGTTGTGCCTATAGAAGCTTTATAGTAGCGATATAGAGAATTAGTTATTGGCTAACTTGTTAAATAGTTAGTAATTAGGTAAGAACCAGTTTATTTTCTAAGTTGTTATAAGCTTACACAACTAGTTGGGATTTTTTAAAGGCTTTATTAGTTCCCTTATTCTTAATCTTATTAATAAATCGCGAATTAAAGAGTTATACGCCTTATAGTATATCCGTAAGTCTTATAATCTTAAAAACTCCCTTTTTAAGTAGACCAGTAAGCTCCCTCTATTAGAAGGCGCTGAATTAAGTACTAAATTAACTGTTATCCTATAGGTAGATGGTGATATTAGTTATAGCCGTAAGTAGAGGGTATTTACAAGGGTGTCCTCTACCTTATTTTAGGGGTTGTTGCTGAGCTTTAGTAGGTTTCTTTAAGACAGTCTTAGAGAGGACTAACCCAAATAAAGGTTTAGGTGGCAATTTTAGTCCAATAATTTACTCCTGCAATTTAGTTACTTAAAGGTAGGGTTTTACAACCATAGATTAAAAGGCTGTAGGTCTGCTAGACAGCTTAATAGTGCATATTTCACCCTTAATAGTAAGTAAGGTAAATGGCCCGTCCTAATGGCCGCTTTGGCTAGTATTTCCTTCTCTTTAGACCAAAACAGGCGAATTTAGTAGGAGATTATAAATCGCATTAGCATTAGATCCGTTTCGTATATTTAGCGTGTTAGCAATCTGTTATTTAGCTCGTAGCTTCTATATCTCTGCTATAGCCTTTTTAATTGCGGCAGCGCGTTATATAACCGTAGGGGATGGTGCATCGGATTTAACCATTTAGGGGTAGGCTCTAAAGACTAGAAGTGTAGGAACTAGTCTTTTAGGGCCAGCTAAATCATTAATTGCTTTAAACGCCATTTGGAGTCCTATCTCCTTATTAATTTCAGGGATTTTAGTTATAATAATCTGGTAGGCTCGCTGTAATAGACTATAGTAGCGCTCTACTATTCTAATGGAGTTATATGCTTCAACTAGTACTCCCTTTATACTAATTCCTATAATGGTGGCGTATTGCTTAAATTCCTTACTAATAAAGTTCTTTTTGGTATTATGGGTAATTAGGTCTAGTGGCCCTAAGTAAATATTAATCTAGCATATCTATAGAATATCCTATATGTGTTTAGCGCTAATGTCTTATAGCTATCTACCGGCTTAAAATCACGTTCCTTTATTAATAACGTATAGGAGGGGTAATCCGCTAATGTATATAATGTTAACAATAATATTGTAGTTAAAATTAACGTCGTCTTATAAGGTAAAGCGGAATCTGCCTAGTAATTTGCTAAACTTCTAATAGTAGTAGCAGAACTTAGTTAGTTGCTTAATGGCCATTCTATTAGTTTTATAGCCAGTATAGTAGAGTAGCTTTTGTAATTTCTTAACTAAGGGATATCTGAATTGATAATGTAGGCGCCGTAGCTCTATATCTATTAAGTAGTAGGGGTTCGTGTTAAAGGATTTAGACAAATATAACTATAGTAATAAGCTCTATAAGAGAAATGGGTAGCTAAACTGTCACACTACTAGCACTTTTTTGGTGTAAGTAATAACAACATTTCTAAGGTTATTGTAGTAGATTTGGAGTCTGTCTATATCCGCTAAACAGAGTAAGAAGGGGGTATCCGTATAGACAATATAAAACTATATCTTGCCTATAAGGGTGACAATATCTATAGCTCTAATAGAGGTAGTAATTCTAATACTAAACTGCACGTTAACTTATCCTTTGGTTAAGGTGTTAAGTCTTATAGATTAGTCCGCGTTCTATAGTGCCTAAAATTATCCATAACCGGCCGTAGACTTCTTTAACGCACTAGTGTTAATTATAATTCCTATAAATACCGTAGAAGTATAGCGTGAAGCGGCGGTTGTTATGTTATAGTTAAACGGGTTAGTTTCCTTGGTAGGTTCTATAGAGGTTATAGTAAGTAAGTAAGCGTAAGCCTTATTAGCTAGTTCTATGCTTATAGAGGTTGCTTTGTCTGTAGTAAAAGTCCTAAATAATATAAGGTAGTAGCCGTTAGGGTCTTCTAATTCTTCCTTACTGTTGTTATAATTAGTGTTTTTATTAGCGTTTATATCTAGCATAAGAGCTTTAAAGGTCTTATTATACTTATTGTTGTTATCTCCTTTATAGTAGATAGTGTATTGTCTAAAGCGTTCTTTAAAGTTACCATTACGGCCCTTGTTATTGTTAAAACGTCTTTTATACTTATCTCTAGAACGGTTCCGCTCCTCCTTTATATGTTTCTATAAATAGTAGGTCTCCTTTTAGCAAATATAGTACTTGGCCTTTAGGGATCTAATAGTGTTTTGTCTATAGGAGCGGGTTTGGTTATAGTTGTTATAGATATTACGGCGGTATATGCAATCCGTAAAGTAGGCTCCTTAAGATGGTCTTATTAAGGCCTAGGAAGGGTATTCCTTCTCCTATATAACTATAGAAGATTGCAACTTGCTAATTAACTAGGAGAGGTCTTTAAAAGGGTTAGAAATGGTAATACGGCATACTGGTACTCCTTAGCAAGCGGTGACTAGCTTATTTATAAGGAAGAGGTCTATACAAAACTCTAGGTGTAATCTATGGCAATGTTTTAGGAGTTTATTAAGGAGTAGTTGGAAACTCTAATAGATTTGCTTATTAGGGTTCTCGTTAATAACTCCTTAAAAGTTAGTAGCGTTCTATTTAGTAAGGTTTCTCTAATAGTACTCTGGTCCTTTAAAGAAGTAACGTATATAGTTATATACCTTAGTAAATAATCTAGTTAAAAGGCTACTATTGTAGTAGTAATCCTAAGTAAGTCCCTTTAGCATAATTAGGAATGCAGTTATATAGCCTTTAGGAGGTAGACTAGCTCTCTTGCAGATATTATAGAAGATAGTTAACTTAAAGTTAAAGCTATTACTTACTCCATTATACTTCTGGCCGTCTGTATAGATCTTAGCAATAGTGTCTGCCTCTTTACTATATATAGGCAAGTGTATAGTAGGGTTGGTATTGGCAGTACTAGGGTAAAGATACTGGGCAGGAGGAGGACCAGGTAGAGTAGGAGCGGTTACTAGAGGGAGGGTAGATGCGGTTACCATAGGCAATAATTGTTGATTCTGTGTCTATAGGAGTTAAGTAAGGAGGGTAAGTAGTTAATCTTAGGTAGAGGTAGGTGCAGCTTGCTATTTAGTGGCAGTTGGTGCAGTTTGCTAGGGTATAGATACGATAGCTAGTTAGGGTGTTATAGGGGTAGGTATTTACGTTCTAGGTGTTATAGCTATAGCTATAGGCTAAATTACAGGCGTTAGAGGTAGTGTAGGTAGTTAATGGTTTACAGGCATTGGCACTATATAGAAAGGTAGTAGGCTGCAAGAGGGGGTTGTAGGAACTAAAGAGGCTATAGCTGACGGGGGTATAGCTTAATTTGATATTAGAGCTGTTTGTATAGAGTTAAGTTATTCTTATAATGCCACTGTAATTATAGGGCTGACTTCCTTAAGAGCTCCTATGATTTCCTTATCTGTCCATTTATAAGGTTCTTCCTCTTAGAGGAGGTCAAATAGTGCTTCTGAGATTAAATATCTATTATTATGCCTTCCTATATACACTCCCCTCCTAAATAGATGAGTGCGTAATTTTGCTCTTATGTTAATTCGCATGCGTCTAAAATCCTTAGTAGTAAAGCCTTTAAATTCCTCCTTAAATACTGTCTATAATATATAGTCTATAAAGTTCTCCTATGTGTGTACGTAGACCTTCGTTTCTACATATTCTCCTAATTTATCTTTTATAGCATTTGCTATGTTGATCCCGTCCCCGTGCTTTGAGATCTTCTCAGCCCATTTAGGATCTATTTTTAGAAAGGAGGTCTATAGGTTTAAGTTTAAGGTTTAAGTGTTCTCCACAGCCTTAGAGCCTATAGAGTGTCCTTAGTCTGAGAGTTTAAGGGTTAAGGCTTAGACAGAGGTTGGAGTTAAGGTTAAGGTTAAGGTTAAGGTTAAGGTTGAGGTTAAGGTTAAGGTTAAGATTGAGGTTAAGGTTAAGGTTGAGGTTAAGGTCAAGATCGAGGTTAAGGTTAAGGTTAAGGGTTGTGTATACGTTTCTACAGCCGTAGGGCCTATAGAATGGTTCTTAGCAAGGCTGCTATTCTCTCAGCGATCTGTTGTATTAGCTGTAAAGCCAGTACAAATTCTCTTAAGCGTGAGTAGAAGTTATAGTCTTCTCCTTTAATAAAATAGATAAGAACTAGGCAATTGTGAACTGTTTCTAGTACTACTTCTTAAGCGCTAGCTATTGCGTATTTCCTGATCTATACGTCTACTAATTAGTGTCGGTATACTCACTTTATTAACGTACACGAATATTACTGTATTGCGATACGTATGCGGTGTTGAAATTGGTAGTTATTGATGTCTAGAAATAGGGGTTTGCTCCAAGGTCAGATTAGCTAGTCTCGCTTCATGGTCTTGTGACCACGTCACATAACTAACATTCCAACACTAAGCTTAAAGGATTATTATTCCTAATACGCGTATTAATAGACTATAAGAACCTGTAGTACTTTATAACTATAAAACAATTAATATAGCGCTAAATTTATTAGGCCAAATACCTCTTATAATTTAATTTTAAGATTATATACTAACCGGGCAAACTTAATTAAAAGCCTAATATATTAATATAATAATTATAGGACTTACCTGCAAACGCTCTAAACGAATAAATTATAAATTATTTATAAATCTTATTGCCCCCTAAACATTTTAAAAAACTATATTCTATATTTCTAGATACGGAACTTAATAGAAATAAATTAGAAGTTAATAAATAGGAAATAGAAATTAATAAGCTAATGGAATATAAATATAAGAATAATATATAGATAATTAATATAATAAAAGCAATTTAAATAGGAAAACAATAGTATAAGGATAATAATAATAATAATAATAATAATAATTCATTGCTTAACGTCCGATTCGGATCCCTATTAGGCCCACGCGGACTACTCCTTATATATATATAGGGAGAAAACTCTATTTAAGAAAACCCTATAATCCATCTCCCTACCTTTTAGGACTCGCCTATAAGGCACCTACAAGGCGCCTACAAGTCACCTATGGTGCTCCTACTACCTTACTTTTTAACCTCCTTAAGAACTACTGCTGCCGTAACAAGCCTACAGACGCGCTAGTATTGCAAACTTTACTCTACTACTATAGAGTTATTAGGGGGCGCCCGTCGCTCGCCCTTTTACCCTCTATTACCATTTCCTTTGCAACCTAGAACTGGTTTAGTACATTTTAGCTAATAAGCCACTAGGTAACCGCCTTAAGGCCTTTTTATATTAAGAGTAGTGTCTTATAGTTCTCTATACTAGCTACTAAAAGCATTACTTCTTAGTTAGTGCGTAAGGGGCATAATAGTATTACATATTTTAGTATCTGTTTTAGCCAGCCATATTTATATCTTAGGCTACCTACTGGGACACCCACCCAGTAGAGCCAGTCTTTTAGTCCTATTATTCCTATTCTTAAAAGTGTTGCCATTATATTTTCTACCTTTATTAGGCCTTCTTAGAGCCCTAGAGTGTTTACCCCCTATAGCATTAACTATGCTACAGCTTAGGTTCCTCTTATCTTAGTCAGCCTCTATACCTTTAACTTCCACATACCTCTCCAGCATTAGTCCAGCCAGTATTATATTACAGTAGATAGTTTCCCGGCGTTCTTTTATACTCTACTTTAGCTCCTTTCTCTCTCTTACTATTATCCTTACTAGCCTCTTACACATCTCCCTTCCTCCTCTATATAGGCCTAGGCCTTAAAGCAGCACTATTCTTCTTCTGCTTTCTTTACCTATTTCTCCAATATATCTTCCCTACTTTGGGGTTATTAGTTTATTCTCCTATAAGGCGCCCTAGGGTCCCTCTATAGTTTATTTAGGTATATCTTAATATACTTTATAATATTAGAGTTGCATTCCTTTTGCGCCCTTTATATTACAGCGGCTTTAATATATAGTTATAGGGGGGGAATATTAGCTTCCTTCTTAAGCAGTACTGTGGCCGTTCACTTATATCCACCTATTATACTCCAGAGGTAGGCTATTTAGACCTTTTAGAGTAGTTTAAGGAGCAATTTAGGGGGGCCTTTCTCAGATTCTCTAATGGCCCAAATACTGGACCTATATATTATGGTTAGCCAGACAACTACTATATATAGTAGGCGTGACCTCTGGAAGCATGGACCCCATATAGAATTAACAATCCTAGATAATATAATATACTGTGCTTAGCCCTTACAGGCTGCTTATACCGCATATACACTCCACTAGAGCTTACTGTCTACCTATACTCCTAATACTCTTAGGTCCTAAACTGGTTAACCCCTAAAGCTTTAGATGCGAATTATATACTAGAGATCTATAGATTAGTTACGTTTTCTTATAAAATAGATTAGCTGGTATTTCTTTAGTAAGAATTAGACTCTATATCGTCTTACCCATTCTATATAGGTGTTATAAGCTTTCTCTAGTATTCTGCAATTCTCTACGGCTATTAGCCCATATATAATTAGGTTTATATTATTAATAAAGCCTATCCCCTGGGTCGCCCCTTCCTTAAAGGAGTCAAGCAGGTTGCTTACAAAGAAAAGGAAGAGTATAGGCAAGAGGGGTAATTCTTATAGTATTCCTGTTGTAACTGCAATAGAGGGGCTTTAGTATCCGCTAAAGGCTAGTAATGTTTCTTTTTAATCTGTAAACCCTTAAACAAATTATATAATCCATTCTAAGAAGCCTTTTGCCCTAAGGATATATAGGAGACGCTTATAGGGTATGTTATTATAGGCACCACTAATATCTAGGCTGAGTATTGATACTACAAAGTCCCTTCACATCGCCCATGCAGATTTAATGGTGGCAGCGAGTAGCGTAAGTGCTAATAGTGTTAAGCGGTTCTTTCTTGCCCCCATTTAGCTTTATGGTAGTAGGGCGTGTTCCTTAGCCGTGTCTGCCATATAGTCCGCTATTACCCTTTCTAAGATCTTACTAAGGGTATTCTCTAAGGCAATAGGGCGGTAGCTCCCTGGAAGTAAGTAGTCTACTTTACCTTCTTTGCGTAGGACAAACATTGTCATAGCTCTTCCAAGTCTCAGGTAGTAGCCTATTGCAAAGCATGCTCTAGCTACATCTGCAAGCCAAGGTGCTATTAGTGGTCCGTAGGTCTTTAGGGCTTCATTTGGGATCCTATCTAGTCCTGGTGCTGCCAGAATATATATGCATTATAAAACTACTATACACAGCAAGTTTGCCTAAACTGCTTGCCCAGTTCCTTGCCACGGTTAACGTAGTAGCTAGTAGACAAAGCTAGCTCCTACCCGTATGTACCTAATTTGCTCCATAAGCCTATCCTTACAGCCTACCCCTACCTAGATAAACCAACACGCGCATCCATCCTTTCGGGCTATACAGACAGTGTTATTAATAAGGTGTTAATCCTTCCTCTAAGACAGGTCCACCAGGAGTTAGAGCCTAGTAAAGGGGTAAGGTTCCTGGAGTCGTCCGTTACTGCCATTATATACCACACCCCACAGCTATTGGCTGCTTTGTGTTACCTATAACGCTCTCACAACAATAGGCCAACCATGTCTTACAGGCGTGGGCCTATAATAACTCAACGCCGCGCAGCTATTATCCCTTAGCCGCCTACTAACCAAACTTATTATCCTCCCATCTTAACCGACACCTACATTTAAGTCCGTTCCAGCCTATCCTATAGGTCCATTCCAGGTCCGTTCCAGGTCCATTCCAGCCTAAAGGGAGGATTAACATTAGAGGATTAACGTTATAGGATTAACATCACCTCATCAACAGGTGGATTAACGTCGCTAAATATAGTTAACAGTATTGAGATTCTTCCTGTGCCCTTACTGCTAAGCAGTCTCAGAGCGGAACAAGTACAGAGGTGCCCTGTCGTCCCCTTAGATTCCTATCACTTCCACCAGCAAGTGCAAGCGCTGGCTTATGGCCCTAGATCGGCAGCCTAGGTAGAGAGACGTCGGGTAGTTTTTAAGACCATTCCTCTGTTCCTAGTGAGTTGCCTTGTGTTGTTGACGAGCGCCAAGACCCGCGAAAACTCTACTATTCTGACGGCGTCAAGGACGACGCATTCAAAAGCGCCCTCTAGCCACGACGTAACGCCGCTGCATCAGTAACAGACGAGATCCTCACTCTCAGCTTGACCGTACGGACAGGATGAGACGGAAAGGAACCCCCATAGGACAGTATGGGTCGGATCTCGCTTTTGGTGTTCCTAGTATAAGGATATTATACTCGCTAAATACGAAATTTAAAATAATTAATTATACTATTAATAGAAGTGTCACAGCGACGGGGCAATTGAGGCATAAGCGCCGTAAAGAACGTATGCAAGCCTGTACAATTGAAATGTCTATGGACTCGGATATCAAGATGAGGAGCAGAAGAAGGTCGTGGAAAGAACACGTCTATATACATGGAGCCAAGACGTAAGCGAACCCCCTGACTAGGCCCTATCCAGGTTACGCACATCAGTGCCGTAACAAGAAGATAATAGTTCCAAATTCCAAACCTTTACAATTTAAGATACTTAAATTTATATACGACTCCCCTATAGTAGGATATCCTAGTCGTATAAAGACTTATAAAATCGTTTAGTAAGCATACCACTGGCCTATAATGCACAACTATATATAAAAATACGTTTAAGTATGTAGGATATACGTGCGTGAAAAGACCTCCTATATAAAGAAGTAAGGAGTACTTTAACCACTACTAATTCTAATATAAAGATAGCGCAATATTTTAATTACCTTTATAGTTAACTTGCCTAGCAGTAATGGGTTTATAAATATTATAGTAGTAGTTAACCATTTTATAAAAATGCGATATATAATCCCTATGGACTTAATTAATACAATATTAGTAGCTGAATATTTTATTAAGTATGTCTTTAAGCTATACAGACTTCCTAACTTGATAATATCTAACTATAGAAGCTAGTTTATTTTAGACTTCTAGTAAGCTCTATATAAATAATTAAGCATTTAAATATAACTCTTAACTGTATTTTATCTAAAGATAGATAGTTAAACTAAAATTATAAACGCAATTATAGAATAATACTTATAAATATACTGTTAGCGACTTAGTCAATCGAGGCACGTGCACGGCAAGATGGACGCGCAAGCCTATACGATTGGAATGTCTATAAACGAGGATCCAAAGCTAGAGAAAGGAAAGGAGAAGAAGAGCAGCGCCGCTCGATGTTTTATGCGATCCTCGCGTCACGTGACCGCAATCTGCGGCAATCTGTGG
>Ga0307507_10001762_pt1 | contig 47627 bp, 15 predicted proteins | sample 7_EM_MG_FD_207223 | JGI IMG/M metagenome (GOLD analysis project Ga0307507, IMG submission 207223) | Populus trichocarpa ectomycorrhiza microbial communities from riparian zone in the Pacific Northwest, United States - 7_EM | ecosystem: Host-associated > Plants > Roots > Unclassified | place...
TATTCCTTTCTCTTCTTTACGCAATGTCTTGTTCTCTTCAAGAGCTATATACCCTTAGATTTAGATAGAATTTATATTATTCCTTTAAATCTTCCCCAAAGCCTCTTCGCGCCCTTACACCTATAGCGGCTGTAAGGTCTTGCCTTCTAACTACTATACATAGAGCTCAGTAATAGTAGAGACGTAGCTATTTATAACTAAGTATTAGACGGTCTTGTTAAATAGGGCGTCTAGGGCCTCCTTATCCTATATCTCTTCCTCCTTTATAGCTTCCTCCCCTATAGCTGCGGCTACCCCTACAGCTGCCTTTCCCCTTGGCGGCCCTCCTATAGTCATCTTCTACCTCTTCTTCGCCCGCTCGCTATCTTTCTATATCTCTTTCCGTTTTAACTTCCGTTTTTAATAGCCAGCAGCCCGCAATTCTTAATTAATAACTTACTGCTCTAAAAATAAGCAAAGCTTATTTTCCATTACCTAGGCGCTGTCTATATTACCTTTTAGTCTTATATACTAGTCCTCCTACTCTTTCTACTTTGGCTTATACGCCCTTGTAGTATTCTTTAAGCGCTAGGCCTTATAAATATCCTATAGCCGTGCTGTTTAGGCCTTAAATTCGCTCTAGAGGCTATAGGGGAAGGAGGCTAAGGGGGCTTCCGTAGTAGACTATAGGGTAAGAAGATTCCTAAGAGACTCTATATCCATAAGAGGTAAGGGGGTAGACGCGTAAGCATAGTATAGGTAAATAAAGCTACCAAACGCGTAAATATTAATGGAGAAGGAGAAAAAGAGGGCTCTATATTATAGAATTAGAATTATAGTAGGCCTTTCTATATAAAATTAGAAGCCCCACATAAGCCAGGAGCTAGCGCAGGCACAAGAACAGTAGAGGGTTGGAAAATAGGATTGTTAAGATAATAATAAGGTCAAAGGCGTATAATAAGGACCTCTATACTAACCCAGTACTAACCTAGGCCTTAAAAACGCGTCTAAAAAGTAGGGGCCACCACCCAAGGGGGGGGTAATATTTGGATAATATATCGCGGACCTTAGGGGGTTATGCGTAACCTAAGGTTATGCTAAGCCTAACCCCAACCTCCAATAGCTATTATATATTAGGGGGGCTGATTTAGCGCAGTTACGACCCAGGTTAATACAAGGTTAGGGCTACCCCTACTAATAACGCGCCTAAACCCCATATAAGGTCGCGCAGCGACCGCCCCCAAGTACTTTCGCACGCGATTTTAGGCAAAAAGGTACATAATTTATGTTAAATCGGTACTTCTAGACGGTTGCGTAATATTACTCTAAATTTACAACACCTAAACAGGCTCTATTCCTACATTAAGGCGTCTTAGTCACTATAGTGCAGTCCTATATTAAGACGTCTCGGTTACTAGAGTATAGTCCTATATTAAGGCGTCTTGGTCGCTGCGGTGCAGCCCTATATTAAGACGTCTCGGTTACTAGAGTATATAGTCCTATATTAAGGCGTCTTGGTTACTGCAGTGCAGTCCTATATTAAGATGTCTCGGTCACTAGTAGAGTCCTATATTAAGGCGTCTTAGTTACTACAGTAGTCCTATAATAAAATAGTATTATATATATATATATACTGCTTAATATGGAGCCTTTCCCTCCCTTTCCCTTCCCTGCTTAGTAGTTAGATATTCTTATAAAGCCAATCTAAAGAACGCCGGCCTTGTAGCTGTTCTAGCTAGTTAATAGCCTATCTCTTATCTCTTGCCGTACCGTCTTCTACGCGCCGTCTTATATCCTTAATTATCCTACAGCAATGGCTATAGAACATAGCCTCGCCATTAACCCGCTAGTGTGCCCCCCAGCAGCGATTAAGAGCTTCAATTAACGGCCTACCTACTAGCCCTAAAGTCCACTCAGCCCAGAGCTGAAACACCGAATTACCGCCCCAAAGCATCTTATATTTCCTTAGCGGCGCCTATAGGTTAAGGATAAATGGGAGAGGTTGAGTGTTAGCTTACGGCAGCTACGGTAGGGGTATAGTAGAAGCTTGCAGCAGCTGCTGCGGGGGTATAGTAGACGTTATAGTAGACATTATAGTAGACAGCTAAGCAGGCTCTACGGTAGTAGACAGTTAAGGACCTCTTAGTATCTCTTTAGGGGTCGGATATATGGGAGAGGGTTTATCTAAAGACGGAATCTAGCCGTTAACGCATTTAGGAACGGATGTGGGTATAGGCACAGGTATAGGTACGGACATAGGTATAGGTATAGGGCCGTTTAAAGACGGATATATAGACTCCGTAGGCCCTATCTAGATACCCGTCTTCCCTTACTGGATCTATATAGGTGCAAATAATGCTAATAACCTTTCTATCTTACTAAGGCGTTCTAAGATTGTCTGTATGCGTAATTAAACCCCCTTTATCTCTAAGATCGCGGCCTTATATCTTAGCTTAGCTACGGCCTTATAGGCAGGCCAGTATTTCCGCATTATTATCTTATCTAGCGTAACTACGCTAACCAGCGAGCTTTTTACCCGTGTAGCGAACCTCTAGTACTCCTTATAGCCAAAGAGGAAGTCCTTCTATAGGGGGTGGAGCGGGAACTGCTTGTATAGGATTATTAAGTCCTATAATAGGATTACCCTAAGCGCGTGGAGGAGGCGTAGAAATTCTAAGCCTATAAGGTTAAGCCGTATAACCTTATTATCGGCCTTCTCTAGGTAGTAGGTCTCTATGCGTTTTAGCCAAATATCAGTCTCAAGCCATATCTTTAAGTAGAGGGCCTCCTCTAGCACCTCTTACGCGTAGGGAAGAAAGTAGCCCTTTCCTTCCTTTAGGAAGCCGGCGATCGACCGCATAAACGCGCAAGGTAGATAGCTAAGGTAGGCTCCCATTATCGCGTCCGTATTCTAGCGTCCGGCCCGTCTAATTTAGGTCTCCTTAACACCGCTAAGCTCGGCATGCCGAATGCTCTGCTTATGGGCGCTATAGGTCTTCTCCTTTAAGTAAATTCCTACCCCCTAGAATATCTTCTTATTCCATTTAAATTGCGTATAATAACTTAACGGCTGTTGCGGTACTTTAATGCTACCAGGGAAGACGTATAGGTTATAGTAGTCCTCTAGCTACTAAAAGGATGGGAAGCTTTTAGCACCATCCTTGCCCCAGCGGTTAAAGAAGTAGAAGGCTATTATAGAGAGAGGGTAGAGGATAGGGTTAGTATTGCGCATATAGCCTATATACTCAACCTTGCCGTGTTAATTCTACTTCCCCTATATCATTAACATAATTATATATAGCGCTAGCTCGTCTGGTTTAGGCCCTTTATTCTCTAATTTAATAAGAACAAGGTTAGCAAGCTAAATGTCCCATCTACTCTTACCCTAGGTAACAGTAGTATGGCCTAAAAAACGGGTTAGAAAACGGTAGCCGTAAATACTCTATATAGACCATAATATACAAACCTAATAAATACTTAGCCGTAGTTTAAAGGTAAGACTTAACTAAACCCAGTATCTTAGAGCCCGTCTCCTAGCACTAAGTAATCGCCTTTTTAAGCCCTTTAATATTATAGCCGCTAGTAATTGTAAATAGGCCTTAATTAATAAAGTTAACGCGTTAAATCCGGTCCTTGTTATAGCGGACGCTATCTAGTACTGCTAAGAGCTTCGCCCCCTATAGCGGCTATAAGGTCTTGCCTTCTAACTGCCACGCGTAGAGCTTAGTAATAGCAGAGACGTAGCTATTTATAACTAAGTATCAGACGGTTTTATTAAATAGGGCGTCTAGGGCCTCCTTATCCCATATCTCTTCCTCCTTTATAGCTTCCTCCCCTGCGGCTACGGCTACCCCTACAGCTGCCTTTCCCCTTAGCGGCCCTCCTGCGGTTATCTTCTGCCTCTTCTTCGCCCGCTTGCCATCTTTCCACATCTCTTTCCGTTTTAACTTCCGTTTTTAATAGCCAGCGGCCCGCGATTCTTAATTAACAACTTACTGCTCTAAAAATAAGCAAAGCTTATCTTCCGTTACCTGGGTGCTGTCTGTATTACCTTTTAGTCTTACACACCAGTCCTCCCACTCTTTCTGCTTTGGCTTGTACGCCCTCGTAGTATTCTTTAAGCGCTAGGCCTTATAAATATCCTACAGCCGTGCTATTTGGGCCTTAAATTCGTTCTAGAGGCTATAGGGGAAGAAGGCTGGGGGGGCTTCCGTAGTAGACCGTAGGGTAAGAAGATTCCTAAGAGACTCTATATCCACAAGAGGTAAGGGGGCAGACGCGTGAGCGCGGCACGGGTAAATAAAGCTACCGAACGCGTAAATATCAATGGAGAAGGAGAAGAAGAGGGCTCTATATTATAGAATTAGAATTATAGTAGGCCTTTCTATATAAAATCAGAAGCCCTGCGCGAGCCAGGAGCCAGCGCGGGCACAAGAACAGCAGAGGGTTGGAAAATGGGATTGTCAAGGCGACGATAAGGTCAAAGGCGCGCGACGAGGACCTCCATACTAACCCAGTACTAACCTAGGCCTCAAAAACGCGTCTGAAAAGTAGGGGCCACCACCCAAGGGGGGGGTAATATTTGGACGATATGTCGCGGACCTTGGGGGGTCGTGCGTAACCCGAGGTTACGCCAAGCCTAACCCCGACCTCCGATAGCTGTATATATGCATATGTTTGGCATATGCACTGCATATTCAACGCATGTGATCGCTTAAGTTAAAATGTGGCTACCGATGCGCGTTCTGTATGAGTAAAAGTGTGACCCCGCCGACCTTTTTCCGGTGGCTCCATCGGTGACCCCGTTCAACTTTTCCGTGACCCCAGCGAGCTGCAACCCGGGAGTGGCGGGAGTAGAGTGCACTGTATCGTACAAGAATAGTGGGGCTTGCTCTTACTGAATGACCTCCTAGCAATTTGATGCATGCGTGAAACATGCCCGGAATCGAGATGCAGTTCTCTTGACGCCACAGCACGCGACATCTTTTTCCCACCACCTCTCATCTCAAGCTGCAAAGCTCACACCATGCCCTCCACCCAAACCTCCACCCCTCCACCCCTCCACCCCTATAAAAACTCGATTCCTCATAATCTCCGACACCCACATCGCCTCTTGACCTAACGAGGATCGGGCGCTTGCATGAATACGAGATGACATTGGAAATGTTAGGGGGAATATTGATGCTGAGTTGAAGCTCGTTATTACTGGGAATCATGATACCAGCTTGGATGAGCAGTATTATACGAGGAAAGGACAGCATATGCGTAGACCGAAAGAGCCAGACGAGACATTACCTGAAAGAGCGAGGGAGATGTGGATAGGAGAGAGAGCCAAAGCGGCGGGAGTCACGTATCTGGATGAGGGTGTACATTCGTTCACATTGAAGAAGGGCGCCAGGCTAAAAGCATGCTTAAGTTCCCCGTTTCCCACTCCCTCAGTCTTTCCAGGTTTTGAAAGCTCTAGGACTTTATTAATGAATCTTTGGTCCACGCAACCCCCTACCAACCCGAATCTTGCGACTGGGCCTTCCCTTACTAGCGCAACCAAGACCGCTACAATCCCCACCACCAATGCACTCCAGGCTCCGAATCTATCGCCCAGAACCCCGTCCCTGATTTCCCGGCTATATATGTGATGATGACACATCGTCCTCCTATGGGCCTCAGGGATGAGATGTATCGGGGTGAGCATGTCAGATGCGAGCATTTCCTTCGAGCAGCACGGCGTTATAAACCGCGTCTGCATTGCTTTGGGCATGTTTATGAGGGGTGGGGCGCGGAAAGGGCGAGGTAGACGGAGGGAGATGAATTGGATGTAAAGTGGAAGAAACACGTCAAGAAGGCGGAATGGATGGATATTGATGAGGAGAAAATTTATCAGGAAAGAGTGGCGTTTGTGGATATTAGTGCGGACGGGGGAAAGGTACTGGAGTTTGGGAAGGAAACATTAATGGTCAATGCGAGTATTATGACGCTAAGGTATAACCGCATCATGGGCCTTTGGTTGTGCATGATGTTGGCCCCATTCTCCAGTGCAGAGGTATAGCTGAGTTGCATTAGACTCTGAAGCCATCAAAACCTGTCAGAAGCAGTACCGTAGATAGTAGGTACAAGCTGACTGAACGCCCCCGGTCCCTGGTGATGGAGTATATACAGGTTGGAGGTAGGCTGAAGAAGTTTTCTCATTTCGTTTTGTTGCTGTTCGCGCGTGGTCGAAACGCGTCCCACTTTAGGGAGCGAAAGAGACTTCCCATGACCAAACAAAACTTTATCATATTACCACCTCCAATGATCATCATTTTGTTTGCCGAAGCATGATCTGTTTCGGATTGTCTTCGAAGACAGAAAGTCTTCGAAGACAGAAAGAAACGTCTCACCATCTATATTAAAAGTTGTGTAAGAATGCAGGGATAGTACAATATCGCCGCCTATTTGTAAAGGTGGGCGAATTCCCGCACTCGTGTTGTTTCTGTTGCAAGTTGCTTTGCATATAGGGCCGGCATACTCGGTCGAGCCAAAGTCTTCGAACGAATAAGAATCGTTCCTTCTCACTTTGCAAACAAGCACACGGCCTTTCACAGTCTCCGGGAACGCCATCTAGGACTCGAAGTCGCCCTGCTCGATTTATCGTTCCAGTATAACAAGGGTGTCTGAGTGCTTGGGTCGGAGCATCCTTCTACGCTGACCAGCATGAACAATCTCGCATTTACGTTGAAGGCCCAAGGTCACAGCGACAGGGCTATTTCACTGATGGAAATGTGCTCGGCTACACATGTGACTGGAAGGTCACTCTCTAAGGCGCGAATCAAGCGGATTAACCTCAGCAGTCACACCACGACGTCTCACTAGATGCATGGCGCTCCAGCCTTGTCTAGAATCGAAAAAAATCTTTCAACATGCTGGGAGCACTCTTACCTGCTAAAAATCACGTCATAAGTCGAAAACACTCCTGTTAGAGAGCCGGCATTGTCTGGCAAATTCAAAGTTGTATTACTTCTTGAAGTAATAGCAATATGGTAAGGAGTCTAAATTAACAATATGTCACCTAAGCTAATACATAAACACCTATATTCAAGCTTAAATAGGGGAGACGGAAGCGCCAAAACTAATAATAGAGAGTTAGTCCGAGCATGCTCCCAACAGAGTCTCAATCGGAGCGAGCCCCGCTGCGCGTTTCTTGCAAGCAGAATGCTCTCTCACCACTCTTGGTACTAAAAATATACCGGTGCGACGGTATGCGACGGCACAACTTGGCTACAGTTAACACCACTGAGTATGGAAAGGTGATGTCTTACCACTAAACAATTACTTTATATTTATCCGCCATAGGGGGGTAAGATTAGCGGATTAGGAGCGGCAGCGGTGTGGAGTGATCTATAAAGGTCACTTGACACACTAATTGCAACAACACTTCCAATGCTCTAGCCAAGCTATGTTTTGCCAGGGCCCCCGTGTCTACTGCAGATAAAACACGCCATTCGCACTCTGCATAGCCTCCCTACACCGCCGCCTCGCCTTCACTTCGTATCCCGGACGACATGCAGCTAGTCGCTCAGCCTCTCTAAAGCTCAGGCGTTCACCGGCATGGCTGGTTAGACCCCTCATAATCAAGCCAGAGGCAAAGGTTCCCGTAGCGGGCCGAACTATAAAGGTAAGAGCAGTGAGCGAAAGAAAGATGGAAAGACAAGTCTACGAGAACATTTCAACCTACTCTAAATTATTGCTCACACTGCAGTTAACACTTATACCATCATGAAGCTTATACTTGCTGCCCTTTTCGGAGTCGCCGTACGTCTCCCCACCCCCCACCTCCCAACTCCTCTGATCTTCTCCTAATTCGATTATCTTAGTCCGCTCTCTCTGCCAAACGAGACTGGTCATGTCCAAGCCTTATCACTGGCTGCACCAAAACCTATCTTGTAGTCGGTGGTGATACCTGCGATGCCGTCGCCAGCAAGAATGGTATCACTACTTCCAATTTCACGTCCCTAAACCCCTCCATCACCACCGGTTGTGGAAACATGTATGCCGGCTGCGCATACTGCGTCCAGAAAGGGCCAGACCCCGTCGTCTGCCCAACTGATTACAATTCCAACTGTGGCGAATTTTACAACGTTTCCACCGGCGACATCTGCTGGAAAATTATTAGTTTGTACCCTCCTCTTACGCTAGATCAGCTTTACGCATACAATCCGTCGATCCATCGGATTCCGGAGTGCGATAATCTGATACCAGGGTGCAAGTACTGCGTCCGCATTAATTCAGTGCCCGAACCGCATCAACAGAATATTAAGACGGGTTGTCATCAATACTACCAGGCTGTGGCAGGAGATTACTGTTATAGGGTTGCAATAAATTACGGGATTGATGTTGGGGCTTTTATGAGCTGGAATCCGGATGTGGGGTCTGGGTGCTTGAATATGCTTGCGGGATATTGGTATTGTGTTAAGCCGTAATGTTTCGGGATAGAGGATTGAGATAATTGTCGAATGCTTTGTTGGATGGAGAAAAATAACGGGAATTTGGGAAGGGCGCGGTATACGGGAAATTGTTACCTTTCATTGATGCCAAGATTATTGTTTATCTTCATTATTGATAAGCGAGCATTGCTTCAACGTTATACAGTCAAATCTCCTTAATACGATATGGGGTATATAACGATAACCTCTACATTACGATCTACACCCCTTGATCAAGCCCTTTTTGGTGTAATATTACGATAATCTGACTTTTGAGAATATCGTTAAGCACCTACCACCAATATCGTTATAACCAGTAGAGAATTTGTACGGGAGAGGGTTACCTCAGCAAGCTCAGACGTGATTCCGTTGGTGCGGATTTTTAATCGGTCCGCAAGCGGACTAACTACGTTTGTGCTGCACCACTGGAATCACGTCTGAGGCTGATTCACAACACTTGTCAAGCGCCTGAACGATATCCGCAATTTTCCCTATATTCGCGGTTGAATTGCTCAACCATAACGGCTTAAAATATTACCAAATGTTAATCGATTAGAGAGACGACCTTATATTTTATAAATATTGGGTCTAAATTAGCCCGTAGCTGCCTAAAGTTAAGATCATTTTCGCCAAAAAAAAAAACTAGTTGTTAGGAGCGTGAAGCTCACAGACTTAGCTATAATATTATATATATATAAGGACTAAAAGTTAATCAATTATAGGGCTGGTTCTTATAATTATTTTAAGTCTATATACAGCCCTAGACCTTACGTGGGTAGCTTTATTAACTTTGTTAAAGATTATATATGTCCCCATACAAATTTAGGCAACGAATGTCGCAACGGACGTCGCAATAAGTGTATATATAAGGCCCAAAAGTTGATCGATTATAGAGCTGGTTCTTGCGATTATTTTAAGCCTATATGCAGCCCTAGACCTTACATGGGTAGCTTTAACAATTCCGTTAAAGAAGGTGACTGCTCTACATATAAAACAAGTCAAATTGCCTAAGAAACCTTGTGAAAGTCCCTCAGACCATAGAATTAACTTTTTAACAAAAAAGGTTAGCGATATCCGCTTGCGGATATACGTATGTCCGCTAATTGATTCTATGGTCTGAGCTTGCTGAGGTAAGGGAGAGGGCCCTATTTGGCCCGCGAGGTAGACATCCTAAGCCTCTTTAGGTATAAAGCTCCTCTTTTTCCTGCTTATTCACCCTACACGTGACTCTTGATATAACAATACCATTAGTATTACGATACGCTCGGCCGAACAAACGGTATCGTATTAAAGAGATTTGACTGTACCTATCCCTTCCCACGTTGACGTCCACAGCTTGGCGCCAAGCCTAGGAACCCCGTGCTCAGGGGTACGCAGAGCTATGTAGATAGTCCAAAAATCAATGTAAATACAGCCAATTCTTGACCAAACCAGTACGCCAGAATGCCGCAAGTATTAAATAACATCGACTTTGTAATTAAAGACCCTAAGCCCACCAAAAAGCCCAAAGAGCCACCCCTAGAGCCACGGCCGCTGCCCGCCTTTAAGCCTATGCAAATAGACGACTACAATAACCCTAGAGAGCCCAATATACTTACTAGTCTTAATTGGCATAATCCTATAGCTCTATTCCGCCTATTCTTCACTAATTAAATAGTAGAAAGAATGGTATAAGTACGCTATAGCTTATCCCTTAACCGTTAATAACGCACCTTTTAGAAGACCTTGTAGCTAAAGTCCTATGAATAGAAAGGAAATATACGTATACTTTAGGGCTGTTATCTATATAGGGATTATAGTGCAGCTATTAGTAGAGGATTATTAGGGGCCTTATAATCTAGGTGCGGCAGATTACCTAAAAAGCTTTATTTTAAAGGACAGGTTCTAGCAGCTAGATTAGTACATTTAAGCTAGCTCTATGCCTAAAGATGGCTTCTAGACTATATTTAACCGCGTAGACGAGCTCTCTAAGCATCTATAAGTATGCTATTAGCGATATTAGACCCTAGGCCCGCACCTAGCTATTAATAAAATAATAGAGAGGTTTATAGGCAGAGCGCCTAAGATTATTAATATTCTAATACAGCCTACGCCCAAAGGCTTTAAGATCTAGGTTCTAGCTAATTAAGGCTATATTCTAGATTAGCTATAGTATACTAAGGGCGATAAAAAAGGCCCCATTAACCTTAATAAATCCTTCCCTAAGGAGGGCTTCTTAAAGGCCTAAGCCATTACGCTTAACCTCCTTACTTAGCGCGATCCTGTTACTAACAAGCAACTCTATCCGCCAGGAAAGCACGTAATTTAGTTTGATAATCTCTTTACTAGCGTAAAGCTATTTAAACAACTGCGATTTCTAGGCATTAAGGCGGTAGGAATGGTTAGGACTATATATACAAAGCGCAAGAAGATAGAAGACAAGGCTATGGATATTAAGGAGGTTGTTAATAAGAATATAAAGGCTAGAATAAAGGGCAAAAAGAAAGTACCTACTAAGGCCTTCTTAGCACGTCTTATGGACCTTAAAAAACCCTATAAAACCTAAATTCCGTAGGGCATACTCTATAGAGAGTTATCTCAGAGTTACCAGGTAATAGAGTTTGCTTAGAAGGATTCTAGAGTCTCTTTTTCTGTCTATAGTCCATAATAACAAGCCGAACTCATATTCTGTTCTTAATATTATACTATAGAGCCGCTGACTTTATATATTACTAGGTCAGTCCTATCCCTTGCATTGTCGATGTGATATAAAATGTGGCCCGTGCGCGCGGTCAAGAACATCGAAACCTCGCGTCGAAGTTGTAAATATATAGCTTCATTAATTAAATACACTATAATTATGGTGCGCAATCGTGAAAGTAATGATATAGACTTTGTTCCTTATACCTAACACCTAAAAAACGCGTCTTAGAAGTCTTGAAACCCTTCTCCCGAACCCTAGCCCTTACCTAATTTTAAACCTCTTCCTATTGATAACGAAAATACCTATAGCAAGCCGAATCTTCTTTCTAACGTCGATAATAGCGACCCCCTACAGCTATTTAAGCTATTCTTTATAAATGAAATTTTAGATTAACTTGTGGAGTATATAAATAGGAACGCGGAGCTCTACTAGACTCTGGAAGATAAGACTCCAAAGGGACGCCCGCGGAAGTGGAAGCCAACATTAAGGGCAGAGCTGTATGCATACTTGGCAGTGCTAATCCACATAGGGCTATATATAGAAAGCAGCATTAAAGAGTATTAGCATAAAGACTTTAGTTATGGCTTAATATATATTATTCGGAACTTTATTAGACTTAATAGATTTCGCTAAATTAACTACTACTTCTACTGCACTAAACCACAAGAAGATAATAATGAAGCTTTCCAGAATACTTTTAAAAGGATTTAGGACCTTAGTAAGTACCTGCGCGTGCTCTATAGGAAGCTCTATACCCCTAGTATATACCTTGCCATTAACAAAATAATTAAACAGTTTACTGGCCGAGCTTCTAAAATCGTTAATATTCCTACTAAGCTAACGCCAGAAGGCTTTAAAATCTGGGTTTTGGGCAATTAAGGCTACGTTCTTAACTAGATGTTCCACGCTAAAGGCAATAAGAAAGGTCCATATAATTTGGATAAGGTATATATAAAAGAGGAAGGCTTTTCCAAGACATAGGTAGTAGTACTTAACTTACTATTACAAAGAGACGACCTTACTAATAAGCCACTTTATCCACTAAATAAGTATATAGTGTGGCTTGATAACTTGTTTATAAGCGTTAAGCTACTCTCTTAGCTTCGCGAGGTCAGAATTGGCGCGTTAGGGACTGTACGCACTACTAAAATAAAGCGGGAGGAGTAGGAGGAGGCTTTGGGCGAAGTTAAGGCCTAGTATAGAGCTCCAATTAAGCAAATTAGCTCCTCCCTTGTAGAACTTAAATTGGTATTTAATAACCAGATACCGTAGGGTTCCTTATATAGAGAGCTTTCTAAAGACTCTATGGTTACTTAATTTGCCTGGAAAGATTTAAATATAGTGCTGTTTATAAGTACGGTCCTTAATAGTAAGTTTAACTAAACTTAAGATGAGGCTTTACTACCAAAAATAGTATTTAACGTTATCTATTGTAGGATTTTAATTAATTAAACGGCCATGATGACGCCCTGCAAAGACCTCTACCGGTGCTATAATAACTTAGAAGATCTTTGGCAGTAATATAGTTAAGGTATTATGGATTCCGCTGTTTATTAACCTCTACAATTACTATATAAAAGGCGTTAATACTGCCAATTAGATAAGATATTATTACAGCTCCCTTTAACGTTATTGCAAGACTTAGAAGCCTCTATTTTACTTCCTCCTTAATATAATTGCTACTAACTGCTATAAGCTATCTTCCTACTCTACCAACGGCTGGCCGTGTTAGCGACTCGGTCAATCGAGGCACGAGCACGGCAAGAAGGTCGCGCAAGCCTGTATGATTGGATTGTCTATAAACGAGGATCCAAAGCTAAAGAAAGGAAACAAGAAGAACGGAAGCACCGCTCGAAGTTATATACAATCTTCTAGTCACGTGATGGCAACTTGCCGCAACTTGCCGTCACGTGACGGCAGTTTGCGGAAATTTGCCAGTGCTGTAACATTACCCCCCCCTCCAAAAAAGCCTGTCCTTAGGCTTTATATGTCCGTATTACCCCCACAGGGCATTCTTATCTTTATGCTCCACTGGTAATTTGTTATTTTTACTATGCTAGCACTCCATCTACTTATCTAAGTACTTTAGCGGTCTAGGTTCGTTAGGATAATAGCTATAGAACTTTTATAACTTATAGGGGCTACCTATAAAATTCCATACGGGGTACTAGGTAGGGTCTGGATTATATCCTTTCTAACTTATATAGTACTTTAGTGTTCCTTATATAAGTTTACAGGCTAGTATTTCTTTAATTTCCTATTTATTATTGCCATTAACTTAAATTGGTAGGGGCGGTTTATTCTTTTGTCTAGGTAATAGGTTATTTGCAGCTTTCCGTAGCTTATCTAGCAAGAATTTAGGGTAGATCTTAATTAAACCCGGGAGCTTTACTTTATATAAATTGCCTCTCTTCTTAAGAACTTTATATGGTCCTACTATCTAATAGTCTAGCTTATAGCTAGGCCATTCTGTTTTCTAGTTCTTTGTTATTGTTGGTATGCTTTAACACAGTGCAATAGACATAATATACGTGCAGTGCGGTGTGTAGTTGGATTCTTGTCGTTCTATCTACGCGTCTTGATAATATATATGCGCGTCGCGTAGATCACGTGCTTTACGCACGTTATATACAAAACGAATATCTACTAACACTAGAGCAACTCTAAAGGAAACCAAATCGTACTATTCCCGTTATTTATAGCGTATACGTAATAGCTAGCTCTTCCGTCCATAGTATACAGTAGCTTCTCCTTCGATCCTATCCCAGTTATATAACGCTTATAACGGCTTATATAAATACCTTTAAACCGGAGCTTATAGATTGATAAACTGTATAACAAAGTTAAGACGTTACGTAAGGAAAGAAGGTAAAAGAACGGGAAGAAAGGGTAGTAGTCCTAGCAGAACTTAGCAGGATTTAGTAGACTTAGCAGAATATAGCAGAATGCCGTAGATTGCCGTTAGATTGCTATTGGATTGCTATAGATTACCGTTAAATTACTATCTTACGGTTAGTCTCTAATTGCTAAGTCGGTAGAACTAGGTAAACGTGTGTAAGGTATTATAGGGGTATCCCATAACAATTGCTATTTAATAAAGATACTAAGCTAAGAAAAAGAAGGAGAAGAAGGAGAAGAAGAAGAATTATTAGGGGTAGTAGGTGGATATGTCGCGAGGGCCGCTAAGGCGCTAGTAGTAAGTGAGCTAATGGCGATTTTCTATGCCGGGTATAGAAAATCCTAATTAGCTAGTTAAATTTAGGGTCTATAGAATATAGCAGGTGACGTGCCTTAGCACTATTACAACACTAAGTTAAGTCTAAGTTTGTTTACGTTTATTTAACCTACTCTATAGCCTATAGTTCTAAGTAATTGGTATTAATTAACTTCTTAAGAGCTGTAGATGCCTTGCTTTTAGTTATTAAGTTAGTAGGGTTACTATTACTATTAATCTATTTAACTTCCGCAATCTCTCTACGCTTATATAACTAATAAAGACACATAATGTCTATTATAAGATGTTTCTCTTATGTAGTGCCTAGCTTAATAAGATATTTATAGAGTAATTTTAAGTCGGTGCAAAGTACGAGTGGGAGTTTAATCTATAGAAGTTATTTAATGGTTAACTTAATTGCGGCGCCAATATTAAATCCGTAGGCCATTGCGTAAAGTTCTGAGGCTAATACGCTTCTGGTAACTCTCTTATACTTAATTAACAACCAGTAAATAATATTGGCCTTATATAACGCGTCCTCTAATACCAGTATATATCCTATTTATAACGAGAGGTCCTTGTTATTGGTGAATAAGGTATTAGTAAAAGCAAGTAGGCGTAATATATTAATGTCCAACTTAACAAACGTAAGGCCTTTTATTAGATTATCAATCTGCAATTATAGTCGTTTATTAAGTACTATAACTGTAGGTAACACAAGGTGATATCACGTAGCTACGGTTCGTAGATAGTATAATGATTGTTGTTCTATTCTTTTTCTTGTTCTGATGAGGGAGGGCGAGGAGCTTAAGGCTCCTCGCCACGCTAGTGTCGCGGCGACACGTGACCACGTAACCACACGTGATATATTCCCGACAATAACGTCTTCCTTCTTAGGGTTAATTACCTAGGTAGTAAAAGAGAGATTAAATAAAGCTTCTAGTTAATATATAGAGGCAATATACGCACCTCTTACGCGTTACGCAACGTATTGTTCCTTTATAGTTAGTATATTACGGACAATGCCTCTTAAGCTTGTGGTTATAGCTATTTTTCTAAGGTAGACTATATTTAGGTTCTTATACTAGTGTTCCTAGGTTATTATAATATTGCCTTCCTAAGAGAGTTAAATAATGCATCTGTTAAATTTAAGTGACTACTTAACCGTAAGTTGCTCGCGTTCTTTTATAAGAAAGTAAGCCTTTTTTAGATATTATTGCTCCGCGTCTATAAAGGTGGTATTAGCCAGGAAGAGAGTGTTATTAGTTTAGAGGCCAACAATGCCAAAGTAGTTAGAAGTGTTGCTCTATAAGAGGTAAGGGTTATACGTTAGTAAGTTTATATCCAACTCCTTAATATAATAATTATAGTAGGTTATAAACTAGTAATTGCCTGCTTCTAGAACACTATATAAAGGCTTAATTACCTTTAGAATGGAGTTCTTTCCAATGCCTAGTTGGCTTCCCAATTTATAAGGTGGTTGGATATAGAAGTCTTAATTTAGCTTTATAAGAGACTGGATATACGCCTAAAAGATATCTTATAGGTATAACTGTATACCATTGCCTTATAGTATCACTGCGATGTATAGAATAAGGCGTTGGCTAACTTATTAAATAGTAGGTAACTAAGTTAGTATAATACCCTTTTTAAGATTATTATACGCTTAGACAACGAGTCTTGATTTTTTAAAGGCTTTATTAGTATTAGGGTTCTTAATCTTATCTATAAATTATAAGTTAAAGATTCTAACTCCTGCGGGTATATCCTAAGGGTTAATTATCTTAAATACGCCCTTTTTAATCAGTCCTATAATTTTCTTTTAATGGGACGTTTTAAACTGCTTATAGTTGCTGTCCTCTTGCAAGAATACAGTAATGTCGGCAGTATTAATATAAAGGGGATACCTATAGGGTCTTCCTCTTCCTTGGCGAGGTAGTTATACTTCTCTGGTTTTAGTAAGGGACGGTTTCTGTATAGAGACGGTTTGTATGGACGGTTTGTATATACGGGCAGTTTTATTAACTTGGATATTATTAACTTAGGTGTTGTTATCTTAAATATCTTTAATATAAATATTTCTAGGGTCTGTTAAGTACGGTTTAATAGCGGTACTACGGAACTTTATAGGGCCGCTAGGTAAGTTAACAGCACACATTTCTCCTTTAATATTTAGTAGGTTATACAGTCCTGTCCAGTACCCAGGTTATCCCATATCGCCTTCTCTCTAGACCAGTACTAAAGAGTTAAGGGGTAGATTATAAATTGCGGTAGTGCTGGGGCTATTATACATGTTAAGTGCATCTGCGACCTAGCGCTCCACTTATATCTTCTTTACTTCCTTTATAGCTTTCTTAAATGCAATCGCACGCTATATTACTATAGGTGAAGGTACGTCGGACTCTATTATTTGGGGGTACGCTCCAAATACTAATAGCGTAGGTATTAGGCCGTCTAGTCCTGTGGAATCATTAATTGCTTTAAAGGCTATTTACAGTGCCATATCCTTATTAATTTTTAGTATCTTGGAAGTAATAATGTAGTATATACGTCGCAAAGGGCTGTGGTAACGCTCTACTATGCCAATTAAGTTGTAAGCTTCGACCGGTACGCTCTTTATAGTAGTGCCCATGTTAACTGCGTATTGCTTAAACTCTCTACTAATAAAGTTCTTTCCTGTGTTATATGCAATTATATCTAGGGGGCCTAGGTATATATTAATCTAGCACACTTATAACATGTCCTATATATACTTAGCGCTAATATTCTATAGCTATCTACCTGTTTAAAATCGGGTGCCTTTATTAATAATATAAAGTACAGGCTTGCTGTTAATGTATATAATATTAACAATAATGCAGTAGTTAAAATTAACGTTATTCTTTAAGGTAAATCTAAATCTACCTAATAACTTTCCGTGCTTTTAACAGTATAAGCAGTAGCGGGTAATATACTTAAGTGTTTTTTAATTAGTATTGTTTTCATAGCTAGCGCGGTCTAATATTCTCTTAAGTCGCTCTACTAACGGGTGTCTAAAGCGTCGGTATAGGCATTACAATTCCACATCAGTTAAGTAGCATAGGTTTTGGTCAAAGGACTCTATAATAAACACATATAATGAGGTATCCTATAGTAGAAATAGGTATCCAAATCGGCGTACAACTGGTACGGTCTTTAAGGGGGTTATTAGGATATTCTTTAAGTTATTAAAGTACACTTATAAGTTGTCTATATCTGCTAGGCAAAGCAGGAAAGGGGTATTAACTTTAATAATATAGAACTCTACTGTACCTATTAGTGTATCTACCTTAATAGAACCAATAGAGGATATAGAACCTATTCCAAACTATACACTAACTATACCTCTCGTGGACTTATTTAACTGTACTTTATTAATCTTCTAAAGTGCAAGAAACTAACCGTATCCTACTATAGAACATTTAGAGGCACTAGTATCGATTATTATACCTATAAACTTTATTAAGGTATAGCGTGAGGTTATATTATACACAAATAGGTCTGTGTCAGTAGTAAATGCATCTGTTATAGTATTAATAGTTATAACTGCATAGCTATAAGCTCTATTGGCCAGTTCTAAAGCTATAGCAGTCGTATTGTCTAGTTCAATCTTACCGTATAAAGTGTGGTATACTATGGCCTGGTCATCCTCATTTAGTAGAGTATTAGGGTCTATATTAATTACTAGAGCGTTAAATACATCGGTAATCTTATCATCCTTATTATTGTCCTTGTTGTTGTCACCTTTGTAGTCTATAATATATTACTTTATTTACTTCTAGAAGCGGTCCTTAAACTTATTTCTAAACTTAGTCTTAGACTCTTCTTACTCCTCTTTAGTATATTTCTATTGTTACGGACGCTTTAAGTACGATGTTACGACTACTTAAAGAAGAGTCGGCGGAAGCTAGTTGGTTAATATAGGCACGGTCTAGGATGGATCTGGTGGAACTATATAATAAGGAATAGTAACCGAGGTCACGTGGTGTTGAACATATTAACTATATTAAACGGAAGGAACGTTACATTTAATACAGACAACACGTACCTTACGTACAAGAGAGGATTTCTTAGGAGTATGGTTGTGTATTTAAAGGACCTTAGTCCCTACCGTAGATAGTTCTCTCCTTATAGTAAATCTCAGAATATAATTGGAGTTAATCTATTAGGCAACTACTCCACCAGTTATTATTACATTGTTATTTTTATCGTACCTATATACCTAGCCTAATAATAGAACCCACCGTAGTCTAAGCTACAAGGTTCCGTTACACATTCACTACTAAGGTTACGGTATTGGAACAAAATCAAACAATATGCCACCAAGAGCAGCACTAGTCATAACGGCGTTAGCAACAGCCACAACCTTAGGGTCAGAAGATACCAGTATAGACGATAGGGATTCTTAAGTGGTTACACAAGGTCAGTTATAGGAAATAGTTAATCACTTATAAGACAATAATAGGATACTTAAAGAACACATTAATGGAATTAGAGCAGCAAAGATTAAGTTACCTTTAATTAAACAATTCTTAGGAAAGAAGTTAAAGCTTAAGGGATTTCTTACGCAAATATACTTTAAGGTAGTACAGGAAGAAGCAAAGTTAGCAATATTGTTAGACTAAGTAGCCTATGCAGGATTATTCCTAACGGGGAGGGCACTTAAGTGGTTTAAGCCGTATCTTACGGAAATATAGGCTAATAGCATAACAACTACTAACTAGGATATATGGTATATATTTACCAATTAGAACGGGTTCACAAAGCAATTAATATAGATATTTAGAGACCTAGAAGCCACAACTATAGCGGAATAAAAGCTTCAGAACTTAGTATAACGCACTTTAGTAATTAAGTATATAACACAGTTTTAAACACTAGCTATATAGGTTAAGTGGAATAATAAGGCGCTTATAGTACAGTACAAATAGGGACTTAAGGCTAAAGTCTAGAACGTAATTATCCTAATAGAAGATGCGGATACTCTAAGGGAGTTAATAAATTAGTTAATAAAGATTAATAATAGGATCTACCAAAGGGAACAAGCTAAAAGAGGGCAAGACAGAGTTCCATAGTTATATAAGGCGCAGAGTACGCAGCGACAGACACAGAGTTAAAAACTATAGAATGGCGCAGAGTTAATAGACCTAAGCGGTACTAAAGAAACCCGAAGATAGGAAAAGAAACTATAGAAACCCAAAGGTTAAGGATTAAGTAATTAAAGGACCTAGGAGCAGAGGCCAAACCAGGGATCTTAATAGCAGAAGACGTTTAGGTGGACTCCACAGCAAGAAAAATAGTTTAAAGATAGAGCTTATATAAATTATAGAAAATAGGGTTATTTCGCCAGAGACTATAGAGGTGGTTAGAGTAACTATATAGTAAAGGGAACTAGACCAGCAGACAGCACATATGTATAAAGGGATAATAGTGCACTATAAGGAATAAAAGAATGTTCAATTAATAGTTTTGCGTATTGTTATAACAACGTATACTAAATTTATGAGGACGCTAAGTATGGCGTAAGCTATTAGCCACAAGAGCTAGAGTTAAGAGGACTTAAAGGAACCAAAAAGTTAGATAAAGAATAGGATTAACTCTATAAGCTAGATTAGAATGTCACAGCAACATACAGATAAAGATTAGCAGTAATAATAATAAAGTCAGAGTACTTATTAATCACCAGTAATAAGGACAAAAAGAAGGCTAACTAGGAGCATTTAAACCTTAATAACGCAATAGAAGTAGAGACTAAGACCATTACCAAACAAGGTTTAGTAATGGGTATTATAACACCATTAGATACAATTTCTATCGCTTCGCGAGATAATAGGAGCAACGTTTAGAAGAAACTAAGTAAGTAGATAACTGCTAGTGCTAGCTTATTACTCAATAAAGGCAAAAGGCTATAGGCTTAAGATTTTTAAGAAGAGATAAGAGAAGCTTAAGATTCTTAAGACAAGATAAGACACACCTAAGGACCTATAACGGACGAAAACCAATAGAAAAGGGCAGTAACTTAGTTTAGTAATAAACGAATAAGTACAGGACGCAAGTTTAAGAACTATAAGTTTGGAGAATAAATAAGAACGTTAGCAATCCTAAGTAAATATAGTGTTTAGCCTAAAGATTAAATAGTTAATACCAGGATTAAAAAGTAAACAACTATAAGGATTTAGCTGCAAGACGCAAAAAACAAGAAACTATAGATAAGTTTAAAACAAAAATTATTATATAGCAAAAGTAAAAGCTAGATAAAAGATCAGTTATGCTAGGTTATATAAGGGATAGAGCACCTATATAAAGAGTTACTAATAGGCTAAGTATAGGGACACCTAGGGCAAAGTAGTTAGATAAACTAGAATAAAAAAAGGATCTAGATATTCTAACTAGGTTTAAAGAAAGATATACTAAAGGATATTATAATGTAATAATAATAAGGTACTTTCTAACGGATAGACCATATATACTAAACCAGTTGTACGGAAAGTGGTATAGGCAACGATATAACAATAAATAAGAAGACTTTTATATATAGCTAGATAAAAAAGTTATCTAAAACTAACCCATTACGGAGAAACGCATAAGTTATATTAAAGAAGCGTTAATTATAATGTTAAGGAACCTAGAAGAGAGGTCCAGGGACTAGAGAAGTAAATAATAAATCTTAGTACCCACAGTAGAGATACCAATAATTAGGTTAACTAGGTATAGGTTTAAACTTAAAAATAAAAACAAATTAAGAGTTAACCCAAAACATGCAGCGCATTATATACTATTATAGATAGCTTATGTAGATAATATATATAACATACATAGAGCACCTAAAGATAAGAACCAGAAGTACCCAGTAAAGATATATTAGGCACTAAAGGAAAAGCGGTTTAAAAATACTAAGTATATATATAGTTAGCACCTAGTAGAAGTACAAGGTTAAGGGGACTTAATACTTTAACTAAGAAGATTCCTTATAAAAGAATACCTAGATGGATAACAGTAGTGGGAGTGCTTAGAGAACACTTATCTATAGTATATAGAGAAAAAGAAACGAACTAAGTATTAGCTAAAAGTAGACTAAGTATAAGCAGGATCTAGCAGCTAATAGTTAGGAAAAGGGGAGGCGCACAGAACTAAAGGGAATTAGTATTAGAGCCTTAGACCCTTAAAGGAATTTAAGAATAATACCTAAATTTAAGAGCTAAGTGGCAAGATTAGCAGTTTAAAGCGTTAGTAGATAGTAGAGTAATAAGGAACTACATATTACTAAAGGCAGTAGAAAGGATAGGGTTACTATATAAACAAAAGAAACACCTATATCCACTTACAACAATTTTAGGAGATTAGATAGCCTATAGAGGAGGTATTATTAATCTCAAAACAGGACCTATTTAGATAACTATTAAAGGGAGACCAGTTAGAATATCTTTTAATATCCTACCATTAGGACAGGACAAGGCGATACTAGAAATGCCTTAATTACAAGAGTACAATCTAAAGATTAATTGGGTTATAGGTCAAGTCAATATTAAGAATACTTAATAATATAAAGTACAACAGCAAACTAAGTTAGTATGGTACCAAGTCAGAGCAATATATAAAGAGACTAAGCAAGGCTTAAATCATATACTAAAGAGATACTATAAGTATGGCAAAAAGTTATGGTTACTAGAAAGTGAGAAGCTATTAGAGCATATAGCTTAGGACTATAAGATAGAATTAGAAAAGGGAATAAGTCTAAAGTTCTTTCTAATTTATAAGCTTACTAAAACAGAGTCAGTAGCGCTTAAGGAGTTTATTTAGGAGAACTTATAAAAGGGATATATTAGATCATTATAGTTATTAGCAGGATATCTAGTATTATTTATCCTAAAGAAGAACGGAAAACTTAGGATATGTATAAACTATAGACAGTTAAACAGTATTACTAGGAAGGATAGATATTCTTTACCCTTAATTAGCAAAATCCAAGACAGAATAGGCAACGCAAAGATCTTTATAAAGATAGATCTAAGGTGGGTGTACCATTAGATTAGGATTAAGGAAGGCAATAAGTAAAAGGCAGCCTTTAAATTAAAGGAAGGACTATATAAACCATTAGTTATATAATTTAGGCTTATAAACGCACTAGTAACGTTCTAGAAGCGAATTAATAGTATATTAAGGGAACACCTAGATAAATTTGTTATAGTATATCTTAACAACATTATCATCTACTTAGAAAGTAAGGAAGAGTATAGAGAACACATTAAGTGGGTCTTAAAGAGACTATAGGAAGAACAGATGCCAGTAGCAATTAAAAAATGCGAGTTCTTTACCCAGAAGACCGATTTTGTTGGATTTATTATTAAACTAGGCCAACTTAGTATAGATCTAAAGAAGATTAAGGCTATAGTGAATTGGTAGGAACTAGAGAATATTATACAGTTAAGATTATTCCTAGGGTTTTGCAATTATTATAGAAGGTTTATAGCGTAATAGTTATAAAACATTAAGCCGTTTACGCGGTTAATAAAGAAAGAAGAACTATAGGTATAGGGAAAGGAGTAATAAGAACTATTTAAAAGAGTTAAAGAGTTGTTTACCCAGGAGCTAGTTCTTAAGATCTACCAACTAGGACTAGAGACGGTTATAAAAACGGATATATTAGACTTTATACTAGGGGCGTACTTCCTATAGAAATATTAAGATAGATGGCACCCAGTGGCATATTATAGTCGGAAGATAACACTACTAGAGTTAAACTATAACATCTATAATAAGGAGTTGTTAGGTATAGTTGCAGCACTTAAAAAATAGAGAGTATTCTTATAAGGCATAGAGAAACCATTTATAGTTAAAACAGACTATAAGAACCTTATAGGATTCCTAATAACAAAGGAACTTAACTAAAGATAGGTTAAATAGGCGGAAATACTTATAGAATACTATTTCAAAATTTAATATACTAAGGGTACAGATAATACACGAGCAGACGCTCTAAGCAGAAAGGCTAAACTATAGAGTAGTAAAAAGCTATTAGGAGCTTTATTACGAAGGGATCAAGACGGATTAATTAGGTATAATTATCCAAAGATTACAGCAACTAAAGAAAGTCAGATCTATAATTTACTAAAAAGTAATTAGATATAGAAGATCTAAAAGGTATAGGTAGAGGATCCAGACTTAGAGCAATATAAGAATAGAGAAGTAACGTATATACCTAGGTCTATTACAGAAGAATTTATTAAGGAATTCTATAAGGGAATAATATAAGGACACAACGGAGCTATAGGCTTAGTATTAAGACTTTAAGAGGAGTATATTATTTAAGGAATTTGGGGACTAGTAAAATAAGTTACTAAGAAATATCTAGATTGCTAAAGGAACAAACCGACAAGGTATAAGCTGTATAGAGGGCTATAACCTGTCAAGACACTAGGAAGATTATAGGAGGTTATATTATAGGACTTTATTATTAAGTTACCAAAGTTAAGAGATCCTATTATAGAACAAGATTATAACGCGATCTTAGTAATAGTGGATAAGCTAATAAAGTGGGGATACTTCATAGCATGCACTAAAGAGATATTAGTAGAAGATGTCGCTAGAATCTATATAAAAGAAGTGTTTGTAAGATATAGAGCACTAAATAAGATCATATTAGACAGAGATCCAAGATTTATAGTAGTATTTTAGGAAGTATTTCTAGCAGAATAAGGGGTTTACGTAACAACGTCTACAGCGTATTATCCGCAAACAGACGGACAAACGGAAAGACTAAACTAGACACTAGAACAGTATCTAAGGCACTATATTAATTACATACAGAACAATTGGGTATTGTTATTACCAGTTACATAGTTTGCATACAATATAATACCGCAAGAAGAAACGGGGACATTACTATTTAAGGCGAATTACGGATATAAGCTAAGAACATCATTATCGCCACGTTAAGTAAAAAAGATAAGTAGCACAGCTAAATAAAGAATGGAGATATTAATAAATCTTTATATAGACCTTAAAGAAATAGCTAAACTAGTATAAGAACGAATAAAAAGGTATTATAATGCTAAGAGATCTAAGGGACTAGATCTTAAGGAGGGGGATAAAGTATAGCTACTACACAAAAATTTTAAGAGTTAACGACTAAGTAAGAAGTTGGACTACGTCAGACTAGGACCTTTTAAAGTTAAATAAAGAATTTTATTAGTTACGTATAAGTTAAACCTACCAGCCAAAATAAAAATCTACCCTATATAGTATGTCGTAATGCTAGAGCCAGTATACGGGAATATTAAGCCACTGGTCTATAAGGCAGACACGTATAGAGGACAAGAGGAAGATAAATAGCAAGTTTTAAAGATTATTAGTTACAAGGATATAGATAACGAAACGTAGTATAAAGTAAAGTAGATAGGCTATAGTGAGACTACCTAGGAACCACTAAGCAACTTAAGAAACGCTATAGGAAAGATACAGGAGTATTAGAAGAAAGTAGGTCAGGCAATATTAATAAGAAAGGATTGCTGAAAAACAAGTTACCTAAGGGGGACCTAAGAGGAGCAATTGCTGAGCTACTTAGAGTTGTTTCCCTTATAGGAGGAGAGCTAATCCTTTTGTTACCTAGCTTAGACAAACCCTGTTAAATTAGTTTCTACTCCTTAGAACGAACCTTCTTACGGATATATTTAAGGCGTTAAAGACGAGTATAAGCCAAATGTTAAGCTTTAAGGACGCGTGCGGACTCTTCTAAGGCACGTTAAACCTTAAGAAGCGCGGAGGCCAGCTTACTATTAAGCTTTATAGCGGCAGATTAAACACGAGACCCTATAATAAGTTACTTAGGGAACTTAAAGACTGTTAAGAGTTATAGGACGCGTATACTTAGCGTTAGAGACAGAGCGAACATCGTAGGACAATTAAATATTTGCTTTAGTGCACTCTAAGCAAGAGAAAGGTTGTTAAGATAAAGGACTTACTAGCGCAATATAGACCAACCCCTCTTTCGCGCACCTTAAGCAAGGAATCGCCATTACTTCACCTAGCGACAGTATGGAGGAGACTGTATAAAGGCGACGCTTAACCTAGGAAAGAGAAGAAGAAGCTTTAGGTATAATAAGTAAGAATATTAACCAGACTAATTAAACGGATATTACACCTCTAGTGGACAACTTGGAGATGTTAGGAATCTTTAAGGACGAAGATAAAGAGGAGGGAGATAGTATTACGGACGCTTTAAGTACAATGTTATAACTACTTGGAGAAGAGTTGGTGGAAGCTAGTTGGTTAATATAGGCACGGTCTAGGATGGATCCGGTGGAACTATATAACGAGAAATAGTAACTAAGGTTACGTGGTGTTAAACATATTAACTATATTAAATGGAAGGGACATTACGTTTAATATAGATAATACGTACCTCACATACAAGAGAGGATTTCTTAGGAGTATGGTTGTGTATTTAAAGGACCTCAGTCCCTACCGTAGATAGTTCTCTCCTTGTAGTAAATCTCAGAATACAATTGGAGTTAATCTGTTAGGCAACTACTCCACCAGTTATTATTACGTTGTTGTTTTTGTCGTACCTATATACCTAGCCCAATAACAGAACCTACCGTAGTCTAAGCTATAAGGTTCCGTTATATCTATAAGCAATATCCTTCTTTATTATATATAAAGCAACGTGGTTTCTATTAGTTGCGGTTATATAGGGGGTTGCTACGGTTATTATAGTTATAGTTATTGTCTCTTTTATAAAATCGTCGGTCTATAAAGAAAGCTTATATCTTCTCTATATGCTCTTTCTTGTATGCCGTAATAGACAATTGGAGTTTGTTAATAAGGGCTTTAAGGTTATCTAGTAGGTCAGAAACTGCATATCTATATGCTAGTATTCCTTAGCACAAAGTAACGATTTTATTATAAAGGAAGTCTATGATTTGTAAAGGTAGGTCTAAGGCCATGCTATAGTTAACGAAGTCTATAGATTAGCAATTAGAGGCATTCGCTTATAGACTTATCTATATTTTCTGCCATTACTATTATAAGTATAATGGTATTCCACTCGTCTAGGTTCTTGCGTTAAAATCCTAGTCCTTTAAAGAAATTTCAAAGGTGCTTACAAGCTTTGGCGAATAGTAGGTGGGATAGTTAGTTTATATAAAAGTGGTCTAGAGCTAGTCCTTTTAACATAGTAGGGAATGCCTTAAGGTAAGCTTCTTGGGGTACGTCCACTCGATTATAGATATTATGGAATATTATTAATTTATAGTTAAGGCTTTTATTTATACCACTATATTTCTACTCCTCCGTGTATATCTTAGCTGCATTCGCAATTTCCTTTCCATAGCCAGTTGTAGTAATAGGGCGGTTCTCCTTGTCCATAGGTTGTTCGTAGAGTTACTATATTATTATTGCAGGTTAAGGCGTAATAGATAGTGTAAAGGTAGAGGTAGTTATAGATTAAGGTATAGTGGAAAGCATAGGCACTAAGAAACGTCTTGCTATTACTCTTCTAGAGTTCCGTATATCTTGTAATACTAGATACTTCTTAACTTAATACTAGTATTAAACTTTTTCTTAAGTGCGTTTATCTCTTCTCTAGTCCATTCTATTTGGTCTTCTTCTTATACTATATTATATAAGAATTAAGGAAGTGATTTGCCTTATTTATAGTTAGTGTTAACCTATACTCCTCTAGTATTTAGATAATTGCGTAGTTTCTAAAGCTAGTATAAGTAGATTTGCGTAAAGATATTAACTGTAAAGTCCTTAAAATCTCCCTAAAATAATTCCTAGAGTGTTAAGTCTAGCTAGTCGTATATCTCCGTATATACGTACATCTTGTATTATACGTAGTTAGTCAGCTCGTCCTTGGTGACTTCTATTAGGTTAATTCCATCTTCCTATTTAGCTGCTTCTTCCTCCCAGTCTTTCTCTGTTCCTAACATCTTGTATTTTATATATTATTTAGGTAGGTAAGGGTGTTCGTAGGGTAAAGGTAGGGGAACGGTTAAGGAGGCGGTTAAGGAGACGGTTGAGGAGGCGGTTAAGGAGGCGGTTCAAGTTGTTTGAGTAGGGTAAGGTGTTTTGCGCAGTAATTCTTCTAAAATAGATAGAACGAGATGTCTAGAAGTCGTCGTGGATACTAGATAAGTACTCCTAGGTAGTTTCTCTTCTTCTCTTCAACTAAAATAGGCTGATACGAAAGGTGGATAAGTATAACTATCTTCCAATCTACTGCAAGGTGGACAGTATAACTATCTTCCAAGCTATCTACGTGTTTCCTAATCTATGCGCGCTCACTAATTAGTGTTGGTATGCTTTAATACAGTGCAATAGACGTAATATACGTGTAGTGCGGTGTATAGTTGGATTCTTATCGTTCTATCTACGCGTCTTGATAATATATATGCGCGTCGCGTAGATCACGTGCTTTACGCACGTAATATACGAAACGAATATCTACTGATAGTTATAACCTAGACCTTATTGCCTATAGTAAAGTTAGGCTTACGCCTATGCTTATTTGCCTACTATTCTATTAATTTCTAGGCCTTTTCTAGGTTTATATAGGCTACTTTCCAGGCTTCTTCTAAGCGTTTAGTGTAATGCTGGGCTTTCTTATAAGATAGTTTTTCGCGTATAGTCTGCGGCCCCTCCGTTCTTTCCCAGTTAAAGCTTATATAAGGTAAATACCCTATTTCTAGCTAGATGGGTGCAAATCCTATAGAGTTATAGGGTAAGGTAGCCTAGGCATAGTCTATTAGAGGTAGCAGTTTGGCCTAATTATCCTAAAAGTAGTTAATAAAGGGTTAGAGTCTCTAGTTTAAATACTGGTTTATAATCTCCATCTAGCTATCTATCTAGGGGTAGTATATTATAGAAAGCTTTAGCTTAATGCCTAGAATCTAGGTAAACTTATTCTAGAAAGCTAATATAAACTATAGGCCGTGGTTAGACACAATAGTATCTAGTAGTCTGTAAATTTGGTAGATATAATAGACGTATAGTTAGGCTGCCTCCTTTGTATTAATATTCTTATAACAAGGGATTAAGAACAGGCGCTTGCTAAAGCGGTTAACTATAACTATAGCTATATTATATCCGTTACGGTCTATAGGTAGCTTATGGAAATCTATAAAGATATACTACTAGGGGCACTCTGGTATTAGGAGTGGTTTTAATAGTCCTAGGGTCTTATCTTATGGAATTATAAACCTATAGCAGTTGTCACAGTTCCGTATATAGCAATCAACATCTATAACCATTCTAGGCTAGTAGTAGCGGTCACTAATAATCCTGCAGGTCTTATTTTTTCTAAAGTAGGCCGTAGAGACCTAGGCATGTGCTTTGGTAATAAGCTAAGTCTATAAGTTCTATTCCTCTACTACTACTAGCCATTCTTAATACTTAAATAATCCATTTTTAAGGGACCATGGGCTGGTAACGTCCTTTACCTTTTCATAGTACTCCTATAGGGAAGGGGCCGTACAATTTACTTACAGTAGCCTATTAATAAGGTCAAGTTCTATAGCATTAATAGGGTATATCTTAGCCTTTATAGGGTCTGTATTTAGTTCTGCCTATATTTAGGGGTTAAGGTACTCTAGTTATAGCAGCATCTAGGTCTATAATGTAATCTTTATAGCTATCTAGTTATCTAGGTCTTATTTACGCCTTATAAGGGCATCTGTACGGTTAGTTGCGCCTGGCCTATATATAATTAGGAAGTGGAACTAAGATAGGATATCTGCCTAGCGTGCCTGCCGGGCTATAAGGGCCTTTATTATTATAAAGTATTCTAAGGCCTTATAATCCAAAACCACCTTAATAGGCTTAGGGGTCCCTTCTAGCTATACACGCCAGTGCTAAAAGCTAGAAATAATAGCCAGTATTTCTTTATTATGGATGTAGGAGTTTAGCTCAGTATCTATTATAGTCTTTAAATAGTATGCAATAGGGTGCTATTCTCCATCTAGTTGCTTCTAGGAAAAGACACTAGCTATTGCGCTATCTAAGGCATTAGTTTCTAGCATTAAGGGCCGTTCTAGGTTAAAGTGGGCAAGTAGGGGAGCCAATACTAGCCGTTTCTTAAGCTTATTAAAGGCCTGCCTATATATGGCGTTAAAGTAGAAGGGCTAGTCTTTCTTAGTAAGCCAGTTAAGGGGCCAGGTAATCCTGCTATAGTTCTTAATAAAGCATTGGTAGAAGTTATAGAAACCTAAAAATAATTATACCCCCTTTATAGTCTATAGGGGTGTCTACTAGTTAATTATAGCTATCTTCTCTAGGTTGGCCTTAATTCCGTCTATACTAATAATAAACCCTAGGTACTTTATACGCTTAACACTAAATTCTAACTTCTTAATATTGGCCTGGAGACCAGCCTTGCGGAGCCGTTATAGGACTTTATAGACATATTCCTAATGTTCCAGTTTATTCTTAGAGTAGATTATAATATTATCTAGGTATACTGTATAGAAGTTATTAAGGTAGTTAAAGAGTATATTATTTATATACCGCTGGTATATAGCTGGTCCGTTGGTTAATCTAAAAGGTAGTACTTTATATTTATACAATCTATAGTAGGTCTAAAATATTGTAAGATTTTTAGATCCTAGGTTTATCCTAATTTAGTAAAAGGCCTAGTGGATATTAAGCTTTATAAAAATCTTAGCCTTACTTATACGGGCTAGCGTTTCCTTAAGCAAGGGCAGCGGATATTAGTCTTTATGGGTTATATAGTTTAGTTTATAGTAGTTAATATAAAAACGGAGTCCGCTATTAGGCTTTTTTATAAAGAGAATAGGTACGGCAAAGGGGACTTAGCTAGGCTTAATAAAGCCCTTATTAAGGTTGTTAATAAGGTACTACTTAGTAGCCTATAGTTCGTTAGTAGATTGCTGGCGGAGGGGGCAATAGCTAAGGGTATTTTCTTTATCTGGCTTAATCTCAATCTTATAGTTATACAGTTGGTGAGGTGGGAGTATATTAGATACTGCCTTAAAGAATACGTTCTTAAATTCCTGGTATTAGTAGGGTAGTTTCTATTCTACCAGCTCCTTATCTATAAGCTTACTTTCCCTATTAAGCTGGTTATAGGCTAGGGCTTCCTTGTTTTTAATTATCTGGTTAATTTTATATAAGCTAGTTATAAAGGTAATAGTATTAGGCCATTTTAAGTTCTAGTAGAACCCTATAGCACTAATATAGCAGATATTAACTAGTAGGAGGTTTATAGGTTTCTTTATAGACGTTCTATAGACCATATTTTATAGTGGAGGGGTTACAACCCTCCTTAGCTCCTATTCCATCTTCTATAAGTTATCCTTCTAGTTTATATATTTAGTATAGCGTCTAATATTCCTTACTACTCTTTATAGCTATATAGGGCCTAAGCCAGCTAGCTTATTACTAACTTCCTAGGTTTTTAGTGCTAGTGGTGCAATATTAGTAGTCTAGGGGCGGTATAGTATATAGACCTATTACAGATTAAGCTATATATCTTTCTTAAAGGCCTAGTCCCTACGCATAGCATTAGCCTAGTAGATAGTATCTATCTATAGCCGTATAAGATTTTCTATTATAATGCTGATTTCCTTTATAAAAGAAGGTATTAGGGGTAGGGTTTTAGGCTAAATAAGCCATCTACTCTATACGTTGAGCTATAAGCCTAGATAGGCTAGCCATTTTCTTTTTAAGATTATATTATAGCTTTCTAGGTCCGTAATAAGAAAGGGGATATTATACTACCTTTGTCCGTCTATACAGAGGTAAATCTATAAGGTAGTTATAATAGGTAGTCCTATCTGTCTATTATACCCATAAATAGGAATTAGTTTAGGCAGTTCTTTAAGGGGTGCATTTAAAAAGTTAGCCAGCTTTATAGTATATTATATATCTATTAAGGCAAAGGTATTTGCTTTAGAGTTAGCTAAAGCAGAGGTTAAAACTTAATATCTATTACGGAATAAAGTATAAGGGATAGTATAGCTTCTTCTACTAACTAGCCAACCCAGATTAATATATAACATATTAATTCCTTTTAACCTTAAAGAGGAGTCTTGCTCTAGGGTTCCTCTTTTTCTAACTTTATACTATCTTCCTAAATTAATAGGACCTTATTTGTCTTTGTCACTATTAGGCAGTCTTTTATAAAGTGGTCTTTCTGTAACAGAACCTTGTAGTAGGAACTACGGTAGGTCCTATTATTGGGCTGGGTATATAGGTAAGAACAAATCAACAACGTAATAATAACTGGTGGAGTAGTTGCCTAATAGATTAACTCTAATTATATTCTAAGATTCACTACAAGGAGAGAACTATCTATGGTAGGAACTAAGGTCCTTTAAATACACAACTATACTCCTAAGAAATTCTCTCTTATACATAAGGTACGTGTTATACGTATTATACATAAACGTACACTGCGTATACTCTATACACTATATATAATATTATGTGACTCGCTTACCATTCCTTATTACATGGTTCCACTGGATCTATCCTAGACTATGCCTATATTAACTAACTAGCTTCCTACAACTCTTCCCCAAGTAGTTATAATATTGTACTTAAAGCGTCCGTAACACTATCTCCCTCCTCTTTATCTTTATCCTTAAAGATTCCTAATATCTCCAAGTTGTCTACTAGAGGTGTAATGTCCGTTTAATTAATCTAGTTAATATCCTTGCTTATTATACCTAAAGCCTCTTCTTCTTTATAAGCGCAGCGCTGTGCTCGTACTATGGCTGCCACACTATTACTTGGTGAGATAATGTCGTCTTTATATTCTTGTTGTGCAAAAGCGGGGTTAGTATGTGTTGTAATAGTAAGTCCTTTATTTTAATAACCCTTATCTTGCTTGGAGTGCACTAAAGCAAATATTTAGTTGTCCTATAATGTTCGCTCTATTTCTAATGCTAAGTGTGCGCGCCCTATAACTCTTAATAGTCTTCGAGTTCCCTAAGTAACTTATTATAGGGTCTTATATTTAATCTGCTGCTGTAAAGCTTAAGTTTAAGTTGGCTGCCGTATGCGCCAAACTCTATTGTTCTGCTAAAGAGACTACTTAGGCCCTTAAGGCTCAGCGTCGCTCCTTTAAGTCTTAGTAGGTTGTGTTCGCTCAGTTAACCCGTCTTAAGAAGGTTTATAAGAAGGTTTGTTCTAAGGAGTGGAAACTGGTTTAATAGGGTCTTAATAAATTAGGTAATAAAAGAACTGGCTCTTTTCCTATAAGGGAAATAACTCTAAGTAGCTTAGCAATTGCTCCTCTTAGGTCCCTCTTAGGCGACTTATTTTTTAGCGATTTTTTTTTGTTAATATTACCTAACCTACTTTCTTCTAATACTCCTGTACCTTTCCTATAGCGTTCTCTAGGTTGCTTAGTGGCTCCTAAATAGTCTTACTATAGCCTATCCACTTTACTTTATACCACGTTTTATTATCCATGTCCTTATAACTAATAATCTTTAAAACTTGCCATTTGTCTTTCTCTTATTCTCTATATATATCTGCCTTATAAACTGGTGGCTTAATATCTCTATATGCTGGTTCTAGCATCGCGATATATTATACAGAGTAGATCCTCATTTTGGCTAGTAGGTTTAATTTATATATAACTAATAAAAAATTTTGCTTAATTCTAAAAGGTTCTAGTCTAACATAGTCCAATTTTTTACTTAGTTATCAACTCTTAAAATTTTTATATAGTAGCTATACTTTATCTCCCTTCTTAAGATCTGGTCCCTTAGATTTCTTAGTATTATAGTACCTTTTCATTTATTCTTATACTAGTTTAGCTGTTTCTATAAGGTCTGCGTAAAGATTTATTAATATCTCTATTCTTTATTTAGCTATGCTACTCGTCTTTTTTGCTTAATGTGACGACAACGATATTCTTAGTTTATACCCATAATTTGCCTTAAATAGTAATGTCCCCATTCCTTCTTGTGGTATTGCATTGTATATAAACTATATAACTGGTAATAATGATACCTAATTATTCTATACGTAATTAATATAGTGCCTTAGATACTATTCTAGTGTCTAGTTTAGTCTTTCTGTTTGTCCGTCCGTCTACGGATAATACGCTGTAGATATTACTGCGCAAACCCCTTATTCTGCCAGAAACACTTTCTAAAATACTGCTATAAATCTTAGATCTCTATCCAATATAATCTTATCTAGTGCTCTATGTCTTGTAAATACTTCCTTTATATAGATTCTAGCGACATCTTCTACTAATATCTCTTTAGTGTATGCTATAAAATATCCCTATTTTATTAGCTTGTCCACTATTACTAAAATTGCATTATAATCTTGTCCTATAATAGGATCTCTTAACTTTAGTAACTTAATAATAAAGTCCTATAATATAACTTCCTATGGTCTTCCTAGTATCTTAATAGGTTGTAGCCCTCTGTATAGCTTATATCTTGTTGGTTTGTTCCTTTAGCAATCTAGATACTCTTTTATAACTTACCTTACTAGTCCCTAGATTCCTTAAATAATGTACTCCTTTTAAAGTCTTGACACTAAGCCTATAGCTCCATTATATCCTTATATTATTCCCTTATGGAATTCCTTAATAAACTCTTCTATAATAGACTTAGGCATATATGTTACTTCTTTATTTTTATATTGCTCTAAGTCTAGATCCTCTGCCTATGCTTTTTAAATCTTCTGTGTCTAATTACTCTCTGGTAACTTATAAATCTGGCTTTCTTTAGTTGCTATAATCTTTAGATAGTTATACCTAATTAATCTGTCTTAAGTCCTTTGTAATAAAGCTCCTAATAGCTTTTTATTACTTTATAGTTTAGCCTTTCTACTTAGAGTGTCTGCTTATGTATTATCTATACCCTTAGTATGCTAAATTTTAAAATAGTATTCTATAAGCATTTCCGTCTATTTAACCTGTTTTTGGTTAAGTTCCTTTATTATTAGGAATCCTATAAGGTTTTTATAGTCTGTTTTAACTATAAATGGTTTCTCTATGTCTTGTAAGAATGCTCTCTATTCTTTAAGTGCTGTAACTATACCTAACAACTCCTTGTTATAGATGTTATAGTTTAACTCTAGTAGTGTTATTTTCTGACTATAGTATATTATTGGATGCTATATGTCCTAGTGCTTCTATAGCAAATATGCTCCTAGTGTGAAGTCTAATATATCTGTCTCAACAACTGTTTCTAACTTTAGTTAATAGATCTTAAGGACTAGCTCTTAGGTAAACAACTCTTTAAGTTCCTAGAACAGCTCCTTCTATTTATTATCCTAAACCTATAGTTCCTCTTTCTTTGTTAGTCTTATAAATGGCTTAATACTTTTTAACTACTATGCTATAACCCTTCTGTAGTAGTTATAAAACCCTAGAAATAACCTTAACTATATAACATTCTTTAGTTCGTGCCAACTTATTATAGCTTTAACTTTCTTTAGGTCTATGCTAATCTTTCCTAGTTTGATAATAAATCCTATAAAATTGGTTTTTCTTATAAAGAACTCGCATTTCTTAATTGCTACTAGTATCTATTCTTCCTATAGTCTCTTTAAGACCCATTTAACGTGTTCTCTATATTCTTCCTTATTCTCTAAGTAGATAATAATGTTATTAAGGTATGCTATAATAAACTTATCTAGGTATTCTCCTAATACACTATTAATTTGCTTCTAGAACGTTGCTAGTGCGTTTATAAGCCTAAATTGCATAACTAATAGTTTATATAGTTCTTCCTTTGACCTAAAGGCTGCCCTTTACTTATTGCCTTCTTTAATCCTAATCTAGTGGTATGCCTATCTTAGATCTATCTTTATAAAGATCTTTACGTTGCCTATTCTATCTTAGATTTCGCTAATTAAGGGTAAAGGATACCTATCCTTCCTAGTAATGCTGTTTAACTATCTATAGTCTATATATATCCTAAGTTTTCTGTTTTTCTTTAGGATAAATAGTACTGGATATTCTATTAACAACTATAATGGTCTAATATATCCCTTGCATAAGTTCTCCTGGATAAACTCTTTAAGCGCTACTAACTCTGTTTTAGTAAGCTTATAGATTGGAAAGAACTTTAGACTTATTCCCTCTTTTAACTTTATCTTATAGTCCTATACTATATACTCTAACAGCTTTTTACTTTCTAGTAACTATAACTTTTTGCTATACTTATAGTATTTCCTTGGTATATAACTTAAGCCTCGCTTAGTCTCTTTATATATTGCTCTGACTTGGTACTATACCAACTTGGTTTGCTGTCGCACTTTATACTGTTAAGTATCCTTAATATTAACCTAACCTATAACCTAATTAATCTTTGGATTATACTCCTATAATTAAGGTATTCCTAGTATCGCCTTATCCTGTTCTAATGGTAGGATATTAAAAGATATTCTAACTGGTTTTCCTTTAATAGTTAACTAAATAGGTCCTATTTTAAGATTAATAATATCTTCTCTATAGGCTATCTAATCTCCTAAAATTGTTATAAGTAGATATAGGTGTTCCTTTTATCTATATAGTAACCCCATCCTTTTTACTACTTTTAGTAATATGTGGTTCCTAGTTACTCTACTATCTACCAACGCTTTAAACTGCTAATCTTGCCATTTAGCTTATAAATTTAGGTATTGCCCTTAAATTCCTTTAAGGGTTTAAGGCTTTAATACTAGTTTCCTTTGGTTTTGTACACCTCCCCTTTTTCTAACTGTTGGCTGCTAGATCCTTTCTGTACTTAGTTCTCCTTAGGCTAATACTTAGTTTATTTCTTTTCCTTTATATGCTATAGATAAGTGTTTTCTAGGTACTTCCACTACTATTGTCCGTCTAGGTATTCTTCTATAAGGAATCTTCCTGGCTAAAGTATTAAGTCCCCTTAACCTTGTACTTCTACTAGGTGCCATCTATGTATATACTTAGCATTTCTAAACCGCTTTTCCTCTGGTGCCTAATATATCCTTACTAGGTACTTCCAGTTCTTGTCTTTTAGTGCTTTATATATATTACACGTATTATCTACACAAGCTATCCACGATAGTGTATAATGCGCTATATGTTTTGGGTTAACTCTTAGTTTATCTTTGTCCTTAAGTTTAAACCTATACCTAGTTAACCTAACTACTGGTATTTCTGCTATGGGTACTAAGATTTATTGCTTGCTTCTCTAGTCCCTGGATCCTTCTTTTAGGTTCCTTAATGTTATAATTAATACTCCCTTAATGTAACTTATGTGTTTCTTTGTAATAGGTTGGTCTTAGATAACTTTTTTGTTTAGCCATATATAAAAGTCTTCCCATTTGTTATTGTGTCGTTGCCTATACCACTTTCTATATAACTGGTTTAGTGTGTATGGTTTATCTATTAGAAAGTACCTTATTATCGCTATATCATAATATTCTTTGGTATATCTTTCTTTAAACCTAGTTAAAATATCTAAACCTTCTTCCTATTCTAGTTTGTCTAACTACTTTGCCCTAGGTATCCCTGCACTTGGCCTATTAGTAACTCTTTATACGAGTACTCTGTCCCTTATATAACCTAGTATAGCTAACCTCTTATCTAGCTTTTGCTCTTACTATATAATAATTCTTGTTCTGAACTTATCTATAGTTTCTTATTTTCTGCGTCTTGCAGCTAGATCTTTATAGTCGTTTTACTTTTTAATCCTAGTATTAACTGTTTAATCTTTAGGCTAAATACTACGTTTACCTAGGATTGCTAACGTTCTTATTTGTTCCCTAAACTCGTAGTTCTTAAACTTACGTCCTATATTTATTTGTTTATTACTAAACTAAGTCACTGCTCTTTCCCATCAGTTTTTATCCGTTATAGGTCCTTAGGTATGTCTTATCTTGTTTTAAAAGTCTTAAGCCTCTTTTATCTCTTTTTAAGAATCTTAAGCCTGTGGCCTTTTACCTTTATTAAGTAATAAGCTAGCACTAGTAGTTATCTACTTACTTAGTTTCTTCTAAATGTTGCTCCTATCGTCTTATAAAGCGATGGAAATTATATCTAATAGTATCGCAATACCTGTTACTAAACCTTGTTCTATAATAGTCTTAGTCTCTACTTCTATTTTAACTTCTCTAAGGTTTGCATGCTCCTAGTAAGCTGCCTTTATTGCCCTATTATTGGTAAATGCTTCGCCTGTATTAAACTTATTATCTTTAATATCCAATCTATAAGCTGGTTTGTTAGTTCCTCTAAATTTAGATAATAATAGCTCCTATAGCTAATAGCTTGCGTTATACTTAGCGTCCTCATAAATTTAGTATATGTTGTTGTAATAATACGCAAAACTGTTAATTAAACATTCTTTTATTCCTCGCAGTGCACTATTGTCCCTTTATATATATGTGTCTCCTACTGGCCTGGTTCCCTTTACTGTATAGTTACTCTAACCACCTCTATAGTCTTTGGCGAAATGACTTTGTTTTCCGCAATTTATATAAGCCCTGTCTTTAAACCATTTTTCTTGTTATAGAGTCCGCCTAAACATCTTCTGCTGCTAAGATCCCTAGTTTAGCCTCTGCTCCTAGGTCCTTTAATTACTTAATTCTTAACCTCTAGGTTTCTATAGTTTTTTTTCCCATCTTTAGGTTTCTTTAGTACCGCTTAGGTCTATTAGCTCTGCGCCATTCTATAGTTTTTAACTCTATATCTGTCGTTGCGTACTCTACGCCTTATATAACTATAGAACTCTGTCTTGCCCTTTCTTGGCTTGTTCCCTTTAATAGATCCTATTATTAATCTTTATTAACTAGTCTATTAACTCCCTTAAAGTATCCGTATCTTTTATTAGAATAATTGCGTCCTGGACTTTAGCCTTAAGTCCCTGTTTATACTATGCTATAAGCGCCCTATCATTCCATTTAACCTACGTAGCTGGTGTTTAAAACTATGTTGTATACTTAATTGCTAAAGTGCGTTATACTAAGTTCTAAAGCTTTTATTTTGCTGTGGTTATAGCCTCCGGGTCTTTAAATATCTATATTAGTTGTTCCGTAAACCCATTCTAACTGGTAAATATATACTGTACGTCCTGGTTAGTAGTTATTATGCCATTAGCCTATATCTCCGTGAGATATAGTTTAAACTACTTAAGTGCCCTTCCTATTAGGAACAATTCTGTATAGGCTACTTAATCTAATAATATTGCTAACTTCGCTCCTTCCTATATAACCTTAAAGTGTATCTGCGTAAGAAACCCCTTAAGCTTTAACTTCTCTCCTAAGAACCATTTAATTAAAGGTAGTTTGATTTTCGCCGCTTTAATTCCATTAATACGTTCTTTAAGTATCCTATTATTGTTTTATAAGTGATTAACCATTTCTTGTAACTAACCTTATATAACCACTTAAGAATCTGTATCTACTATACTGGTGTCTCCTAGTCCTAAGGTTGTGGCTGCCATTAACGCTATTATAACTGGTGCTTTGGGTGGCATGTTATTTAATCTTATTTAATACTATAACCTTGGTAGTGAATATGTAACGGAACCTTATAGCAGGAACTACAGTGGGTCCTATTATTAGGCTAGGTATATAGGTAAGAATAAATCAACAACATAATAATAACTAGTAGAGTAGTTACCTAATAGATTAACTCTAATTATATTCTAAGATTTACTACAAGGAGAGAACTATCTACGGTAGGGACTAAGGTCCTTTAAATACACAACCGTACTCCTAAGAAATCCTCTCTTATACGTGAGGTACGTGTTATACGTATTATACATAGACGTACACTGCGTATACTCCGTACACTATGTATAATATTATGTAACTCGCTTACCATTTCTCGTTATATGGTTCCACCGGATCTATCCTAGACCATGCCTGTATTAACCAACTAGCTTCCTGCGACTCTTCCCTAAGTAGTCGTAACATCGTACTTAAAGCGTCCGTAACACTTTCTGGCCGTATAAAAAGTAGGCTTCTTAATTACTAAGGGCCTGTCTTTAGGAGTTGCTATATATAGGTTAAGTATTCGCTGGACCTATAGTAGGGCTAGCTGTATAGCTAGCCGCTAGGTTAATAGTAGGCGGTACAGTTAGTGCTATAGGGGTTGCAGATCTTACTAGGGCGCTATAGCCTATTCTTATAGTACTTATATTCTGGTTGGCAGAGCTTCTAGTCTTGTACCGCTTAGCGCGTGCCTTAATTTAGTAGAGGCCCTAGTTAATAGCTAGGCACTAATCTATAGGTTTCTTTAGCGTCTATATAGTAGTATAAACTAGTAGTACGGCGCGCTATAGGTCTAGGGTAAGCTTGTTAAAGAGGTCTAGTATTAAATCTTTTAGGGGGATTTAAGCCTATCTAGCTAGGTGTAGAAAGCAGGTCTAGAAGACTAAGAAGGTCTCTATTATTTTTATATTAAGGGCTTTATAATTAAGACAGGCATTCTATATCTTAAAGGGGTCCTTATAAATGGAAGACAGGTAGTTAATTATCTCTTCTCTAGAGAGGAAGGGGTTTGCTAAGTCCTAGGCATATTGCGGACGTAGATACATCTATGCGTCCCTACTAGTACGGCCGAAGACGTAGGCCATTTTAGCTTAGGTAGTAGGGAAGTAGTCTATATTAACTTTAAGCTTATCTTGTAGTTAAAGCTTCTAATTATTAAATATAGGGTTAGTTCCGTCTATAAGCAATAGGGGGTTCGTAACCTTCGCGGACCGCAATAATACTAATGCTATATATTGGGCTAGGGCCTTAAGAACTATAGTAAGTCTCTAGGTGTCTAATAACCCCTTATTAGGTATAGGGGTGTCTCTAGTTTTAAGCAGCTCTTAAAGCTACTTAATTTTAGTATTAGCTACTACAAGCTCTTCCTAGGGGGTTAAAACGGCAACTATTTTACTATTAGAGGTATTTATAGGTCCTATAGCGGCTTTACCAACTACTGTATTTCTTGGCATAGTGGTAGGGGTATTAGGTAATTTCCGGTGTTTATTTATTTCCTAGGGGTTCTAGTCTATACGTGTCCTATTCTTAGGTTTCGCGTTCTATTTATATTCTTTTAGTTCTTAGGGGTCTATCCTGTCCTTATAGTCCTGGTGATGTCCTTAGGGTTCTATTCTATGTCCTTATCCTATTCATGGCCTTATAGATATATTTAAGTTCCTTCTTAGGAAAGAAGAGTAGTGACGAGCTTTAGATAATATTAGCGACTTAGTTAATTAAGGCATAAGCACGGCAAGAAGGTCGCGCAAGCCTATATAATTAGATTGTCTATAAACAAGGATCTAAAGCTAAAGAAAGGAAACAAGAAGAACGGAAGCACCGCTCAAAGTTATATACAATCTTCTGGTCACGTAATGGCAACTTGCCGCAACTTGCCGTCACGTGACGGCAATTTGCGGCAATTTGCCAGTGCCGTAACAGGCCGAAACGAAGTGGCTATAAGAAGTTCCTTAAACGACTTGTAAACTCTCTATTTAAGCTTTCTACCTAGATACCTTGAAGTAATTATGCGCGGGTCTCTATGGATCAAATACAGTGGCACCTGGTAATATATTATGGATATAAGGCAGTTAGAATTAATACAAAGCAGATAACCTACTCTATATGCTTAGAGGCAGAAAGGAAGAGCCAAATTAAAAAACCTTTAAGTAGGAAGCCTCTCTGCGAGCTTTTAGTAAATATAATAAAGAGGTCGCGTAATAGTAAGGAGTTTAAGAGACCTTAAAGGTCGCTAAGAACAACGTATAGGTATAGACTCTGTCAAATACTACTATGTAAAGACGGCCTATATTAGCAGGAGTATATAGACCGGCTTAATATCAAAGAATAAGTGTTTATATATAATATACATCTACATTTTAATATATTCGTAGCTTCAGTTAAGACTTTTGGTAATGCGGTAGAACAATTAACCGCCTAAGAAGGCAGCTTATTGATTGGTGCGCACGGGCCACAATTTATAGGACGTAAGTGATAGTGCAAAGGATATTATAAAATACTAAAAGAAGCCCTCCTTAACCGCTATAGGCCATGCATAGACTAAGAAGGTGTTTAGCAAGGACGTTAGGAAGTGGCTGGATATACCTATATATATAGACAAGTACAACCTGTATATAGGCAGTATCGACGTTATCCCTTAACCCGCCGACGTCCACCGAGTGTTACGGCGCTGGTAGAAAACGGTGGATCTTGGCAGACATGGATTATGGTAGACGCGATTTACGTGACTTGAGAACCGCATAAAATATCAAGTGGCGCTACTATTCTTCTCCTTCCTTTCTCTAGCTTTGGATCCTCGTTTATAGACTACCAATTATACAGGCTTGCGCGTCCCTTATGCCGTGCTCGTGCCTTAATTGACTAAGTCGTTAACATTATCCAAAGCTTAACTACTCTTTCTTCCTAAAAAGGAACTTAAATATATTTATAAAGGACACAGAATAGGACCCTAAGGACATTACCAGAATTATAAGGATAGGACAGACCCCTAAGAACTAAAAGAACACGAACAGAACGCGAAACCTAAGAATAGGATACGCACGGACCAAAACCCCTAGAAAATAAATAAACACTGGAAATTACCCAATACCCCTACTACTATGCCAAGAAATACAGCAGCCGGTAAAGCTGCTGTAGGACCCGTAAATACCTCTAATAGTAAAACAGTCGCCGTTTTAACCCCCTAGGAAGAGCTCGCAGTAGCTAATACCGAAATTAAACGGCTTTAAGAGCTGCTTAAAACTAGAGACACCCCTATACCTAATAAGGAGTTATTAGACACCTAGAGACTTACTATAGTCCTTAAGACCCTAGCCTAATGTATAGTATTAGCATTGTTATGGTCCGTAAAGGTTGCGGACCCCCTATTACTTATAGATGGAACTGACCCTATATTTATTTAACAATTAGAAGCTTTAACTGTAAGACAAGCTTAAAGTTAATATAGACCACTTCCCTACTACCTAAGCTAAAATGGCCTACGTCTTTGGCCGTACTGGCGGGGATATATAGACGCATCTACGTCCATAATACGCCTAGGACTTGGCAGACCCCTTCCTCTCTAAAGAAGAGATGGTTAACTACCTATTTTCTATTTACAAGGACCCCTTTAAGACATAGAACGCCTGCCTTGATTACAAAGCTCTTAATATAAAGATAATGGAGACCTTTTTAGCCTTTTAGACCTGCTTTCTGTACCTAGCTAGCTAAGCCTAAATTCCCTATAAAGACCTAATGCTAGACCTCTTTAACAAGCTTACCCTAGACCTACAGCGCGCCGTACTGCCAGTTTTTACTACTGTATAGACGCTAAAGGTACTTACGGACTACTGCCTAGCTATTAACTAAGGCCTTTATTAAATTAAGGCATGATCTAAGCGGTATAAAGCTAGAAACTCTCTAAACTAGACTATAAACAATTTATAAACGGCCTATAACACCCTGGTACGATCTGCAACTCCTACAGCACTAGCCGTACAGCCTGCCGTTAATTTAGCAGCTAGCCGTGCAGCTAGTCCTACTGTGGGTCCGGCGCACACTTAGCCTATATATAATAACCCCTATAAATAGGCCCTTAGTAATTAAGGAGCTTGCTTCTTATACGGCCAGAAAGACCACTTTGTAAAGAATTACCAGATAAAGGCAAAAACGGGCGAGGTTCTGTTAATTTAGGAGGACAGTATAAAGTTAGAAAAAGAGGAACCCTAGAGAAAGACTCCTCTCTAGGGTTAAAAGGGATTAATATATTATATATTAATCTAGGTTAGCTAGTTAGTAGAAGAAGCTGCACTATCCCTTATACCTTATTCCGTAATAGATATTAAGTTTTAACCTCTGCTTTGGCTAACTCTGGAGCAAATACCTTTGCCTTAATAGATACCTAGTATGCTGTAAAGCTGGCTAACTTTTTAAATGCACCCCTTAAAGAACTGCCCAAACTAATTCCTATTCGTGGGTATAACGGACGGATAGGACTACCTATTATAACTATCTTGCGGATTTACCTCCGTGTAAATAGACGAAGGTAGTATAACGTCCCCTTTCTTATTACAGACCTAGGAAGCCACGATATAATTTTAAGAAGAAAATGGCTAGCCTATCTAGGCTTATAGCTTGATGTATGGAGTAGACGGCTTATCTGGCCTAAAACCCTACCCCTAACACCCTCTTTTATAAAGGAAATCAGCATTACAATGGAAAACTTTATACGGCTATAGATAGACACCGTTTACTAGGCTGATGCTATGCGTAGGGACTAGGCTTTTAAAAAGAATATATAGCTTAACCCGTAACGGATCCGTATACTACGCCGCCCCTAGACTACCTATGTTATGCCACCTATACCAGAGATTAAAAAAGTTAGTAAAAAGCTAGCGGAGTTCCCCGCAGGGAACTTAGGCCCTATATAGCTATAAAGAATAGCAAGGAGTATCAGACGCTATACTAAATATATAGACTGGAGGGATAACTTGCAGAAGATAGAATAGGAGCTAAGAAAGATTATAAACCCTAGGCCGCAAAATACGGCCTGATAATAGTCTGTAAAGAAACCTATAGGCCTCCCACTGGTTAATATCTGCTGTATTAGCGCCGTAGGATTCTACCAGAACTTGGTCCAACTTAATACCGTTGCCTTTACTACTAGCTTATATGAAATTGATTAAATGATTAAGGAAAAGGAAAATAAGTTTAGTAAATAGGAAGGCGAGCTTATGGATAAGAAGCTAGTAGAACAGAAACTACCCTATTAATACTAGAAATTTAAGGACGTGTTCTCTAAGGCAGTATTAGATATACTCCCGCCTTACCAACTATACAACTACAAGATTAAGATTGAGCTAGATAAGGAAGACATACTTAGCTATAGCCCCCTTCGTTAGCAGTCTACTGCCGAATTATAGGCTACAAAGCAGTACCTTATTGATAACCTAAATAAGGGCTTTATTGAACCTAGTTAAGCCCCTTTTAACTCACCTATTCTCTTTACTAAAAAGCTAAATAGAGGACTTTGTTTCTACATTGACTACCGTAAACTAAATAATATAACCCGTAAGGACCGCTACCCACTGCCCTTACTTAATAAGACTTTAACCTAAATAAGTAGAGCTAAGATCTTTACTAAGCTTGATATCTGTCAGGCCTTTTACTGGATTAGGATAAACCCTAGATTGGAAGATCTTACTATATTTTGGACCTGTTATGGAATATATAAATATAAAGTACTTCCTTTTAGACTAATTAACGGACCGGCTACTTACTAGCGATATATAAATAATATACTCTTTGACTACCTTAACAACTTCTATACAGCCTACCTGGATGATATTATAATCTACTCCAAGAATAAGTTAGAATATAAGGAGCATATCTATAAAGTCCTATAATGGCTCCGCAAGGCTGGTCTCTAGGCTGATATTAGGAAATTGGAATTTAGTATTAAGCGTATAAAGTACCTAGGTTTTATTATTAGTATAAATAGAATTAAGGCCGACCTAGAGAAAACGGCCGCAATTAACCAGTAGACACCCCCACGGACTGTAAAAGGGGTATAATTATTTTTAGGTTTCTGTAACTTCTACTAATACTTTATTAAGAACTATAGTAAGATCGCCTGGCCTCTTAACCGCCTTACTAGGAAAGACCAGCCATTTCACTTTAACGCCATATATATACAGGCCTTTAATAAGCTTAAAAAACGGCTGGTATTAACTCCCCTACTTACCTACTTTAACCCGGAATGGCCCTTAATACTAGAAACTAATGCCTTAAATAACGCAATAGCCGGCGTTTTCTCCTAGAAGCAACTAAACGGAGAATAGTACCCTATTACATACTATTTGAAGACTATAATAGATGCTAAGCTAAACTACTATATCCATAATAAAGAAATGCTGGCTATTGTCTCTAGCTTTTAGCAATAGCGTATATAGCTAGAGGGGACCCCTAAGCCTATTAAGGTAGTTTCAGATTATAAGGCCCTAGAATACTTTATAATAACTAAGGCCTTTATAGCCCGGTAGGCACGCTAGGCAGATATCCTATCTTAGTTTAACTTTTTAATTATATATAGACCAGGCGCTATAAACCGTGCGGATGCTCTTATAAGGCGTAAACAGGACCTAGGTAACTAGGTGGCTGTAAAGATCTTATTATGGACCTAGATACTACTATAACCAAAGTACCTTAACCCCTAAATATAGGCAGAGCTAAATACGGACCCTTTAGATGCTAAGATATGTCCCATTAACTCTATGGAACTTAACCTTATTAATAAACTGCTGCAGGCAAACTGTACGGCCCCTTCTCTACAGGAGTACCGCGAAAAGGTAAAGGATGCTACTAGCCTATAGTCCCTTAAAAACAGACTGCTTAAGCACTAGAAACGGCTAGTGGTAGTAAAGGAACAGAACTTACGGACCTAGCTTATCACTAAAGTATATACCTAGGTCTCTACGGCCTACCCTAGAAAAAATAAGACCTATAAAATTATTGGTAACCGTTACTACTGGCCCGGAATGGTTACGGATATTAACCGCTATATATAGAACTGTAACAACTGCCGTAGGTCTATAATTCCACGGGACAAAACCCTAGGACTATTAAAGCTACTCCTAATACTAGAACGCCCCTAGTAGTATATCTCTATAGACTTTCACGAGCTGCCTATGGACCGTGACGGATATAATATGGTAATAATTCTAGTTAACCGCTTTAGTAAGCGCCCGTTCTTAATCCCCTATTACAAGGATATTGATGCCAAGGAGGTAGCCCAACTATATATCTATTATATCTACCGAATTTATGGACTACCAGATACTATTATATCCGATTATAGGCCGTAGTTTATATTAGCCTTTTAGAATAAGTTTACTTGGATCCTTAGCATTAAGCTAAAGCTTTCCACAGTATACTACCCCCAGACAGACGGTTAGACGGAGATTGTGAATTAATACTTGGACTAGAGGCTCTAGCCCTTTATTAACTACTTCTAGGATAACTAGGGCGAACTGCTACCCCTAATAGACTACGCCCAGGCAACCCTACCCTATAACTCTACGGGATTTGCACCTATTTAGCTAGAAATGGGATACTTACCCTATATAAGCTTTAACTAGGAAAGACCAGAGGGGCTATAGACCGTACGCGAAAAATTGTCTTATAAGGAAGCCTAGCAATATGCTAAACACTTAGAAGAAGCTTGGACAGTAGCCTATATAAATCTAGAAAAGGCCTAGAGATTAATAGAATAGTAGGCAAATAAGCATAGGCGCGAGCCTAACTTTACTATAGATAATAGGGTCTAGGTTATAATAAAGAACTAGAAAATAGAATAGCCTAGCCGCAAGCTAGACTATAAGATGGTAGGACTATATAAGATCCTTAATAAAGAAGGTAACTTGTATAAGGTTAAGCTCCTAGACTTAATTAAAGTCTATCCTATCTTTTTGCCGGATAAGTTATGGAAGGCTGTAAATAACCTACTACCTGGACAAAAGAATAAGCCTCCCCTACCAATTTAAGTTAATAGCGACGATAAATAGGAAGTTAATGAAATACTAGCCTATAAACTAGTACAAGGAACGCTACAATACCGTATTTAATAGAAAGGCTATAATCTAGACCTAACCTAGTACCCCACCTAGAACTTTATAGGCTGCCCCTAGAGACTTAAAGAATTCTATAACTAATACCCTAACGAACCCGGACCCCCGAAGTACCTTAACAAGTGGATAGAGTGCTGGTATAGTAAAGACGATAGGCTGCCTATTAAGCATAAAGACAAGAATACCCTACAGACATAATATGGACATACAAAGCCTAAGGGCAGGCTTTTTTGGAGGGGGGGGTAATGTTACGGCGCTAGTGGAAAACGGTGGATTTTGGCAGATGTGGATTATGGTAAACGCGAGTCACGTGACTTGGGGACCGCATAAAATATTAAGCGGCGCTGCTATTCTTCTCCTTCCTTTCTCTAGCTTTGGATCCTCGTTTATAGACTACCAATTGTACAGGCTTGCGCGTCCCTCATGCCGTGCTCGTGCCTCGATTGACTGAGTCGCTAACACCGAGTATATGGTCGTGCGGGAACACCAGAATCAGAAGTACGCGTATAACCTATGTAGATTTCATCAATACAATACTATCAACTATGCCTTCTAATCGTACTTCCAATGATATAGTCCTTGTTTAGACAACTCAATATAATGTTTAGCCAAATCGGGTCGCTAAAAACTCACCACCAGAGCCGTGGCCGCTGCCCGATTTTACAACGGCTTTATATTTCTCATCACGACAATTTAATTGCATTGATCTTATTGGTTGGTTC